>Ga0256867_10000127_pt1 | contig 27536 bp, 25 predicted proteins | sample RVTome_15_FD_185939 | JGI IMG/M metagenome (GOLD analysis project Ga0256867, IMG submission 185939) | Soil microbial communities from uranium-contaminated site in the Upper Colorado River Basin, Wyoming, United States - RVT150D86 (HiSeq) ... | reverse complement strand
CCCGACGTCGCGCTCGAACACGGTGGCGACCCGCCTGCTTCCCACAGGAGGGAGTTGGATCGGTTGGCCGTGGGTGTCTACGTATCGCCCTTTGTCATCCGCGAAACCCACGCCGAGCAAAGAGTCGCCGAGGAACTTCGTTACCAACGCCGGCTCGTCCAGTCGCCGAAGGAGCTTTGAGGTGACGCCGGGCGGCGCTGTAAGCCATGCCATGGTTGGCGTCGATCTTTTCGAGTTATCTGGCACCTCGGTCAGTCGGTTTATGACGTCGCCCGCGACTACCCCCGCCTTCGAATCGCCGCTCTCCGTGACATTCCTCTGGAAGGTTGGTCCGCAATTAGGTAGTTTCTGCGCCTCATGGTGGCGAGTTCGACATCTGAAGTCCTGACGAGCCTCCAATGAGAGGAAGGCACCGAAAGCGGAGGGGTGTTCTACTTTTGTCGCGCGGTCAGCTGCCTCGACAGCGCCCTCCGCTCCGCAGGTCTCCCGAGCTGGACAGCATGCGGCGTGTGCTCGCTCTCGTCCTCGTGGCCACACTCCTGGCCCTCTCGGAAACGGCGGGAGCGGCCGACGAGACGAAGACCACTACCACAACGGTCGAGGAGTCGACCACCACCACGGCTCCGGAGCTATCCACGACCACGATCGAGGAGTCGACCACAACCACCATCACCTCGTCGACGACTGTGACCTCCGATCCCTCATCCGATTCCACGACCATTCCCCCGGCGACATCCACCACCGTCCCGACCTCGACTCAAACCATCATCCCCTCGTCCGATGACCTCGCCGAGCACGATCCCGAGCCCGAAGCGCCCGAGTTCAAGGTGGGGAACATGCGGCCACCCGCGATCGTGTCCCCCGTGGCCGGGCCGCACTCGTTCACAGACACGTTCGGAGCTCCTCGGGACGGTGGGCGGCGCCGTCACGCTGGGATCGACATCTTCGCCGGCAAGGGCGTCCCGGTGGTGGCGGTGGCGGATGGCGTCATCGAGGAGGTCTCGGAGAAGTATCTCGCCGGCCAGTACGTGATCGTCCGTCATGACGACGGATGGCGCTCCAAGTATCTCCACCTCGACGACGACAATCCCGGTACCGACGACGGTCTGGCCACTGGATACGCCACGGGCGTCGAGGTGGGTGTCCGGGTCACTCCCGGTACGGTGCTCGGATTCGTGGGCGACAGCGGCAATGCCGAGTCGACCGTGCCCCACCTTCATTTCGGTCTCTTCCAGCCAAACGGCCTGCCGGTCAACCCGTATCCGGCGCTGGCCCGTGCCCCAGATGCCGAGATGGTGCAGCTCGGCGGGGGAATGCGAGCGCTCAACACCGTGTTGGTTGGGCACCTCGACCCCGACCTCCGCGGATTCAATGCCGGCCTCGCCGTGAACGGTGATCAGGTCTACATGGGGACCTGGGGAAACGGCGAGATCTGCCCAGGCACCGGGGTCCGCGTGATCGACGTGTCCGATCCAGAGCAACCGGTCAGGCTGACCTCCTTCGCCGGAGCCGACGAGTTCCCCGGCACCGCCGCTGACAGCATATGGGTGGGCGCCGTGCATACCCAAGGGTTCGGCGGCGACGTCGCCGTGGTGGGACTTCGGGTCTGTGACGACTATCGAGCGGGCAGCCCAACCGGCCGGTTCGCCGGATTTGCGATCTACGACGTGAACGACCCGGAGGAGCCGATCCTCATCTCAGCGGTCCATTCCGGTGAGGGAACGCGCGGGGCCCATGACGTTGACGTCATCTCCAACGACGGACAGGTCCTCGCCGTGGTGACGGTACCGGGATCCCATCTCGACCATCCCGACGGGCTCGGAGACGTGAGGATGTATGACCTGACCGATCTGACGGCGGTTGTGGAGCTCTCCGATTGGGGCCTTCGTAGCAACGGGCCGCCGCTGCTGGTGGGGTTAATGGCCACAGGGGCCGGGGATCTCTCCCTCCCTGCGGTGAGTGCCTCCTGGATCGGCCCGGACCAAGTGATCGTGGCTCATTCGACGGCCGGGTTGGTGACTCTCGACGTGTCGGAGCCGGAGAGTCCATCTCTGGTCGCGTTGGCCTTCCCTCTCGCCACCTTCGACCTGGTGTTTGGTGAGTCCGCCATATCGGTTGGTGTCCCACCGCCCGACGCTCATGGCGGGTGGATGCTCGATGACTCGATCCTCATCCAGGATGACCGGCGGCTCGAGCCCTACTCGGACGAGTTCGGTGTCCCGCTCGGTTGGGGCCAACAGGTCTTTTACGACATGGCGGATCCGGCCAACCCTCGCCCGATCGCCACTTTCGGTACCGAGGGATCGAAGTCCGGGGCCGACGGGAAGGTGGGGCTCGACGGCTTCTACAGCGTGCGTGAGTCGGCGCCGTTCTATGACAAATACGAATTGGCCGCGTGGTCTTCTGACGGTGTCAGGGTCGTGGACATCCGCGATCCTGCGCATCCCAACGACGTCGCCTACTTCGTGCCCGCGCCGAGACCGGACCCCCAGGGCTGGTGGGTTGCGCCAGACGGCACCCGTGAGATGTCGCTGGTCTGGGCAGCCGTTCCCAGCGAGGGTTTCGTCTATGTCATAGATGCCAACTCGGGTCTCTGGATCGTCCGGGTGACCATCCCGCCGGATGATGACGGGCTCCCAGCCCCGGAGTGAGTCGATCTTCAACGCATCGATCTGAGTTAGGACCGGCGCACTGTGTCGACCGCGCACGGTCCGAAGGGCGTCGTGGCATGCAGCCGATGCAGCCCATGCGCCGAGCCCGACTCCGGTCGATCGATCGTGAAAACCAGCCGGAGGTGCCACTTCGCGAACAACTCGGTCAGCTCCGCGACCTCTTTTGCTATCTGCGCCCCTATCGCGGGTGGCTGGTCTCGCTTCGTGTGCCTCGACGAGAGCTGACCAAGCGACACCGGCTGTCGGCCTTACGCCCAAGATCTCCATGGTCTTGATTCTCGCAACCGTGGGCCTCCTCATTCAACGTTTGAGTTCACTGGAAGGCGGCCCTGGCAATTCGATCTCGGCTGTGCCCGGAGCGATAGTCGACCATTTGGGGTCAGTCGCCCGCGGGGAATGAGGAGAGAATGCCCGGCGGTAGAAAACGCGTCAGGAGGCGTTTCGAGGGTCATCGGACTCGCTCGCGGTCTTCGGTGATGGGATTGCCTGTTGGCTGCCAACTGGGCGGGCTTATGTAGGAGACGCGCTCAAAGAGCATGACCAGTCGTTCGCCGACGCTGAGGCTGCGGTCTCACTCGGCGATCGCGTAGCCCTCTTCCACCAGTATCCAAGTATCGCTGTCAGGGTCGTTGGCGATCATCACAGGGGCGTCGGGTCGACTCCTGTGCTGAACATTCCGGCGGACACAAGAACGTATTTGCCGGTCCAGGTGAGGGTCTGGCTCCCCAGGTTCCACTCGCAGCCCTCAGGTTCTGGAAGCGCCTCGTGTTGGTTGGCCTGGCCACCGGTGTGGCGTTGGCGGCTCTTCTCACCGTTTTGCGGCTTCGGCTGGTCAGCCTTCGGGCGTGTGGGTTCCCGTACCAAAAGGTGAGGGCTCAGTTGTTCAGGTCGTCGGCAATGGCGCCGGCCAGGTCGGCGACGGCTTGGATCAAATCCTCGCTCGGCTCGCTCGTGTCGAAGATGCTCAAACCGCCGTCGACTTCGAATATCTGCCCACCGGCCCGTGCGACGAGACTGGTCGGACCGTCGTTGTTGGGGTAAAAGGCCTCGTCCCCGATCCCAGCCACATCGGTGGTACCGCCCACGTTGTCCTCGAAGCCTGACCGTGTTCCGTCCCAGCCGTCGTCGCTCCCGAAGTAGTAGACGTTGACGTCCTCGACGAGGCCACCCTCGATCGTGAACTCACAATTGCGTGCGACGCCCTCGACTCCATCGGCAACCGTGCCCCCGAAGATCGACTGCACCAGGGCCGCGTCGGCGAGGTCGCATGGCGAGGCGATGTCCGACCCGCCTCCAGCGCAGGCTGCGACGGTGACGAGGAGGAGGATGCTCATCGTTGTTCTCATGAGGGCCAAGCTATCAGCTGGCGACGTCGAGACAGCGATCGCTCGGCGGGCCCTTCTGGCCATCTGGTCGCGCAACCTTGCGGCCAGTGCATTGTGACCGCCCCCGGAGGAGTCACCTACAGGCAGAGCGCCAGCTGGGGCAACCGGCCCGTTCAGATGCCCCTTTTCGGGCATTCTTGCTGGTTGGCAGTTGGTGGTCAGGGACGGCATCGATCCGTCGACCTCCGGTTTTTCAGACCGTCACTCGAAGTTTATTGACACCTCTCTGACCTGGAGCGACGCAAGGGCGACTAGCGCCGCATCGTTGGCTGTTGGTCGTGCGTTGGTCAGCAGAGTTGCAAATTCGTCCTTATCACGGCGACGCTCCCGATTCATCGATGGCCTTGGGACCGGCGGACCCGTCAGGCCGGATGCGCCGGCTCTGCGCACGGCTCGGGACACCAGAAACCCGACCCTTGCGGCACCGGTGTACCGGGTTTCGGTGGCGGGGCTTTTCTGAGATGTTGGGAGAAATCTCGAACCGAGAGGAGTCGTTGTGAAAACTAAGGTGGTCCAGGACCAGACAACTAGCCCGGGAACAAGCCGGAACGCCGCTGACCCGGTCATTCGCGCGGTTGGGTTGACCAAGACATTTGGGCACGTCAACGCCCTTCGGGAGGTCGACCTGACCGTGCCCAAGAACTCGATCGTCGGGTTCCTCGGCCCAAACGGAGCCGGCAAGACCACGGCCATCAAGTTGTTGCTGGGTCTCAGCCGCCCGACCGGGGGCACGGCGACACTCTTCGGCATGGACAGCGAGCGGGAAAGTCTCGCCATCCGCGCCCGGGTCGGCTACCTGGCTCAGGACCCCCGCTTCTACACCCACCTCACCGCCCGGGAAACGCTGAAGTTCACAGCACGGTTCTTCTACCGCGGCCCGGCGGCTGCGATCGAGGACAGGATCGACGAGACTTTGGAGCTGGTTGGTCTGGCAGACAAGGCCGACCGGCCGACCAAGGGTTTCTCGGGTGGGGAGCGGCAGCGTCTGGGTATTGCACAGGCTCAGGTCAATTATCCCGACCTGTTGATCCTCGATGAGCCTGCTGCTGCTCTCGACCCGGTGGGCCGCCGCGACGTGCTGGATGTGATGGAGCGACTCAGGGCCTACACCACCATCTTCTACTCGACTCACATACTCGACGACGTGGAGCGGGTGAGCGATTACGTGACGATCCTCGACCACGGTCGATTGGTGGCCAGCGCTCCCACCGCAACGCTTCTCGACGGTGACTCCACCACCTACGAGATCACCATCAAGGGCGACGAGCAAGCAATGCTCGATGCTGTCCGGGCCCACAGCTGGGTGAGCGACATCATCACAGCCAGGCGCAACGGCACCGTTGACACCGCGGTCAGCGTCACCGATGAGCGGGCGGCCGAAGCCGAGCTGCTTCGGTCTGTGGTGGCCACCGACGGCGTAGTGGTGACAGCGTTCGGCCGCAAGCATTTCAACTTGGAGGACGTGTTCCTCCAACTAGTGAAGGGACATGGAGAATGACGACGTCCACGACCACACCCGCCAGGTCCACTCTCACTCCTGTCCAGACCCAGGGATGGCGAGGGGGCCTTCGGAATCTGGTGCGCAAAGAGCTCGGCCAATGGTGGACCACCCGAATGTGGTGGATCCAGACCCTGCTCTGGATCCTGCTGCTGAACGGCGTAACCACCGTGGTGATGCTCGAAACGCAAGGCATGACAGCCGATCAGGTGATGCAAGAGGCTCTGCAAACGTTCCTCCTCGTCGCCGCGACCGCAGTCGGAATAGGAGTGGTCCTCACCATCCAAGGATCGGTCGTGGGCGAGAAGGAGATGGGGACCGCGGCCTGGGTCATGTCCAAGCCCGCCTCCCGCGCCTCCTTCGTCCTGGCCAAGCTGATCGCACACTCGGTGGGATTCCTCACCACTGCGATCCTCATCCCTTCCATCGTGTTCCTGGTCGAGGCGCGGTATCTACTGACAGCCCCCATCGACTACGCCTCGTTCGGCATCGCCATCGCCGTGTTGGCCCTCTCGGTGGTCTTCTATGTGATCCTGACCATCACGATGGGGACCGTGTTCAAGGGCAGGGGCCCGGTCGCCGGGATCGGCATCGGCCTGATCCTTGCCGGTCAGTTCTTCAAGGGCATGTTGCCGCTTCCGCTGGTTATGGCGACGCCGTGGCTCCTCGGTGATGTGGCCAGCTCTTTCGCCATCGGTACCCAGCCCGATTTCAACCGGACGACCCCGATCGTCGCCACCGTCATCGCCTCCGTTGTCTTCGCCGGCCTGGCCTTGTGGCGCTTCGAGCGCGAAGAGTTCTGACATGCCCCAGAAGGGTTCTTCCGTCTTCGACATACGAAGGCAACGCCCAGTTGACGTCTCGAGGGCTCCAGCGTCGCCTGCTCCTCTCGGGGCTCCGAGGTAATGACCGAGAGCCAGGTGCAATACTGAGCGCCTCAATACAGGGGATCCGGGCCGACCTAGATCGGGAGCCGCGAATGGGCGCCACCGTGTCGCCCCATGCCTATGTGGGTCCAACCGAGGGCCCGAGTTGGCCGTTGCTGCTCTCGGCGGCGACAGCGGCTGCTGTGGTTGCCGCCCTCCTGATTGTCCTCGCCCTCACCGGCCAGGACGTGGCCGGTCCGGCACTGAGTGCAGTACTCGTCTGCTGGCTTTTCCTCCCCTACGTCGCGGCCGGGCTGATCGCGTGGAAGCGTCGCCCGGAGAGCAGGCTCGGTCGGCTGATGGTCATCACCGGGTTCCTCACTGCTATCAGCTTCCTCGTGTGGTCCTCGAACCCAGCGCTCTTCTCCATCGGTAATGCAATCCAGTTCCTGCCACCCGCCCTCTACCTCCATCTCTTTCTCGCCTTTCCCAGCGGGGAGCTCCGGTCGAGGGGAGACCGGTGGCTGGTAGGTGCCGCCTACGCAGCGATAGGACTCACTCTCCTGCGGATGATCTTCGGCGAAGGTGATAGCCGGAACCTGCTCGCCTGGGTCGATGAGTTGGACGTGGTGGCCGTCCTTCGCACGCTGCAGCGGGTGACGGTGAGTGTCCTGCTCGTCCTCGGAGCCATCCGTCTGATCGTTCGTCGTCGCCACGAGGGCAAACCCTTACGCCCGGCGATCGCATATCTGGAGGACACATTTCCTGTGGTCTTGTTCATGCTGGCCTGGCTCTACCTGGTCCAGGTCCTTGGATGGGAGGAGTGGCTTCCCCCCACGAGATGGGCGACGTTCGCCGTGATTGGTGTGACACCGGTCGTGTTCCTTGTTGCCCTGCTCCAGGCCAGCCTGAAACGGGCCTCAGCCGCGGAGCTGCTGGTGGAGTTGGGGGTCAACCCGGGTCCCGGTGAGTTGCAGGAGGCGGTGGCTCGCGCCTTGAAGGATCCGTCGGCGGCGCTCGCCTATTGGCTGCCGGAGTTCGATTCCTATGCCGACGTCGAGGGTCATCAGCTACAGCTTGACGACGGCCCCGGACGTGCCCGGACGCCCATCGCCCGAGACGGTGTCCCGGTAGCGCTCATCCTCCATGATGCCGCGCTGCTGCACGAGCCGCGCCTACTCGCCTCGATCGCTGCGGCGACCGGTATGACCATCCAGAACGCGCAGCTCCAAGTGGAACTGCGAGCCCGTCTGCAAGAGCTTCGCGGCTCACGAGTCCGCATCTTGCAGGCCGAGCAGCGGGAGAGACGACGTCTCGAGCGGGACCTCCACGATGGTGCCCAGCAGAGACTGATTGCATTGTCTATGGCGTTGGGAGAGTTGGAGGACCGGTTCGATGGAGACGCCGAGTTGGGGGATCGCATCGAAGCGGCGAGAGAAGAGGTGACCGCCAGCCTCGCCGAGTTACGCGACTTGGCTCACGGAATCCATCCCGCTGCGGTCACCGACCACGGTCTGGCGGTCGCCCTCGAGACGTTGGCGACCCGGGCCCCAATTCCGGTTCAGGTCGTCGGAGCACCCAGAGAGCGTCTCCCCGAGCAGGTCGAGCTGGCGGCTTTCTTCATCGTCTCGGAAGCGTTGGCCAATGTGGCCAAGCACGCCCAGGCGTCCTCCGCAGTGGTCGAGTTGCAGAAGACGCCGGAGCTTCTGGTCGTCGAGGTGAGCGACGACGGCATCGGAGGCGTCACCGCCGATGCCGGCGCCGGCCTGCGCGGCCTGGCCGACCGGGTGGAGGCCCTCGGCGGTCGGCTTCGAGTATGGAGCCCGGTGAGTGAGGGCACCCGGGTCCGGGCGGAGCTGCCATGCGGGTGATGATCGCAGAGGACAACGTCCTACTCCGCGAAGGGCTGGTCCGCCTACTCACCGAGAACGAGATCGGCGTCGCCGGCACGAGCGGCAACGCCGACAAGCTGTTGGTGCTCGTCTCAGACGACCCACCGGACGTCGCCATCGTCGACATCCGTCTTCCCCCCACCCACACGGACGAGGGAATGAGAGCCGCCCTGCAGATCCGCAACGAGTACCCCGAGGTCGGTGTCCTCGTCCTGTCCCAATACGTGGAGGTCGGCCTGGCCATGCAACTGCTCGGCGATTCCGCGGCCGGGGCAGGATATCTCCTCAAGGACAGAGTGAGCAATGTCAAGGACTTCATCGACGCAGTTCACCGCATCTCCGATGGCGGCTCTGCGATCGACCCAACCATCGTCTCCGCCCTCATCGCCAAACAGAGAAAACGTGATCCCTTGGACCGTCTCACCCCGCGTGAGCGGGAGGTGCTGGCGCTCATGGCGGAGGGCCGGTCCAATCAGGGCATCGCCGATCACTTCGTCATTACCCTCCGCGCCGTCGAGAAGTATGTGTCGAGCATCTTCAGCAAACTCGACCTTCCCACGACAGGCAGCGACTCCAAACGAGTGCTGGCCGTCTTGCTGTACCTGCGCGGCTAAGCGCGACCACCCGTCCTTTCGCTCGCAGCTGCCGCTCGCCGTGGTGAGGGAACAGGCCAGAAACCCGCCCCTGGAGACACCGGCGGACCAGGTCGACGGCGGGGCGACTCTCCGAAAGGATCAACAACCAAAGGCAGTCTCGCGTGGATCCGTAGGAGGAGCCCATGAGTGGTTTGGCACAAGACGCTATCCAAAAGCAAGGTCCGGTTCCCCTGGTGTCCGGATTGGCCAGACGCTGGCCGATCACCACCTTCTACCTGTTGACACTGGCAATCACCTGGCCAATGGGCCTGCTTCCCCCCGGGGTGTCGATAGCGGCCATCGCCGTTGCCGCGCTGATCGACGGACGGCGTGAGGTCGGCGCCCTGCTACGAAGGGTCACGGTGTGGCGGGTTGGCGTGCGGTGGTACCTGATCGCCCTCCTCGGGCCAGTGGCCTTGCTCGCCGCGGCCGCCTCGGTCAATGTGTTGGCCGGCGCGCAGGTCGTCACCGAGGGCCCGCTGGTCGACTGGCTGGAGCTGGGCCGATTGTTCGGGGTCCAGGTGGTGGGTGTCTTCGCAGGGGCCTGGGAGGAGCTCGGCTGGCGTGGTTTTGCCCTCCCTCGCCTGCTCAAAAGGGTTTCGCCACTCGCGGCCAGCCTCGGCCTCGGTGTCCTGTGGGCGGTCTGGCACATCCCACTATTCATGTCCGGAGATCTCCCATGGGCCGACGCCGCGGCCCTCGTGGTGTTGTCCATCCTGTTCAGCGCAGTGTTCGTCCGAACCAAGCAGAGCGTGCTGATCGCCTTCCTGATGCACGCGGCATTCAATGCCGCCGGCGGCATTGCCATCCTCCTCTTTGAGGGCAGCGATCGGGTCCAGATGTACTGGTCAATGACCGCGGTCACGGCAGTCGTGGCCTTGGCAGCCATCTCCAGGCAGGCGCGCTGGTGGTTGAGCACACCCCAGGTCGCACCCGAGTCGATGACGATCGGTACCGCCGATACGAAAGGAGTCGGAGAATGAGACAAAGTAAGACACTGGTGGGGGCGGTACTTGTCCTCGCCTTGACTGCGGCGGGCTGTGGGTCGACCGGATCAGGCAACATCGTCACGGAGACGAGAGAGGTCGACACATTCGATCGGATCGAGGTCTCCAGCGGTATAGCCGTCGAAATCACAGTAGACGCAGCCGCTCCCGCAGGGGTTACCAGTATCTACGACGACAACCTCCAAGACAAGATCCTCACCGAGGTGGATGGCAACACCCTGGTCATCGAGGTACGAGGGAACGTCATCGCTCCTGGATCGGGTCGCATGGTGAGAGTCGCTATGCCCGTCCTCATCGGCCTGGCTGCAGACGGAGGCGCCACCGTCCATGGCGTCGGAGCCGCCGATGAGGTCGAGCTCAGAGCAGAGGGCGGTTCCACGGTCGACTTTGAAGACATGACCGTCCAGACCATGAATGTCGGGCTCGACGGCGGTTCAACGGTGACGGTCAACCCGTTGCACGAGGTCACCGGCCGGGTCACGGGCGGCGCCACCTTGACGTTGACCAACAGTCCAGCCTCTCGCGATCTAGACGTCAGCGGCGGAGGGAAGGTCAGCGGATGAAACCCCAGTACACATTTCCCGACCGGAACCGAAACGAGGAACGCCATGACCGCAAACCCAAGAACACACCGATCGAGAGAACATCTACCACAATCGCCGCAGTCGTTCTGGCAACGGTCTGCGTCGCCTGGGTGGTCGTGGCGCTGATCCATCCGACGTCGCTCACCAACGACGACGCGCCAATGTGGATGGTCGTTCACATCGCCCAACTCGTCTTTGCGCCGATCATCGCCCTGGGGATCCTTGCGCTGCTGAAAGGCGTCGAAGGACCGGCTGTGACGGTGGCCCGGGGAGCGGCCGTGTTCTGGGCAGCTTGGTTCTCCGCCTACGACGCCGTTGCCGGCATCGCCACCGGAATCCTCATCGGCGGTGATGCGAGGGCAGCCGGTGAGTACCTGTACGCCCACGACCTGATAACCGGTCTGGGTTGGGTTGCTCCGGTGATGTGGCTGCTGGTCGTGATACCCGCCGGGCTCGCGCTGCTGGCCTCCCGGCCGAAGGTCACTTGTTTCGCGCTCTTCGTTTCGGCAATGGTCTTCACCCACGCCGGACCACCGGCAGCGGTGGGGTTCGCCGCGTTGGCAGTGGCAATGTGGACCGGGTTGGCCATGGGAGACCACTCTGAGCCGGGGAGGTCGCGATGAGCTCGAGAAAGACCGTGCTCGTCGTCACTGGGTCCCTATTCGCACTCGTTGCGATGGGTCTGCTGATAGTCGGTGGAGTGCTCATGGGGATCTCGGAAACCCGGAGCGATCCGGACGGCTATTTGACCAGCCCGACTTTCGAGTTGTCCACCGATACCCACGCCCTCACATCCGAGCAGCTCGATCTTGGGGGTGGTACGCAACGACTGGCTGCCTGCCAGTTGGCTGGCCACCGTCAAAGTGAGTGACATGCCGGCCGGTGACATGCCGGTGTTCGTGGGTATTGCCGCGGAAGCCGAGATCGATGCCTACTTGGCCGACGTCGCCCACAGTGAGGTGACGTGGAACTCCGACGACGATCCGGTCTATCTCTCTCGTGAGGGTGAGAACGCACCGGGTGTGCCAGCCGAGCAGGACTTCTGGATGACCTCATCCGAAGGGCTCGACCCTCAAAGCATCGTCTGGGATGTGGAGCCAGGACAGTGGACGGTGTTGATCATGAACGCCGATGCCACCCCGGAGGTCACCGTAGACGTGTCGGCAGGGGCGAGGACACCCTGGCTGATCATCGTTGCGGTCGGGCTGCTCGGCGCCGGGACTCTGTGCCTCGTGACGGGCTCGGTATTGATGTTCTTTGGGTTGAGACGTCGGCCGGCGACGCAGCAGGGAGCACCGACTCCGGGTACATCAGATGAGCCGACCGTGTCCGCTGGAGCCAAGGAGTGATTCAACGCGAGATGGTCGGCATCGGTCGTGCAGTGCGACACGCAGGTGGGCTCGATCTTCACGCGACAGAACACGATCCTGAAATGGAAGGCCGGGCCTGCGGCCCACAGCGCCTCCGAACCTTGGCTTCGCGTCTCGACTCCGAGAGAGCGACCCGGACGACCAACACAAGAAACCAGACCCGTGGGACACCGGTGCTCCGGGTTTCGGCTGAAGGGATTTCAGCTCCCGTCAACTCCACCAGGCAACCCCGACCCCTCCACGGAGGGGCATGACTCCCTTCATGTCCTCCGAGTCCGCAATCACCCTGATCGCGCCTCCGATCCCCAAGATCTTCTCTCGTCCTGCGTCACGGCCCGGAGTGCTCGCAGGGGTCCTCATGTTCGTGGCATCCCTCCTCCCGTCTCTGCTCCCCAGGCTCGTCGTGACTCAAGGAATCGTGTCCGGGATCTCGTTCATGGTTGGCTATGGATTGGGTGTGTCCTGGCAATGGGTTTGGAACTTCTTAGGGATGCCCGAGCCCGCGGGTCGGTGGTGGCACGTGATCCGCCGGGTCTGGTTCGTCGTTCTCGCGTTGCTTGTCGTGGCCGGCTTGTGGGGGTTCGTCGGCTGGCAGAACGACGTGCGGGACGACTTCGGAATGGATCGCACGACCCCCGCGATCTGGCTGGCCATCCTGCCGGTCGCGATCGTGTTCTGGCCCTTCATCCTGATCATTTGCCGTTCGATCTTGAAGCTCCTCCACTTCCTGATTCGGTGGCTGGGCAAGGTCTTCCCGCTGCGTCTTGCCGTGCTCCTCGGTGGTGTGAGCCTGGTAATAATCCTTTGGGGGCTATGGAGCGGGCTGCTGGTCAACACCTTCTTCGCGGTGACCAACCAGATACTTGCTCCGAGGGACGCGAACACCCAAGTTGGGATCACGCCGCCTACCTCCGACCTACGGTCCGGGAGCCCCGAGTCGCTCGTCGCGTGGGAGACCCTCGGTGAGAAGGGCCGTACCTTCGTGGCAACCGGGCCGACGGTCAAAGACCTCAATGCCTTCCACGGCGACGGCGCCATGGAGCCGATTCGGGCCTATGTGGGGCTCAAGTCGGCGGAGACCACGGCTGGCCGTGCTCAGCTGCTTCTGGATGAGCTGATTCGAACGGGTGCATTCGATCGTCAGGTCTTGGTCGTCGCGACGACCACCGGAACCGGCTTTCTCGAGCCCAATGCAATCACGGCCCTGGAATACCTCTACAACGGTGACGTCGCGGTCGCCGGTGCCCAGTACTCGTACCTCCCGAGTTGGATCTCACTCCTTGCTGACCAGGATGAGGTGAAGGAGACATCACAGGTCGTCTTCAGGAAGATTCACGAGTATTGGTCGGCGCTTCCCGAGGACCAGCGACCCGAGATCTATCTCTACGGGCTCTCGCTCGGCTCATACGGAGTCGAGTCGATTCTGACTTCGATCAATATCATCAACGAGCCCATCGATGGGGCACTCATGGTTGGCCCACCGTTCGTGAACGAGTTGTGGAATGAGCTCGTTGCGGATCGTGACCCCGGGACCTCACCTGCCACACCGATCTACCAGGACGGGCGCACGGTCCGCTTCACGAACGAGAAGAGCGCTCTTGACCGCCCGACCGGCGAATGGGGCGACACCAGGGTGGTCTACCTCCAGCACGCCTCCGACCCTGTGGTGTTCTTTTCGCCGTCACTGTTCTGGAGACAACCCGATTGGCTACTCGACGGGCAGCGAGGCGTGGAGATCAGTGACGAGTTCCAATACACACGGGTCATCACGGGTTGGCAGGTGATGATGGATCTGCCTGCAGCCGGTTCGATTCCCGAGGGCTACGGCCATCTGTACAGCAAGCAGGCCAATGCCGAGGCATGGATAGCAGTCACCCGACCCGATGGCTGGTCGGAGGACGACACCGAACAGCTCATCGACTTTCTCGTCGAATTGGGGCCGTCGTACTAGTCGAGGCGGCCCTGCCGCGAGGGTCCAAGGCATCGTCGGCCGCATGGGGGAGCGTCATCGCACACCTGCTGGATGCCCTCATCTATGGAGCGCTGCACACCTTCAGATCGCGTCTTCTACCAAGAAACCCGACCCTGTTGGATACCGGCCTGCTGGCTATCGGCTCTGCGTGCGTCGCGTGAAGCTGAGGTGTAGTCCCCCTCGGGGCCCAGTGATGGCGTGAGAGTTATCGAGCGATCCCCGTGTGGCGGTTCCATCGTGAGGAGTTCTGATGAGGAATCGAGTTCAAGGCATGGATCCCGACCTCCGCGTGTCGCGCGCCCCACTGTCATTAGCCCTGTTTTGCGTACTGTGCCTGACGATTTGGGCCGGTGCGCCGCTCGGTGCTGCCGAGACCTCGGATGAGGATTCGAATCCGGTCGAACGCGCGGCGACGGCGATCGAGCGCCGTTTCGACGAGATGGGTGTTGGCCAGGCCTCCTATGCCGTAATCAGCGATGCGGGGCAGGCAGTGGCGGGATATGGAGCCGCGTTTCCTGACACTCCCTTTGTCATTGGATCGGTGAGCAAGTCATTTACTGCGTTGGCCATCGTCCAACTCGTCGAGCGAGGGCTGATCGCGTTCGATTCGCCGGTCACTGACTACATCGACTGGTTCACCACGGCAGACCCGACCGCTTCGATCACCGTTCGTCAGTTGCTCAACCAGACGTCCGGGCTCTCCACGCTCGACGGCAGCCGCGATGTCTTCACGCCTGAGATCTCCCTCGAGGAGCGGATCCGCTCGATCGAGAACCACGAACTTGTTAGCGAGCCGGGCGCCGAGTTCAACTACAGCAACCTCAACTTTGCGACCCTCGGGCTGATCGTCCAAGAGGTGTCCGGACTGGATTACGGAGAGTTTGTGGACGAGGAGATATTCGCGCCGTTGGGCATGGACCACAGTTACTCCGATTTCGCTCAGGCCCGCGCCGATGGATTGGCCCAGGGGACGATCACCGTCTTCGGGTTTCCAGTTTCCCTGCGTCAGACTGGCTTCCCGGGTGCCGTGCCAGATGGCTATCTGATCTCGACGGCAGCTGACCTCGCCGCCTACGCCCGCTTCCAGATGGGTGACGGGAGCTTCGAAGGCAGGCGCCTGATCTCCGCAGAGAACATGGCCCTCATGCATACACCGGCGGCTCCGAGCCAGAGCGGTGAGCACCTCGACCATTACGCGATGGGCTGGTGGACAGGGAGCATCGATGGACAGCCCTTGATCGGCCATCACGGGAACACATTCGGTTTCCACGCCGATGTGGCTCTCATTCCTGATATCGACGCCGCAGTCGTGGTGCTGATGGCCCGCAACGGCGTCATGGTCAAGGGGCCCGAGACTGCAGGTTTGGAGGCGCTCATCGGGGGCATGCCCCAAGTCAGCCGCGCTCCGACCATTGCCTGGATCATCCTCGACGCGGTCGCAGCGTTTCTGGTCGTGGTCTCGATCGTCTCTGTGATGCGCAGACGCCGACGACTGCGGATGGACCCACCGCAGGCTCCACGGCGTTGGCCAGCGATCCTTCAGGTGGTGGCTGGAGTTCTGATCGGAACATCAGTGGTGCTGCTCGCAGCGTCGATGTCTGGTGGTCTAGACGTGGTTGCGTTTCGCCTCCTCTGGGCACTGGCCCCAGATGTGACCATCCTGGCCGTGGCGATTCCACTGCTGCTGATCGCCGCGGGAGTGGCCACGTTCCTGGAGCGCCGAACAACGCGACAGCTGCTGACCCCGGTTTCCGGACCAGAGAGGAGTGTCGAGCATGTCTAAAGGAGATTCTCCTGGCGAGGTGGCTCGAAGGGCCCAAGGACCGCGTCTCGGGGCTCGGGATTGAACACCGACGCCATCGCGACGACATGAGAACCGTAGGCAACCCGAGACGCCTAGGGAGGCCACGACTTGGACGAGTGCTGACTAGCGGAGTCAGTCGAGCTCACCAGGCGAACCCCGCCCCACGAACACACCGATCCGGCCACGACGGGCCAAACCCGGTGACCTGTTCTCAGCAAAATGGGTGAGCTCCTTCGCAACCTGGCGATCGTGCTTGTGTTTGCCTGGGTGGCACGCTCTCTGCTAGGAGCTCGGGCGCTGACCTGGCGCAGGACGATCGTCGCCACCCTCATCGGGTTGCTACTTGGAGCTGTAGGCGCCGCTGCCATCCTCGTGCGCGATCTCGACAACTTCGACGCCTTCGAGACGATCAGGACCCAGTTCTACCTGCTGATGCTCACGCTCGCCGTCCCGGCGACGATGGCGATGATGGTTTTTCTCGAGTTGATGTTTGCCTCGAAGCCGGACCCTCACACCCACCGAGGATTCCGACCGTTCCGCAGCTCGAGACGATGGTTCAGGATGTGGCTAAGAGGTCTTCAGGTCACTCGAATCGCGGCGCATCACGGCATCGCGCCTCTGCTCGGCCTGAGACGGGGTGAGGTCTCCGCGCGCACGCCGGCAGAGATCGCCCGACGCATCCGGCTGTCACTCGAGGAAGCCGGGGGCATGTTCGTGAAGCTGGGACAGCTTCTCGTCACGAGGCCCGATCTGCTCCCACCCGAAGCACTGGCCGAGTTGGGCCTTCTCCACGCCGACGTCCCGCCCATCCCCGAAGAGCAGGTGAAAGCACTGGTGCTAGAGGAGACCGGGAGGCCTGTGGAGGAAGTCTTCGCCGACATCACGTGGGAGCCGCTCGGCTCGGCATCCATCGGCCAGGCCCATGCCGCTCGGCTGCTCGATGGGCGTGAAGTCGTGGTCAAGGTGCGCCGACCGGGCTTGGAAGAGCAGGTGGAGACCGACCTGGCCATCGTGAGGTGGCTGGCCAATGTGGCTGAGCGTCGCACCAGCTGGGGCAAGGCCTACAACGTGCGCGACCTGGCGTCGGAGTTCTCCAATGCGCTTCGTGCCGAGCTCCGCTTCGCAGTGGAGGCCCGGCACGCGATCGACATGGCCAAAGCATGCGCCGACGACCCACTCATTCGAATCCCCGCCATCGTCGAGCTGCTCACCACCGATCGCATGCTGGTCATGGAGCGTCTCTACGGAAATCCGCTCTCCAAACCGGGTTCCGTCGGAGGGGCGCCGGAGGAGAGACGACGCCTCGCCGACGCGCTTTGCCGGTCGCAGGTCGCCGCGATGCTGCGGGGCCGGAGGTTCCACGGAGATCCTCATCCGGGAAACGTCCTCTTCCTGGAAGACGGCTCACTGGGTCTGGTGGACTTCGGGATCACCGGTCGGCTCGACACCTACGAGAGAGCATCCGTCTTCGAGACCCTCCTTTCGATGAGGCTGGAGCAACCGGCGCTCCTCTACGACGCGCTCATGACGGTTGGTGCCATCGAGGCCGAGCACGATCCCAACGCGGTCGAGCGGGAACTGGCCCAGTTCCTCACGTCTTTGGCGGGATCGGGGCAGCCCGGGCCGGAGGCGCTGACCGATTTGCTTCGACTCACCACCAGGTTGGGTATGCGTCTTCCCCCCTCGACGACGACGATGTTCCGCGCCCTCGCCACTCTGGCCGGCACACTCGAGACGCTCTCGCCTGGCTATCCGATTCTCGAGGTGACTGCGGAGATCGGCGGGGACGAGATGAAAGAGCGGATGACGCCGACCTCATTGGGCGAATACGTCATACAGGAGTGGGCTGAGCTCGGCCCTCTGCTTCGCCGGGCTCCTCGGCATCTCGATCACATCGCCCGCCTCGCCGAGCACGGCCGTCTCACCGGGCGGATTCGACTCTTCGCGTTTCCCGAAGAGGTCAAAGTGCTGGAACGCTTGCTGAACCGGGTGGTGCTGACACTCCTCACCATTGGCCTCGGCGGTATATCGGTAGCCCTTCTGACGTCGGAGGGCGGACCTCAGGTCGCCGGGATCCAGGTTCGTATCTTCGAGCTGTTGGGATGGGCGACGGCAGCTTTCGCCACTCTGCTCCTCCTTCGGATCCTCTTGGGCGTCCTCCGCTCAGAGCGAGACTCCGAACGCAGCTAAGGAATACACACGGCGATCCTGAATTCGGGTCCCCGTCCGACCTTGCCGCAGTCTTTAGATGGCGGTGTAGACGGGATCCGCTGGGCCGACTCACTCGCCGGGAGCGCGAAGTGCTGGCTCTGATGGCGGAGGGTCGGTCGAATCGGGGCATTGCCGACGTGTTCGTCATCACGTTGCGGGCGGTCGAGAAGTACGTCTCGAGCATCTTCAGCAAACTCGCCCTCCCTACCGTCGGCACCGATTCCGAGCGGGTGCTGGCGGTCCTGCTCTATCTGCGCGACTGACAACCCGGACTCAGACCGCCCAGCCCTAAGAGGGGAGAAACCCGAACTTGCTGCCACCGGCTGGCCGGCTTCATCTCGAGCTCACGCTGAGACAACATGACTCGACATGGCAGAGCCCGCAGGATCGTTTCGAGGGGATGGCTTGAGTGTTGACCCCAACGAAAAGGCGCTGATTCAGCCCTCGACCTCTTCGGACGTGATCGGGTCGGGTTCAGGAAGCGCCGAGTTGTCTGGCTCGTCGCTGGTTGCTCTCCATCTGGTTCCCGGAGGGCTCGCCGTTGTGGTGTATCTGTCGCTCATCAGCCCAATGGGTGAAATCGGGTTTCCGCCATTGGCGGCTCTCCTGGCTGCCATAATCCTGGTGATCCTTCCCCTCGAGTTGGGAGTCATTGCCTACGCCGGTCGTCGGCAGGCTCCCTCCGGCTTGTTTGGGGCGGTCTTGTACCGCAACTCCGTGCCTCGTCGACTCTGGTGGACCCTGGCGCCGCTCCTGATCGTTGTGGGAGTAGCCGCCTCGGCTCTGGGCATGCTCGTCGAACGCCCGCTGCTGGACTTGCTTGGCGGCCTACTCCCCCAGTGGCTGGTGGACCCTGTGGCGACCGACGCTATGCGTGACTATGACACTTCGGTGTGGGTGGTCACTTTGACGGTCTATTTCGTAGTCAATGTGCTCCTCGGTCCGGTGGTCGAGGAGATGTACTTCCGCGGATATCTCCTCCCCAGGATGCGGCGCTTTGGTCGTTGGGCGCCCTTGCTCAACACTGTCCTGTTCTCGCTATATCACTTCTGGTCGCCGGCTCAGTTGGTGAGTCGCATTGGTGGAGCTGCACCTTACGTCTACGCCGTGGAACGAAATCGGAGCATCTATCTCGGGATTGTCATCCACGTCGCGCTGAACGCGATCTCCGTGGCGACCCTTACCGTCATCGTCTTCTCAAACCTCTCTTGAGCGGCATCTCTTGATACTTCGGTTCGCCCACCCTTTCCTGACGCCAGAAAACCGCCCTCAGATACACCGGCGCGCCGGGTGGTTTGGATGCTCGACGTCCGAGATGATCTCAGGCAACGACTTTCGGTCGATCCATTCGAGGAAGGGATGAGCAAATGACTGATACAGGACTGGTGACGATGTCCGTGAACCCGATTCGGCGGTTCGTCAGCGACCATCCCATGGTCATCTTCGTTGTGCTCGCCTACGCCTTTTCCTGGATGGCGATTCCGATCCTGGGAGACCCGATCGGAACGGGACCCTTTCTTGCGGCGGTGATAGTGCTGTCGCTGACCCAGGGCCGGCCTGGAGTCCGGTCGCTGTGGCGACAGATGATCCATTGGCGGGTCAATTGGCGCTGGTACGCCTTCGCCATCCTGCTGCCAACCGTCACCGCGGGAGCGGCCGCCGTGATCGCCGTTGCGCTCGGCGCCGATACTCCGTCGCCCGGCCAGTTGGAGACCTGGTCCGAGATCCCGATCAACTTCGCCCTATACCTTTTGATCCCACTGTGGGGCCCGTGGGAGGAGCCAGGATTCCGTGGATACGCTCTCACCCGACTCACCCAAACCCGGTCGGTCCTCGCTGCCGCCCTGGTCGTCGGAGTCATCCAGGTGTTCTGGCACACCCCGCTGTTCTTCACCGGTGACATCCCCGTCAGCGACGTCGTTTGGATCATGGCGGCAGCCCCCGTCTTCGCCTACCTGGTAATCCGTAGCGGAGGAAGCGTGCTCCTAGCGATGGTGATGCACGCCACCAACAACGTCGTGTCGGGCGAGTACGTGACCAGCCTGTTCTCGGGCAGCGACGTCGAACTGCAGGGCTGGGTGCGAGCCACCATGTGGTGCGTCATCGCCATCGTTGTGGTACTCCTGGCCGGTCGGAGTTTCACCACCAAGCCACAAAGCGAGCTTTCGCCGGCCATCTCGGCGGGATGACGATCGGCATCGATAACACGCTCGGTTGGGCGTCGCTCTGTGCGGGTCTGACCCCCAGACCCCACGCTGACCTAGGAGGTTGAAATGAGATCAGGAAAAGCAGTGCACGGTGTAGTTGGGAGTGTGCTCGCACTCTTCGGGATAGGCCTCCTCGTTGCGGGGGGTGTGCTCCTGGCAGTGTTCGGAACCCAACGTGACACCGACGGCTTCATCACCAGCGAGACCACCAATGTGTCCACGGACAGCTACGCACTGACATCGACACAGTTGGATCTCGGTGGGCTACGCAACGACTGGCTCCCGGCGAGCTGGCTGGCCACCATCGAGATCGAAGCCTCGTCCGAGGGTGAGGCACCGGTGTTCGTCGGCATCGGCGCCCGAGAAGACGTGGCCGACTATCTCGCCGACGTCGCCCACGACGAGGTCACGGATATCTCGAACCGCGAGGTGACTTATCGGAGCCATGACGGTGAGGCCCAGCCAACGGCGCCCTCCGACCAGGAGCTCTGGGCGGCATCAGCGGAAGGTCCGGGATCCCAGAGTCTGGTGTGGGACATCGCGCCGGGGCAATGGACGATCGTGATCATGAATGCGGATGCCAGTCCCGACATCGCCGCTGAGGTGTCTGCGGGAGCCAGTTCGCCCTGGTTCGGTATCGGAATCGCGGTGATGCTGATTGGAGGATTCCTCTCCTCGGGTCTTGGAGCAATCATGCTGGTCTTCGCCTTCAGACGTCCTCGAGACGTCGCCGCGGAGACGGCACCTCCTGCTCCCCAACCGGTGGCAGCGGTTACGACCGGAGCCGAGGATGACACTGCTTGAGAGTACGGTGGAGACGAGGACAGCCCCCGCCCGCTGGGCTTTCACTGTCGACAACCTGGTCAAGTTGTATGGCGCCAAACCCGCCAACGACGGCATCACCCTCGAGGTCCGACCGGGGGAGGTGTACGGGCTGTTGGGACCCAACGGCGCCGGCAAGTCGACGCTGGTCAAGCAGGTGATGGGCCTGCTGAAACCGACACGAGGCAGCATCACCCTCGGACCCCACGATCTCGTAGGCAACCCGGCGGCGGCCCGCCAGCTCTGCTCTTACCTACCTCAGGCACAGATGCCGATCGACTCGTTCAAGGCGAGAGAGGCAATCGAGATCGCCGGGGCGATACGCGGTGGCAGCGCCGCCGACATACGACGGCGGTCAGCAGCCTTGCTGGAAGCACTTCACATCGAAGAGTGGCGAAACACCTACGGCGCAAGACTCTCCGGTGGAGTTCGTCGTCTCGTCGGTTTCGCCATGGCCACGGTGTGCCCGGGCCGGGTCGTCTTTCTCGATGAGCCCACCAACGACGTCGACCCACTCCGCCGGAGACTCCTATGGAAACAGGTTCGCCGGGTCGCCGACGAGGGTTCGGCGGTGTTCCTCGTCACACACAATGTGCTCGAGGCCGAGAATTCGGTTGACAGGCTGGCGGTGATCAACGACGGTCGACTTGTCGCCGAGGGCACTCCTTCGTCGGTCAAGGCCGAATCCCGGGGACGGATGAGACTCACCCTGATGATGGTCCCCGGAACGCCGGATCCTCAGCCGCCGGGCTTCGTACAAGGTTCGACCCGGTTGGCCAACCGCCTTGTCGTCCTGATGAACGAGCCAGATGTCGCGAGGAGCGTCGAATGGGCGCAGCGGCTCATGGCTCAGGGAGTCGTAGAGGAATACGCATTGGGGGCCACCTCGCTTGAAGACGCCTACATTCGGCTCACCGGAGACGCTGTCATGGTCGAGGCGTGACGGGCTGGGCAGTGGCGGGGGCCGCCACTCCGAGGCGATTCGGTGCTCGCAGTTGGATGAGGAGCTACCGGGCCATGCTTCGCTGGGAGGTGGTCGGCTCACGCCTTCTCTACCCTCTGCTCCTCATGTCCCAGGTCCTGGTTGGGGCAGGCTTTGTGATCGGGTTCGGGTTGCTGATCCCGGACTTGGATAGTGCAACGGCCCAGTACCTCGCGACTGGAGCCGTCGTCATTTCACTGGTTCTCGTCGGCCTCGTCGTCGCTCCGCAATTAGTGGCACAACAGAAGATGCAGGGCTCCTACGACTACGTATGGTCGATGCCGGTACCGCGCAGCGCAGCTGTACTTGCCTCAACCACCCTGGCAGCCGTGGTCGCCATCCCCGGTATCGCAGCCGCGTTGCTGGTGGCTCGATGGCGATATGACATGAGTCTCACGATCGACCCCACGGTGGTGCCGGCATTCCTGCTGACACTTGCCTGTGGCAGCTTCCTCGGATCCGCCGTCGGGCACGCCGTCAACAAACCGCAAGTCACGATGCTGATCTCCCAGCTCGCGATCTTCCTCATCATCGGCTTCTCACCCGTTAGCTTTTCGGCAGACCGCCTCCCGGGATGGCTGGCCACCGTCCATGAATCCCTGCCCCTGCATCACATGGCACTCGCGGTCCGATCGTCGCTGACCGACGGGCTAGTCGAGATGACGGCGCGCAGCTGGGCGGCGCTATCGCTGTGGACTGCGGTGTCAGGAATGATCACTGCCGTCGTTCTGGTGCGCCGTCGATGACTCTCTCAATTTCCGACGTCGCCATCCGATCAGGATCTGCCTTCTGGCTCGCCGGCTACACCTCGATGCTTCGCTTCGAATTGAGGAACCTGCGCACCTATCTGACCATCGGTCTGGCCATACAGATCCTTCTGGGTGCAGGGATGGCCTTCGTGTACGGCTTCTACTTCGGAGAGCTCGATGAGGCACAACAGACCTTTCTGGTCACTGGTATCCCGACACTTGCCCTGGTGCCTATCGGCTTCGTGATGGTTCCCAACGCAATAATGGAGCACAAGCTGCGCGACACGTACGACTACGTATGGTCGCTTCCGGTCCCCCGCGCCAGCTCGGCGATGGCGTCATTCACGATCTTCACCGCTCTCGGGCTCCCCGGAGTGGTTATCGCTCTCGTGATCGCCTCGATGACCTATGAGGTCGACATGAGCGTCTCCTGGGTGGTGGTGCCCGCAGTTCTGTTTACGTCGGCCATGGCGGCCGTAGTTGGCTATGCGGTCGGGCACGCGGTCCCCGAGCCCAGAGTTGTCGCCTTGATGACGAATGTCGTCATGTTCCTGGTGCTCCTCTTCAGCCCGATCGTCGTCGCGATCGAGCAGTTCCCTGACTGGTGGGCGGGGACGCACAGAATCCTGCCCTTCTGGCACATGTCGGTGGTCATCCGCGCCGGGCTCACCGACGGGCTTGTCACTACCTCGGTGACCGCGTCCTACGGCGTCCTGTTGGCCTGGAGCGCTGGTGCCACCTTGGTGGCTGCCTGGGTGATCGGCCGCCGAAGCTGAGTGGGGGACTCAGCCGACCTCAGAGGTTGTGACCTGACGCCGTCATCCCTCGATGCGATCAAGATCTACTGTGTCGGCCCAGGTGAGTCCGGGCACAAGAGGCTGCGCCGTCGCCCGGGAGACCTTTGTGTCGGCCCTGATCTCGACGGGCGAGAGGGACGGTGTCACGGGCAATGAAGTCCTCGAAGACCGCGAGACCCGTGCCGAGGTGTTACGGGTGAACGCAACCGAGCAAGCCCGGCTGTGATCAACAACCTTTCGAATCGAGAGCGCGAGAGTGGGGAGCCTCCCCTCGACGCGGATCATGGGATGTCCACATCGCCGACACGGAACGCGACTGCACGATCAGCGACGTAACGCGGCAGGTAGCCCATCGCTTCATCCTCGCTGGGCGCATCCAGATCCCACCAGATCTGATGGTCTCCCCACCGGCACGAAGACGTTGCATGGTGTCCGCGCAGGGGGCTGTCGAATCCCTTCCAGGCGGCGTAGGCAGCAGGACACTCCTCTGCGTCGTGTCGGTGAACAAGCCTGAACGGGGCCATGAGACGATTGTCGGCCACCATCTGCTGACGGACATCGGGGTAAAACCCTGATTCTCACCCTGAATGCCGTCTACGAGCAGGAAGGCTTCGGCAGGGTGGGCCAGGGATTAGACCGATTGCCGCTCAGTTTGGCTGGCATCGGCGAGGACCCGTGCGACCTCGACGCGAGAAGAGACTCCGAGCTTGTTGAAGATATTGCGTATGTGGGTCTCGACCGTCTTGGTGCTGAGGAACAGTCCGTCGGCGATCTCACGGTTGGTGTGGCGATCGAGAACGAGCTGTGCGACTTCCAGTTCTCGCCCGGTCAGGGTCTCAAGGCCGGTCCCTTCGGTTTTGCCGGCTCGAGTCCGGCGGTGGATGGTGCGCCCGAGCTGGCGCAGCTGGGCGTCTATCTGATCTCGATAGCGCACTGCCCCGAGTGCTTCGAACTGGCTCGCGGCAAGTTCCAGTTGGCTGATCGCCTCGTCGCGCCGACCCGCAACGGTCAATGCTCGACCAGCGAGAGCCCGAGATGTCGCTGCGTGAAACGGGGCGCCAATGTCGTCAGATCGTTGCGCCGCCGAGAGTGCCATTTCCGCTGCCGGTTGCGGTTCCCCTCTGGCAAGTGCGACAGCCGCCTCGGCTCGGTCGGCCATCAGCGAGGCGAGGCCCAGCCCGAGTTGGTCTGCCAGCTGACGAGCCCTCCTCGCGGCCACCTCCGCGCGGTCAAGCTGGTCAAGGGCGAGACTGCAGCGGGTGAGCAACTCCAGGAAGTGGGCACGCCAGCCCCCCGCCAGCAATGGGATTTCTTCCCCTCCAACGCTATCGAGCAGCAACTCCAGCGCACCGTCGGGCTCGCCCGACTCCATCAGGGCTTGGGCGTGGATCGCTCCAGCGAAAGCCGAGATCACGCCATTGTCCACAGAGCGAGCCAGGCGGACACTCTCCGCTCCCACTTCCAATGCGGTCTGGAGGTCACCGGCCATAACCGCCGACAATGCTCGGTTGAAAAGGTTCAACGACATGCCTTGGGCGTTATCGACGAGACGGGCAGCCTCGATGGCGTCGTCCAGCACCTCCTTCGACCTCTGCATCTCGCCGGCCATTGCCAACGACGTGCCCAGAATCGGAGTGAGGATCGGCAGAAGCTGGGTCTGCCCGGTCGCCCGTGCCAGCGACAGGGCACGCTCGCCATGTATACAGCCTTGGGCGTGGAGATCGAGATAGAGCTCGGCTGTTGCCAGGTTGCTGAGGGCATCGAGTCGGGCCGTGAGCACTTCGTCGGTTGAAGAGTCGACGAGCCGCGCCACACGATCGTGCATCTGCACGGCCAGTTCGGTCTCGCCGGCGAACGCGGCTCCCATCGTTTGCGCCGCAAGAGCGGCCGCCAGGATCGCCTCATCGCCCAAGCCGTCTGCTGCTTCGACTGCGAGGCGCCCCCAGTCGAGCATTGCGTGATGGTCGGCTAGGTAAAGGCTGGCCGAGGAAAGGGCTATCAATACTGAGACGGCGGCGGCAGACCGTGGATCTGTCACCTCGTTGTAAGCGCGCTCGAGGCGGGCCCGAGACTCACCATGGCGACCTAGCAACTGTTCGAGTTCGGCACAGCCGACGATCATCCCCACCTTGGTGTCGCCACTGTCAGAGGACGTCAGTTGGATGCAATCCTCAAGGGTGGCCAGGGCACCAGCGAAGAGACCGACGGCGGCCTGTGAAGCGGCAAGGGAGGCCAACAAATCGACCCGTTCTGTTACAGAAGCGTCTCCGGGCAGCAAACGCAGAGCTGCGGTGAACCATCGGATGGCGATGGTCGGAGCCTGCTTAGCGGTTTCTCTACCAGCCTGCCGGAGGAGGTCGACAGCCGCGGTGTCTCCGTGTTGCGCAGATTGCTCAACGTGATTCGCCACTGCTGCTGCACTGGCGCCCCTTTCGACGAGCGCCTCGCCGGCACGCCGGTGGCATGAGAGCCGCGTACTCGGCGAGCAAGACCCATAGACCGCGCTTCGAACGATCGGATGGCGGAACTTGAATCTTCGCGGAACATCGGTCACCCGCATCATGTCCCTCGACACCAGCTCATCGAGCTCTTCCAGGACCTCGCCCTCGGAGCGATCCAGCGCGGCGGCGGCAACGTCGATGTCGAACGGATCTCCCACCACGGCGGCCGCCTCAGCCAGTGTCCGAGCGGAGTCCGAAAGACCGGCAAGTTCCGAGGCGATGGCTCTGGCAACGGCAGGCGGGACCCCCAGGTTGTCGATCGGCGAAGCGTTGCCGTCGCTGATGTCGGAGCGGGCGAGTTGGAGGGCATAGAAAGGGTTCCCCCCGCTCAGATGGTGCAGTTTGTCGGCACTGTCGCCAACCAAGAGTCTGACGCTCTCGACCGGAAGTGGTCCTAACTCCACGGTGTGGACAACGTTCGAACTCTGGATCGTCCCTATCACCGATGGCTCACGTCCGGGTCTGAGTCCCATCGCCACCATGACCTCGGCCTGAGGGGGGTGTCGCAACAAGTATGAGATCAGCTCGACCGAGGCGCCGTCGGCCCAGTGCAAGTCGTCGAGGATCAACACCAGCGGTCGGCGTGCCGAGAGACGCTCGAGAAGCTCGCGGACCGCGTGATGGACTCGAAAGCGCTCTGTCGCCGACGTGGGATGCTCGACTGCTTGATCAAGAGCCTGCATCGACGGGAACACTGCGGCAACGGCTCCCAACCTGTCGATCGCGAGACGCTCGAGCGCCTGCGGGTCGAGGGACGCCAAGTAGGCGTCGAAAGCGTCGGCAATGAAGCCGAACGGAAGCTCCTGGTCAAACTCCGAGGCCCTGCCCACGAGCGTCAGGCAACCTTGTCCAACGGCGATTTCGGCTAGCTCCTCGAGCAGTCTGGTTTTGCCGATCCCCGCCTCACCGCTAACCACGACGAAGCTTGCGTCGCCGTCGCTGGCGCGACTCAGCAGTCCTTCCAGAAGGTTGACTTCTTGGTCGCGCCCGAGGAGCACGCCTCGGGTGACGCCCATGGCCCTCTTCTCGTTGTCCCGGCGAGCGTACACGGCGCCCAACGACGAGGCCGGAGCCGATTTGGTAACTGTGGTCCCCTGTCGTGCAAGGTGGTGGCGTCCAGATTCCAAGGTCAGGTGTGTTCGCGAACACCAGAAACCCGACCACAGGAACCACCAGCGGACCGGGTTCTCAATCGGTGCTTGACCTGACATTGTCTTTACGGACAGGAGAGTCGAGTGAGAACAACAACGCCGATGTCGTTGCCGGAGGTTTCGGACACGAGGCCCTTATCTCCGAATCGGGAGCGGCAGATGGCCGAACCGACCGATCAGGGACTGCAGATCGCGAACGACGACCACACTCTGCAAGCCCAGTACGACATGTGGATTCAGACATTGAAGAATCATCCGACCCGCATTGAAGGGGGTGTCTATCTGTCGACGTTTCAGAAAGGACGCGGACAGCACATAACCGCTTTGGACACCCGCCAAGCCCGAGTACTCGGAGAACGCCTAATCGGGCTCGCCGATGAGATCGAGTTCGAGGTGGAAGTCAATCCGCGTGCAATGGATCGTTAGACTCG
>Ga0256867_10000126_pt1 | contig 27741 bp, 23 predicted proteins | sample RVTome_15_FD_185939 | JGI IMG/M metagenome (GOLD analysis project Ga0256867, IMG submission 185939) | Soil microbial communities from uranium-contaminated site in the Upper Colorado River Basin, Wyoming, United States - RVT150D86 (HiSeq) ... | reverse complement strand
AACAACCGTGGCGACGACGGGCGAGGGAACGGCGCTCGGTCGATCATGTCGTCCAGGACGGCCTCGAGCTCGTCGATGCCCTCGCCGGTGACCGACGAGACCTGCACGATTGCCGTGCCCTCGAGCGTGGTGCCGCCGAGCCGATCGAGGATCTCCTGCTCCGCGAGGCCGATCGTCTCCCGGTCGACGAGATCACATTTCGTCAGGGCGATCACGCCGCTCGTGACACCGAGCACGTCGAGGATCTCGAGGTGCTCCTCCGACTGCGGCTTCCACCCCTCGTCCGCAGCCACGACGAACATGACGAGCGGGGCAGGGCCGACGCCGGCGAGCATGTTGCGGATGAACCGCTCGTGGCCCGGCACATCGACGAATCCGATCTCTCGGCCGCTCGGCAGCTCGCACCACGCGTACCCGAGATCGATCGTGAGGCCCCGACGCTTCTCCTCCGCCCATCGGTCGGGGTCGATGCCGGTCATCCGGACGATCAGCGACGACTTGCCGTGGTCGACGTGTCCGGCCGTCGCGACCACGCGGTGAGCGACCCGATCTTCGCCGGACACCTCAGTCATCATCGTCGAGATCGTCGCCTTCCATCGCGTACGAGATCGCGCGCGCGAGGTCCGGCACCTGCTCGTCGGAGACGGTCCTCAGGTCGAACAGAACATGGTCGCGCTCGACACGGCAGAAGACGCTCGGGCGTCCGACACGCAGTCGCGCGGCGAACGCCGGGGGATCGGGGACGGTGACACGAACCCCCCACGACGGCAGGTCGGCGCCCGGCATCGAGCCGCCGCCGACGACGGACCTGCATCGGTGCACGTGTGCGTGCTCGAGGTCGCCGCCGAGCATCTCGTTGAGGCATCGCGCGCGCCGCTGCACGGATCCTGAGGACTCGCGCAGCATGCGCACGACCGGGATCTCGTCGCGCGCACCGATAGCGTGCATCGCCAGCACCTGCTCGAGCGCTGCGACCTGCATCTTGTCGACCCTGACCGCTCGCGCGATGGGGTGACGCCGGAGCCGCGCGACGAGATCGCCTCGGCCGACGATCAATCCCGCTTGCGGACCGCCGAGCAGCTTGTCGCCGGAGAACGTCACAACGTCGGCCCCGTCGGCGAGCGCTCCGCCGACCGAAGGCTCGTCTTCGGGCATGCCGGGGGTGTGCCGCAGCGATCCCGAGCCCACGTCGTAGAGGAGGGGAACGTCGTGTCGGTGCGCCAGCTTCGCGAGCTCCGCCGCGGTGGCCGACGCGGTGAACCCCACCACGCGGTAGTTGCTGGGGTGCACCTTCAGCACGGCCGCCACGCGGTCGGTCATCGCCGATCGATAGTCCGCGAGTCGCGTTCGGTTCGTGGTGCCGACCTCGACGAGCTTCGTGCCCGACGCGGCCATGATGTCGGGGATCCTGAATTCCCCGCCGATCTCGATCAGCTCGCCTCGGGAGACCAACACCTGCTTGCCCTTGGCGAGCGCTGCGAGGCTCAGCAGGAGCGCCGCGGCACAGTTGTTCACGACGAGAGCGTCCTCCGCCCCGGTGAGCGCGAGCAACGTCGTCTCGGCGCGCGACGAACGCTTCCCGCGTTCTCCCGATCGCCGGTCGACCTCCAGATCGCCGTACCCCGCGGCACGAGCCGCGGCCTCGACGGCGCGGGCGGGCAGCGGGGCCCTGCCGAGGTTCGTGTGCAGCACCACCCCGGTCGCATTGATCACGGGGGTGAGCCCGCTGGCGGTATGCGACGCACGTTCGATCGCACGCGCCAGGATCACATCGTCTGCGGGCCGTTCGGCGCCTCCTGTCACCCGGGTACGAACCTCCGAGAGCACGTCCGCCACTGCGCGCTTGACGATCGGACGTCCGAGCGAGGAGGCCGCGCGTTTCCCCGGTTCGGAACGGAGCAGGGCGTCGACCGATGGGAGCGATCGACGAGTGTCGGCGGTCATGGCCAGTCAGTCTATGGCGGCGCCGGAGGTGGGGCTCGGCGCCAGCGGGATCGACGGTTGCCTTTCGTTCCGGGACGTCGGGGGCTTACCATCGCTCAGCTGCGAGGAACTCGCGAGAGGCTCGGAGGTCCGTGATGCGAGGCTTGCGAACGCCGTTGTCGATCGGCGTCTTGATCTGCTCGGTGATGTCGATCGGCGTCGGAGTGGCTGGAGCGCAGTCCGCTTCGCCCGATGCCGAGGAAACGGTGACGTTCACCGTGGGAGTGACCGGCGACCTCAACTCCGCGAACCCGTTCCGCCAGATCGACACGACCGAGAGCTTCCTCACCACCCTCATGTACGACGGGATCTTGCGCCTGGGTCAGGAGGACTACGCGACCGAGCCTGAGCTGTTGGAGAGCTGGGAGACGAGCGAAGACGGCCTGACGTGGACGTTCGTGCTCCGAGACGACATCACGTGGAGCGACGGCGAACCCATCACCGCCGACGACTTCGTGTGGACCGCCGAGTTCATCATGGACAACGACATCAGCTCGTGGAGCGACGGCTATCGGTTCACGAAGAACATCGAGGCCGTCGACGAGCGCACGATCGTCTGGACGACGACACGCACCACGCTGGTCCCGGGGCTGCCCGGGTACAGCTTGATCCTGCCCGAGCACATCTGGGGCACGATGACCCCGAAGGAGATCAGGAACTTCCGGAACTTCCCCGACACCGTGGCGAGCGGACCGTTCCATCTGGTCGAGTGGGAGCCTGGCGAGTTCTGGCGGCTGGAGGCGCGGGACGACTACTACCAGGGCCAGCCGCAGATCGACGAGATCGTGTTCCGGGTCTACAACTCGCCCGAGTCCGTCGTGCAGGCGTTGATCAAGGGCGAGATCGATCACACCGTCGTGCCCAGCGCCGGCCTCTTCGAGCGACTACAGGCCGAGGACCCCGACGAGATCGGAACGGCGGTCACGAGCGCCGAGGCCTTCCACCAGTTGTCCTTCAACGTCGTCGACGACCCGTCGAGCACGGCACACCCGGCGGTCCTGGACGCGGTCGTCCGCGAGGCGGTCTCATGGGCCCTCGACAAGCAGACGATGGTCGACCGGGTCATGCGAGGCTACGCCGTGCCCGGCACGACGCCGATCGTGCCGCTCTACGACTTCTGGCATTGGGAGCCTCCTGCCGAGGAAGCGGTCGGGTTCGACCCGGCCGAGGCCAACCGCATGCTCGACGAAGCGGGCTACCTGGACACCGACGACGACGGCGTCCGGGAGATGCCCGGCGGCGGCGAGTCGTTGGACTGGCGGCTGTTCCTCGCCACTACCGACTCCGACGGTATCAAGGCGGCCCCGTTCGTCCAGGGATGGCTCCGCGACATCGGCATCGAGACCTCGATCCGGTCGATGACCGACAGCAAGCTCTACGACCAGTGGTACGGGTTCGATTGGGACCTGATCGTCTACTCGTGGGGGGTGGGGCCCGACCCGGATTTCATCCTGTCGAGCTTCACGAGCGGGCAGTGCGGCTACTGGAGCGACACCTGCTACTCCAACCCCGAGTACGACCGGCTCTACAAGGAGCAGCAGGTCACGCTCGACCCCGACGAGCGACAAGCGATCGTGGTCGAGATGCAGCAGATGCTCTACCGCGACCTGCCGGAGATCGTGCTCTGGTACCCGAACAGCTTCGAGGCCTGGCGCGCCGACCGATGGGAGGGGTTCCTGCCCTGGCCGGAGCCCGACGGCGTGGTCTTCTGGGGGAATCCGTACTCAGTGTTGAACGCGCGTCCGATCGTCGATGCACCGACGTCGGCGGAGGCCGACAGCGGACTGCCGGCCGTGATCTGGATCGGCGGGGCGGCGCTCGTGGTGGGGGCCATCGCAGGCGTGGTGTTGATGAGGCGTCGGCGCGACGAGCACTACGCGGCCTGAGGTCCGGGGCGGCGGACGATGGGCGAGTGGCGATACGTCGGCCGAAAGCTGCTCCAAGCCGGCGTGACCCTGCTGTTCATCATCTCCGTCAACTTCTTCTTGTTCCGCATAATGCCCAGCGATCCGGTCCGTCTGTTGACGCGCCAGCGCGGGGTGCAGCTCTCACCCGAGGCGCAGGCCGCGCTCACCCACGACCTCGGTCTCGACCGGTCGCTTCCCTCGCAGTTCGTGAAGTACCTGGCTGACACGCTCCGGCTCGACTTCGGCGATTCGTTCATCTACCCGGGCCAGTCGGTCGTCTCGGTGTTCGCTCGGTTCCTCTGGCCGACCGTGCTGCTGGTGGGGACCGCGACGGTGCTCATGATCGTGATCGGCCTCTACCTGGGCATCCGTGGTGGGTGGAAGCGGGGCCGCCCGCTCGACGTGGGTTCGATGGGGTTCTCGCTGCTCTTCTACTCGATGCCCGACTTCTGGCTCGCGATGATCCTGTTGATCGTCTTCTCGACCGCGCTCGGATGGTTCCCGTCGGGGGGCTTCGAGTCGCCGAGCTCGGATCTGTCGGGGTTCTCGCGGGTGCTCGACATCGCGAACCACATGTTCCTGCCGGTGCTGACGCTGACACTCGGATACATCGGCGAGTACTTCCTGCTGATGCGCTCCTCGCTCCTCGACGTGCTCGGTGAGGACTACATCACCACGGTCCGCGCCAAGGGCGTGCGCGAGGACCGTGTGCTGTGGCGTCACGCGGTTCGCAACGCGTTGCTGCCCACCATCTCGGTGATCGCCTTGTCGTTCGGCCTCGTCCTGGGCGGGGCGATCACGATCGAGCTGGTGTTCTCGTATCCCGGACTCGGCTTGCTCTTGCTCCAGGCGGTCGACTCACAGGACTTCCTGCTGATGCAGGCGCTGTTCCTGTTCGCGAGCGTCGCGGTCCTCGCTTCCAACCTCGTCGCGGATCTCGTCTATAGCTGGATCGATCCGAGGGTACGGGAGGCCTAAGCCGTGGCGAACCACACGACCGGAGTGCCCACGGGGACCAAACGTTCCTCGCGGTCGGTCGTGTGGGAGCGCCGACGACAGGCGGCATCCCGCTTCTGGGCGACCTACCGGCGAAGCGGGATGGGACTGGCGGGGCTCGCGATCCTCGTCGCCTTCGCGCTGATGGCGCTGCTCGCTCCCCTGTTGGTCAGCCGAGAGGCGCTCGACGTGACGCGCGTCGACGGGCCGATCCTGGCCTCCCCTTCGTGGGAGTACCCGATGGGGACCGATGAATCCGGTCGTTCGGTCTTCGCCCTGGTCGTCTGGGGGGCTCGCGTGTCGTTGGCGATCGGGCTGCTCGCCGCGGTGGTGTCGATGGTGGTCGGTGCAACGGTCGGCATCGTCTCGGGCTATAGGGGCGGTCGCTGGGATGCCGCGCTCATGCGTTTCACGGACTGGTTCCTCGTGCTCCCCAGCCTGCCGCTCGCGATCACCTTGGCGGCGATCTTGGGCCAGTCGATGTTCATCATCGTGATGGTGATCGGGCTGACGTTCTGGCCGTGGACGGCGCGCATCGTACGCAGCCAGACCCTTTCCGTCCGCGAACGACCGTACGTCGAGCGCGCGCGTGGGCTCGGCGCCAGCGACAGGCAGCTCATCCCGAGGCACGTGCTCCCCAACGTCTTCCCCGTGATATTCGCGCAGACGATCCTGTCGATCGCGGCCGCGATCCTCGCGGAGTCGGCTCTGTCGTTCATCGGGCTCGGCGATCCGCTCCGCGTGTCCTGGGGAGGGACGCTGGAGCTCGCGTTCGACGCCGGGGCGCCGACGATCGGCGCGTGGTGGTGGATCGGCTTCCCGGGTGCCTGCATCGTGCTTGTCGTGCTCGCGTTCACGATGTGCGGGAACGCCTTGGAGGAGATCCTGAATCCGAGGCTCCGGCAACGATGAGCGTGTTGGAGGTCTCGGACCTGTCGGTGTCCTACGCCACGCGAGATGGCCCTGTGCCGGCGGTGCGAGGGGTGTCGTTCGATATCGATCGCGGCCAGGTGCTCGGTCTGGCCGGCGAGTCCGGCTGCGGGAAGTCGACGATCGGTCTCGGGCTGCTGCGCCTGCTGCCTCGGGGCACGGAGATGGCAGGACGGGCGGTGCTCAACGGCGCCGATGTGCTGGCGATGGCACCGAGTGCGCTGGGCGCCGTCCGTTGGACCCAAGCCTCGGTCGTCTTCCAGGGGGCTCAGCACGCGCTCGACCCGGTCATCCGCGTCGGCGACCAGATCGAGGAAGCGATCCTCGCCCATCGGTCGCTGACCCGGCGACAGACGACGGCTCGCACGGCCGAGCTCCTCGAGCTCGTCGGGCTGCCCGCCCGCCGCGCGAAGGATTTCCCCAACGAGTTCTCGGGAGGACAGAAGCAGCGCGTCATGATCGCGATGGCGCTCGCGTGCGACCCCGACCTGGTGATCGCCGATGAGCCGACCACCGCGCTCGACGTCATGGTGCAGGCTCAGGTTCTCCGCTTGCTGAAGAGCCTGCAGATGGAGCTCGGCCTCTCGATGTTGTTCATCACCCACGACCTATCCGTGCTCGCGCAGGTCGCGGACCGGCTCGCGGTGATGTACGCGGGGCGCATCGTCGAGGAGGGTCCCGCCGAGGAGGTCTTCGGCTCGCCCGCGCACCCGTACACGGCGGCGCTCGCGGGGGCCTTCCCGAGGATCGGCGACGAGGCGTTCGTGCAGGCGCCGGGCGGGCTCGACGGGGATCCGCCCGACCCGCGTGACCTGCCCACGGGCTGTAGCTTCCACCCGCGGTGCCCCCGCGTGATGGATCGGTGCAGGACGATCGAGCCCCCGTCGTTCCCGGCGGGAACCGGCCACCGCGCCGAGTGCCTGCTGCTCGAGCAGGGGGCGCCGGAGTCGATGCCGACATGAGCGCTACCCCGCCCGCCTCGGAATCGGCCGGGGCCTCCGGTGTCCCGCTGTTGCGGGTCGAGGACCTGCACGTCACCTTCGCGGGCAGGCATCGGGTGTTCGAGCGCCAGGGCAGGGCGTCGGCTCGGGCCGTCGACGGCGTGAGCCTGGAGATCGAAGAGGGTGAGATCGTCGCCTTGGCGGGCGAGTCGGGCTGCGGCAAGACGACGCTGGCGCGCGCGATCATGGGGTTCGTGCGCCCCGAGCACGGGACGATCGAGTTCCGGGGGAAGCCGCTGGGCAAGGACCTGCGCGGGTACCGGCGAGAGGTGCAGATGGTCTACCAGGACCCGACCGGTGCCCTGAACCCTCGGCAGACCGTGTACGACTCGGTCGTCGAGGGGTTGCGTATCCACAAGGTTCCGGGCGACGAGGCCGAGCTGGTCGATCGGGCCCTGGCGCGTGCCGGCCTGCGCCCTCCCGAGCGCTTCCTGCTGAGGTTCCCCCATGAACTGTCGGGGGGGCAGCGTCAGCGGGTCGTCATCGCGGGGGCGCTCGCGCTCGAGCCGCGGGTGATCGTCGCCGACGAGCCGGTCTCCAACCTCGACGCCTCGGTTCGGGGCGAGATCCTCCGCCTGCTGTTGCAGCTTCGCCGCGACTCTCGCATCAGCATCCTGATCGTCACCCACGACCTGGCGCTGGCCTGGTCGGTCGCCGACAGGGTGGCGGTGATGTACCTCGGACGGATCGTGGAGGTCGGTCCCACCCGTGACGTGTTGCTCGAGCCGCGGCATCCGTACACGCGGGCCCTGCTCGACGTCGTGCCCGACGCCCAGGATGTCGGAGCGATCGACCGTCCCCTACTCACGGGCGAGCCGCCCGACCCGACGCGCATCCCCGAGGCGTGCCGGTTCCACCCCCGATGCCCCGCGTTGGCCGATGGGCGCGCCGCGGAAGCGGGCGTCGAGGGAGCATGCCGGTCCGACGACCCCCGGCTCGATCCGATCGTGGCGGGCCACCTCGCCGCGTGCCATCTCGCGCACCGTCGGCCGTCCGGGTTCCGCGTACCATAGGCGCGATGGCCGACATCAGGGAGCGTCCCGCTTTCCAGTCCTCCGAGGTCACGAGCATGATCCGGGGCGGCGGGCTCGACGTCGAGATCGCCGACGACTCGATGGCGACCGAGGACATGATCCTCAACATCGGGCCGCAGCACCCGTCGACCCATGGCGTGCTCCGCGTGGTGTTGGAGCTCGACGGCGAAGTGATCGTGCGTGCGGAGCCGGTGATCGGTTACATGCATCGGGCCGCCGAGAAGCTCTCCGAGTTCCGGGACGCCACGCAGACGATGGTGTTGATGAACCGTCACGACTGGCTGAGCGCCTTCAACAACGAGCTCGGGTTCGTGATCGCCGTCGAGCGGCTGGCCGGCATCGAGGTGCCCGAGCGGGCGCAGTGGATCCGCACGATGTTCGCCGAGTGGAACCGCATCCTGAACCATCTGATGTTCTCGGGTTCCTATCCGTTGGAGCTCGGAGCGATGACTCCGATCTTCTACGCCTTCCGCGAGCGCGAGATGATCCAGGATCTGATGGAAAGCGCCACCGGCGCGCGCATGCATCACTCGTACTGCCGCGTCGGCGGGCTCAAGGACGATCTGCCTGCCGGGTTCCTCGAGCGTTCGGTCGACGTGCTCGCCGCGGTACGCCGCGCGATCCGCGAGTTCGAGTCTTTGATCATGGGCAACGAGATCATCTTCGCCCGGACCCGCAACATCGGGGTGCTGCCCGCGGAGACGGCGGTCGCCTACGGCACGAGCGGACCCGTGCTGCACGCGAGCGGTGTGCCGATGGATCCCCGGAAGGACGAGCCGTACGAGAAGTACGCCGAGGTCGAGTTCGAGGTGCCCGTGGGGCAGACCGGAGACAGCTACGACCGCTTGATGGTGCTCGTCGAACGCATGAAGCAGAGCTGCAACATCATCGAGCAGTGCATGGACAAGCTGCCGCCCGGGGAGTTCCGGGCACCGAAGCTGCCGAAGACGCTGAAGCTCGACGGCGAGGTGTACGTGCGCACCGAGAACCCACTGGGCATGATGGGTTACTACGTCGTCGGCGACGGCGAGAAGCAGCCGTACCGATTGAAGATGCGCACGCCGTCGTTCTCCAACGTGAGCGTGATACCGGCGCTGCTGCCCGGCACCCAGCTTCCCGACCTGATCTCGATCCTCGGCTCGATCTTCTTCGTGGTCGGCGACGTCGACCGCTAGTCCACACCGGACTAGTGGCTCCGATCCCGACCCCATCGCTCACGGAGGCCCTGGAGCGGGCGAGCGCCGTGGCCGACGACGTGCTGTTCCCACGAGCTCAGGAGACCGACCGGGCACCCTCGGTGCCCTCCGAGAACCTCCGGGCGCTCCGAGACGCGGGCCTGCTCGGTCTGCACGGCCCGCCCGACGTGCCGGGCGGGCTCGGGGCCGATCACGCTGCCGGCCGGCCCGTGCTCGAGGCGGTCGCCGGTGGGTGCGGTGCGACCTCGTTCGTGTGGGCAGCAGCACCATGGAGCGGTCAGGCGCGTTCGCGCGGGCGACGGCCCGGCACGCCCGACGTGGCTGCCGCGGCTCTGCGACGGCTCGACGCTGGCGGGGATCGGGTTCGCGTACCTTCGCCGCCCCGGGCCGCCCGCCGTGCGCGCCGAGCGCAGCGCGAACGGGTGGCGCATCGATGGGGAAGCCCCGTGGATCACCGGCTGGGGCCTGATCGACGTTCTGATCGTGATGGCACGGGCGGCGGATGGCTCGGTGTTGACGGCTGCGATCGATCGTCCCGGCGAACGGCGCGAGCTGCATGCCGGCGATCCGCAGGCGCTCGCGGTCATGGGCGCGACCCGCACGGTGTCGCTCGCGTTCGACGGGCTTGAGGTCGGCGACGACGATGTGGTCGGTGTACTCGATCACGCAGGGTGGGATCGGCGCGATCGGGTCGGCTCCTCGATGCCGGCGCCGCCCCGCTGGGCATCGCCGACCGCGCGATCGGCCTGCTCTCCGAACGGGCGTCGGCGCCGTCCGTCGGCGACGCGGCCTCCACCCTGAGCGCGATGCTGGCGGACCGGCGCCGCGTCGCCGACGAGGTGGCGCGATCCGTGGGGGCCTCGGCCTCGGCCGCCGATGCCGAGTTCGACGAGGCGATCGCGGATGGCGCGCGCGAGCGCGACCGAGGGTTGGATCTCGCGCGCCGAGCGACCGACGTGCTCGTCGCCGCGAGCGGCGGGGGTGCGATCTCGCTCTCGCATCCTGCGCAGCGGCTGAGCCGCGAGGCGACGTTCTTCCTGATCCAGGCCCAGACCGCCGATCTGCGACGAGCGACCATGCACCGCCTCGTCACGGATCGCTGAGACTCCAGGCGCTCCCGCGGGATGCCGATAGCCGAGAGGGAGCGCCAGAGGAGCGCTGGTCCGAGGAGTTGGACGTGGAGACGATGGGGTTGTTCCGCACGCGCGAAACGCGTGACGGGGCGGTGGAGGTCTGGGCGAAGGGGTGGCGCCTCGAGTCACAGGTGCCGGCCCTGGTGCCTGCCCTGATCTCGGTGGCATTCCTGCTCTCGCCCTTCCCGGTACCCCTGCGGGCGCTGGGCACGGCCGCGTTGTTGGCCGGAGCCTGGATCGTGCTACGCATGTCGCGCATCGGGTTCCGAATCGACGTCGCCGGCGTGCAGGTGCTCGACGTGGTCCGCACCCACCGGGTGATGTGGGATCGGTTCGACGGATTCGTGGGTGAGCGGAACGAGCATGAAGGCCGCTGCGTGCTGCTCACGACCGACGGAGAGCGCATCGCCTCGCCCGGGACCCTCGACCCTGACGAGATGGACCCGTTCTGGGCCGAGGGCGACGTCTCGGCCGTGGATCAGCTCAATCGGCTCGCGACCCGGCTCCGCCGGTCGATGGCTTCGGGGAACACGCCACGCATCGAGGGGTCGGCGCCGACCGCGGAGGGCTCGGGCGACGGGTTGTCACCGGGGGCCCGCAGGCTGCGGTCGATCTCCGAGGGCTGAGCGCCGGTTCAACGCCTGGAGTTCGGGAGAAGCGATCGAGCCGACACCAGCCATCCCGGCTCGGCAACGCCATGGGTCCCCGCGACGAACCACAGGAAGCGTCCGAGCCCGGCGGGGTCGGCCAGCATGATGGCGCGGCTGCGGCCTCCCCACGTGCGCACAGCGGCCGCGCCGCGTCCCGTGTTGAGCTGATCCTGCTGTCGCTCGAGCTCGGTGAGGAGCCATGCCTCGAGACCGAGCGCGATGAGCGCTTCACGTTGCGTCACGGTCGGGAACGCGAGATGGCCATCTGCTCGGGCCGCTGCCGCGAGGAACCCGAAGTCCACCCCCGCCGTGATGTCGGTAGCCCCGGGCGTCAGCAGCAGATCCTCCACGGGCCGGTGTGCCGCATAGCCGTGTGCCGGCCCGCCCGCGCCGCGATCGGACCCATAGTCGATCGCGAGCAGCGCCCGTGGCGCGGGCCCGGCGAGGGCCTCGAGGACGAACGAAGCAGCCCCGATCGGAACGATCGCCTCGCCGGCCGCGTCCGCCGTGAGCCCCCCGAGGTCGCCCGGGTCGCCGACCGGCTCGAGGACTTCCACGAGCCGGTCGCCCTCGAGCCCTACGCAGACGTCGTGGGGGCCGTCGTCGGTCGTCCGGATGCGCCGGAAGGGCAGGTTGTCCAGGAGCTCGTGCGCCAGCACGATCGCCGGATCCGACGGGGAGGGCATCGAGTCGTGGAGGGCCACGCCCTCGATCTCGGCGAGCGCACGGCGCGCGCCCGGGCTCCGTTCGACCGCGGTCACACGCGGCTCGAGGTCGGCGATCTCGGGAACCAGCCGCCGCAGCAAGGTGCCGTCACCGGCGCCGACCTCGATCAGATCGAACCGGTCGGGTCCGGCCATCGCGTCGTGCAGGCCCCGGACCGCCTCGGCCACCATCTGCGCGAACACGGGATGGACGTGCGGGCTGGTCACGAAGTCGCCCGCATGCCCGGAGCCGATGCGTGGCCGATCGTAGAACCCATCCGGCCCGTACAACGCGAGCTCCATGTAGCGGTCGAAACGCATCGGGCCGAGCCGGCCGATCTCGCCGGCGATCGTGGCGAAGGCTGTGCTCGGAGCCTGAGCGGTCATCGACGGGCAGCGTACCTGCGAGGATGTCCGCGCGATGAGCGACGAGATCCGAAACGCCGCCTCGGTGATCGCGGTGCGCCACGCCGATCCGGCGGTCGCAGGCGACCCTGAGGTCCTGGTCCTCGAGCGGGGATCCGGGAGCCGTTTCCTGCCCGGCTACGTGGTGTTCCCGGGCGGCGCGGTCGAGCACGGCGACGCCGCGCTCGCCTCCCGGTGGTTCGGCGACGACCGCGAGGCCGCGCGGGCGGCGGCCGTCCGTGAGCTGGTGGAGGAAGCCGGCCTCGCGCTTACCCGGGCCGGTCTCGTCGATGCGGGCGACCCGGACTCCCTCGACCCCGTGCACGTCGCACCCCCGGCCGCCGGGCAGCTGCGCCAGATGGCCCGGTGGATCGCCCCCGACGAGGTGCCGGTTCGATTCGATGCCCGGTACTTCACCGTGCTCGCGCCGCGGGGGGTCGAGCCGGCCCCCGACGGCGGGGAGGCCGTTCGCGCGTGGTGGGTCTCGCCGAAGGAGCTGCTCGCAGAGTGGCAGGCGGGTGCCCGGAAACTCTACTGGCCCACGTACACGACGATGATCGAGCTCGCCGCCTGCGAGACGGCCGAGGCGATCGCCGCGCTCACGTTCGAGACCCGGGAGCCGGCCGACGACGAGGTCGTGGGGCTTCCTCGATCGGTCTTCTGGGAGGACTGAGACCGTGCTCCGCATCGTCCGCGTGCTCGCGCCGAACCCAGGTCCGTACACGCTCGATGGCACGAACACGTGGGTCGTGGGCGTCGACCCCGCAGTCGTGATCGATCCCGGGCCCGACGATGCCGCACATCTCGACGAGGTCGCTCGCGCGGCCGGCGACCGTGTGGCCGCCGTGCTCGTCACCCACGACCACCCCGACCATGCGCCGGGCGCGGCCGCGTTCGCGCGGCGGGTTGATGCGCCCCTGTCCGCCTTCCGCCTTCCCGGGGCCGAGCACCTGCGTGACGGACAGCAGGTCGTCGCCGGTGGCGTCTCGTTGACGGCCGTGTTCACCCCGGGGCATACGAGTGACCACATGGCGTTCCACGTGCCCGCCGTCGGCGCCTTGTTCACCGGCGACGCGGTGCTCGGCCGTGGCACGAGCCTCATCGACCCGCCCGACGGCGACCTGGTGCAGTACCTGCGCTCGCTGGCCCGCATGCAGGAACTGGATCCGCGAACGATCTACCCGGGCCACGGACCGATCGTGCTGCGGGCGAGCGAGAAGCTGCAGGAGTACGTCGACCACCGCGGCGAACGCGAGCAGCAGATCGTCGACGCGATCTCACGTGGCCCTCGCACGATCGCCGAAATCGTCTCCGAGATATATGCCGGGTACCCATCGGACGTGCGTGAGCTCGCAGCCCGGTCGGTCCTGGCCCACCTGTTGAAGCTCTCGGCCGAGGGGCGTGCCGAGCAGCGTGGGCGGGGCGACGACGGGGCCTGGGAGGCCATCGCTCCTCGGTCGTGTCGGCGGTGTGGCAAGCAAGTGAAGGGCCGAGCCCTCTACTGCGGGTCGTGCAGCCTCATCATGCTCCAGGAGGGCAGCGCCGAGAGCCGGTGACGCAGCACGATTCGTCCGCGGCGCGGCACCTCGACCCGGCCCTGGCGGATCAGTCCGCGCATCGCCCGGGTCACCGACTCGCGGCTCGTGCCGCAGAGGCCGGCGAGGTCCTCGTGGGTGAGTCGGAGCCCGATCGAGACGCCGCCCGGCACCGGACGGCCGAACCGCGCGGCCAGCACGTGCAGGCGCGCGAGCAGCCTCGTCGGCACGTCGAACCAGGCCAGATCGGCCGCGAGCCGCGCCGCGCGTTCGGCCCGCCGAACGAGCAGCGGCACCGCTTCACCGGGCCGAAGCTCGCGCAGCCGGCCGGGCCGCAGGGCGCGCACCGTGGCTTGGGCGACCCGTGAACCCGCCGCTGTCTCGATGCCGTCACCCGGTCCACCGATGCCGTCGCCCGGCCCGAGCACGTCGAGCACGAGCCGCCGGCCGTCGTGCCCGATCACCTCGACGACGAACGCGCCCTCGACCACTGCTCGCATCGGCGGGTAGGGCTCGCCTTGCCGGACGACGACGCTTCCGGCACGCACGGGGGTCGCGAGGTCGAGCGATCGCAGGCTGCGCAGCGGGCGCACGGCCATGGGCACCAGCTCCTTACCGGGGAGGAGCACCCCGCCTCTCGGGGACGAAGACCCTACCTACCACCACCGACACCGCCTGCCGGTCTCGCTCGTCGAACCGGGTGCATCGCACCCGCGGGAGCGGCTAGGCTTGCTCCTCGAGCCCGCGGAACGACACGGCTCCAAGGAGGAACCTCGTGGCCAAGCAGAAGCTCGAGCCCGTGCTCGCGGCCGTCCCGTTGTTCGAGGGCCTGACCAAGCGCCACCTGAAGAAGCTCGCCTCGATCGCCGAGATGGCGAACTTCATGAAGGGCGCCAAGATCGTGAAGGAAGGCGACGCCGGCGACAGCTTCTACGTGGCCCTCGTCGGAGAGGCCAAGGTCTCCGTGAAGGGCCGCACGGTGCACCGCGTGCTGCCCGGCGACCATTTCGGCGAGATCTCGCTGCTCGACGGCGGCGAGCGCACCGCGACCGTCAGCGCCGAGACCCCCATGACCTTGCTCATGATCAAGCGGAAGAACTTCCTGAAGGAGCTGGAACAGGACCCGGCCGTCGCGGTGTCGTTGCTCGAGAGCCTCGCCCGCACGATCCGCCGGGTCGACCGGTCGCTGGCTCGCTGAGCCCGCTCATATGAAGGTCGAGTTCTACGGCCCGCCGCCGCAGCCTCCTGCCGATCAGCCCGGATCGGAAGCTCCTCCACCCGAGCTCTTGGGCTCGGCTTCGTGGATCGACGGCGAGCCGGTCGTCGAGTGCGGCGACGAGGAGCTCCGGACGGCACTGGCGAGCGTCTACCGCAAGACGCCGGTGGTGACCGACGACGCTGCCTACCGTCGCTTCGGTACCCACGGCGAGGTGGTGATCCATCCCGGGGATCTCGAGTGGTTCCGGGCCGCGTCGTTCGTGCGCGTGCCGGCGGAGACGGGCCTCGAGGTCCGATTGGTTCCCGGGGTCACGGAAGGCGGGTTCGATCCGGCAGCCGGCTACCGACGCTTCGAGGAGACGATCGAGCGCCTCTACGGCTGACGATCGACTGCGATAATCGGCCCGTGGTCGACGAGTCCGCCGGCGTTCCTACCGTCCGCCCTCAGCCCGAGCTCGTCGGACGGGATGCAGAGCGGGCCGAGGTCGATTCGTTCCTCTCTCGGGTTCACTCCGGCGCGAGGGCGCTGGTCATCCACGGGGATCCGGGGATCGGCAAGACTGCGATGTGGCGGTACGGCATCGCCGCCGGCCGCGACGCCGACTGCATCGTGCTCACGACGCGACCCGCCGAGGAGGAGATGCCGCTCGCCCTGGCCGGGCTCGTGGACCTCTTCGAGGAACACGATCTCGCCGCTGCCGCTCTCGCCGCCGACACGGGCCAGCTCGCTCGCGGGCGCGCCGTGCTCGACGCCCTCAGGGGTCTCGCGGCGCAGGCGCCCGTGATCCTCGCGATCGACGACCTGCAATGGCTCGACATCACCTCGGCCCGCACGCTCCGGTACGCGCTGCGCCGGCTCGACGAGGAGCCCGTCGGCGTGCTCGCCACCTCGCGGACCGGCTCGGACACGGAGAGCCCGCTCGACCTTCGATCCACGTTGCCACCGAGCCGCTCCGATTCCCTGGAGCTCGGCCCGCTCTCCCTGGGTGCTCTCCGGCGCGTCGTCGCCGGCATCGTAGACACGATCACCCGACCGACCTTGCGGCGCATCCACGAGGTCTCGGGTGGCAACCCGCTCTACGCGATCGAGCTGGCGCGCGCCCTGGCCGCCGATCCTGAAACGCAGTCCTTGGGCGTCCGTCTGCCCGATTCGCTCCAGAGCGCGATCGACCAGCGCCTCGATGCCGCCCCTTCCGAGCTCCTGCCGCTCCTCGAGACGATGTCCGGGCTCGGCTCCGCTCCGCTCGGTGTGATCGAGGCCGCGATGTCCGGCGTCGATGTCCCGGCGCTGGTCGCGCTCGCGCAGCAGCGGCAGATGCTCGTCGTGGAAGAGAACCTCGACGTGCGGTTCGTCCACCCGCTGCTCGCATCCGCCGTCTACGGCCGCATGGACGCGCTCGCCCGGCGATCGCTCCACGCCGACCTCGCCCGTGCCGCGAGCGACGACGAGGCTCGCGTCCGCCATCTCGCGCTTTCGACGGACGATCCGGACGCCGAGATCGCAGCCTTGCTCGAGGAAGCATCGACTCGGGCCAGCGCGAGGGGTGCTCCCGACCTGGCCGCGGAGCTCGCCCGCCATGGCCTTCGGCTCACGCCGCCGGGAGATCTGGAGGACGCGCTCCGGCGCGCCCTCGCGGAGATCGAATGGAGGTGGGCCGCTGGAGAGACCGGACGAGCGGGAGCGCTCGTCGAGGATCTGGTCGACTCGCTTCCGTCTGGTACCGCCCGAGCCGAGGCGATCATCGTCGGGGCGGACGTGGCAGACATCGCAGAGCGGGAAGGATCCCTACTGATGGAGGCGCTCGAAGAGTCGGCACAGGACGCGCGTCTGCAGTGCCGGGTGCTCACCCTGCTCGCCGACGCCCGGGCCGACGAAGGGGATCTACCTGCCGGGATCGAGTTCGGGCGGCGGGGTCTCGCCCTCGCCGAGGAAGTCGGTGACCCGCAACTCGAGCTCGTGGCGGCGACCGTGCTCGGGCATCTCGAAACGCAAGCCGGGGAACCCCGCCCGGAGCTCATGGATCGAGCGGTGCATCTCGAGGACGAGATCGGGATGCCGATCGTCACTCAGGGGCCTCGGGAGCTCCTCGTGAAGCATCGGCTCTGGGCCGGCGACCTGCCGGGCGCGCGCACCCTGCTCGAGGAGACGCGGGCGGCTGCCGGGCGCTCAGGGCTCGCGTCCAAGGAGCTGCAATACCTCTACGACCTCGCGCTCGTCGAGTGCGCGGCCGGGAACCTCGACGAGGCCGAACGCAACGTCGTTCGGGCGGTGGAGGCCGCGCACGATGCCGACGACATGTGGTCGGAGCGGTTGCTCCTCTACGCGCGTTCGCTGATCGATGCCTGGCTCGGCCGAGCCGACGAGGCTCGTTCGGCCGCGACGCGGCTCGTGGAGGAGACCGGTTCGCTCGGCATGGACAAGGCCGTGCCGCGAGGCCTCTCGGTGCTCGGGCTCCTCGCGCTGTCCGAGGGAGACGCAGTAGGAGCCGCTCACGATCTCGCGGACGCGGCCCGGCGTCGGGAGGAGATGGGTATCCGGCACCCGGGTGCGGAGCCGGAACTGGCCGACGCGGTGGAGGCGCTCGCCTTCGCCGGAGAGCTCGACGCGGCGAGCGATCTGCTGGGTCAGCTCCGGCGCCAGGCCGACGCGGTCGACAGCCCGTGGCCGCTCGCGGCCGCGGAGCGGGCTCGCGGTGCCCTGCTCCTGGCGAACGGTGATCCTGCCGAGGCCGCGACACTGCTCGCCCGCACCGCAGCGGCCTTCGATCGACTGGGGTTCCGACCAGATGCTGCGCGCGCCCGATTGCTGGAAGGTCGAGCGATCCTCCGTGACGGCCGCCGTTCGCAGGCTGCGGAAGTGCTCGCGACCGCGCGAGACGGATTCGCAGCGATCGGCGCTCCGCTCTGGGAAGCGCGGGCGGTCGAGGAGCTCGAACGCGTCTCACCGGGCCGGGCGTCCGGCGACCTCACGCCCACCGAAGGCCGCGTCGCGGCTCTCGTCGCTGAGGGCCTCAAGAATCGGGAGATCGCCGAGCGGCTCTTCCTGAGCGTGGCCACCGTCGAGGCGCACCTGACCCGCATCTATCGCAAGCTCGGTATCCGCTCCCGCAGCGACCTCACGCGACTCGTCGTCGACGACGAGATCTCGTTCCCGGCCGATCCGTAGTCCCGATCCATAGGGGTCCGTCGACCCGTCGATGGGAACCCCGGTATCCGGGCCGCCATGGCTCCTTAGGTTCGAGCACATGGACGTGGCGGCCTCGGCGGTGGAGCGCAGGAAGCTTCGGCGGGAGCTCGGGCGGTTCGATGCCGTCTGTCTCCTGATGGCTGCGATCGTCGTGCTCGACACACTCGGTGCGGCGCGACGACCGGGACGTCGCCTATCTCGACGCCGCCTCCGAGGCGAGCCACGCCTGCCCGGCATCGCAGAACGAACGGAAGTCGCAGTGGGTGCACCACCGGCCGGGCGTCGGGTCGAAAACCCCTTCGCCGATCGCGGTGAGTGAGGCTTCCACGCGCTCGCGCACGGCCGCCGGGTCGTCCATCGGCTTCGTGATCTCGTCACCGCTCGCGAGGTACAGGTAGGTGAGCGTGAGGTCGCCCGCAGGCTTTCCCCAGATCTCGACGGCGGCCAGCCCGTAGACGTCGAGCTGCATGCCGAGCGTGGGATCGTCGGCGGCGGGCGTGCGGCCCGTCTTCCAGTCGACGATCTCCCAGGGACCGTCGGGCTCGCCGAAGATCGCGTCGATGCGTCCGCCGACCGTGAACTCGCCGAGGCGCAGCAGGAAGGCTCGCTCGGCGAAGAGCGGGGGCACGCCGGCGAACCGGCTTCCCAGGAACGACTCGCGCAGGCGTTCGATGCGCCCGGGGTCGCCGGCGAGCTCCTCGTCGGTCAGGTCGGGCCGGTCCTCGAGCTCGAGCAGCCGACCCTGGCCGCGAGCGCGGCGTTCGATCCAGGTGTGGATCTCGGTGCCGATGCGCGCGGCCGGTCCGCTGAAGCGAGGCAGGGGGCGCACGCGCGACCAATAGAAGCGTTTGGGGCACTGGACGTAGGTGATCAGATCGCTCGCGCCGACCGACTGCGGCGTGCGCTCGAGGCTCGGGCCACCCTCGACGGCTTCGCGCTCCAGCAGGTGCGCGGCGAGCTGGCGCCGGTCGGCGGTCATGCGCTCGAACGCCGCCCGGTCGTCGGCGTCGAGGGCGTCGACGAGCGCGGTCTGCACGGCCCCCGCCTCGATCGCGGCCGCCGCGGTCCGCCGCCAGCCGTCGGGGAACGCCGCATCGGCGTCGTCGGGCCTCGCGGGGCCGGGCCAGTCGCGCACGAGCGACTCGCGGTAGCCGAGCATCGGGTTCTGCTCGGGCTCGGCGTCGTCGTCGCTGGACGGCGCGCCCGACGTCTCGATCGTCACCTGGGCCTCGCCGGTCGACGTGCCCCACTCGGCGAGCTCGGCGAAGAACGCGCTCGGACCCTTCGCCCGCACGTTCTCGCCGTACCAGTTCGACGCGCTCACGTGCAGCGACCTCCGCGCGCGGGTGAGCGCCACGTACATCGTGCGGCGTTCCTCGATGACCTCCTGTGCCCGCAGGTCGCGCTTGAAGTGCGACAGCACGCCGTCGAACGCCGGCAGGATCGCCGCGTCGCCCCGCAGCTCGAAGTCGAGGGAGTAGCCGCGCTCGGCCGGGTTCTGTTGGATGCGCTTCGACGGCAGCAGGTTCTCGGCCACGCCCGGCACGAAGACGTGGTCGAACTCGAGGCCCTTGGCCTGGTGGATCGTCATCACCTTGACAGAGTCGGACTCGCTGGGCTGCACGGGTTCCCACTCTTCCTTCTCGAGGGCTTCGACCGAGTCGACGTAGTCGAGGAACACGCGGAGGGTCAGCTCCCCCTCGACCGGTTCGAACGCGTGCACCTGGTCGAGGAACGCGGCGAGGTTGCGCGAGCGCTGGGCCGCAGCGGCCCTGTCGACGTCGGCCGCGAGCTCGTCGACGATGCCGATGCGCCGCATCACCTCGCCGAGGAACTCGGGCACCGTACGGCGCGCCTCGACGCGAAGGGCAGAGAGCTCGGCTCGGAACTCCTCGAGACGTGCTCGTCCCTCGTCGGAGAGATCGTCCACCTCGTCGAGGTGTTCGAGCGCCTCGGCGAACAGGAAGGGCGTCTCCTCGTCGTCGCCGCCCTCGTCGCGCCACGCGTAGTTCTGCCCCTTGGCCCAGCCGGCGACGAGAGCGAGGTCCTTGAAGCCGACCCGATAGCGGGGGCCCATCAGTATGCGCGCGAGCGCGACGCTGGCCATCGCGTCGTTGGCCGCGCGGGCGTAGGCCAGCACTTCGACCACCTCGGGGGTGCGCAGCAGCCCGGCGAGCCCGACGATCTCGGCCGGGATCTCGCGCTCCGCGAAGGTCTGCTGCAACAGGAAGAACAAGCGCGACGTGCGACACAGCACGGCGATCTCGGACCACCCTGTGGGCGCTACGCCTTCGGCTGCTTGAGCGCCCTCGTGCAATGACACGATGCGGTCCGCGATCGATCGCGCCTCGGTGAGCTCGTCCCGATGTGAGGTGACCGTGACCTCTCCCTCGCCGTTCGGCCCGAACGGCACGAGCCGCTTGTCCGGGTCGGGGCGTTGGTTCGAGGGTACCGGCGAGATGATCGTGTCGGCGGCGTGCAGGATGCGCGCCCCCGACCGGAAGTTCGTGAACAGCGGCAGTCGCTGCGCGGGCGATCCGTCTTCGGTCGGGAAGTCGGTCGGGAAGTCGAAGAGGTTCGAGAGCGACGCCCCTCGCCAGGCGTAGATGTTCTGGTCGGGGTCGCCGACGGCGGTGACCGGGTGCCCGCCGCCGAACATCGCACGCATCAGCTTGGCCTGCGCGACGTTGGTGTCCTGGTACTCGTCGAGCAGCACGGCCGCGAATCGGTCGCGGTACTCCTGTCCGACCTGTGGGTGCTCGGTCGCGATCTGCACGGCGAGCTCGATCTGGTCGCCGAAATCGATCACCCCGAGCTCGCGTTTCAGTCGTCGGAACACCCCGACCGCCTTCGCGAGCTCGATGCGCTCGAGGGCCGTGTAGTAGACGCGGTCGGTGCGCGCGATCTGCTTGAACACGGGGAGCCGCTCCTGCACGAACGCGACGACCGCGTCGGGATCCACCAGGTGGTTCGCGATCTGCCCGTCGAGGTTGAGGATCTTGTCGACAACGCTGGGCTGCCACTCTGTCTTCACGTGCTCGAACGACATCTCGTCGAGCACGCGGCCCGCGAGCGTGACCCGCTGGGCAGGGCTGAGCACCCGCCGACCGGTCTGGATGCCGGCGAGGATGCCGTACCGGTCGACCACCTCTGCCGCGAGCCCGTGGTAGTTGATGATCTCGGGCTCCTCTCCCTGGTCGAGCTCGAGGTCCTTCAAAGCGCGTCGGATGCGCGACCGCAGGTTCTCAGTGGCCTTCACCGTGAACGTGAGGGCGAGCACGTTGCCGGGCATCACCCCATCGGTCGCGGCGTCGATTCGGCCGAGCGCTGCGAGCGCCAGGTACACCACCCGAGCCGCGATCACGCTCGTCTTCCCCGAGCCCGCGCCGGCGATCAACACGTTCGGCTCGAGCGGGGTCGTGATCGTGCGCCACTGCTCATCGGTCGGGGCGGCGCCGCCCATCGCGGTGACGATCTCGGCTGGGAACGTCACGCCGGTACCCCCTCGCGCACCGACTCGACCGAGAACACCGGCTGGCCCTCGGCGTAGAGCGGGCAGAGCGTCTGGAAGTCGCAGAACCGGCAGTTCGCGTACGGGTTCGGACGGAAGACCTCGAGCTCGTTGAGCTCTCGCTTCCTCGCGATCAACGCTGCGAGGCGCTCCCGCATCTCGGTCTGGTATGCCTCCTCGTCGCGCTCGGTGACCATCCACTTGCGGTAGTCGATGTTCGGGCTCCGCCAGTTGCCGCGCAGGAACGCGAGCTCGACGGTCTTCACCGGCTGGAACTCGGCGAGGTCGGGCGACTCCTGCACCGCGAGGTAGTAGATGCCCAGCTGCAGGCTGTCTCGCGGTGGGCCCGCGCTGTCGCTCTTCCCGGTCTTGAAGTCGGTGATCACGTAGCCGTCCTGCACGGCCGGGCCGATGCGGTCGATGTAGCCGATCACGGTGGCGCCCTCGAACTCGAACTCGAAGAACCGCTCGATGCCCGTGGCCGGACGCTCGGCGTAGTTGTCGAACCAGTTCCGCAGCATGTGGTCGTGCGCGAGGGCGTAGAAGGCGTTCGCTACCGCAATCGACGGGAACTCTTGCGGGCGCCACCGCCGGTCGAGGGCCTCGACGAGCGCGCGCGGCTCCTTCGAGATCTCGCCCTTCTCGGCCTGCTCGAGGATCGAGTGGACGGTCTTGCCGACCCAAGCGTGATAGCCGCCGGGTTTGCCGAGGCCGAGCTCGTCGCCGAGCACGTGCATCAGCTCGCACGCCTCGAGGTTCGACAGGCGCGAGTACGAGACACGGATCTGATCGTGCAGTGGCCGGCCGGTGTCGGTCCAGTCGCGCTGGAACCACCAGCGGCGCGCGTCGACGCCGAGCGACACCAGGCCGTCGAGGGCGGCCAGCCGCTGCCACGGCTCGCGCGCCTCGTCTGCCAGATGGGATCGCCAGGCGGCGGTCGCCTCACGCGTGGACACCGGGTCGTCGAAAGGTCCCGAGGACGCCGGCTCCCACCTGTCGGCGCCGACGAACCTCGATCGTGCCGATCGTTCGTCGTGGGGGTGCACGTCGGCGCACGTGAGCACCACGCGGCGCTTGGCTCGCGCCATGACCATGCCGAACAGCCGCCGCTCTTCGTCGAGTCGGTCTCGGTTGCGTTCGGCGTTGGTCACGGGACGGCCGAGCACGTCGAGATCGAACATCGGCTCGGGGCGCGACAGGCTCGGGAAGTTCCCCTCGGTCACGCCGGTCACGAGCACGGTGTCGAACTCGCGCCCGACGGCGCCGTGCGCGGTCAGCACCTGCACGGCGTCGGCTCGGCCGCGTTCCCAGGCGGAGTAGCCGGGACCGTGCTCGCCGGCATCGAGCGACTCGAGGAAAGCAGTCACGCTCGTGTCGCCGCTCGACTCGTCCGTCTCGGCCACGACGTTGGCGAACGTGACCACCGTGTCGAGCTCGCGGCGCGCCTCGGCACTTTCGCCCGCGCGGTCGACGAGCCGCCGGGAGCAAGGAAGCTGCTCCCACAGGTGCCGGAACGCGTCCTGCACGCTCATGCCCGCGAACAGGGCGGCGCGCGAGAGCGTCTCACGGGCGACGACGACCGCTTCGGCCTCGGACGGGGTGAGGCCCTCCGTCACGTCGAGCGCGTTCGCGATCGAGCCCGTCGCCGTGCGGGAGGCGCGAAGCGACGCCCGGGCAGCGGCCGGGGAGAGCCCGACAACGTCGGAGATCAGCAGCTGCTCGATCAACGCTTCGCGCTCGACCATGTCGTCGGCCACGAGCCAGCGCAACGCGAGCACGTACGGGCGCGTGGCCGGCTCGGCGGTGAGCGAGAGCCCCCGTTCGGGCATCGCGCGTGGGATGCGCGCGTCGTCGAGCGCGCGCAGCAGGCCGCCGAGGTGCGTGCCCTGCCGCCGAACGACCACCGCCATGTCGTTCCAGTCGACGCCGTCCTCGACGTGCAGGCGCCGGAGCTCTCGCGCGATCGCCGCGTATTCCTCGCTGGCGTGCGGCGCGACCCACGCTTCGACGGCGGCCGGCTCGGGGGCCCGGTGGTTCGTCGCGAGCTCGACGCGGTCGCCGCCGAAGACCTCGGCGAACCGTTCGAGCGGTGCCCGACTCGTGCCCTGGAACGAGAAGACGTGCCCTTCGGGGTCGGCCGCGACGACCAGGTCGGGTGCCCGCACGCCCCGCAGGATCGCCTCGGCCGCGATCGTCGTGTCGTGGAAATCGTCGACGAGCAGGTGGTCGAACGGCGGCTCGCCCTCGGGCGCCTCGGTGGCCGCGCGCTGCAGCAGGCTCGCGAAGTCGGCGAGGTTCAGCGCATCGAGCACCTCCTCGTATTCGCCGAGGAATCGTGCCAGCTCGCGCCAGCCGGAGAGACCGCGTCGGTCGGCGGCCTCGACGATGCGATCGGGAGTGAGCAGGGCTTCCTGCGCCCGCGAGAGGAACTGGCGCACCTCGTCGACGAACCCGCGCATGCCCAGCAGTGGGCCGTAGGCGGGCCATTCCCCGGGGTCCTGAGACCCGAGCAGATCCTGAACCTTCGCGAACTGCTCGGTCGCGGAGAGCAGCTGGGGCGGTTCACCCCCGCCGGCCTGCTCCGCCCGAGCCTTGAGGATGCGGTTCGCGAGCCCGTGCATCGTGACGACCTGCATGCCCGAGAGCGAGGTCGGGAGCCGTTGCAGCAACGCGGCTCTCGCCGTCTCGCGAGCCGCGGACGAGCCGACGACGAGCGCGACCCGGTCGGGGTCGGCCCCCTGCTCGATCAACCGAGCGAACCGCTCGCGCAGCACGACGGTCTTGCCTGTGCCGGCAGGGCCGGTCACGAGCAGCGTGCCCGAGCCGTGATCGAGCACGAGCGCCTGGCGCTCGTCGGGGGAGAAGGGGGCCGTCACAGGGCGGATGCTACAGCCGCCCCCCGACAGCCGCGCGTGGCGATCAGGGGAGGTCGGGACGGGGCGGAACCGACCCAGGTGCCGGCGTGATCATGCTGGGTGGCGTCGATGAGGATCCGTCGTGGCCCGCCGTTCGTTCGGGGCGACCCTCGATCACCCGCCGGTACCATCGTTCCACGTCACCGGGGCCGAGCGCACCCACGAGAACGCCGTCGCGGAGCACCAGCCCCTCGCGACCTCCCAACCATTCGACCGCGTCGTCGAGCGTCTCGTCGGGGGCGAGCACCGGGGTCTGGGCGAGCGGGCGCACGCCGTCGCGCACCGGTCGCATCGGGTCGCGACCGCCGATCTTCCGGGCGCTTTCGATCGAGATCGTGCCGATCACGCGTCCCGCGTCGACGACGGGGAACCCCTGCCCGTCGGCGCCGCGCAAGTAGTTGTCGAGCGCCTGCATCAGCGACATGTCGGCTGGTACGGGAGGGGGCGGGGTTCGCATCGCGTCGCCGACGGTTCCCTGCACGAGTTGATCGCGGACCGCGATGCGATGGTCCATCGCCCGCCCGGTCGCGATCAGGATCATCGCGACGTACCCGAGGAAGATCGCCCAGGTCAGATCCTCGTTGACGAGCATCCAGATCGCGACGGCGCCGATCGCCACGCCGATCACGATGCCTCCGTACCCGGCGATCCGCATCGCCGTGCGCCGGTTCCCCGAGACGCCCCACACGATCGAGAGGAGCATGCGGCCGCCGTCGAGCGGGAAGCCGGGCAAGGCGTTGAATGCGGCGAAGATCAGGCTGAGCTCCGCCAGCGACCCCATCGTCTCCGCGACCAGCCCGTTCGTGACCGTTTCCGCGAACCAGAACACGCCCGCGAGCACGAGGGTGGTCGCCGGTCCCACGAACGCCACCAGGAACTCACCGAGCGGCCCCTTGGCGCTCGCCTTCGTCTCGGTCGCGCCGCCCCAGAAGACGAGCGTGATGCCCGAGACCGGGAGGTCGAGCGATCGAGCCATGACCGCGTGCGCCGCTTCGTGCAGCAAGACGCTCCCGAAGAAGAGCACGGCGCCGAGCACGGCGATCGTCGCGGCCTCGGCCGGCTCGACGAGGATGCGGGTCAGTGTCTCGTACCGCAGCCAGACGTAGAGCCCGGCGATGACGAACCACGACGTGCTGACGTAGAGCGGGATGCCCCGCACCGTCGCGACCTTCCAACGCGATCCGCCGCCACCCATCGCTCACGAGCGTACCCCGGCTCCCGCCGTCGGGAGACCGAGTCAGCCGATGTCGAGGTCGAGCAGGTCGCCGAGCTCTCTCGCGTTCCTGACCGCGAAGTCTCGGTAGCAGTTGTTCATGAGCACGTGGGTCTCGCGGACCTGGTCCGAGAGCTCCTGCACCCTGGGTACCCACTCTGCGAGCTCGTCCTGCGCGTAGTCGTAGCGGAAGCGTTCGCTCGCGGTCTCGGACTTCGTCCGCCACGCTTTCGGGTCGCGGCCATGGAAGCGCACCATGGCGAGATCGTCGGCGGTCGCCGCGGCGATCGGCGGCAGGCTCGAGTCGAACCCTTGCGGCATGTCGACGCACACGTAGGGCAGGTGCCGCTCCGAGAGGAAGCCCAATGTCTCCTCGACGTTGCGCTCTTCCATCCAGCTCTTGTGCCGAAGCTCGATCGCGACGCGGAAGTCGGGCAGGCGCTCCGCGCACTCCTCGATGTAGGCCTTGCTCTGCTTGGAGATCACGAACCACTGCGGGAACTGGAATAGCACCGCGCCGAGCTTGCCCGCCGAGTGCAATGGCATCAGCGCGTCGCGGAAGCGTTGCCACACCTCGTCGACGGTTTCCTGGGGGAGCTTGTCCCTGTAGACGCGACGTTTCGAGAGCGTCTCCTCGGGAAGCTCGGCCGCGAGGTCCTTGTAGAGCGATTCGGTCCGGGTGGGGTGGTTCGTGAGCAGCGAATACGCCTTGATGTTGAAGGTGAAGTCGACCGGCGTGCGCTCGATCCACAGAACGGAGTTCTTCTCGCTCGGCGGGAAGTAGTAGGTCGAGTCCACCTCGACGAGTGGGAACCGCGATGCGTAGAACTCGAGGCGGGCCTTCGCCGTCTTGGCCTCGGGCGGGTACCAGTTCCCCTCCTTCACGAGCGTGGGGTCGGTCCAGCTCGACGTGCCGATCAAGATCCGATGCGCTTGCTGAAGGTCGGAGGTTGGTGGCATGGGAGTCCTCAACGCCGATCTACGCGCGTCTCGCGTGAGGCGACGCTACATTCTGGCTCATGTCCGATCGCACTTCAGAGCGGGACCCGGAAGCGGTCCTTCTGACCGGTGTGTACGGCGCCGGCAAGACCTCCGTCACCGAGGAGATCGCGGAGGTCCTCCAGGAGAGGGCCCTCCCGTATGCGGCCATGGACCTCGACTGGCTCAGCTGGTTCGACGCAGGTTGGGATGACGATGATGCCGAGCACGAACTCATGCTCAAGAACTTGGATGTCGTCGTCGCCAACTACCGATCGGCGGGCATCCAGTACTTCGTCCTCAACCTGTCGATCGAGAACTCCGCCATGCTGGATTCCATCAAGGCCTTGCTCGCCATGACTCTACGGGTCGTTCGCCTGGAGGTGGACCTGGCGACGATCACGAAGAGGCTGGAGTCTGATGTCACGACTGCTCGGCAGGTCGATCTGCACTGGGCGGGGGTCTGGTTGTCTGAGGGCACCGGTGAGGGGATCGAGGATTTCGTGGTTCCCAACGATCGACCCATACGGGTCGTAGCCACGGAGATCCTCGATCTCATCGGTTGGAGCTGACCGCGAGTGCGGCAACCTGCGCACGATTCGACGTTCCGATCAGGATGCGCCCCATCGGCCATCGCGGCGTTCAGGCGATGTCGTCGAAGGGTTTCGATGCGATGTGACCGTTGCGTTGCGCTTTTCGTTCGGCGCGGCCGTTCTTGCGCCGGACCACGGCTTCCTTCGCCTGCTCGGCCTTCCTCTTCGCCGTCATCAATAGTCGGCGAGCCCAGACGTACTCGGTCGAGAGGATGGCGAGGCCCGCGAAGATCAGCAGCCATCCGGGGCCGGGAAGCACGAGGAGCACCACGCCGGCCAGCATCACGGCGAACCCCGCGATCGTGATGCCGACGCGCCTGCCGTTGCGTCCGATGAAGCGGCCGACCGCCTTGACCCAGATGAGGGACGGAGCGTCGTGCCACTTCCTGGCGACGTTCTGATCGGCGAGGAGCTCCTCGACGACAGCGCTTGCGTCGCGTTCCTCGGGGTCGTCGCCCCAGACGTCGTGACGGTGGCGGTGGTCGGTCATGCGAGTTCCCATCCTCTCACCTCTCGGGCGTAACGGTGGAAGTCGCTAGGCGGGCCCGCGCGGCCTCGGCCACCGCTTGAGCTCGTAGAGGTCGTCCCGTCCGATCATCCACGACACATGTCGCCACCATTCGGTCACGTCGTCGCCTATGGGCGCCTCGGG
>Ga0256867_10000125_pt1 | contig 27921 bp, 28 predicted proteins | sample RVTome_15_FD_185939 | JGI IMG/M metagenome (GOLD analysis project Ga0256867, IMG submission 185939) | Soil microbial communities from uranium-contaminated site in the Upper Colorado River Basin, Wyoming, United States - RVT150D86 (HiSeq) ... | reverse complement strand
CGCTGGCGCCGCGCGTCCGGAACGCCGGCGCCGTCTTCGTCGGCCGCTGGTCGCCGGTCGCGGCCGGTGACTACGCGACCGGCGGGAACCACGTCCTTCCCACCGGCGGCCGGGCCCGTGCCGTCGGCGGGCTCGGCCTGGAGGCGTTTCTGAAGCCGGTGACGGTGCAGCGGCTCACCCCGGAAGGTCTCGCCGGCGTGCGGCCCGTCGTCGAGGCACTCGCCGCGCTCGAGGGGATGCCCGCGCACGCGGAGGCGGTGCGGCGGTGAGGACGCTTCCGCGGGAGGTCGCCGCGTACTCGTGGGCGCCGTCGACCCGCGAGCTGGCCGCGCGGCTCGGCCTCGACCCGGTCGAGATCGTCCGCTTCGACGGCAACGTGCCCGCCTGGCCCCTCCCCTCCACTCGCCCCGGTGCGCTCGCCGGCGCGCTCGCGGACATCCAGAACTACCCGCACGGCGGCTACACGGAGCTGACCGCCGCCGTCGCACGCTACGCCGGCGTCGGGCCCGAGAACGTCGTCCTCGGCGCCGGAGCCGACGACCTCATCCTCCTCTGCGCCCGCGCCTTCGCCGGCCCGGGCGACCGCGTCGCCATCGTCGACGACCCCACCTACCCCCTCTTCCGCATCGCCGCGAACCTCGCCGGCGCGGAGATCTCGGACGACGACCCGGCGGTGACCTTCACCTGCCGGCCGAACAACCCGACCGGCGCGCTCGGGGACCTGCCGGCAGCCCGGCCACTCGTCGTGGACGAGGCCTACTACGAGTACGCGGGCGAGACGGCCGCGGGGTTGATCGGGGATGGCGTGGTTGTCCTCCGGACGCTCTCGAAGGCCTTCGGCCTGGCGGGCGCGCGAGTCGGCTACGCGCTGGCGGACGCCAACACGGCCGCCGAGCTCAACCGCCGCCAGGCGCCCGCGCCGATCTCGACCCTGTCCGCGGCACTCGCGGTGGCCGCGCTCGCCGACCCGCCCGACGTCACGGCGCAGGTCGAGGAGCGCAAGCGCCTCGCCCGCGGCCTGCGCGCCCTCGGCCTGGAGCCGCTGCCGTCGCGGACGAACTTCCTCTACGTCCCCGTGGACGAGCCGGCCGAGCTGGGCGCGACGCTCCTGCGCTCCGGGCTCGTCGTGCGGCTCTTCCCCGACGGGATCCGGGCGTCGGTGCGCGACGAGCACGACGACGACCTCCTCCTCGAGGGTCTCGCCCGAGCGCTCGACCGGCCCGCACCGGTCGCCCCGGCCGGGGGCCGCGCCGCCCGGCACGTGCGCGCGACCGCCGAGACGCGCGTCCGCGTGCGCCTCGCCCTCGACGGCGCGAGCCGCGTCCGCGTGGCCACCGGGGCCGGCATCTACGACCACTTCCTGGAGCAGCTCGCCTTCCACGCCGGCTTCGACCTCGTTCTCGAGGCCGCCGGCGACCTGGAGACCGGCGAGCACCACACCGCCGAGGACGCCGCCATCGCGCTCGGCGAGGCGCTCGACCGCGCGCTGGGCGACCGGCGCGGGATCGCCCGCTTCGGCGACGCGGTCGTGCCGATGGACGACGCGCTCGCCCGGGCTGCCGTCGACCTGGGCGGGCGCCCGGCCGCCGAGCTCCGCCTGGAGCTCGACCCGGGCCTGGCCGACCACGTCCTGCGCAGCTTCGCCCAGGCGGGGAGGCTCGGCCTCCACGTCGACTCGGAGGGCCGTGACGCACACCACGTCGCCGAGGCCGCGTTCAAAGCGGTCGGCCGGGCGCTCCGCTCCGCGGTGCGCGCCGAGGGGACGGGCGTCCCGTCCACGAAGGGAATGCTGTGAGGGTCGCCGTCTGCGAGTACGGCGCCGGCAACGTGCGCTCGGTCGTCCTGGCCTTCGAGCGCCTCGGGGCCGACGCTGCCGCGACGAGCGATCCCCAGGCGGTCGCCGCCGCCGACCTCGCCGTGCTTCCCGGCGTCGGCTCGGCGCGCACTGCCATGCAAGGTCTCGCCGCCCGCGCGCTCGACGACGCTCTCCGCGAGCGGGTCACCGTGGGAAGGCCGACGCTCGGGATCTGCCTGGGGCTCCAGCTGGCTCTCGAGTCGTCGGACGAAGACGGTGGCGTCCGCGGACTTGCCCTCCTGCCAGGACGCGCCGTGCGGCTCCGGGAGGGGCGCGTTCCCCGCATCGGCTGGGCGGCCGTCGACCCGGGCGGCGAGGAGTTCTACTTCGCCCACTCCTACGCGGCGAACACCCCGGCGGCGACCGCGACCTCCGAGGGGATCGCGGCCGTGGCCGAGTCCGGCGCGTTCACGGGCGTCCAGTTCCACCCGGAGAAGAGCGGACGCGCGGGCGCGCGCTTCCTGGAGCGATGCCTCTCCCGCGCCTGATCCCCTGCCTCGACGTCGCGGCCGGCCGCGTCGTCAAGGGCGTGCGCTTCCAGGGACTCCGCGACGTCGGCGACCCCGTCGAGCTCGGCGAGGCCTACTCGGACGCGGGCGCCGACGAGCTCGTCTTCCTGGACGTGGCGGCGACGGTCGAGGGGCGAGACACACTGGTGGACCTGGTGCGCCGCGTGGCTGAGCAGCTGGCGATCCCGTTCACGGTCGGCGGCGGCATCCGCACCGTTGGCGACGCGGAGGCGCTGCTCGAAGCCGGGGCGGACAAGGTCTCGGTGAACTCGGCGGCATTGGCCAGGCCGGAGCTGCTCACAGCCCTCGCCGAGCGGCTCGGCTCGCAGGCGGTCGTGCTCGCGATCGACGCGACCGGCGGCGACGTGCGCTCCCACGCCGGCGGCGTCGAGACCGGCCGGCGCGCTGCCGAGTGGGCCCGCGAGGGCGAGGAGCGTGGCGCCGGCGAGATCCTCCTCACCTCCATCGACACGGACGGCACTCGCGACGGCTACGACCTCGCGCTCACCGGAGAGGTCGCGGAGGCCGTCTCGGTGCCGGTGATCGCCTCGGGCGGCGCCGGCTCGGCCGGCCACGTCGCAGCCGCCCTCGAGATCGCGCAGGCCGCGCTGCTCGCATCCATCCTCCACGAGAACCCGGCGCGCCTGGAGACCCTGCGCGCGGAGCTTCGCGGCCTGGGGGTGCCGCTCAGGGATGCCGCCTGAGGGCGAGCTACGCGCCGCGATCGTCCAGGACGCGGAGACCGGCCGCGTGCTCATGCTCGCCTGGATGGACGACGAGGCGCTGCGGCTGACCCGCGAGACCGGCGAGGCGCACTTCTTCTCCCGCTCGCGCGACCGCCTCTGGCGCAAGGGCGAGACCTCCGGGAACACGCTCGCCGTCGAGGAGCTCCGCGACGACTGCGACGGCGACGCCTACCTCCTCCGCGTCCGCCCGAACGGGCCCGCCTGCCACACGGGCTCCGTGTCCTGCTTCGCGCCCTGGCTCTGGCGCACCGTCCGCGAGCGGTCCGGGACGCGGCCGGAGGGCTCCTACGTCGCGAAGCTCCTGGAAGGCGGGCCGGGCGCGGTCGCCCAGAAGCTCGGCGAGGAGGGCGTCGAGGCGGCGCTCGCCGTCGCCGGAGAGAACGACGAGCGCGTCGTCTCCGAGCTCGCCGACCTGTGGTTTGCGAGCTACGTCGCCCTGGCCGCGCGGGGCCTCGACCCGGCCGCCGTCGAGGCCGAGCTCGAGCGCCGGCGTCGCTGATCGCGGTCGCGCGGACGTCTTCCAGGGGGTGGCCGGACTGGCCGGTTACGCGGCGTCGGTCGCCGCGTCGCCCTCGGCGTCCCCCGTGCCCTCGTAGGCGCTCTGCAGGGCCGCGACGTTCGCCTTGGGGACGACGTGCCAGAACTCCGGCACGGCCTCCTCCCAGCGCGCGAGCAGGGCCTCCGCGCGCGCTGAGCCGGTGTAGCGGTGGTGCCGCTCGACGAGCTCTCGCAGCGCTTCGGCGTCCGCGGAATCGAGCCGGTGCGCGGCAACGAGCTGCTCGTTGACCCGCAGCGGCAGGCGCTCCTCGGGGTCGTGGACGTAGACCTCGCCGCCGCTCATCCCCGCGCCGAGGTTGACGCCGTGCCAGCCGAGGATGACGACGGTACCGCTCGTCATGTACTCGCAGGCATGGTCGCCGACGCCCTCGACCACGGCGACCGCCCCTGAGTTCCGCACGGCCAGCCGCTCCCCGGCGCTGCCGGCGCAGAAGAGCTCCCCGCCCGTGGCGCCGTAGAGGACGGTGTTCCCGAGCAGGCACGGGTCGCCGGCGTCGTCGGCCGGCGGGCGGACGACGATGCGGCCGCCGCTCATGCCCTTGCCGACGTAGTCGTTGGCCTCGCCGGTCAACTCGAGCTCGACCCCGGCCGCCAGGAAGGCGCCGAAGCTCTGCCCGGCGACGCCCTCGAAGCGCGCCCGCACGCGGCCCGGGGGCGGGCCCAGCCCGAACTCCTTGCCGATCTGCCCGCCGAGCCGGGCGCCGACGGTCCGGTCGCCGTTCCCGATCGGGCACGAGAGCTCGACGAGGGTGGAATCGGTGAGCGCCTCGGCGGCGCCCTCCGCCAGCCGCGCCCCCAGCTCTCCCCCGGTCGCCCGCGTCCCGTGCTCGCCGGCGTAGCGGGCGGTGCCGTCGCCGGCGCGGGCCAGAAGCGGCGAGAGGTCGAGCGCGTCCGCCCGCGGGTCGCCGGTCGTCTTCTGGCGCAGGAGCTCGACGCGGCCGACTGCCTCCTCCAGCGAGCGCAGCCCCAGCGAGGCGAGCAGCCGCCGTGCGTCCTCGGCCACGAGCAGCAGATAGCTCTCCACCATCTCCGGCGTCGCGTCGAACTTGGCGCGGAGCTCCGGCCGCTGGGTGGCGATCCCGACCGGGCAGGTGTCCATGTGACAGGTGCGGACGAGCAGGCAGCCCTCGGCGATCAGGAGCGCCGTGCCGAACGAGACCTCGTCGGCGCCGAGGAGCGTGGCGACGACGACGTCGCGGCCGGTCTTGAAGCCGCCGTCGACGCGGACGCGCACCCGCCCGCGCAGCCCGCTCCCGACGAGCGCCTGCTGCGTCTCGGCGAGCCCCAGCTCCCAGGGGAGGCCGGCGTTCTTGATCGACGTGAGCGGGCTCGCGCCGGTGCCCCCGTCCGACCCGGCGACGTGGACGACGTCGGCGAGCGCCTTGACGACGCCGGCGGCGATGATGCCGACGCCCGCCTCGGCGACGAGCTTCACGGAGACGTCCGCGCTCGGGTTGACCTGGCGCAGGTCGAAGATGAGCTGCGCGAGATCCTCGATCGAGTAGATGTCGTGGTGCGGCGGCGGCGAGATCAGCGCGACACCGGGTTGCGTGTGGCGCATGCGCGCGATCTCGGCCGTGACCTTGTGGCCGGGCAGCTGGCCGCCCTCGCCGGGCTTCGAGCCCTGCGCGATCTTGATCTGGAGCTCCTGCGCGAACGCGGCGTACTCGGGCGTGACGCCGAAGCGCCCCGAGGCGATCTGCTTGATCGCCGAGTTCGACTCCGTGCGGTAGCGCTCGCGCTCCTCGCCGCCCTCACCGGTGTTCGCCTTGGCGCCGATGCGGGCCAGCGCGAGGCCGATGAGCTCGTGCGCCTCCGCGGAAAGCGCGCCCAGGGACATGGCGCCGCCGGAGAAGCGGCGCACGATGTCCGCGACCGGCTCGACCTCGTCGAGCGGCACGGGCGGCCCCGCCGCGACGAGCTCGAGCAGATCGCGCGGCTCGAGCGGCGTGCGCCCGTCGACGAGTGCCGAGAAGCGCTCGTAGAGCTCCCAGCCGCCGCCGTTCACCGCGCGGCGCAGGTGGTGGGCTGCACGCATCTCGTGGATGGACGCGACGACGTCGGGCGTGATCGCGTGCGGCTCACCACCCTTGCGGAACTTCACGTAGCCGGGGTTCTCGAGCTTGGGCCGGGCTTCGCGGGCCGCCTCGACCCGCCCGAGGGCCTCCGCCTCGAGCTCGGCGAAACCAATGCCGCCGAGCCGCGACGGGGTGCCGGTGAAGGCGAGGTCGACGATCTCCCGCGCGAGCCCGATCGCGTCGAAGATCTGGGCGCCGCGGTAGCTGGCCACGTCCGAGATGCCCATCTTGGACATGACCTTGAGGATCCCGTCCTCCATGGCCTCGCGGAAGCGGCGCTGCGCCTCGTCCGGGCCGGGGTGGTCGCCGCCGATCTTGTCCGCCGCCGCCAGCGCGGCCATCGTCTCGAGGACGAGCACCGGACAGATCGCGTCGGCGCCGTAGCCGAGTAGCGTGGCGAAGTGGTGCGTCTCGCGCGGCTCGTCGCTCTCGACCAGGAGCGACGCGCGTGTGCGCAGGCCCTCGGCGACGAGGCGCTGGTGGACGGCGCCGACGGCGAGCAGGGACGGGATCGGCGCCCGGTCCTCCCCGCGGCGCGCGTCGCTGAGGCGCAGCAGCTCCGCCCCGCCCTCCACAGCCGCGACGGCCCCGGCGCCGAGACGCTGGCAGGCGGCGCGCAGGCCCTCGCGTGCGTCGAAGGTCGCGTCCAACACGGTCGCGTCCAGCTCGGCCAGGGTCGACGGGTAGACGAAGAAGCTCTCCAGCTCGACGAGCTGCGCCGCCTCGGGGCCCTCGGAGAGGAGCGGGGCGCGCGCGCCGAGCAGCGTCCGCAGCGACATGACGAGCCGCTCCCGCAGATGGTCGATGGCGGGGTTCGTCACCTGGGCGAAGCCCTGCCGGAAGTAGCTCGCGAGCGGGCGCGCGCGGCCGGCGAGCGGCGGCAACGCCGTGTCGTCGCCCATGGACGAGACCGGGTCGTGGCCGCTCGTCCCGATCGGGCGCAGGATCAGCGACAGCTCCTCGCGCGTGTACCCCGCCGTGACCTGGCGGGCGGTCAGGTCCTCCGCCGGCGGGGCGACCGGCTCGCCGGGGCCGACATGCCGGATCCCCTCGGCCAGCCACTGCCGGTATGGGCGCCGGCGGGCCAGGTCGACCTTGATCCCCGGGCTGGCGTACACGCCGAGGTCCGGGTCGACGGTGAGCATCTGGTTCGGGCCGAGCTTCCCGCGCGTGACCGGCCCGCCCTCGGGGAGCGGGACGACGCCGGCCTCCGAGGCGCACGCGACGAGCCCGCCTTCGACGATCGCATAGCGGAGCGGCCGCAGGCCGTTGCGGTCGAGCGTCGCGCCGACGACGCGGCCGTCCGTGAAGACGATCCCGGCCGGCCCGTCCCACGGCTCCACCAGGCCGGCGTGGTAGCGGTAGAAGTCGCGGATCTCCTCCGGCATCACCGGGTTCAGCTCCCAGGACTCGGGGACGAGCATCGTGATCGCGTGGCGCACGTCGCGCCCGCCGCGCACGACGGCCTCCAGCGCGTTGTCCAGGATCGCGGAGTCCGAGCCGGACTCGTCCAGCGGGAACGCGTCCAGAAGCGGGTCGCCGAAGCCGAGGTGCCCGGCGCGCGCCTTCATCCAGTTGACGTTCCCCCGGATCGCGTTGATCTCGCCGTTGTGGCAGAGGAGCCGGAACGGCTGCGCGCGCTCCCAGGTCGGCGCGGTGTTGGTCGAGAAGCGCTGGTGGAAGATCCCGAACGGCGCGGTGACCGCCGCGTCGCGCAGGTCGACGTAGAAGTCGGCGAGGCGGTCGGCCGCGCAGAGCGCCTTGTACGTGACCGTGCGGAAGGACAGCGAGGCCACGTACGCGCCCGCGACGGCCTCCGTACGCCGGCGCGCGCGGTAGGTGCGGAGCTCGAGCTCGTCGTCGTCGAGGCCGTCGGGGCGCAGGAGGACGAGCTGCTCGATCGCCGGCCGCGACGCGCGCGCCTCGTCGCCGAGCGCCTCCGGCGTGACGGGCACCTCGCGCCAGCCGCCCAGCTCGAAGCCCTCGGCGCGGCAGGCTTCCTCGATCCCCTCGCGCGCCCCCGCGTCCCGCAGGAACACCATGGCGAGCCCGCAGCCCGCCTCCGGCCGAAGCGCTTCGGGGAGCGGCAGGAGAACGCCGGCGCCGTCGCCGGTCAGCCGGTCGGCGGCGGTGGCGCCCCGGTGGCGGACGTTCGTGAGCCCGGCGAGGAGGAGGTCGACGACCTCGCGCGAGGCGCCGCCCGCGGGGTCGGCAACGAAGCCGATTCCGCAGGAATCGCGCTCGACGTGCGGGTCGTACAGGAGCTCAGCTGGGCGCATCGGTCTCCAAGGTCAGTGGGGTGGACAACCCCCGCCTCTGCGTGTCAGCTAGTCGGCGGAGGCGGGAGGAGCGGGAGGCCGACTAGCCCGAGCTGGCGCGCGCGCGAATCGGGAGAAGGGACGGCTTGGGAAACCCGATGTTCGCGACGCTCGGCATTGAACCGCGAAGAGTACGCGGGCGGGGGTTGCGCCGTCAAGGCTTCCATCGGTAAAGTGATCGCCGTCGAGCGGGCCACCCCCGCTCCGCATCGAGAGAGGCTGAGGGAACCGGCCCTGTGAAGCCTCGGCAACCTGCCCCAGCGGCAAGGTGCCAAGCCCGGCGGGCTTCGGCCCGAAGGATGTCGAGCGAAGTCAAGAGGAGGCTCCAGTGCCCGCTACCGCACTCCGCTGTCGCAACTGCCAGACCGAGCTGGGGCTCGAGGGAATCGGCGCGTGCCCGCGCTGCTTCGCCCCCCTGGAGCCCGTCTACGATCCCGACGAGCTGGCCCGCACGGCCACGCGTGAGGCCATCGCCGCCGGCCCGCCGTCGCTCTGGCGCTATGCGCCGCTCCTCCCCGTCGCGCCGCCGGCCGAGGCGCGCCTCGCGCCCGGCCTGACGCCGCTCGTGCGCGCGCCTCGCCTGGCCGAGGAGGTCGGCGTCCGCGAGCTCTGGCTCAAGCTGGACACGGCCAATCCGACCCACTCCTTCAAGGACCGCGTCGTTGCCGTGGCGTGCGCGAAGGCGCAGGAGCTGGGGCTGACCACGCTCGCCTGCTCCTCGACCGGGAACCTGGCGAACGCCGTCGCCGCGCGCGCCGCCGCCGAGGGCCTGGAGGCGGCCGTCTTCTGCCCCGCCGACCTCGAGCCCGAGAAGCTCGTGGCCACGGCCGTCTACGGCGCGACGCTCTACGCGGTGGACGGGAGCTACGACGACTGCTCGCGGCTCACCGTCGAGCTCTCCTTCGAGCTCGACTCGTGGGCGTTCGTCAACGTCGGCCTACGCACGTACTACGCGGAGGGCTCGAAGACGCTCGCCTACGAGATCGCCGAGCAGCTCGGCTGGCGGACGCCGTCGGCGGTGGTTGTCCCCATCGCCTCGGGCGCGCTCTTTTCCCGCGTGCACCGCGGCTTCGGGGAGCTCCTCGACCTCGGGCTCGCCGAAGGCGACCGGCCGCGGCTCTACGGCGGCCAGGCGGAAGGGTGCTCGCCGGTGGCGAAGGCGTTCGCGGAGGAGCAGCGCGTCGTCCCGGTGCGGCCGGCGACCGGCGCCCGCTCACTGGCCATCGGCAGCCCGGCGGACGGCGACGCGGCGGTTGCGTCGGCACGGGAGTCCGGCGGGGCCGTGTACGCCGTCGCCGAGGAGGAGGTCGGCGAGAACATGGGCCTCCTGGCCGAGCGGGCCGGGATCTTCGGCGAGACGGCCGCCGGCGTGACGCTCGGCGCGCTCCTCGAGGCGGTGTGCCGGGGCGAGCTGGGCAGCGACGACGAGGTCGTGCTCCTCGTCACCGGCGACGGGCTCAAGACGCCCGAGCCGGTGTCGGGACGGCTGCAGCCGGTCGAGATCGAAGCGGACGCGGACGCGCTCCTGGAGCGGCTCGGCGCGGTGGCCTGAGCGCTTCGGCGAGCGGGACCTCCGGCGGTGGAGAGCCCGGCGGCGTCGAGGTCGGCGAACACGTCCGGGAGCGAGGCGAGCTCGAGCCAGTGGAGCTGCACGCTCTGGCGCGTGGCCAGCTCCGCGTCGTACCCGGCCGCGATCAGCGCCGGCAGCTCGTCCCGGATCCCGAGCGGGTCCTTCTCCTGCTTGATCCGCTCGACCGGGTTCCGCTTGAGCACCAGCTCCCAGTCCGGCTCCGGCTTTTGGGTACGGGCAGTCGTCGCGGTGTCGGCCATCGCGCGCGGTTCCTTCGGTCGGTGACTGGGCGAAAGAGCGCGCTAGGCCGTCCCGGCGGGACAGAGGGCCATCCCGCCGGCCTGCGAACGCACGTCCACCCCGGACAGCACAGAGGACGGCCCGCGCGCACTCATCGTGCGCGGCACGCTAGCAGGTTGACTTCAGAAAGTAAAGGACTTCAGCAAGTGAAGCCAGAGCGTGGCATGTGTGCGCTGAACGCAGAGAAAGGCCATCACATTCGCTCGCTGCTCGTCAGCACCCCGGCGGAGAGGGCGTCCCGGATGACCCGATAAGCGCCAGCCTCACGCAACACCTCGGCGCAGAAAGGCCGGGCGTTGTACGCGGAGGACATGACGCGGCCGTAGGCTCCCGCCTGGCCGATTGCCACCAGGTCTCCCGGCTCGGGGAGCGGAAGCTCGAGGCCGAGGGCGAAGAAGTCGCCCGTCTCGCAGACCGGGCCGACGACGTCGACCGCGCCTCTCGGACGCTGGTCGCCGCCGAGGACAGAGATGGGATGGCTGGCGCCGTACAGTGCCGGGCGGATCAGGTCGTTCATGCCGCCATCGCAGACGGCAATCCGCCGGCCGGGGGCGTCCTTGACGTAGAGGACGCGCGTCACGAACGTCCCCACAGGGCCGACGAGCCAGCGGCCCGGCTCGAGGACGAGCTCGGCGCCCAGCTCGGCCGCGACCTGCGTCAGCTCCGCGGTGTAAGGCTCGACGTCGGCGTCCTCCTCCCCGTCGTAGCCGATGCCGAGGCCGCCGCCGACGTCGAGGTCGCGGAGCGGCAAGCCGGCCTCGCGCCAGAGCTCGGCCGCCTTCTCGGCCGCCGCGTGCACCGGATCCGGGTCGAGGAGCTGCGAGCCGACGTGGAAGGAGAGGCCGACGGGCTCCAGGGCAGGATGGGCCGCGGCGCGCTCGTAGGCGGTGAGCGCGTCGTGGAAGCCGAGGCCGAACTTGCTCCGCGCCGAGCCGGTCGACACGTAGGCATGCGTGTCGGCCTCCACGTCCGGGTTCAGGCGCACGGAGACAGGCGCGACCATCCCCAGCGACGCGGCCTCCTCGGCGAGGACGTCGAGCTCCCCGAGCGACTCGACGTTCAGCGAGCGCACGCCGGCCTCGAGGGCGGCCCGGATCTCCTCGCGGCGCTTCCCCACGCCCGAGAAGACGATGCGCTCCCCGGGCACGCCCGCCCGAAGCGCCTTCTCCAGCTCGCCGCCGGAGACGATGTCCGCCCCCAGCCCCTCCTCCGCCGCAATGCGGACGAGCACGAGCGCGTCGTTGGCCTTGAGCGCGTAGCAGACCAGGTGCGGCGTGCCCGCGAGCGCCGCCCGGAAGCGACGGATCCGCTCCCGGAAGAGGTCGGCGTCGTACGCGTAGAACGGCGTGCCGACGACCTCGGCGACGTCCTCGAAGCTCCGCACGCCTAGATCGATGCCAGACGCGAGCGCACGGCGGCGAGCGCGTCGTGCACGCCGCCGGGCCCGGGCGCCCCGCGGGCGGCGACGCTCTCCTCCGCGCTGCCCTCCGCCGCCGGCTCGCCCAGCCGCACCGAGCCGGCCACGCGCTCGTACGCCTCCCTGAACGGCGTGCCCTCACGCACGAGCGCCTCGGCAGCGTCTGTGGCGAGCAAGGCAGGATCCGAGCCGGCCTCCGTGACCCGCTCGTGGTCGACCTCGAGCCCGCCGACCAGCACCGTCAGCGCGCCCAGCGCCCCGCGCACGTCCCGCCGCGCGGCGAACACGGGCGTCTTGTCCTCCTGGAGGTCGCGGTTGTAGGCGAGCGGCAGGCCCTTCACGACCGCGAGCAGGCCCGCGAGCCGCCCGATCGCCGTGCCCGCCTTGCCGCGCACGAGCTCGGCCACGTCGGGGTTGAGCTTCTGCGGCATCGCCGAGGAGCCGGTTGCGGCGTCCTCGGGCAGTCGCACGAAGCCGAACTCGGACGTGCACCAGAGGACGATCTCCTCCCCGATCCGCGAGAGGTGTCCGAGCAGGACGGCGCACGCGTACAGGTAGTCGAGGGCGAAGTCCCGATCGGCGACGGCGTCCAGCGAGTTCCGGGCCTGCGGGCCGGGCGGCGCCGGGAGCGGCAGGGTCGAGCCCGCCAGCGCTCCCGCGCCGAGAGGGCTCGGCCCCGCCTGCTCCGCGGCGTGGGCGAAGCGGGCCAGGTCGCGCTCGAGCATCTCGACCCAGGCGAGGAGATGGTGGCCGAGCGTGACCGGTTGTGCCCGCTGGAGGTGCGTGTAGCCCGGGAAGAGCGTGTCCGCCTCGCGCTCGGCGAGATCGAGGGTGGTCTCGACGAGCTCGGCGACCCCCTCCCGGGCTTCCGCACAGGCATCGGCGACGTACAGGCGCAGGGCCGCGGCGACCTGGTCGTTCCGCGAGCGCCCCGCGTGGATCTTCTTGCCGACGGGCCCGAGCAGCCGCTCGAGCGTCGAGTGGATGTCCTCGTCGGTGGCGACGAACAGGTGCCCCTCCTCGCGGATCGCCCCCAGGCGCGCGTCGACCTCGCGGAGCTCCGAGTCGGTGAGCAGCTCCGCGGCGTGCAGACGCTGGGCGTGCACGAGCGTCGCCTCGCAGTCGTACGGGAGGAGCTCGCCGTCGTCGGCACGCAGGAAGCCGGCGACCTCTGGAGCGAGGTCGGTCTCAGTGCGGGCGGCCCAGAGGGTCACACCGCCGCCGCCTTCCGCTGCCGCGCCGCCGCCAGCTCGGCCTCGAGCGCGGCGATCTGGACGAAGCCCTCGGCGGCCTGGTGCGGGAAGATCTCGCCCGCGCCGTAGGAGGCAAGCCGCTCGGCGTAGAGCGCCTGCGGCGAGCGCCGCCCGGTGACGACGGCCGCGGCCGAGCGCAGCTCGACGCGGACCTCGCCCTCGACGAGCTCCTGCGTCGCATCCATGAAGGCGTCGAGCGCCTCGCGGAGCGGGCTGAACCAGTGGCCCTCGTAGACGAGGGTGGCCCAGCTGTCCTCGAGGCGGCGCTTCTCCTGCAGCTCCGCGCGCGTGAGGATCAGGTCCTCGAGCGCGCGGTGGGCCTCGATGAGAACGAGCGCGGCCGGAGCCTCGTACACCTCCCGGCTCTTGATGCCGACCGCACGGTTCTCGATCATGTCGATCCGCCCGATCCCGTACGCGCCGGCGCGCTCGTTCAGCTCCGCGACGAGGTCGGCGAGGCCGAGCTCCGCGTCGTCGAGCGCGACGGGCAGCCCGCGCGCGAACGCGAGCACCAGCTCGGAGGGCGCCGGGGCGTCGTCCGGGTCGGCGGTGAGCTGATACGGGTCCTCCGGCGGCGCCAGCCACGGATCCTCCAGGATCCCGGCCTCGATAGAGCGGCCGAGCAGGTTCGCGTCGATCGAATACGGGGATCCGTTCGTCTGCGACACGGGGATGCCGCGCTCGAGCGCATAGGCGATCTCCTCCTCGCGCGTCCAGATCCGGTCCCGGAGCGGCGCGATCACTCGCACGCCGGGGTAGTTGGCGCGCAGGGCGATCTCGAAGCGGAGCTGGTCGTTGCCCTTGCCCGTGCAACCGTGGACGACGGCGTCGGCGTCGAGCTCGAGCGCGACCGCGGCGACCGCCTCGGCGATCACCGGCCGCGAGAGCGCCGAGACGAGCGGGTACTTGCCCTCGTAGAGCGCATTGGCCTTCAACGCGGCCGCCACCTGCGTCGCCGCGAACTCCTCGCGCAGGTCGGCGACGATGACGTCGTCGGCGCCCGCGGCGCGCCCGCGCGCGACCGCCGGGGCGATCTCGACCTGCTGGCCGACGTCCACGAGCACGGCCACGACCTCGTCGAAGCCGTAGTCCTCCTTCAGCCAGGCGATCGCGCAGCTCGTGTCGAGCCCGCCCGAGTAGGCGAGGACGGCGGTGCGACTCACGCCGCGCCCTCGAGCAGGTACTCCTGCAGCTCGTCCCGAAGCTCGGCGCCGGAGACGCCCTCGCGGGCGACCACCATGACCGTGTTCTCGCCGGCCAGGGTCCCGAGGATGCCCCGGTGGCCGGAGTCGTCCAGCGCGTAGGCGAGCGGGGCCGCGTAGCCGCGCGGCGTCGTGACGACGACGAGGTTGCCGCTCGACTCGACGGTGAGCGCCCAGCGCCGGAACGCGGGGCCGAGGCCGCGGAGGCGGTCGGAGTCCGGCGCGTCGGCGGGGGCGTAGACCAGCGTCCCGTCCGGCATCCGCACCTTCGTCAGCCCGAGCTCGTGGATGTCGCGGGAGACGGTCGTCTGCACGACCTCGTGGCCGGCGTCGCCGAGCGCGCTCACAAGCTCCTCCTGGGTCGAGATCCTGCGTTCGCGGACGAGCCGCAGGATGGCGCCCTGCCGGCGGGCCTTGTCGTTCATGCGAGCACCTCCCTGAGGATGTCGAGGGCCTCGTCGATCTCCGCCCGCTCGATCGTGAGCGGCGGCGTCAGTCGCAGTACACGCTCGCCGGCGGACGTCACCAGGAGCCCGCGCTCCAGGCACTCCTGGACGACCGCCCCGGCCGGCCGGTCGAGCTCGGCGCCGACGAGGAGGCCGCGGCCGCGCGACTCCCTGACAGCGCCGAGCTCGCCGAGCGCGCTCCGCAGCTCCTCGCCGCGCCCCCCTACGCTGGCGAGGAGGTCTTCGTCGATCGCGTCGCAGACGGCGCACGCCGCCGCGCACGCGACCGGGTTCCCACCGAACGTCGAGGCATGGTCGCCGGCCTCGAACTCTCCCGCCGCCTCGTCGGCGACGAGCAGGCAGCCGAGCGGCAGGCCGTTCGCCAGCCCCTTGGCGAGCGTGACCAGGTCGGGCCGGACGCCGGTCTGCTCCCAGGCGAAGAACGTCCCCGTCCTGCCCACCCCGGTCTGGATCTCGTCGAAGGCGAGAAGCGCACCGTGTTCCTCGGCCAGCTCGGCCGCCGCCTCCAGAAAAGCAGGCTCGAGAGGGACGACGCCGCCCTCGCCGAGCACGGGCTCCATGAGCACGAGCCCCGTGTCGGGCCCGATCGCCGCCTCGAGCGACTCGAGGTCGTTGGGCTGCGCGAACCGGACCGGGCCGGGAAGAGGCTCGAAGGCCTGCCGCTTCGCCGGCTGCCCGGTCACGGCCAGGGCGCCGAGGGTACGCCCGTGGAAGGAGCCCTCCAGCGCGGCCACGGCGTGCCTGCCACTCGCCTTGCGCGCGTACTTGAGAGCTGCTTCCACCGCCTCGGCGCCCGAGTTGCAGAAGAAGGCCTGCGCACCGCCGAACCGGCCGGACAGCCGGTCGGCGAGCTGCGCCATCGGCTCGGTCCAGTAGAGGTTGGAGACGTGCCAGAGCCGGTCGAGCTGCCGGTGGGCCGCCGCCGTGACCTCGGGATGCCGGTGGCCGAGCCCGACGACCGCGATCCCGCCGGCGAAGTCGAGGTACGTAGAGCCGTCGTCCGCCGTGAGCCGCGCGCCCTCGCCGTCCACGAACGTGACGCCGAAGCGCGCGTAGGTCGGCAGGACCGGTGAGGCGATCACCCGGCTCACGGCCGCACCACCGTCTCGCCGATCTCGGCGTGCACGCCGGAGCGCACGGCCCGGACGGCCGCGCGGAGCTTCGGGACGATCCCGCCCTGGAAGGAGCCGTCGTCGAGCAGTCTGTCGGCCTCGTCGGCCTCGATCGAGGGGAGGAGGGCTCCCTCGACGAGAACGCCGGGGACGTCGGTGAGGAAGAGGAGCCGCTCGGCGCCGAGTCCGACGGCCAGCGCCCAGGCCGCCTCGTCGGCGTTGACGTTCAGCGGTCCCCGCGCCAGCGGCGCGATCACCGGGATCCGTCCCGAAGCGAGCGCTGCAGACACAGCTGGGGGGCTGCTCGGTAGCGGCTCGCCGACGAGGCCGAGCTTGGAGATCTGACGGGCCTCGATGCCGATCTCGTCGCCCATGAAGCCGACCGCGTCCGGCCCGAGCGCCGCGCAGAGCCGCGCGTTGACGCCCGCGAGCGACTCGCGGACGACGGCGAGCGCGGCGGATTCGGTGACTCGGCGGCCGTGGATGAAGCGCACGGCCAGGCCGAGCCGCTCCATCTCCGCCGAGATCTGCGGGCCCGCGCCGTGGACGACGCAGACGGCATGGCCCCCGTCCACGAGCCCGCGCACGCCCTCGGCCGCGACGGATGCGACTGCGCCTCCGCACTTCACGACGACGAGGCTCACGTCGTGTACTCCGCGTTGATCCGGACGTAGTCGTAGGTCAGGTCGGAGGCGAGGTAGGTGGCCGCGCCGTCGCCGAGCCCGAGGTCGAGGTCGACGGCGAGGAGCGGCCCGTCCAGCGCGGGGTCCTCCCCGCGCGGCGCGCCGCCCGCGAAGACCGTCGTCCCGTTGAACGCGAGCGTGACGCGGCCGGTCTCGAGCTGCGCGAAGCCGCCGTTCATGGGCGCGGAGCCGGCGGCGGCGAGCACGCGGCCCCAGTTGGGGTCGCGCCCGAAGGCGGCCGTCTTCACGAGCGGCGAGGTCGCCACACGGCGGGCGACCGCCGCCGCCTCGCGGTCGTCGACGGCGCCGGAAACCCGCACCTCGATCAGCACCGTCTTGCCCTCGCCGTCGTCCACGACCTGGCGGGCGAGGCTCGCGCACACCTCCTCCAGCGCGGCGGCGAACGCGTCGTCGTCGCGCGCGGCGTGCGAGGCGCCGTTGGCGAGGAGCAGGACGGCATCGTTCGTGGAGCACTCCCCGTCCACGGAGATCCGGTTGAAGGTGGACTCGACCGCGGGCCGCAGGAAGGCATCCGCCTCGCCGGGGGCGAGCGGGTAGTCGGTGGTGACGACGGCGAGCATCGTCGCTAGGGCGGGATGGATCATCCCGGAGCCCTTGGCCATGCCGCCGACGACGAAGCCTCCTCCGTCGGCGACCGCCTCCTTCGCGCGCGTGTCGGTGGTGAGGATTGCCTCGGCCGCGTCGGCGCCGCCCTCCGGGGAGAGCACGGCGGCCGCCGCCTCGAGCCCCGTGCGGACTCGGTCGAGCGGGAGGTGGGCGCCGATGACGCCGGTCGAGAGGACGAGAACCTCCTCGACGCGCAGGTCGAGCAGGAGCGCCGCGTCGGCGGCGGTGGCCAGCGCGTCGAGCTCGCCGCGCTCGCCGGTGGCCGCGTTCGCGACGCCCGAGTTGACGACGACGGCCTGGGGCTGGGCGACGGCCAGGTGCGCCTTGGAGACGCGCACCGGCGCCGCCTGGACGCGGTTCGTCGTGAACATGCCGGCGCCGACCGCGGGCGTCAGCGAGCGGACGACCGCGAGGTCGCGACCCGTCTTGCGGATGCCGCACTCGACGCCGCTCGCGGCGAAGCCTCGTGCGGCGGTCACGCTCATACGAGCACCCCCGGCAGGCGCAACCCCTGGTCCACGGGCAGCCCGAGGGCGAGGTTCGCGTTCTGGACGGCCTGCCCGGCGGCGCCTTTGCCGAGGTTGTCGAGCGCGCAGATGACGATGGCGCGGCCGGTCGCGCGGTCCTCGAAGACGCCGATCTCGGCGGCGTCCGTCCCCTGCACGCGCGCGAGCTGCGGCGCCACTCCGTCGGGGAGGACGACGACCGCATGGCTCCCGGCGTAGGCGGCCTCGAGCCGCTCGCGCAGGTCGTCCGCGAGCGGGCGCGCGTAGCAGGTGGCCACGAGCCCGCGCTTCACGGGCAGGAGGTGCGGGACGAAGCAGACGGGAAAGCCGAGCGCCTGCTCGATCTCGGCGGCGTGCTGGTGGCGCCCGACCTTGTACGCCGTCAGGTTCTCGAGCACGTGGCCGGCGTGCGACTCGGGCTTCAGGTTGCGCCCGGCGCCGGAGACGCCCGACTTGGCGTCGACGACGACGCTGTCCGGCTCGATCGCGTCCCCGAGCGGCAGGAGCGCGAGCAGCACGGCTGTCGCATAACAGCCGGGGCTCGCCACGAGCCTGCCGGTCGGCGGTAGGAGCTCGGGGAGCGCATAGCTCCAGTCGACGAGCCCGCCGGGGTCGGGATGCGTGAAGCCGTACCAGTCGTCGTATGCCGCCGCGTCACCGAGCCGGTGGCCGCCGGAGAGGTCGACGACGACGCCCTCCGACGGCAGCTCGATGCCCGCGGCCTCCTCGTGGCCGAGGCAGAGGAAGACCACGTCGGCGCCGCTTGCGAGCGCCTCCGCGTTCGTGACGAACGCGGGCGTAGCCGAGGCGCCGTTCCGGGCCAGGCGCGGGTCGAGCGCGGAAGCCGGCTGCCCGGCCAGCGAGTCGGAGCCGAGCGCTGCGAGCTCGAACGCCGGATGGGCGAGCACGCGGTCGAGCGTCTCCTGGCCGGAGTACCCGGCCGTCCCGAGAATGGCTGCACGCATCGAACTGCGTATTATGCAGATCGCTGCGTAAGATGCAACGGCCTAGAGACCGGAGGCGAGGGCCTCCCAGGTCTCCGCGTCGCCGCCGCCGATGTGCCGGGCGACGACGACGCCGTTCTCGTCGAGCACGGCGACCGCCGGATGCCCGTACAGCTGGAGCTCGCCGGCCAGGGCGACGTCGGGATCGGAGAGCGACGGCCACGTCCAGCCGTACTTCTGCACGAACCCCTCCGCGGCGCCCGGGTCGTCGGAGATGTTCATGCCGACGAAGGCGTACTCAGGATGGCTCTCGACGAACCCCGCGTAGGCGACCGCCTCGCCGTTGCAAATGGGTCACCAGGAGGCCCAGACGTTGACGAAGAGCGGCTTCCCGCGGAACTCGTCCAGGGAAAGGGTCTCTCCGTCCAGGGTCTGGCCCGCCAGCGAGACGCCCTCGTCCGCGGGGGCGCCGGCCGCCGTCCCGGAGGGCGCGGGCGTGCCTTCGCCGCTGCTCGAGCCCCCGCAGGCCGCGAGGGCGAGCGCGAAGGCGAGGACGAGCGCCACGCGAACCATGCAGCCGACGGTACCCGAAGATCCTTACGCGAAGCTGAACTTCTCCCTTCCGCGGGGCCGGACGCTCCTATCCTGAGGGGAGGCCCGTGATCGAGCTTGGACCGACAGGACTCGTCATCGCCTTCGCCGCCGGCGTCGTGTCGTTCACGTCGCCGTGCGTGCTGCCGCTCGTCCCCGGCTACCTCTCGTTCGTCTCCGGCGTCGGCTTCGACGAGCTCGGCAGCCGGACCCGCACCGTCCTCCGCTCGACCGCCGCGTTCGTGGGCGGGTTCACGGTGATGTTCGTCCTGCTCGGAGCCGGGGCGGCATGGTTCGGCAGCGCCCTTCTCGCCAACCGGCGCCCGCTGGAGATCGCCGCCGGGATCTTCGTGATCCTGGCGGCGCTCACGTTCGTCGGCACCCCGCTCCCCGGGCTCCTCTCGCGGGAGCTCCGGCTCTCGCCCGACCGGCTCGGCGGTGTCGGCCTCCCGGCGGCCGCGCTCGTCGGCGTCGCCTTCGCGATCGGCTGGACTCCCTGCGTCGGGCCGACGCTCGCCGCCATCCTGACCCTCTCCGCGGGTGGGGGCGGCGCCGCGGAGGGCGCGGTCCTGCTGGCGGCGTTCTCGCTCGGGCTCGGGCTCCCGTTCCTCCTCTTCGGGCTGGCGTTCACGCGCTCGCTCGGGCTCGTGAGCTGGCTCCGGCGGAACCGCCGGGTCGTCAGCCTCGCGTCGGCCTCGCTGCTCGTCGCGTTCGGCATCCTCCTCATCACCGGGGAGCTCGTGGAGACGACGACGCGGCTCGCCCGCTACACCGGCTGGCAGATCTGACATGGCACCCGCGACCCTGGCCCCCGCCGAGGTCGAGCTCGAGGAGCCGGCCGGCGCCGACGTCCCCGAGCACGATCGGCCCTGGATCGTCATCGTCTGGAACGACCCGATCAACCTCATGTCCTACGTGACCTTCGTCTTCCAGAAGCTCTTCGGCTACAGCCGCGAGAAGGCGACGACGCTCATGCTCCAGGTGCACAACGAGGGCAAGGCGGTCGTCTCCGGCGGCCCGCGCGAGAAGGCCGAGCACGACGTCGCCCGCCTCCACGCGCACGGCCTCTGGGCGACCATGCGCCAGGACTGACGTGTTCGGGTCGGGGCCAATCGAGCGCACGAAGACGGGCGACTTCCGTCTGCGGCTCTCCGACGCCGAGCGCGCGCTCCTGCGCGACCTGCCGCAGCAGCTCCTCGCGGCACTCGCGGAGGCGCCCGGCGACCCCTCGCTCCGGCGCCTGCGCCCGTCCGCCTACGAGGACGACGCCGAGGCCGAGGACGAGTACCGCCTTCTGACCGGCGACGGGCTCGCGGAGAGCCGCCGGGAGGCGCTTCGCACCGTCGCCGACACCGCGGACCGCGACCGGCTGACGGCGGAGGAGCTAGACGCCTGGCTCCGGGCGCTCACCGACCTGCGCCTCGTCCTCGGCACGCGGCTCGACGTCACGGAGGACACGTACGCGCAGGAGATCGACCCGCGCGACCCCGAGGCCTACGAGCTCTCCGTCTTCGCCTATCTCAGCTGGCTGCAGGAGGCGGCCGTCGAAGCCGCGCTGCAGGACTAAGCGACGGCGTAGCCGGCGTCGGCGATCGCCGCCCTGACCGCGCCGTCGTCCACGCCCTCGCCGCGCACGGAGACGATCTTCGCCGCCAGGTCGACCACGACGCCGACCACGCCGGGAACCACGCCGACCTCGGCCGCGATCGCCCGCTCGCAGTGCGAGCAGCTGACCCCGGGAACCGTGTAGCGGGTCTCCTCCATCTACCCCGTGGGGGTATATACCATGACCGCATGACCGAAGCCACCCCCACCAGGGGCTACAGCGCCTCCAAGGACCAGCTCATCGCCCGCCTGCGCCGCATCGAGGGCCAGGTGCGCGGCGTCGAGCGGATGGTCGAGGAGGATCGCTACTGCATCGACGTGATCACGCAGATCAGCGCGATCGAGGCGGCGCTCGAAAAGGTCGCCCTCGGCCTCCTCGACGGCCACACGCGCCACTGCGTGCTCGGGCCGGGCTCGGAGGAGCTCCGCGAGGAGCGCACCGAGGAGCTCGTGGCCGCGTTCGGCCGCCTGCTCGGCCGCAGGTAGGAGGGCTCGGCGGAACCACAGCGGTGCCGTCGGGCCGCGCTGCTCGCCCCGATGCGGCGTCCTCAGTCGCGCCCGTAGCCCCGGGCTACGAACACTCCCTAGCCCGACCGGGGGTTGACCGCGCCGCAGACTGGCTCCACGCTGCGACCATAGATCTGCGGCCCCGACCGCGCTTGCGGTCTCCGCGTCCCGGGAATGGACGCGGGCATAACCGAGGAAGGAATGGCGTGACGGACATCGGCGTACCCGATCCGCTCGAGCCCGAGATCGACGTGATCCCGGTGGTCGAGCCCGTGCCCGGCCCCGTGGAGGTGCCGGAGCCGGCCCAGGTGCCGGAGCGGCAGCCCGAGCACGCTCCCGCATGACGCGCGACGAGCCGATCCTGGCCTGGCGCAGCTGGCGCCTGCGCATCGACCCCGAGACCGAGGCGATCGAGCCCGTGCTCGAGTCATGCGTCTACGGCGACCCCTGGCCCGAGCGCGAGGCGTTCAGCGCCTACTGCCCCGAGCACCGCCGCCCGGAGCCGTCCTGCGGGTGCGGGATCTACGCGGTGACGAGCTACGAGGCGGCGCTCGAGTGGGCCGGCTGGGCCCAGTCCGCGCTCCCCCACCCGATCGTGCTGGGCCGTGTGCAGCTCTGGGGCCGCGTCCTCCCCCACTCGGCCGGCTACCGCGCGGAGCTCGGCTACCCGTACGAGCTCGGCGTCCTCGTCGGCGAGAGCCTGGGCGCCGCGGACGCCCGCCGGCTCGAGCGGCTGCTCCAGGCCGCCTACCTGGTGGACATCGCCGAGCGCGCGGCGTAGGCGTCACGCCGCGCGCCCGGCCTCCTCTCCTCGACTACCTGAACGCCTTCCTGAGCTGGTCGGCGACCGGCTTGGCCAGCTTGTCGGGCTTGATGCCCTTGAGCCGGGCCACCTCGCGGAGCTCCCGCTCGAACTGGACGCCGAGCGGCGCCTCCGCCGCCATCGCCGCCATCGCCGTCGCTTCCTCCGGCAGGTCCTCCTTGATCCGGAAGAGGGCCACCTCGAGCTTCGGAAGCTCGGCGGCCTTCACGGCTGCCCGGGGAACCCGGACGTTCACCTCGTAGCTCGGAAGCTCGACGACGTGGTGCCCCTTCATCTCCGGGATCTTGGCCTTCGGGTCCGGGAACGAGCGCTGCTCGCCGACGTCCGGAATCCCGCCGGCCGCGACCCGCTTGCCCCCGACGACGGCCTCGTAGGCCAGGGCGCCCTGGAGCTTCGGCTCCACGAGCTCGCCCTCGACGGCCTTGGCGCCGACGACCGTCAGCCGGCCGCCCTCGGTGACCCGCACGCGGAGGCGGACGTAGCCCTCCCTCGCCCGGGCCGTCGCCCGCGTCTTCGGGGCCTCCATGTCGGGCCGGGTCTTCGTCTGGCGTACCGTCGCCTTGCGCACCGGCGGCATCCGCCGGGCCTTGCCGGCGTCCGCCTTCGGCTTCGCCGCCATCAGGAGCTTCTTGCCGCCGACCAGCGTCGGCTTCGGCGGCGTGTCGGCCATCCGCGGGAGCCGCGCGCTCGAGACCACGGGCTTGCTGCCGCGGCCGGTCTGCATTCTCTCGTCAGCCATGACTCACCTCACCAGTTCCGGCCGTAGCGGTAGTTGTGGATCCACTTGTAGTAGATCCGCCGCAGGGACAGGGTCGGGGTCGCCCGGATCATCCCGAGCCAGTCCGTGTTGTGGACGATCAGGTCGCGCTTGCCGCCGACGCCTTCGAAGTCGCAGGGCTCGAAGCGATCGACGGTGCCCAGGTTCCACTCGCCGACCCAGTCCTCCTTCCACGCAGAGACGAGGTCGGTGCCGCTCGAGATCATCGTCCCGAGGTACTCCGGCGTCCAGTCCTGGTGGTTGTAGACGAACAGGTCGGCCTTGCCGTCGCGGTTGACGTCCGCGATCCAGTGCCGGTCGTGGGCCCGCATCTGCCAGCCGGGCGCATTGCCGTCGTAGCGCCGGGTCAGGGAGAGCTGCGAGCCGGTCGACTCGAGCATGCCGAGATAGGCGATCGACCAGTTCGTCCCGTTGAAGACGTACAGATCGGCCTTGCCGTCGCCGTCGAAGTCGCCGACGTAGTGGCGGTCGTCGGGCCGCATCTGCCAGCCGGGCATCGTCCCGTCGTAGCGCTTCGACATGGAGAGCGACGTCCCGTTCGAGCGGAGCATGCCCAGATACGGGATCGACCAGTTGGAGCCGTTGAAGACCCAGAGGTCCTCCTTGCCGTCGCCGGAGAAGTCGCCGACGACGTGGCGGTCGCCGGGCCGCATCTCCCAGCTCGGCATGTTCGCGTCGTAGCGCTTGACGAGCGAGAAGCCCGTCCCGGACGAGCGGAGCATCCCGACGTACGGGATCGCCCAGTTGGAGCCGTTGAAGACGAAGAGGTCCTTCTTGCCGTCGCCGTTGAAGTCGGCGACGTGGAAGCGGTCGCCGGGCGTGAAGTCCCAGCCCGGCATCGAGTTGTCGTAGCGGGCGATCAGCCGGAGGCCGTCGGCGCCGTCGTCGGCGAGCAGGCCTAGGTACTCCATCACCCAGTTCGTGCCGTTGAAGACGGCCACCTCGTCCTTGCCGTCACCGTTGAAGTCGCCGACGAAGAAGCGGTCGCCCGGCGTGAACTGCCAGGAGCCGGGAACCCGCTCGACGGCGCTGAAGACGGCGTCGAGCTGCGACCCGTTCGAGCGATAGATGTGGATCGCGTTCCCGCTGTGGACGAGGATGTCGTCCTTGCCGTCGCCGTTGAAGTCGCCGGCGTAGACGTTCAGGAACGTGTGCTGGGCGTACGGCTCCGCGTTCGTCTTCATCCGCGTGTAGCAGACCGGGCAGTACGGCGGCGAGTTGCCGCGCATCCGGCAGTTGACCGCCGGCCGGTAGAGCCCGCGCGACCAGGTGCCGCCGCCCTCGAAGAGCCCCGCGTCGTCGGAGTTGCTCCAGCCCGCCGGCTTCGTGGCCGCGTTGTAGTCGGCGCAGGAGCCGGTGCCGGTCGGGACCGGGGTCGACGGGTTGACGAACTGCTTCCACTTGAGCGTCGCCCGGTTCGTGTTGATCGTGATGTTGGGCGCGCCCGGCTCGCCGCCCGAGAACGTGCCCGGCTTCGCGCAGTACTCGTCCGCGAGCCCGCCGGTGCCGTGGCCGAACTCGTGCGCCATCACGGCCCAGCTCGACCCGAGGGTGACGATCTGGAACCCGCCGCCCCCGCACCCGCCGAAGCCGGCCTCGTTGAGGATGACGACGACGAGGTCGTAGTCCGGCACCCAGGTGTCGAGCGCGTTCTGCACCTTCGCCCCGGTGCCCGCGCCGCCCTCGAGCCAGCAGTGCGCCCACGAGCCCGAGTAGATGTAGCCGAGCGCCGTGTTCTTGATCGTCGTCGAGACGATCGTGTCGTCGGAGGCGTCGGTCGGCGTCCCGTTCTCGTTGTAGACGCGCTGGCTGACCCCGGACTGCGTCGAGATCAGGTTGACGCGGAAGATGTTGTAGGCGGACTTGTCCTCGTAGAAGTAGTCGCGGCCGAACACGCCGTCGAGGAGAAGGTCCTTGACCTTGTTGTTGTAGGCCGTCTGATCCCCGGCCGCGAAGCCGTCGCCGAGGACGGCGATGTTGAGCTTCGCCCCCGGCGGCCCCGAGTTGAGGATCTGCGTGACGCTGTCTGGCATCCTGGCTCCTTCCGTCGCGTGCTGGGTCGTTCCCCGGCGACCGTGCTCAGGACGCGCGCCTTCGCGCCGGTCTTCCCCGGCGTCCTGCCCTGAGTGCCGCAGCAACTTCGGACCACACCATCGGTGGCGGCTCGCCTTCCGTTGCTTGCAGTCGCGTTCTACTCCCGTTTCGGGGAGGAGTCAACGGGCGCCGGCTAACCTGGCTCGCTTGCCGGCGTCGTAACCCTCGAAGCAGCTGCTAGGGGGGAAGCGATCGCCGTCCCCGCGCGCCGGATCGCGACCGGCCGACGCGATTGGGACGGCGATCGCGCCGGCTCATGATCACCGTCGACGACGTCCGAGCCCTCGCCCTGAGCCTCCCCCGGGTGACGGAGGCCCACGTCCACGGCCGCGTGAAGTTCCGGGTGGGGAAGATCGTCTGGCTGGCGTTCTCGCGCGACGAGACCGTCCTCGGCTTCGCCTTCCCGAAGGAGTGGCGCGAGGCGCTGGTCGCGTCGGAGCCGGCCAAGTTCCAGCTCCCTGCCGAGTCCGACCTGCGCTTCAACTGGGCCGAGGTGCGGCTGGAGGCGATCGAGTGGGAGGAGCTGCGGGAGCTGGTCCTCGATGCGTGGGCGCAGGTGGTGCCGAAGTACGTGTCGGCCCCGTTCGTCGAACAGGAGCCCTAGGCTCGCTGCCCGGAAGCATGGATCCTCGCCTGCCCGGATTCGCGGTCGGTGAACACCGGGTCGCGAGCCCCTCGCGCCTGGCGCCCAGTATCCTCGGGCTCGCCCCGTAGTCCGGCCGAGGAGCCCACGATGAGCGCGAGCGCGTATCCGTTGCTGTTCTCGGAGTGGAAGCTCCGCACCACCCATCTCTCCAACCGGCTCGTCTTCGCGCCGACCTGCCCGACCTGGGTGGCCAACCCGGTCGAGGGCGTCTTCACCGACCAGGCGGTCGCCTACTACGAGGAGCGCGCCGCCTCGGGCCTGGGGCTGATCGTCATCGGCGCCAACATGGTCGACCGGAAGGGCCTCTACGCGCACCTCAACTTCCCCGGCCTCTGGGACGACCGCCAGATCGAAGGCCTCGCCCGCGTGCGCGAGGCCTGCCACCGGCATGGCTGCAAGGTCGCGGTCCAGCTCCTGCACGCGGGGCTCCGCAACATGGCCGTGATCCAGAAGGACCCCGCCTACGACCTCGACGCCGAATGGTTCACGGTCGCTCCGAGCCAGGTTCCTCCCGGCGAGTGGCCGAACGCGCCCATGCCGAAGGAGCTCGAGGAGCACGAGATCGTCGAGCTCGTCCAGGCCTTCGGCGAGGCGACCCGGAGGGCACGCGAGGCAGGGCTCGACGGCGTCGAGTACCACCTCGCGCACGGCTACCTGCCCTGGCAGTTCCTCTCGCCGCTCACGAACCACCGCACCGACCGCTGGGGCGGCTCGCTCGAGAACCGCCTCCGCTTCCCGGTCGAGTGCCTTCGCGCGATGCGGGAGGCGGCGTCGGATGACCTTTTCCTCGGCTACCGCATCAACTCGACCTCGTTCTGGCCGGGGGACCTCGAGCTGGACGACGTCAAGGGGGCGATCCGCGAGCTCGACCGCGCCGCCGACATCGACTACGTCAGCGTCTCTGCCGGCGTCCACCACTCGTTCATCCACACGCCCATGACCTACGAGCCCGGCTGGGAGCGGGAGTACACACGGGAGGTGAAGACGGTCACGGACAAGCCGGTCCTCGCCGTGGGCCGCATCACGAACCCGGAGATCGGCGAGGAGATCCTCGCGGCCGGCGAGGCCGACGCGATCCTGCTCGCCCGCCAGCTCTTCGCAGATGCGCAGTGGGTCGAGAAGGTCCGCGAGGGCCGCGAGGAGGACATCCGCAGGTGCGTGGCGGCCAACTACTGCTGGCGGAGCGTCATCGCCGGCGGACGCGTCCAGTGCATCTACAACCCCGAGGTCGGCCGCGAACGGCAGTGGGGCAAGGGCTCGCTCGTCCGGGCCGCGGACCCGCGGCGCGTGCTCGTGCTCGGCGGTGGCCCCTCCGCCCTCGAATTCGCCCGCGTGGCCGCTGCGCGGGGGCACGACGTCACCGTGCTCGAGCGCGAGCCCGAGACGGGCGGTCACGTGCGTGTGCAGGCCCTCCTCCCCGACCGCGGGGAGCTCGGTCAGATCGCCGTCTGGCTCGCCGCGCAGGCGGCGAGGAACGGAGCCACGATCCGCACGGGCGCCGCGGTCCTCGAGGAAAATCTCGACGCGCTTCTCGAGACGGAGCAGCCCGACCACGTCGTGGTGGCCACGGGCGCGTCGTACCGCGGGGACGGCTGGCAGGGGCAGACCGCGGCGCCGGTGCCCGGCTGGGAGACCGGCAACTGCGCGAGCTGGGACGCCGTCGTCGATGGCAAGGCGACCGCCTCCGGCAGCGTCGTCGTCGTCGACGACCTCCAGGACATCGCCGGGCCCCTGACGGCCGTCAAGCTCGCCCGGGAGGGGGCGTCGGTGAGGCTCGTCACCCGCTGGCCGATGGTGGCGATGGAGACGATGCCCGAGGTCTACTACCTGTGGACGCGAAGCGCCCTGATCGAGGCGGGGGTCGAGGTCCTCACCGACCTCCTCCCGACGAGGATCGACGGCCGCAACGTCGAGCTGATCAACGTCTACGCCCCCGACCGCGTGACGCGCCTCGAGGCGGACGCGGTCGTGTTCAACACCGGCCGGCGCTCGGAGAATCGCCTCTACCACGCCCTCAGGGAGCGCGGGGTCAGCGTGGAGATGGTCGGCGACGCCGTCGCCCCGCGCGGCACCTACGAGGCCGTCTACGAGGGGCACCGCGCAGGGCGGAACGTCTGACCGAAGCCCCGCCCCGCGCGGAGGACTGGGAATCCCGTCCGCGTGGCACGATCACGGAACCACAAGGAGGCACTGGATGGCTGAGAAGAAAGCGGCCAAGAAGGGCAAGGCCCAGGGGTTCACGGCCGAGGAACGGGCCGCGATGAAGGAGCGCGCCAAGGAGCTGAAGGCGGAAGAGCGCGCGAGCAAGGACCGGGCGGCCGGAGAGCGTGACGTGCTTGCGAAGATCGCGGAGATGCCGGAGCCGGACCGCGGTATGGCGGAGCGGCTCCATGCGCTCGTCACGGCCAGCGCGCCGGACCTCTCGCCCAAGACCTGGTACGGGATGCCCGCGTATGCGAAGAACGGGAAGGTCGTCTGCTTCTTCCAAAGCGCGGACAAGTTCAAGTCGAGGTACGCGACGCTCGGCTTCAGCGACGAGGCGAGCCTCGACGACGGCGCGCTGTGGCCGACGTCCTTCGCGCTGAAGAAGCTGACCGCCGTCGAGGAGAAGAAGATCGCCGCGCTCGTGAAGAAGGCGGTGAGCTGAGGCCCGAGCCCTGGAGGATGAAAAATCCCCGGGAGCGGGGCCTTCACGAGGTGGGCGGTACTGGGCTCGAACCAGTGACCCTCAG
>Ga0256867_10000124_pt1 | contig 27968 bp, 20 predicted proteins | sample RVTome_15_FD_185939 | JGI IMG/M metagenome (GOLD analysis project Ga0256867, IMG submission 185939) | Soil microbial communities from uranium-contaminated site in the Upper Colorado River Basin, Wyoming, United States - RVT150D86 (HiSeq) ... | reverse complement strand
GGCGGGTGGGCCTGTGCCGGGTGCGAGTACGAGCTGCCGTGGCTCCCGCCCGCGCGTTGCACGGTGTGTGCGGTGCCGCTCGCCACCGCGGCGATATGCGGCGCGTGCCTCGACCGCCCGCCGGCGTTCGATCGCGTCTCGGCCGTATTTGCCTACGAGTTTCCCGTCGACGCGCTGATTCACGCCTTCAAGTACGGAGGGCGCCTTGGGCTCGCGCCGGCACTGGGCGAGGTTTTCGCGGCAGCCGGCGCACCCGCGGCCGATGTCCTCGTGCCGATGCCCCTCGCGCCGCGGCGGCTTCGCGAGCGCGGGTTCAACCAGGCGCTCGAGCTTGCGCGCTTCGCGTCGCGGCGGCACGGCGTCCCGATCCTGGCGGGCGCCTGCCGAAGGGTAGCGGATACGCCGCCCCAGGCGGCGCTGCCCTGGCGCGAGCGCGCAAAGAACGTGCGCCGTGCGTTCGTCTGCGATGTGCCTTTGAGGGGATTGCGCGTCGCGGTAGTGGACGATGTCCTGACGACCGGGGCGACCCTCAACGAGCTGGCCCGGGTGCTGCGCACCGCGGGCGCGGCCGCTGTGACGGGCTGCGTCCTGGCCCGGACCGTCCCCCGCTGACGCGCCAGCGACTACTGCAGTTGGCGCAGGCGCTGCTCGACGAGCGCCGTCAGGTCGGGATGAAGGTTGCCCGACGCGCGAGCATGGCGATAGGCGGCCAGGGCGGCCGAAGGCTGGTTCGCCGCCTGCAGCGATATGCCGAGCCCCACCCACCACACGCCGGAGCCCGGCCGCGTGCGCAACGCGGACTGGAAATGCTCGATGGCTTGCTCGTGCTGCCCTTTGCGCTGAAGGAGGGCGGCGAGAAACGCGGAATATTCGGGACTGCCGCGGGCATGCTCGAGCCCGTTTTGCAGCGTGGTGATCGCCCGGGCGCCCTCGCCGCGGTCGGCCAGCAGGCGCGCCAGCGTCACGTTGAACCCGATCTGGTCCGGAGAGAGCTTGACGCCCTCCTCCAGCACGCGCTCCGCTTCCTCGAGCTTTCTCCCCTGCACCAGGAGTCCCACGAGACCCTGGCGAGCCCAGTGATTGTCGGGATAAAGGATCAGTGCCTCGCGAAAGCCGTCCTCGGCCTCGGCCGGGCGGCCCTGATTCATCAGCATGACCGCCCTGCGGTACTGGTAATCGGCCAGTTCGCGCGGAGTAGGCTCGCGAATCTGCTTCCGGATTTCGGGCTGCACGGCCTCGGGTACCGGCTTCGCGAGCGCGACGAGTTCACCCGTAGGGGCGGCGGGCTTTCTCGCCGTGGAAGAGCTCGCCGGTGTCGGCTGCGCGCCCGATTCCCCGCCCTTGCGGCCAATCAGTCGCGCCGAGCTCACAAGTTCCTTGTGCCCGGGTTTTTGCGCGTCGGCCGTATCCTGCCGGGGCACAGGCACCGCCGGCGGGTCGGAAAGTTCGAAGCTCAGGCGGAATGTCCGGTTTTCCTGAGAATAACCACCATCGCCGTCACCGGGTGGAGTCGCGCGGCTCCAGGCCGTGGTGCCGGACACCACTCGTTCGATCAGGTCCCCGGAACCGGATGCCTCGGGCGAGCGGGACGGGCCCGCGATGGTTGCCGTGAGCGCGATCCAGCCTGTCAGCGCCGCCACAGCGAAGGCGGCCCCTCCGGCGACCCAGCCCCAGTGGCGCGAGCGGCGGCTCTCCGGCAGCGCCTTCACATGGGCAGGGATCACGGCGCGCTCGACAGCCGTGACGGGCCGCCGCTCGAGATTGAGCAGGACCTGGTTGATAACACTCATGACGCCGCCTCTGATACACAAACGCAGTTCGCGGAACGTCGCGTCGGCGGCCCCGCTTCATTCGCGGGTCTCATCCCCATGAATGGGGCCCCTGCTCCGCCGCTCATGACAGCAACAACCAGCTCATGCTGCCGGCCGAGAGCAGAAGGAGCGCGAACCCGAACCGCCACCACGCCCGGTGCTGGCGCGCGGCCGGCGTATCGGCGACCGCGTGGTGCACGTGGTCGGCACGCACGACCTGCGCGCCTTCGCTGAAGGCGAGCAGCATCGCCTTGTGCGCGATCACGTTGACGAGGCGCGGCAGCCCGCCGCTGCGGCGATGCACGAGGCGTGCCGCCGAGGGGGTAAAAAGACGATCGCCGCGAAATCCCGCAATGCGCAGCCGGTGCGCCAGGTAGAACTCGACCTCCAGCGCAGAGAGCGGGGTCAGCTGGTGCTGAAAGGTGATGCGCTGCTTGAGCTGCCGCACCGACCTGCCGTCGAGCTTCCTGTCGAGCTCGGGCTGGCCGAAGAGGACCACCTGCAGAAGCTTCCGCTTCTCGGTCTCCAGGTTGGTAAGCAGCCGTAGCGCCTCGAGCGTCTCGATCGGCATCGCCTGCGCCTCATCGAGGCACAGCACCAACGTCTTGCCCTGGCGCGCCAGGTTGAGCAACCCGCGTGTAATCTCCTTGAGCAGGTGATGCTGGTCCGTATCGCGCACCGTGCCAAGGCGCAGCTCGGCCGCGAGCGCAAACAGCAGCGTCCGGGGCTCCAGGTACGGGTTCGGGATGTAGGCCGAAACGTAATTCTGGTCGATCGCCCCGAGAAACTTGCGGCAGAGCAATGTCTTGCCGGTGCCGACCTCGCCGGTGATCTTCAGAAACCCCTCGCCGTTCTTGACGGCGACGAGCAATGTATTCAAGGCTTCCTGATGGGTCCTGCTCGCGAAGGCGAAGCTCGTGTCGGGCGTGAGCCCGAACGGCATTTCGCGGAGGCCGAAGTGTGCTTTATACATGGCACGGGACCCGGATCTCGAGCTTCAGATTCCGGGGTTTACATTTTTGGGTTCAGGGGTCCTGCCTCCAGATGGGATGATTCTAATCCTTGAACTGCGAACGTCAACCGATCACCGGGGTCACGGCGCCGGTTCCCCAGCGGGCGCGGGCTGCGATCGGGCCGGTGTCGGCATCAAGGCCCGAAGCCGCTCGCGGGTGTCGGACAGATCCTTCTGCCAGTTGCGATCGCTTTGCACAATCGTGGGCTTCAGCAGGATCACGAGCTCGCTCTTGGTGGTGCGCCGGTTACGCTGCTTGAACAGGTCGCCCACGCCGGGTACATCGCCTACGCCGGGGACCTGGGAATCGGTGCTGATGGTCTCCTGCCGCATGAGTCCTCCGATCGCGACGATGTTGCCGTCCTGCACCCGCACGATCGTGTCCGTCTCGTTGATGCTGCTCGACGCCAGCGGCAGGGTGAAGACGCCGAGATTGCCGAGGTCCACTACCTTGCGCTGCTCCACCACGCGGCTCACCTGCGGATGCACGTGCAGGATGATGTTGTTGTCCGCGTCGATCTGTGGCGTCACGTCGAGCGCGATCCCCGAGAAGAATGGCTGCACGGTGATCGTCGGCGAAGTGACAGTGCCGGACCCGCTCGTCGTCGAAGTGGTCGAAATGTTGGTCACGAAAAAATCGTCCTGCCCGACCTTGAGCACCGCCTTCTGATTGTTGATGGTCGCAACCCGCGGGCTGGAGAGCACGTTGACCGAGCCCTGCGTCTCCAGGAACGTCAGGAGCGCGGCGAAGTCGCTGGTCTGCAGCGCCAGCCCGAAGACGGCGCCGGGGGCGCTGAGGCCGGCAGCAATCGACGCTGTCGCACCGAGCGTCGAGGTGAAAGCCGATGCCGGGTCGATGGAGCCATCGGGCAGCAGCGTCGTCGGCGTGGACAGCGGACCGGTGTTGCCGATCGTGGTGCCCGGCCGCACCACCCCGCCCGCGGCCCGGGTGCTGCCGTCGCGAAATGCGGCCCAGTTGACGCCGGCCTCGAAACCCTCGCGCAGGGTGACGTCGATGATCTTCGCCTCGAGCACCACCTGGCGCTCCACGATCAGCTGCATTTCCTTGAGGAACGTCTCGACCGAACGCAACTCCGCGGGCAATGCCCGCACCACGATCACGCCGGACTGCGCATTGACGATGACGTTGCGCCCGTCGCCGCTGCCGACGATGGCGGTGATTGATTTGGTGATGTCGGCCCAGAAGTCGCTTTGCGAAGAGGTGGTCACACGCGAGCTTTCGGTGAGCCTTTGCGGCACGCCTCCGGGGGTGGTGGTCGGCCCTGCTGAGACCCCAGCCGTCGTGGGCGCGTCGGAGATCGAGCCGGAGCTCACCCGCAGGTCAGAGCGTCCCTGGCGGTTCGCGTGGATGTAATTGACCCTGTAGACACGCGTCCGCATGGTGATCGGCAACACGGTGACGCGGTTCCCCTGCAGCTTGTAGTCATAGCCGTAGAGGTCGCGCAGGATGTCGAGCGCCTCGATCACCGTCACGTTCTTGAGGTTTACCGATATCGTTTCGCGTATGTCGGGGTGCACGACGATGCTGTAGCTCGAGCCGGACCCGATCGCCAGGAACACCTGGGCCGCCGGCGCGCCGCTCACATTGAGGTCGAAGCGCTGCTCGAGCGGCTTCGCGTCCACCGCACCCGGCATTTCCACGACCAGGGGCGGCAGCATCGCCCTCTTGGCACGCTCCTCCACCGCCCTGTCCATCTCGGCGTTGATTCTATCCTGCGTAGCATCGTGCTTTGCCAGCTGGGCCGCACAGCCGGCCGTCACAATCGCGATTGCAAACATGAGGGATTGTCGCGTCATGCCCGTTTGCCCTAACGCGGACTCGTGCCGCCGGCCGCGGAATTCGGCGGGTGCAACGCTTTCGGAACGGTCCTGCCCCGAGCGCCCTTCGCCGTGCGCGGCGTGATCTCGACCTTTTCCACCGCGGGGAAGAGCTTGAGAACCTGCTTCGAGTCGCCGCTCGTCAAGACAACTTCGTCTTCCGCCACCTTTGTCAGCACAGCGTCACCGTACTTTCCCCCAAGCTCCACTACGATTCCGCTGATGATTGCCGCCTTGCGGGTCGGCGAGATGATGACCGACTGCAGTTGAGTGCCCACGCCCTCGCTTTCAGGAGCTCCGGAATCCAGTTCAGCGGGAGGGCGCGTAGGGTCGGCCAACATCTGCGCCATCGCCGGTGCTGCAGACGGCGCGCCCGCCAGCACAGCTAGAAGGATGAAGGATGAAGGATGAAGGATGAAGGACAGGAAGTTGGCAGTTGGCAGCGGGCAGCTGTCGGCCGCCGGTCTCTGCAAACTGCCCACTGCAAAGTGCAAACTTTTCATCTTTCCGCCTTCCGCCTTCCGCCTTTCATACGATCAGCCACGCTCTCGCCAGGCTCAAGGTCTGCACGGTGAGTGTCACCCGCAATCTGGGATACCGCTCCGTCTGCACGTTGATGCGGCTCCAGAACATTTGCCACGGCAGCTTCTCGAGCTGCGCCAGGTAGTCATGCAGGTCGCTGTACGAGCCTTGCAGCGTGACCTCGAAGCTGTGCTGATAGATCGTGCGCCCGGGCTCCTTGACCGCCGGTTTCGCGGTCTTGCTCCCAGCCTGTGAGGCGGGTGCCTCCGCCATCGACTCGACGCGTCTGGGTGGTAGCGCCCGCAGCGACATGAGCTGCAAACCGCGGGTGCGGGAGAGCACTCCCTCGAGCAGCCTCGCCATGCGCTCGGGCGGCACCATCCCTTCCTCAAGGCCCTTGATGTTCTGATCGATCTCTGTGAGCCGGCCGCGCAAGGCATCGCGATAGGTGCGCTTGACCGCGTGCGAGTCGCCCACCGACTGCTTGGTCTGCATGATGGCTTCCGCGGTCTTGAGCTGCTGGCGCGCCTGAACGACCTGTTGCTCCAGCGATTTCCTGCGCGCTTGCGCCGGCTGGAAAGCGACCGCGTCGAATATCAGGGCAGTGCCAACGACAACGGCGATCAGAATGATCGCGCGCTCCCGCGGCTGGAGCGCACCGAATCGTTCTGCGAGCTTCTGCCACTGCTCGTTCACGGCTTCCGCTCCGCGCCGGCCGTTTCGGTCGCCAGGCTGAACTCGAGAAAGCGCGCCATGGGCGCCGCCTTGCCCTTCTCCACCGGGGATTCCGACTTTGGCCGGATCAATTCGAGATGCGCGATCTTGCGGCCGGCCAGCACCTCTTCCCGGTTGAGGCGCTGGATGTAGTCCGGCAGCAGGTCAGGACTCAGCGTCCGGCCGCGGAGCTCGAGGTCCCCGCCGCCGCTGATGCTGAATCCCGTGATCCACAGCCCGCCGACAGCCTGTCGTGAGAGTGCGCGCAGATACTCGGCGAAACCCTGCTTGCTGCCGAATGCGCCGCTCTTCAATGCTTCAATCGATTCGACGGCGAGCTTGAGCCTGGCCTCCAGCTTGCGGATCTCGGCGTCCAGTTGCGCCTCGGTGACCGGGGGAACGGGCCGTGGTTTGAGCTTTTCCGCGAGACCCTGCTGAGCGCCCACTAATTTTTGTGCGGCAGCCAGTTCGGCCGCGACGCCGCTCACGTGGTGCTGGAGGTAGAAGTTGTAGGCAAGGAGCGCGGCGAGCGTGATCCCGAAGCATTGCGCCACCAATGCCAGCGTCAGCACCTGGCGCGGCTTGCGGAAGGCGGAGCTGAAGAGATTGATGTTCTGGCTCATGCGGTTCCCTCCATGCGCAATGCCGCGCCGATCGCGTCGACGCGCTGCGCCTGGCGCGCGGGCTCGTGCAGCTCGACGACATCGGGAAAATCCATCACCTGGGAGAGATAGAGCAGCTCCACCGGAATGTCGAGCCTGTTGACCAGAAAGGGGCGCAGGTCGTCCGCCCCCACGACCGGTGTCACCACCAGCTTCGCCAGGGTCACACGTGGAAACTGGCGCTCGAAGTAATCGAGCGAGCGTTGCAGTTCCACCACCAGCCGCTCGTACGGACTCTCCGATTCGAGCTGCAATTCGACGCTTCCCTGCTGTTCCGTCGCGGCGCCGCGCAGGCTCGCGAGCGTGATATCGATCCGGCGATGCTGGTACAGCTCGCCGCCGCAGGTGAAGGTGAGGAGCCCCCCACGCTCGTTCAGCGCCAGCAGCGCCACGCCGCGCTCTTGCGGTTCGAGGCAGCGGGCCAGGTTGCGTTGTGCAAACTCGGGGATGTCGACCACCTCGAGCGCGATGTCGGCGTCGTTGAACGGCTTGATGGCGGCGGCAATGACCTGGTTGCGGGCGGCCACCGCAAACAGTTGCGCAGGGCGTCCCGCTGCGCCCTCGCCGCCCGGGATTGAGACCGAATCAACGGTCGCTTCCTCCACCGGGTAGTCGATCATGTCCCTGATCCGCCAGCGCACGGCATTATTCATCTCCTCTGGCAGCACGTTTGGAGCCTCGACCTGGATGATCTGGTAGTCACCGGTCTTGAGTAGCGTCGTGCAGCGGTAGCGATCCAGGCGGAGCTGCCGGCGCAGGCGTTTCAGTACCGCCACGTCGCCTCCCGCCCTGGGATATGACTCGCACCGCTCGATCCTCGGCCGTGCCATGTCCTTCGTGACAACATGCGACACGTCCACGCGGTTCGGCCACAGATTGATGCACACGAAATCGTCCGTGCGCCGGCCGGGACCGCGTAGCACGAGGTTCCTCAATGCTCCGAGAGAAGGCAGCTTCATCGTCCGTTTTGCCCGGGCGATCGGCCCAAGAATGCAACGCCCCTTGCCGGCCGAGCCCGATGTTCGTCGTGCCGGCTGCGCAAAGTTCGCCGGGCCAAACACATCGTCAAAAGGCGCGCGCGCGTCGCGTCGGAGACCACTCGCGCGACACAAATCTGAAACTCCCGCGAGGGAGTAAAGCAGGCCTTGTTCTGGATTGGGCGGAGCGATCGTGCGATTCGAGGGAGACCCGGCACCGTCATCCCCCGGTCATCCGAGTCCCGGCTGCCCGTTTACCGAGGGCGGTGCGCCCTCGCGAAGAAATCGCGTGCTGCACTACACCGTCCTGACGTCGTCGCATCCCGGGCAAGTTGATTGATAATGTCCTGTCAACGCCAGGCAATTTTCAGGTCGTTTGGCCGCAGCCACCACTGATTCTTGTGGCCTTCCCCTTGGTCGACACTATACCTCGTGGTTTTACCCGCCCCTAACCATAGTACAAAATAGCAAAAAATACAAGAGAATCAGAGCAAAGCTGCACTCCACCTCATGCGGACGACGTTTTCTCGCGCGAGCCGTACGTAGCCACGTCTGTCCGCCTTCCGCGCACTCCATGCCGGCCCGCTCCTTGCGCGATGCGATTCGACTGTCCCGCCGAATGACGCCGGCAAGGGGAAAGCATTGATAGTAAGGCGATGTTTTGGTCCGCGTTGATCCGCGCTTGCCAGGCTTTGCCGCTGCTCGAGCTGCGCTTTAGAAGTTTTCGCGCATGTAGATCATTTCGTCAGAGCCCTTGTAGATCCCGAACGTAGCGCGCGCGGTCGGGTTCTGGTCGTAGGCGCCACCGGCCCAGTTGCCCTGGAGATGCGGCAGGTTGGCAGTTGTGGCGGATGCGGGCGCGCCGCCCAGGCTGGTGCAGGTGCTTCCGCTTGCAGTTGCGCCCAGGTTTATCGTGAGATCCACGCTGCCCGCGTTGCCCGCGCCCGGCGCGGCCAGTACCAGCGTTGCGCGGCCTGCGCTGAGCGCTCCGGCGCTCGTGACAGCGGTCTCGCAAGTCGGCGAGCCGCTCAGGTTGCCGGTGTAGTTGCCCATGGCAACGTCGGCCGACGCGATCGTGGTGCAGCTGTCCAGCGTGTTCGTGATGAAGGCGTTGGTCGGCGCGCCGCTCCAGTGCTGTGCTTGCACCGGAACGAGCAGCGGCAGGAGCTGCGAGCCGCTGGCGTTGCGCATGACGAGCCGGCCGAAGCGCATCGGCTTGCCGGAATCGAAAGCGATGCCGTTGCCGGGGGTTGCGGCTCCGAACGTGGCGGGGTTGCTCGCCGAGGCGACGCCGTCAGCGTCGATCACGTTGATCGAAAGGCCGACGTCCGCATCGAATGGCGCGACGGGCGTGGTGCGCGTGAACGAGAGCCCGGTGCCCGAGCCGAAAGTGAGCGTGCCCGTGCCCGAACCCGCGTCGTTGATTACGGGATCGGTGCCGGGAAGGCCGCTCAGGTCGAGCGTGCCGACCGCCGCCGCGTAGCTCTTGCCCGTCAGGCTCGCGTTGGTGATCTGCCAGAGCGCGCCGGCGTAATTCGTGGTCGTGCCGCCGGCAAAATTCCGGGCGGTGACGGTAATCACCGGCGCCGTCGTGTAACTGAATTTCTGCCCGGCATAGGTGAACGTGCCGCAGGCGGTGCCGAAGGCGGGCGTGTTGAGCGCGACGGCAAAATTGTCGGGAACGAAGCGCCCGACGGCGAGCGTGCCGCTGCACACGTAGCGGCCGCTCGCGCTGCAGTCGGCCGGGGTCCCGTCAGAGGCATCCACGCTGGCAAACGTCGTGTCCCTCAACTGCATGTTGAAGGAGCCGACCTCGTCGTACGACGCCGAGCTCGTGTTCAGAACCCCTGCGACAAAGCTCGCGCCCAGTGTCACCGTGCCCGGCGATGAGGGGCAGGCGCTGCTTCCCCCGCAATCCGTCAGCGTTGCGGCCGGGGTCCCGGCGTAATTGGTCGTCGTCGCCGGCGTCCCGGCGCCATTGACCGCTGTCGCCTGCACCGTGAAGGGTCTCCCCGCCTTGTGGACGATGCCGCCGGGCACGGCGACGTTATCGAGCGTACGTGTGGTGCCGGCGGTTTCCCAGTCGCCGTCAGTCACGCTGAATGTGAACTGATCGGGGCGCATCGCGAAATTGTCGTTCGAGCAGCCGATCTGGGTGGGCGAGGTCGTGGGGTAGGAAACGCGCACGCGCAGGTCCTGGTACGAATTCGCCTGCGTGAAACTGACCGTCCTGCGTCCTTTGTGGCCGGGGGCAAAGACGGTGTCGGGAAGCGTCTGGAGCACGGTCCAGCTCGACCGGCAGCCGTAGACGTCGAGCGCGCCTGAGTTGTCGCTTGCGTCGAGCACCTCGACCCGCACGGTGCCGGTGAAGCCCGTTTCGACCGCGGTGCGGGGCAGGTTGAGCGCAGCGATGTCGACGCTCACCGTGGTGCCGGTGACCTTTGTGCGGATGAATCCGCTGCCCGCCCCGGCCGCGGTGCTCGTGTCGTAGGCGTTGAACCCGCCGAGCACGCCGGCTACCGGCAGCGGTCGCAGCGCGAGAACGTGGGCGTTTCCGGTGTCAGAGTTGCCGGATGCGGTCGCGGTCTTCGACCCGGTCGTGAGAAAAATGTGCGGGGCGTAGCTGCCGATGATGGACTGGCCGCCCGCATCCGACACAGGGAGGCTTGCCGTGTCGTAGGCCTCGGTCATACCCGAGGGAGCGGTCCACGTCGTCGACGACGCGAACGTGTGTGCCGTCACCAGCATCGTGTTAGCCACGGTGGGCGTGACGCTGGGCGTGGAGTGGCTGGTCGAGCTCGAGGTAGATTGCCCGTCCTCCGCGTTGACCGGCCCGTTCGCAGTATCCACGCCCGAGAAGCTCTGGATGCCGCCGACCGCGTGGTCGAAATCGGTGACATTCCACGTGTAAGACGACGGCTCCGATGCGCCCGCGGCCTTGGTGTAGATCGCAAGCGAGTTGTCGTTCCCGGAAGACTGGTCCATGCGCCGCACCAGCGTCCAGCCGCTCGGAGGCGCAATCGTCGCGGCGTCGTCCCGGAACCCGATCGCCGCGACCATGAAATCGCCGGCGACCGTACCGGCAGGTTTCGGAATCATGAGCCCGGGGTAGAGGGGCCGCAGCGCGAGGACGTGGGCGTTACCAACGTCCGCGTCGCCCCCAACGGTCGCCGTCTTGGTGCCGGTCGCGCCGGCGGTGGCCTGCACATCGTAGTTGCCCTCGATCGCCTGGCCGCCGGCGGAGTCCGGGCCAGCCGAAATGTCGAATGCTTCAGTCATGCCCGACGGCGGCGACCAACTGCGATTCGACGAGAAGGTGTGAGAGGTCACCAGTATCGCGTTCGCCACGGTCGTGGTGACGCTCGGTGTGGCGTGCGCCGTGCCGTTTGCCGTCGTCTGTCCATTCTCGACATCGATCGGATTCGCGGTGTCGATTCCGAAAAAGCTCTGTATGCCGCCGACCGCATAGTTACTCCCGGAAAGAGTCCATTTGTAGGAGGCGGGCTCCGATGAGCCTGCGATCCTTCGATAAACCGCAAGCGAGTTCGAGTTCGAGTTGCCGTTATCGATGCGCCGCACGAGCGTCCACCCCGACGGCGGCGTGATCGTCGCGCTCGACGGCCGCATGCCGATCGCGGCGATCATCACGTCGCTTTGGGCCGTGCCGGGTGGCCGGTCGATCAGGAGAGCATTGGGGTCGGGTCGCAGCGCGAACGTGATGCCGACCCAGGGGTCGGAAGCGCTATTGTCTTGTTCCCAGCGCAGCATGGTGGTTGCGCCCGCAGAGGTCTGTATCTTGTCGGCGAGGGCGATCGCGTGATCGGCACCGGAGGTAGTGTCGTAACTGCTGCCCTCCATCCGGCTCGTGAATCCATTGGAGTTATCGATGTCGACGTCGTTGTTATCGGCCGTGGCGACCGCCGAAACGACCCATGCCCCATCAGTGGCAGTCGTGATCGACGGGGGCGTCCATCGGGTGGTTGCCGATGAACTGCCTGTCACGTCGGCCACATCGAACGGGGTCCCCGTATGCACGCCCCTCCAGACAGCGATCTGGCCCGACATGCCGCCGCTCTGCCACGAGGCCGGCAGGGTAACGGTCGGGTTACCGTCCCCGCCCGTCAGCACGCGGTAGAAGGTCATGATCTTGAGATCCGAGGAGCCTACTTCACGCAGCATCGAGTTGCGGAGGGTCCATCCCGACGGAGCGGCCGGCTCGGCCGTGTCGGAGGGGCGGCCCGCCACGATGAGGACGGCGAGGTCGCCTGCCTCGTCTCCGGACGGAATACTTGGGGTGACGCTGGTCCCGGTTGAGACCTGTTGGCTGCCAGCGCCAACGAAGGAGATCGTTGAGGCTGGTGCAGAAGCGGCCCCGCGGAAGCCGTTCCCGAGTGCGCTGCCCGAAGCGGCATTGCGGAAGGCGATCTGCGCCTGCGCGGCGAGCGGCGCCAGCATCAGCGCGGCGAGCAGCGCGATCGCGATCCACGAACGGGGCTGGACTCGGGGCGCGCTCATCGGGAATCCCACAATCATCCGCACTTGAAACCGGGCCCGCTGGCGGTCGGGTCCTTGCACTTCGAGAGTGTTGCCTGCACCTGGCGCTCCAGGTAGCCTCCGGTCGGGGCGGCGTTGGGACAGCTCCCGCCCGAGGGCTGGTTGCACGCGGTGGCAACGATGAGATAAGCACCCACGTTGCGGTTGCCCTCCGTCGTGCTCGTTGCGGTGCAGGTCACCGTCACCGTGAACGGGGAAAGCGAGCCTGAAAGCGCGCTCAAGTCGGTCGGCGAAGCCGGACAGGTCGGGAGCGCAGGAGTGCCGATGGTATTGTTGGGATCGAGTACCTGCCACGCGCCCCATTCGACGCCGGCCTGCGCCGCTTCAAAGGCGCGCACGCCCTGCACGTCGAGCACCGAGCTCGATTGCTGGAGACCCGTCATCGACACCATGAATGCGCCGAGCATCGCCAGCACCACCATCAGGAAGATGGCGGTGATAAGGCTCAGCCCGCGCTGTCCCATCGGGACGCGCGGCGCGGATTCCTGGCGATGTGACTTAGGGCACATTGTTGACATGCGCCTGCTGGAACAGCCTCACCGTTTCACCTCCGTCGGAAATCTGCAAATTCAATGCCAGAACGCCTGTCCGCGCGGTCGATCCGCTCGTCGTATAGGTGAAGGTGCAACCGGTAATATTGCTCGCCAGCAGCGCGCTGCTGCCCCCGGGGGGTGTCGGCTGGGGGTCGATGATGCCGTAATTCCAGTAGCGCCGAAGCTCACCGGCACCCGCGGGGAGCGGGTCGCAGGCGTAGGTGACGGCGTGCTCGACCACCTGGAAGCGCTTGCCGGGCGATTGGAACGGATAGAGCTTCGGCGTCGACAGCGTGATCGTCGTCGCGGTATTGCTCGCGTACGCGGCCCGGTTGTCGCCGCTGTACGCGTTCGCAGTAGTGCCGGTCGGGCTGAGGTTGTAGATCACGATCGAGTTTCCAGCGGCGAGCGCGGGTATCGCACCGATCACATCGAATGAGGCGTCCGGGGCAATGAAGTCCAGAATGTCGCCGCCCCCGCTGCTGTCCGGTTCGGCGCGGTAGCGTCCGCCGCCGCTCGTTTGCAGGTACTCCAGATAGGTGACATTTCCAACCGTCGCGATCCGAATGCTGTTCGGAAGCGCAGTGCGCACGTCGCGCGTGATCCGCCGCAGCGCCGTGTCGGCGATGTCGGTCAGCTCGCCGCGCCGCGCCACGTCCACGTAGGCCTCTACCGGCCGGCGGATGAAGATCGCCACCGACGCCGCAAGGATTCCGGTGATGGCGATTACCACGATCATCTCGACCAGCGTAAAGCCGCCGCGCGCGACTTCCACCAGCCCGACCGTTTCGCGGTCACCCCGTCCATCCCGCCGCGCTGCATCGCGGCGGGCGCTCGCCGGCTCCAAGACATGCTTCGCGAAACCCCGGCTCGCCCTCCGGCAGGAGGGGAAGAGCCCTCCCTGCCTCCCGGTGGAAGGCGGGTCTGCGCTGATAGCCACTCGAAACTCAGGGCAGTGCATTGGGTGCGTAACGCGTGCGGTAACCGTTCAGCGTGACAGTCGTGTTGCCGGGGCCGGTCACGGTCACGGTAATGAGCAGGCTTTGGGGGTTTCCCGCGGCGTCGTTGCCGATTCCGCCGAACGTCTGGCCCTCGACGCTCACCGTGATCCGGTAACCGTCAAGCCCGGCGACCGCGGTGCCATCAATATTTCTGATACCCGACGGTACCGCGGTGTTCGAGTCGAAGCCGTGGTAGTCGTTGACGTTGTCGAATGGCAGCGCGCTGCTGTACCGCGTCTCGCCCGGTTCCGGCCCCATCGCTTCCGTAAGAACCGGGCACCCGCCCCCGGGTTTGAGGGCCAAGATGTGCGTATTCCCGTGGTCCGTGGCTTCGGGTCCCAGGTCGGTCGCCGTCTTCGTGCCTGTCGCCCCCGCAGACGCCTGAACTGCGTAGCTCACTTGAATCATCTCGATGCCGGTCGTGCGTTGAAAGGCCTGCGTCATTCCGGAGGTCGGCGGATTGGCCCACGCGTCGCTATTGGCGAGGGTGTGCGAGCTGACCAGCATCGTGTTGGGCACCGTCGTGGTGATGCTTGGCGTCGCAGGAGTGGTCGTCGCGACCGGGGTTGGCGCGCCGTTCTCCGCGTCAATGGGACTTGTGGTGTCCACGCCGGAAAAAGTGAGGATCCCGCCCGCAGCCGCATTGAAGCCCAGATTGACGCAGGTGTTGCCGCCGGAAACGTTGATACACGAAAAGGTCCACGCGTAACTGGCGGGCTCGCTGGCCCCGGCCACCTTCTGATAGATCGCGAGCCCGCTGCCCGACGAGTTCAGGTTGTCGAGCCGGCGCACGAGCGTCCAGCCGGCCGGTGCCGTGACCCCTACGTCCGTCGAGTATTGGCCAGGCGAGTTGATACGGAAGCCGATGCTGGCGACCATCACGTTGTTCTCCACCGTGCCGGTCGGCTTGTTGATGGTGAGGTCGCCCAGGCTCGTGCGTCCCGCGTCCGCGGACGCGACGAAAGCCATTGCCGCTCCCGAGCCTAGTGTTGCCGTTGCCGCAGTCGGGTCGTCCGGATCGCAGTAGGTGAACGGTTGCAGCCGCACTTCTTCAAGCACGGCTTCGGCAATCGAGAGCGCCTGCTTGCGCACCATCGGATCGGCGCTGCTCTGCGTTGTCCGGCTGATCACGGCAATGATGCCGGCCACGGCGGCACCAACGATCACGATGAACATGATCAGCTCGACCAGCGAAAGTCCCCGCTCCCGCAGTGTCCAGCTAAACCGCGAGAGCGAGGTCGCTGTTTCCGCCAGCTCGAAACTGGAGTTAGGGGTGGACATAACCCGTCTCCGCCTCGACCACGATCTGGCGCGCGGGGTCGCCGGCAAACGCGCTCGTAATGGTGATCGTGGTCTGCGCGTTGGGATTGGGGCGCCCGCCACCGTCGAAGCTGAAGCCCGCCGGCGCCAGCGTCACACCGGACGGAGCCGTCGTGGTAAGGGGGTCTCCGGTCACCGGGTGGACCACCAGCGAGCTGCAATCGGATACCGTCCCGGCGCTGACGGTCGTGGCGGTAACACACACGTAAACCGGTCTCCGCCAGGCTATGGCAGTCTTCTGCGCGTAGCGCACTACCGCATGCGCCTCGTCATGGAACCCGCGCGAAGCGAATTCGTTGCTTCCGAGAAATCGTGGCATGACGATGGCCGCCAGGAGCCCCAGGATGACCATGGTGACGACGACCTCGACCATCGTGAATCCGTGGGCGCAGCCCCGGCCGATGGCGCGGTTCCCTTGTTTCCTGAACTTGGTCATGGCTCTCCGGAAACAAAAAGGGGTGAACCGAACACGGCTCACCCCCCAGCTTCAGGCAGCTAACAGGCGTTCGGGCCCGCCCGGAAACTCCCCGGCGACCGTTAGCAACCGGACGTATCGGCCACGATGACACCGGTCGTGGAGTTGTATGTGGCTTGGCAAGTCGCGCCGCCTCCAGTCGCCGGCCTCCACGTGCTCGGATTCGCGCTGAGATCGATCACGTTGCCCTGGCACGCAGTTCCCGATTCACACTGCATCGCAACCTGAATTCCGGTCGCATCATTCGTCGGGAAACCCGTCGTCCCGTCCACGGTGACGTTGCCACCGACCATCGGCACCGAGGTTACGCCGCTCCCGCCCACGACTTGCCATTTGGCATTCACGAGACCAATGGCGCCGCGCAGCCCCCCGGCGATACCCTGCACGGCCGATGCGCGCGCTTCGGATTGAAGATTGACGAACCGCGGCAGCGCGGTTGCAGCGAGAATGCCGAGGATCACGATCACCACCACCAGCTCGATCAGTGTGAAGCCCTTTTGCTGTCTCTTCATTGCAGTTGCCTCCGCGTCTGTTATACGTAGCCGTTGAAGTCTACCCATCCGTTACTCCTGCCGCAGTGAGCGTCATCACAACGGCATTGCCGCTCGTCTGCACGTTGATACCGCCTGTCTAGGGCCTGACTTCGTATCGCCGGGCACACGCTCCGAATGTGATACTTTTCACGAAGAAACAGGCGTATCCCTTTAGATAAGCTAGCAAAATCCGGGCCAGTATACGCCCCAAAATAGCGGCTGACCAGCCCCCCGGCGCTGCTGTTTCGAGCTCCCAGTTTCGATTTTTGCGCTCGGAGGGTCGAGCGTCGAGCTCAAGGCGCAAAGCGCCAACCGTGCGGCAGCCCCTAGCCCCGAACCGGAGCTTGGAACCCCGAACCTGGAATTAACAACTGGAAACTCGAGACCTACTTCTTGCCGAGTGCCGCGCCGCCGAGGTCCCACATCGGCAGGAAGACGCCCAACGCGAGGAGTAACACGAGAACGCCAAGCCCTATGATCAGCACGGGTTCGATCTGTGCCGCGAGATTCTTGAGCGAGTACTCGACGTCGCGCTGGTAGAACTCCGCGATCTCGCCCATCATCTCGTCGAGCTCGCCGCTCTCCTCGCCCACGGTCAGCATCTGCAGCACCAGGGAGGTGAACACTTCGGAGTCGGCCGCCGCGCGACGCAACGATTCGCCGCGTTCCACGCCCTCGCGCATCTCCTCGATCTTCCTCCCCATGTACGCGTTGTCCACCGTGCCCGCCACGATGGTGAGGGCCTGCACGGCCGGGACGCCGCTCCGGATGGCGAGCGCGAAGCTGCGGGCGAAACGCGCGAGCGTCGCATCGCGCACGATCGGGCCTGCAATCGGGATTTTCAGCTTGAACTCGTCCCAGGCGAGCCGTCCGCGGGCGGTGTTGATGTAATAGCGGAACCCGAACGCGAGCACGACGAGAATGCCGAGCAGCACCGGCCAGTAGGTCACGGTGAGACTGGAGAAGGCGATGAGCCCTTTCGTGATCGCCGGCAGCTCCGCCTTGAAGCCCGCATATGCCTTGGCGAAGGTCGGGATCACGAAGACGTTGACGATCATGACCGCGACCGCCATCGTGATGATGACGAAGAGGGGGTAGCGGATCGCCGAGCGCACCTGGTCGCGCATGAACTTCTCGAATTCCAGGTGATGGAAGAGGCGCAGGAACACTTCCTGGAGCGTGCCGGTGAACTCGCCCACGCGCACCATCGCCACGTAGAAGGGGTCGAACGACTTGGTCTCGCGCGCGAGACAGGTGGAAAGCTCGTTGCCGCTCTCGAGGCCTTCGCGCAGCTCCCGCATCACTCGCGCAATGCTCTTGTTCTCGCTGGAGGTCTCGAGGCCCTTCAGCGCGCTGACGATCGGCACGCCGGCCTTGAGAAGGGTATTCATCTGCCGGCTGAAGAGCAGCACATCTGTCGGCGTGAGCTTCTTGTCGGGCAAACGACTGAACAGTCCGCGTCCCGGCTCTGGCGGGGCGGCCGTGGCCGTGATCTCGATCGGCGTGACGCCGAGGCTCACGAGCTCGCCTGCGACGACGCTGCTGTTGGCGGCTTCGATCTCGCCCTGCACCATCTGGCCGCGCTCATCGCGGCCGGTGTAGGCAAACTGCGGCATTAGTCTTCGAGCTGGTGGCTCACCCGCATTGCCTCGTCCACCGTGGTCGTACCGGACGCCGCCAGGATCGCCGCGTGGCGGCGCAGCGTGTTGCCGGCCATCTGCGCGCGCCCCGCGTCCATGAACGCCTGGACGTCGTTCGAGTTGGCCGCCGCCACCACCGGGGCGGTCATCTCCAGCATCTCGTAGACGCCCGTGCGTCCCGAGAAGCCGGTGCCGTTGCAGTTCGAGCAGCCGCTGCCGCTCAGGTACCGGTAGCGGTCCACCCCATCGCCGAATTCGCTGCGGAGCCATTCGTGCTCATTGGGCATGAGCTTGTGCTCCTTCGCGCAGCTCTGGCACACGACGCTCACCAGGCGCTGCGCGATCACCAGCTGAAGCGAGAGCGCCACCATGTAGCGCGGCGCGCCCATGTCGAGCAGGCGCACCGGCGTGGAGAGGGCGTCGTTCGTATGCAGCGTGGAGAACACCATGTGGCCCGTCATCGCCGCCCGCATGCCTGTCTCCACCGTCGCCTTGTCGCGCATCTCGCCCACCAGGATCACGTCCGGGTCCTGGCGCAGGCACGAGCGCAGCACGCGGTCGAAGCCGAGATCGATCTTCTCGTTGACCTGGACCTGGTTGACGCCAGGCATCCGGTACTCGACCGGGTCCTCGACGGTGATGATCTTGCGCTCCGGCGTGTTGAGTTCGGCCAGCGCGGCGTAGAGCGTCGTCGTCTTGCCGCTGCCCGTCGGGCCCGTCACGAGCACCATGCCGCTCGAGCGATTGATCACCTCGCGCATCCTCTCGACCATCCCCGCCGGCATGCCGATATTGTCGAGGCCCAGCACGCCGGTCGATTGGTTCAGCAACCGCATCACGGCCGACTCACCATGCTGCGTGGGCATGGTCGAGAGCCGCACGTCGACCTCGGTGCCGCGCACCCGCACGTTGAAGCGCCCGTCCTGCGGCAGCCGCTTCTCCGAGATGTCGAGGCCGGACATGAGCTTGAGACGCAGCGCCAGCGCGTTGGCGATCCGGGAATCAGCCTGCGTCTGCAGGTGCATCACGCCGTCGATGCGGAAGCGGATCTGGAGCTTTTTCTCCTGCGGCTCGATGTGGACATCGGAAGCGCGTTGCTGCACGGCGTCCTCGAACACCGTCTGCAGAAGCTTCACGACCGGCGCTTCCTCCACCCCCGGCGTCATCGCCAGCGTGCCGAAATCCACCACGTTGCTTTCACCGAGCTCGGCGCCAAGCTCCTGGGCGAGGCCTGCGATCTGCTCCGTGCGGCGGTACAGGCGATCGAGGGCGCGCGAGACGTCCGTTCCGGCGAGCACCACGACCTCGATGTCGCGCTTGAGCATCCGCGCGATCTCGTCGTACGCGGTGAGATCGGTGGGATCCGCCATGCCCACCTTGCAGGCCGGGCCGGCATCATCGAGCACCAGGGCACGAAAGCGGCGCGCCGCCGATTCCGGGAGCTTGAGCACAACCTCGCGCCTGAGGTTGACATTCTTGAGCTCGACGTAAGCCAGATTGAGCTGGCGGGCGAGCGCCTCCGCGAGGTGCTCCTCGGTGATGATCCCCTTGTCGACGAGGACGCGACCGAGCTTGCGCCCGAGGCGTCTCTGCTCCTCGAGCACGACGTTTAACTGCTCTTCGGTGATTCTTTTTTGCTGGACGAGAATCTGGCCGAGCCGGAGCTTCTCGGACCGAGCCGTCCGCCGCAGCGTTTGTTCAGGTCGCACAGCCATTACGCGCTCCATGCCATTGATCCGCCAAAATATCTCGTTTCCAAGCCAACGGCAACCAGGATTGGAATCCGACCGTGCGAAATGCCGCGTTGTGGCGTGAATCGCAAGACGCGAATCCCCAATCGCGCGGTCTCTCGCTTCCGACACATCATCGGTCTTCGAGACCCACTTCGTTGCGTACCGGCCGGGGCGTTCGCCGATAAAACGTCTGAGCAGGACGGGCAATGCCGCCCGCGGCTGCTCTGGCCTATGGCGCCGGCACTGGCATGCTGGTGACGCACCTTGGACCGGCGGCGTTCAATTGGCCGTGGGCCCTGCCAGCGCCGCAGCCGACTATCTGCCCGCGCCCGAGCAAGCCCACCCCGCCCACGCTCTTTCCCCTGCCATCAAGACGACGCCATTCGGGTCGTTCGAGGCCGCGCAACTTGCGCCATTATCATTCCTGAACGCGATGCCGAGACGGTCGAGGCCGCCAATGACCAGGTTTGTCGCCCGGTCGGCGAGGCCCGGCTGCAACGAAATTCCACCCGTCACCGTCAGAGTGCCGTCGATATAAGTCATCGCGTAGTTGGTCGAGGTCTGCCCGAACGGTGTGATCAGGTAGGATCCCGCGGGCGAGCTGGTCATCGCTGGGGTACTGAAACTCAATGTGCCCGTCAGCACGGCGGGCGTTTCTCCGCCCTGGAAGCCGCTGTAGGTCGCTGTAAACGGGGGATTCGGCGCACCCTGAGGGCGGCTCGCGTCATCTGCGGTAAACGATAGTGGAGCCGGTGTGATCGTGCCGCTCGCCGCGTTCAGCGTCACCGTGTAGTTGGCGCCGGCGTTGCCGTCGTTCACCACGTAGCCGGCATCCACGTTGAGCATGCTGGCGTTTACCCCCAGCACGTCCTTGCTCGCAAACGACTGCGTGAGCGAGCCCACCGTGTCCCCGCCCACGAGCCCCGTGGCCGTGGGCGCGCCCGCCGAGCTCGTGCCCCCGTCATAGACCTTGGTATCGCTCGCCGCCGTCACCGTGAGCGCGCGCTGCGTGATATCGCCGATATTGCCGCTGGCCGTGGTGCTGGAAAGCTGGTAGCCGTAGACCGTGGCTCCTCCGTTGGTGGCGCTTGCTATCGCGATCCCGGAGGCCGTGACCTGCTTGCCGGTCCCGACGTGCTGGGTGTCGTAGTTGCCGGCCGCAGGATTGTTGAGCGCGACGGTGTCGTCATCGATCGCGCCGCTGAGGGTGTAGTTGCCCGCGGTCAACGCGGCGGCCGTCGTGCCGTCATAGATCTTGCTGACAGCGCCGATAAGGCTGGGCGTGATGACGGGCGCAACGCTGTACAGAAATCCGCTGCCCGCCCCTGCCGGTGCGGTGGCGTACGGGGCGTTGTACTGTTTGAAGCTGTAGGGGAGGCCGCCGCGGATGTCCAACGTGGGGTCAGTGGAGTACACGAGCCACCGGCCCGCGCCAGGATCCAGCCCTGCCGGACCCGCGCCATTCACGAAATTGCCGCTGGTTGCCAGAACAATCGAATCACCGCCGCCGCTGGCCGTGATCGCCACATTCAATGCAAGATCGCCGCCAAGCGCCCGCGCGACGAGGGTGCCGACAGACGATGCGCCGAGCGCGAGCGCGCCCGAATCGACAATGCTGGCGGCGCCACTGGTATTGAGCCCAAGGTCGCCGACGAAATCGTTGGCCGCATTCTTGGCGGTCAGATTGCCGCCGGCAGTGCTGGTCAGCGTCGTTGCGCCGCTAATCGTGACCGTGCCGCCGTAGGTTTGCGAACCCGTCGTGCGTACGGAGCCGCCGTTGAGCGCGGTGATTTGTCCCGCGCTCGTCGTTACGCCAGCAAGCGCCCTGGTCGTGCCGACCGTGTTCGAAAACGTCAACGTCCCGGAACCGGCCTGGGTGAGCGTTGAAGTGCCCGGCGCGGTGTCGTTCACCGTTCCGATGAGCGTCAGATTCCCATCGCCGCCGAGGCTCGCGTTCGCCCCGAGCGTGACTGCCCCGGCGAACGAGCCGCTGCCGGATGCGACGACCATGGCGCCGTTGCCGCCAACGCCCGCCCCGCTGAGGTTCAAGGCTTCCGCGCCGATCGCGACACCGGCCGCAATCTCGAGCGTGGCGCCGCTGGCGACTGTCGTGCCCCAGGCAGTGGTACCCAAGGCGCTGTCATTGGACGCCACCAGCGTCCCGGCATTGATCGTGGTGGTCCCGGTGTAGGTATTGGCCCCGGCCAAGCTCAGGGTGCCAGCGCCCTGCTTGGTGAGGTGGAGCGTGCCGGCCGAATTCTGGATCACGCCCGAGAAGGTGGTCGAGGTGTTGTCGCCGCCAACGGTGAGCGTGTCCGTGCCACCTCCGGTCTTGCTCACCGTGCCGGAGCCGGCCAGCGAGCCGATCGTCTCGCTGCGTGTGCCAAGCTCGAATACGGCGCCGGCCGCGACGGTCACCGCGCTCGTGTCCGCAATGCGCTCGTTGTTGCCGAGCGCGAGTGTCCCCGCACTGATCGTGGTCGCGCCCGTGTAGGTGTTGTTGCCGCTCAGAGTGAAGGTTCCGGTGCCGACCTTGGAGAGGGCCAGCGTGCCGCTGCCATCCTGGAGCAAACCCGCAAAGGCAGTGGAGGTATCGTTGTCACCGGTGGTCAACGTCACCGCGCCGGCAGCGCTGTTCGTTACCACGCCGCCCGCGCCCCCGCCCCCGGCGAGCGAGCCAATCGTCTGGTTCGTCCCGTTCAAATCCAGCGTCACCCCGGCGCCGTTCGCCAGCACCACCGCGTTTGTCGGGTCCAGAGAGCCACCACCCGAAAACCGCAACGTGCCCGAACTGACCGTCGTCGTGCCTGTATAGGTGTTTGCCCCTGCCAGAGTCAGCGTGCCGGTCCCCCGCTTCGTTACATTGAGGATGCCCGCCGAGTTCTGGATCGCCCCGGAGAACGTAGTCGAAGTGTTGTTGCCGCCGACAGTCAACGTGTCGGTGCCGCCCCCGGACTTTCTCACCGTGCCAGCACCGGCCAGGGAGCCGATCGTTTCGGTGAACGTGGCAAGCTCGAACGTCGCGCCCGCCGCCACCGTTACCTCGCTCGCATTCGATATGCGGTTGTTGTTGCCCAGTGCGAGCGTTCCGCCGTTGATGTTCGTCGCGCCGGTATAGGTGTTGTTGCCGGAGAGCGTCAGCGTCCCCGCACCCTCCTTGGTCAGGGTGCCCCCCGCGCCGCTGATGGCCCCGGTGTAGGTCGTCGACGCATTGTTGCCGCCGGTAATGAGTTCGCCGTTGCCCAGTGTGACGGGGCGCGTGCCGACGAGCGATCCGATTATCTCGGTCGTGCTGTTGATGTCGAGCGTGCCGCCGGCCATGGTAACGGCCGAAGCGTCGCCAATTCCGTTGCCTCCGGCGACCCGCAGAGTGCCGGCGTTGACGGTCGTCGCGCCGCTATAGACGTTGCTGCCCGAGAGAAGCAAAACGCCGTTGCCGGTCTTGCTGATCCCGCCGGCGCCGCTCATGGCGCCAGAGAGCGTCAGCGTGCCGCCAGCCGCGGTGATGATGCCGTCCACCGTGAGGTCGACCGCGCCGGTCAGCGTCGGATTCCCGCCGGCGCGCGAGAGCGTCCCGCCGGCGAGCGTGACCGGTTCGGCCCAAGTAAGCGTCCCGTTGAGCGCAAGAGTCCCGCCCGGGCTGACCATGGTTCCGCCCATGGCGCCCCCAAGGGCTCCGGCACTGGTCACCCTCAATGTGCCGGCGTTGACGTTTGTCGCGCCGGTGTACGTATTGTTTCCCGACAGCACCAGGGTGTTCGAGCCCGTCTTGGTGAGGGCGCCAGCACCGCTCACGTCGCCCGAAAGGGTTAGCGTGCCGGCGCCCCCGGTGATGATGCTGTCCGCGGCAAGGTCAACTGCGCCCGTCAGCGTCGGATTCCCCGTGCCGCGCGAAAGCGTACCGCCGGAGAGCGTCACCGGTTCCGCCCAAACCTGATTTCCCCTCAATTCAAGTGTCGCCCCCGTGTTGACCGTCGTCACACCCGCGGCGCTTCCAAGGCCTGCGGCATTGGTCACTCTCGCTGTGCCGGCGTTGATCGTGGTTGCGCCGGTGTAGGCGTTGTTCTGCGACAGCGTCAGCGTACCGGTGCCGTTCATCACGAGCGAGCCCGTGCCGGAGATCCCACCGGCGGCCTGCGTGATGGTGGTGGGGCTGTTCAGCGTCAGGGTGCCGCCATTCAGGTCGATCGCGCGCAGGTTGGTGATGGCGCCACCCGCGTCCAGGCTGACATCGAGCTGCCCGCTCGAGGACATGATGGTCGCGCCGGCGTTGTTGAACCTGATGTTATTGGCCGCCGTCACCGTCAGCGACGCGTTGCCGCCCGCGGTCTTGTTGACCGCGGCATTGTTCGCGAAGGTGACATTGCCGGCCTGTGTACCGCCCGCGCCGGTGGTGACGGTGACGCTCGTCCCCGCGTCGAGCGCGTTGTTGATCAGGTTGACGCCGAGTTGCGCGTTGTTCGCGCTCGAGGTCCAATCCGGCCCGGCGACGCACCCGGTCAGATTGCTACACTGGTTCACGGTGGTGGTGATCGTGATGTTGTATGGGTCGATCAGCCACTCGCCGCCATCACCGCCGGCGGCAGTGACATCGGGCACACCGGTGACATCGAGGTACTGCTTGCCCGAGGTCTCGACGAAACCCCCATTCCCGCCCTGCGAACCGCCCTTCGCCTCGAGCGCGCCGTGGATCCGCGCCGCGTCATCGGCGTACACGATGACCGTGCCGCCGTCGCCTGCTGCGGTTGCGTTCGCCGCGATGTGCGCGTCGGATCCGACAAAAACGGCGCGGCTGTTGAGGAGCGGTCCCTCACCCTGACGGCTGCCACCGACGTTGATTGTTCCCCCGCCGCCCGCGCCCGACGCGTCGACTGCCGCATTTCCCGCGAGACCAACCTGTTCACCGAGCAGCTGGACTGTGCCGCCCGTGCCTTCGCTGCCCGTGGCCTGAATCGCGCCCTCAACCAGCACGGTGCCCGCCTCGGCCTGCGCCGTGACGCTCCCGCCCTCAGTGCCGTTCGCCGCGACGCGGCTCGCTCCCTCGAGCATTACGTCCTTCGACGCCTTGAGGATGATGCGGCCGTCAGCGGTCCGCACCGCGGAACTGGCGCTGATCGTCCCGCTGTTCCTCACCAGGCCGCCGTAGATGCCGCGCGAACCGTAGACCGCTTCGCCGAGGTTGACTGCGCTGTCAGCGGGGGCGGCAATCTCGACCTGCAACCGGCTTCCGGGGCTTTCCGTCACGCGCACGGATTTGCCAGCGGCCAGCACAACGTCGCCATTGGGTGCCGTGATCACGCCCTGGTTGTCGACCGCCGAACCCACGAGATAGACGCGCCCGCCGCTGCCCGCCGTGATGCGGCCGTGGTTGGCAACGGCACCGGCGCTCGCCGGATCGCCCACGAAGTTCAGCCGGCCGCCAAGGAAATCCTCGTTGGAGAGGTTTAGGGTAGATGCGACCAGTCCCGCGACATCCACCTGCGAGCCGGGACCGAAAACGATGCCGTTCGGATTTATCAGGAATACACGGCCATTGGACTGCAGCGCACCGAGGATCGACGAGGGGTCGGCACCGACCACGCGATTGAGCACCGCGCTCGCGGCCGACTGCTGGATGAACCGCGTCGTCTCGCCCGCACCGATCGAAAACTGCTGCCAGTTGATGATGGCGTTCGGGCTGTTGGTGACCGTCAGGACGCTGCCCGCCCCGCCGAACGTCACCTGCCCGTTGACGACGGGCCCGACCGGGTTCGCGTAACCTGTTTCTGACGCAAAGCACGCCGCCACTGCCATGGCGACCAGCTTCGGTCGAATCCAGTCCTTTTTGCCTTTCCGTTTCATTTCGCAACGTTTCGCAACGAATCAAGTGCCCGTTAAAGCGTCAGGGTCATGCTACGTCCTGCGCAACCTATTACTCAGGAAATACAGTGTATTATACGATGAACCTAGTACTAAACATTACATTCGAAATCCCTGCAATACTCCGCCGGTGGTACCCGACGGTAGCGCTCACTTCCGGGTTACGCTGTGCAACGGGTCACGTAACTCACCGCCCGCCGACAGTTGGCAGCGCAGCAAAATGAAAATCTACATCTCATCAATAGGTTACGACGGTTATGGCCATCACGGACATCCGATAAGCGGCACCGTGAGGCGCTGATGCCGTACCCGTTAAGGAGAAAAGGTTGCGGGTTTCCAACACCCAATGGTGTTGGTGTTGCGGCGACGAGCTCGACTCAGTACTCGCGCTTCTGCTCGCGGGCCATCAGTTCCTGTACGGCAGCCCGAGCGCTGTGGGGATCATCGAGGACGCCGCAGACGGCCTGCGTGATCGGCATGTCAACACCATGCAGGGCGGAAAGCCGTGCCACCGCCCGGGCCGTATAAACGCCTTCGGCAATGTGCCCAAGCGCGGACAGCGCCGTGGCCAGAGGCGTCCCCCCGGCAAGCGCGAGGCCCACCCGCCGGTTCCGGGATAGATCTCCCGTACAGGTCAGAATGAGGTCGCCGGCGCCGGCGAGGCCCATGAACGTTTCGGGCTGCCCGCCCAGCGCGACGCCGAGGCGCGTCATTTCGGCGAGTCCCCGCGTGATGAGCGCCGCGCGTGCGCTGAGGCCAAGGCCGAGACCGTCGCTGATACCGGCCGCGATGGCGACGACGTTCTTGATCGCCCCCGCAGCTTCCACCCCCACAACGTCGTCGCTGAGGTAAACCCTGAGTGCCGCTCCATGCACAGCAGCAGCGGCGCTCTGCGCAAAGCCCGCGTCGTCCGATGCCAGCGTCAGCGCAGCCGGCAGCCCCCGCGCCACCTCATCGGCAAAACTTGGGCCCGACAGCACGCCGCGTGCAACGGCTGGCGCTTCCTCGTTGCAGACCTCGTGCGGCAGCTTCGCTCGATCGGCCTCGAAACCCTTGCACAACCAGACAAGCGGCGCGCGGGCGCCAGCTTTGCGCATATTTCCCAACAGCTCGCGCAGCCCATTCGTGGGCACGGCAAGCAGCGCGAGCTCCACGCCATCCAGCGCCCGCGCGAGGTCGTCGATCAATTCGATCTCCGCCGGCACGGCGATGCCGGGAAGATAGCGCTCGTTGACCCGTGTGTTGCGCAAGGCGGCAAGCAGGTCTCGATCGCGCCCCCACAGGCTTACCGCGTGTCGGCCTGCAAGGGTGACGGCGATCGCCGTGCCCCAGGCACCGGCGCCGAGTACCGCGATCTTCATCCGAACGATGATCGATGATTGCTGAACGATGAACGATGGACCGCCACGGGCATGGGTGTCAGATCATCGTTCCGCGTTCCGCGTTCATCGTTGGTCTCAAGCGCCCCAGACCTGCGTCACCTTGACGAAACCCCCCTGGCCGTCGCGGTGGCGCACGCGCAGCCAGCCGCCCCGCACCACCTCGAGCAGCTCGAGCAGCACGTTCTCCTCGGCCTCGAAGGCGACCGGCGCTCCGTCCTCGGCGCGCTCGCGGATCTGAGCCACGGGAGCGGTGACGAGCAGGAAACGCTTCTCCGCAAGGTGCTTGTTCTCTATCCACGTGAGCTCGCCCTTGGCGTCGCGCACCTTGGTCCAGCCCTCCACGACGACGACGACCTCAACCGGATAGCCCCGGGTCAGGACGTATCGCTTGTTCGCCTTGCTGGATGGCGCATCGTAGAGAACGGCCGCCTTGTCGCCGATCGAGCGGAATTCGCCGGCATGCAGCGCGCCCGCGCCAGACAGCGCGATGAGCGCCGAAAGGATCGCGAGGCGCAGGGACCTCATCCGGAAGGAGTGCCGCCCGACTGCGACTGCTGTTGCTGCTGCTGTTGCTGTTGCTGTTGCTGCAGACGCTGCTCATAGAGCGCCTCGAAGCTCACGTGATTCATCAGGAACGGCGGGAAGCCCCCGCGCGACACCACGTTCGCGACGGTCTCGCGCAGGTACGGGAAGAGCACGTTGCCGCAAACCACGTTCAGCACCGGCTCGATCTGGTCCTGCGGGACGTTGCGCAGCTGGAAAATGCCCGCCTGCGCGGCCTCGACCAGAAACACGGTGCGATCCTGCACTTTGGCAGTGACGGTCGAGGTCAGCACGACTTCGAACACCCCGGCCTCGAGCGCCCGGGCCTCGTTCCTCAGGCTGATATCGATCTTGGGAGATTCGCGCTCCGCGAAGACCTGGGGGGAGTTGGGGATCTCGAGCGACAGGTCCTTGAGATAGATCTTCTCGACCGAGAAATGCTGTTCGGGCTGCTCGCTCATGGGCTATGGGCTCCGGTTCGTACCAGGTTTATTCGGCGCGAAGCAGGGACTCCAGCCGGCCCGCCCGCTCAAGCTCGGCCAGCTCTTCATAGCCGCCGACGTGAAAATCGCCAATGTAGATCTGCGGCACCGTGCGCCGTCCGGTCCGGCTCATCATCTCCGCGCGCCGCTCCGGCTCGAGGTCGACGCGGATACGCTCGACCGTTGCGCCCTTGAGCTGCAACAGCTTCTCCGCCATCTGGCAGTACGGACAGTAAGCCGTGCTGTACATGGTGACCGCGGGCATGCCTGCCGTCAGTTCTTCGGCAAGGGCATGCCGGCCTGGTGCCACGCCGCGATGCCTCCGCGCAGCGCGACAGCCTCCTCGAAACCGCGCTTGCGCAAGATGCCCGCAACG
>Ga0256867_10000123_pt1 | contig 28018 bp, 32 predicted proteins | sample RVTome_15_FD_185939 | JGI IMG/M metagenome (GOLD analysis project Ga0256867, IMG submission 185939) | Soil microbial communities from uranium-contaminated site in the Upper Colorado River Basin, Wyoming, United States - RVT150D86 (HiSeq) ... | reverse complement strand
AGCAGAAAACGCTCGACGGGCGTGCGGCCGCGCCGGATCGTGAGCTGGTTCGGGCCGAATCGCTCCAGCCGCTGGCGCGCCTCGGCCCGCGTCAGCCCGCGCGGCGAGCTTTCGAGCAAGGCAACAGTCTCCTCCGCACTGAGCACGTGCGGATGGCGCGGCAACTCGCCGGGCAGGCCCCTGAGCCCTTGTTTACGGGTATCGTTCATATCGATCGGCGCAACGCGCCAAAGCGGACCGATCTCTTGCGCTGGATCGTGTGAGTCCCCAGCATATCGTATGGACATTGCGGCGCGGCTTGATGTGCATCAACAATAAAGGGTAGCGTCCCGGCACAATTTACCAAGAGGCTCCATGCCGGCTGTTTGAGACAAATTTTCCAGGGAGTTTTCAATACCATGACGCGGCTCGTGCTTCTGATCGTTGCGGTACCCGTCCTGCTGTTCATCCTGCAAAACATCCAGATCACGGAAATGCGCTTTCTGGTGTGGCGCATCGCGATGCCTCAAGCGCTGCTGCTGCTCCTTGTGCTCGCGGCGGGGGTGCTCGCGGGGTGGGTGCTGCGCGCCGTGCTGTCGGAAAAACGTGAGCGCTGAACGGCGGGCCGCTTGAGCCCAGGCCGCCGGGCGTCATTCATCACCCATCAGGCAACCCTGCGATGGGCCGCGATGCATCCACGGCCCCTCGGTTTCGTGAAACTCAGGCAGAATTGAGCACATGCCGGCCATCGTACTTGCCACGATCAACGCGCGCTATGCACATGCGTCGCTGGGACTGCGCTACCTCGCCGCGAACATGGGCGCGCTCGCGGACGAGACGCGGATCGTGGAGTTCGTCCTGGGCGAGCGGCCCGCCGACATCGTCGAGCGGATTCTTGCGGCTGCGCCGCGCATCGTCGGGTTCGGCGTCTACATCTGGAACGTCGAGGAGACGACGCGCGTCGTGGCGCAGTTGAAACGTGTCGCGCCCGACGTGACCGTCGTCGTCGGCGGGCCCGAGGTGAGCCACGAGCTGGAAGAGCAGCGTATTTGTGCGCTTGCCGATCATGTGGTGACGGGTTGGGGCGATCTCAAATTCCCGCAGCTTTGCACCGATATCGTGGCCGGCCGGATCCCCGGGCAAAAGGTGATGGCGGGCGAGCAGCCCGATGTCGCGCGAATCGCGATGCCGTACGGGCACTACACCGACGAGGACATCACCAAGCGCTTTCTTTACGTCGAAGCGTCGCGGGGCTGCCCGTTCAAATGCGAATTCTGCCTGTCGGCGCTTGACAGAACGGCGTGGCCCTTCGATCTCGATGCGTTCCTGGCGGGCCTTGAAGCCCTGCACGCGCGCGGGGCCCGACACTTCCGCTTCGTCGACCGAACCTTCAATCTCAAGGTCGCCTCGAGCGTGCGGATTCTCGAGTTCTTCCTCGAGCGGATGGATGAGCGCCTGTTCGTGCACTTCGAGGTTATCCCGGATCACCTGCCGGAGCGCTTGAAAGAGGTGATCGCGCGCTTTCCGCGCGGCTCACTTCAGTTCGAGGTCGGCATCCAGACCTGGAATCCCGAGGTGCAGGCGCTGATCTCGCGCAGGCAGGACAACGCCAGGGCTGAAGCGAACCTCGCGTGGCTGCGGAGCCATTCGAACGCGTTCGTTCACGCCGATCTCATCGCCGGCCTGCCGGGCGAAGATCTCGAAAGCTTCGGCCGGGGATTTGACCGGCTCTACGGCCTTCGCCCGCATGAGATTCAGGTGGGAATTCTCAAACGCCTGCGCGGCACGCCCATCGCGCGGCACACGGGGGCGTTCAACCTGCGTTTCAACCCGGATGCGCCCTACAACGTGCTCTCCACGGATCGGGTGAGCTTTGCCGACATGCAGCGCATCGCGCGCTTCGCGCGTTACTGGGAGCTCGTGGGAAATTCCGGACGTTTCCAGCGCGCGCTGCCGCTGCTCGTCGGGCCGAGCCCATTCGAGCGGTTCATGCAGTTCTCCGATTGGCTCTACGCGCGCACCGGCAAGACGCACGAGTTTGCTCTGGAACGGCTCCATCAGTTCTTGTTCGACTTCCTCACTGCCGGGCTCGGTGTTGAGCGCGGGGCCACGGGCGGCACTTTGCTTGCCGACTACCAGGCGAGCGGCGCACGCGGGCGGCTTGGCTTCGCCGACCCGGGATTGCGGGTCGTCGACGAGGGCGGTCCAGTGGATCCGGGTGCTGGCCTGCCACGGCGAACGGCGCGCCATGCGCGGTCCTGAGCCGCTTTCAGCCGCCGATGCACGCCGATGCAAAAAAGACAGACGCATTGACGTTTGCCGGTGAAACGATGTGCGGTCGTTCGCGGTCTACTATGGTGATTTCGACGGGACGCTCTCGTGAGAGCTCTGTGAAGGCATGAAGATGATACTCAGACCGCACAAATTCCTGTTGGGGAGATGCATCGGTGTTGCGCTGATCGTGATGGTGGCGGGCTGTGCGACCCAGCGGCCGGTCCTGTATCCCAACGCCAAGCTGCAGCGCGTCGGAAACGAGGTCGCGCAGCAGGATGTCGATGAATGCATCCGCCTGGCCGAGCAGTATGGCGTCACGCCCGGCCGCGGCGACAGGGTCGCCCGTGGTGCCGGTGGGGGCGCCGCCGTGGGTGGCGCAACCGGCGCGGTCGCCGGTGCGATCGGGGGCCGCAACGTTGGCGACTCCGCAGCGCGCGGTGCGGCGGTCGGTGCAACCGCCGGTGGCGTGGGCGCCGCGGTGCGTTCCGACCGGCCGAACGAGGCCTATCGCGGTTTCGTGCAGCGCTGCCTGCGCGAGCGCGGCTACGACGTCATCGGCTGGCAATAGCTGGCGCCCCATGCTCGCATACGCCGGTCTTCCGATCTTGCTTGAACCCTGAGCCTGGAGAAGAGCCTGGCCGCGAGCCATCCTGTTTTGGACCGTCGTTGACACAACGGGAAACGCCGAAGTTATACTGGATCGCCGGTTCACTCGAATAACGCCATAACCGAGAACGGAGGAGCGCCATGACCCGAAGCACGCCAGCTGCATCCCATCTCCGCGGACGTGATTGTCTCGCGGCAATTGGCCTGATGGCCGCGTTTGCCGCTCCCGTGGCTGCGCAGCAGACGATCAATCTCACCGCGATCGACGGCTATCCGATCCGCGCCATGTGGGTAAAGGAGTTTGCGGAGTTCTACATTCCTGAAGTGGACAAGCGCCTGGCGGCCGGCGGCAAGTACAAAATTCGCTGGAACCAGGCGTGGGGCGGGCAGATCGTCAAGCCGCGCGGGGTGCTCGAGGGGATACAGCGGGGCCTGGGGGACATCGGCGTCGTCACCACGCCGTTCCACACCGACAAGGTCCCGATGCAGGCGATCGCGTATGTCACGCCCTTTGTCACCAGCGATCCGGGGCTGGTTGCCCGCACGCTCGACCGCCTGGCTCATGATTTTCCGGAGGTCAGGGGCGAGTTCGGCGCCTACGGCCAGGTCTATCTTGCGACCGCTGCGGTGCTTGACAGCTATCAGCTCTTCTCCAAGCCTGCGATCAAGCAGCTCTCCGATCTGAAGGGGCTCAAGATCGGCGGCGCCGGCACCAACCTGCGCTACCTCGACGGGCTTGGCGCGGCCGGCGTGGCGGGCGCTCTGACGGGCTACTACAACAAGCTGCAGACCGGCGTCGTGGACGGCGTGTTTCTCTGGCCGGAAGCCGCGGTGCGTTTCAAGCTTCACGAAGTGGCGCCCTATATGCTCAAGGCTGATCTAGGCTCGGTCAATACGAAGGTGATATCGGCCAACACCCAAACCTGGAAGAAACTGCCCGCGGAGGTGAAGAAGGTGCTGCAGGAGGTCGCGGTCGCCTATCGCGATCATCTGGCGCGGCTCGCCTCCGAGAAGGGTAAGTCGAGCGAGGCCGCCTTCAGGAAGGGCGGGGGCACGATCACGACCATGTCCGATGAAGCGCGCGCAGCCTGGGCAAAGGGACTGCCCAATCTCGCCAGGGAATGGGCTGCGAAGCTCGACGAGCAGGGCAAGCCTGGAAGCAAGGTGCTTACGGCCTACATGAACGCGCTGCGCGCCGCTGGTGCGAAGCCGCTGCGCGACTGGGACCGCGAGTAGCGGACGCCGGCAGGTGGTGGCCAACGCGCAGGACGGGCCCGCGATCCGGGGATTCTACCGGGCCCTCGCCCTGCTCAACGTGGCCGGCGCTCTGCTCGTCGTGGGGCTCCTCGTCCTGATCAACGTTGACTCGCTCGGACGGACGCTCTTTTCGGCGCCCGTATTGGGCGTGATTGAAATCGTCGAGTTGTCGCTGGTGGCGATTGTTTTCCTCGCCCTGGGCGACGCGGTACGGGCCGGGCGGCTCACACGCTCGGAGGGGTTGCTCACGATACTGGGCGAGCGCGCGCCGCGAGTGTCGCGGGCGATGCGCGTCATGTTCGATCTCATCGCCGCGGCGTTTCTCGCGCTCATCATGGCAGGCGGCGTGCCTCGAATGATCGAGTCCTACGAGCGGGGTGAATTCAAGGGGACCGCGCAGGTTTTCACCGTGCCGGAATGGCCGGTAAAGTTGATCATCGTCGTTGGCGCGATCGCCGGCATCCTGGCATTTCTCGTATCAGTCTGGCGCGAGCTTCGCGCCGGCCGGGGGGAGTGACCGCCAGGCTGCATCCGGCCGCGCGCGGCGCATAGCATGGGTCCCGTCGAGATCGGCATCCTGTCGGTGATCCTCGTCGTCGTGCTGATCTACGCCGGGCTCTACGTGCCGGTGGCGCTCGGCGTCGTGTCGGTGCTGGGCGTATGGCTGATTCGCGATCGCCTGGATCTTGCCATCAACCTTCTGACGCTCGCGGTCGGCGATGCGGTCGGCGACTACAACTTCGCGACGATACCGCTCTTCATGATGATGGGGCTGATCGTGAGCCGCATCGGCATCGGCCGCGACGTCTACGACGTCGCGAATGATTCGTTCCGCCGCGTGAAGGGCGGTCTCGGCATCGCGACGGTGGCGGCAAACGCGCTCTTTGCATCGGTCACGGGCTCCTCGATCGCATCGGCGTCGGTGTTCACGCGGGTCTCGCTTCCGGAAATGCGCCGGCTCGCCTACGGACGGCGCTTCTGCGTCGGCGTCGTGGCCGGAAGCTCGGTGCTGGGGATGCTCATCCCGCCGAGCGTGATGATGATCATCTATGCCTTTGTCGCCGAGCAGTCGGTCGGTCACATGTTCCTGGCGGGGGTGATCCCGGGCGTGCTGCTGGCGGTGTCGTTTGCGATCGGCATCGTGCTGATGGCGCATTTCACGCCCGGCTTCGTCGGGGGCCAGCGCCCCGACACCGACCTTCCCGGACTCACTTTGGCAACGAAAGCAAGGATGCTGGGCCCGGTGGTGCTGCTCGTCGTCGCAGTCCTGGGCGGCATCTACGGGGGTGTGGTGACGGCCACCGAGGCGGGCGCGCTGGGCGCGCTGCTCGCTCTCGTCATCGGGCTGTGGCGCCGCGCGCTCGACCGCAGGAGCCTCTGGGAGATCTGCATCGAAACCGGCTACGTCTCGGCCACCCTGCTGTTCCTGATCATCGCCGCCAACATGTACAGCCGCATGCTCGGCGTTGCCGGGCTGCCCACGGTCTTCAGCGAGTGGCTCGAGGCCATGAACTTCGGCCTGAACGAGCTGATGGCGGTCTACGTCCTGATGCTCATCGTGCTCGGGACGGTGCTCGACACGGCATCGATCATCCTCATCGCCTCTCCGCTTTTCATGTCGGCGGTCGTCGCGTTCGGCGGCGACCTCGTGTGGTTCGGCGTCGTCACCGTCATCGGTGCGGAGATCGGGCTCCTCACGCCGCCGCTCGGGCTGTCGGTGTTTACCGTCAAGAGCGCGATCAACGATCCCACCGTCTCTCTCGGGGATATCTTCGCCGGCGCCTTTCCGTTTGCGGTGATCATGCTCATCGTGCTGATCGCCGTCATCGCGTTTCCGGTTCTCAGTCTCGCGCTCATATAGGGGGCCCCATGCGCTCGGTCACCAAGGACACCATCACGGAGGCGTTCGTCGCCTACTGCAAGAATACGGACAACCCTCGCTTGAAGCTCGTGCTGTCGCGCCTCGCGGCGCATCTGCACGCGTTCGCGCAGGAGGTCGAGCTGACGCACGAGGAGTGGCTGAAGGGCATGGATCTCCTCTACCGCGCCGGCCGGATCTCATCGCCCGAGCGAAGCGAGTTCATCCTGTTCTCGGATGTTCTGGGATTGAGCGCAGTCGTGGACATGATCGGCAGCCGGGGCGAGCGCACCGAGTACAGCAACCTGGGGCCGTTTCATATCGCGAATTCGGGATGGCTCGAGCCGGGCGGCGACATGATCGGCGGGAGCGAAGGCGAGCACGTCGTCTTCTACGGGCGCGTGCTCGATGCCCGTCCCGGCGCGCCGGTGGGGGGCGCTGTGCTCGACATCTGGCAGACCGCAGCGAACGGCCTTTACTCGAACCAGGATGCCGCGCAGCCGGAGGGCAATCTGCGCCGCCGGATGAAGAGCGCAGCAAACGGAGCCTACGCGTTCACGACCGTTCGCCCGGGACCCTATACCGTGCCCGACGACGGGCCGGTCGGGGAACTGCTGCGCGCCACGGGACGGCATGCGTGGCGTCCTGCGCATTTTCATTTCACGATTTCAGCGGAGGGCTACCGGCCGCTCACGACCGAGATCTTTCCCGATGACGATCCGTATATCGACGAGGACGCGGTCTTCGGCGTGCGCGACCGGCTGGCGGTGAAGCTCATCGCGGAGACGGACCCGTCCGCCGTTCCCGTCGCGCTCGCGGCACGCGACCGGCTGAAGCGCCCGTTCTACCGCGTGCAGTACGATTTCCGCATTTGAAGCACCAGCCACGGAATCACACGGAAACTCATCGGCGACGATCCGAACGGGGAACCGCTACGTAGCAACAACCATCTCCGTGTGGTTCCGTGGCTGTCGTGTTCTTAACGGGTAGTCAGGCGGGCTGCGCGCCAGGCCTGCCGTCGTCCACCGCGAAGGTTTTGAGCGTCCGGATGCCCGATTGCGAGTCCCGCACGTCGTCCAGCGTGCGCAACCGGACCAAGCAGCGCTTCCCGGAAAGCTCCACCACCGAATAGCCCCGGCGCGTCGGGTCCGCGTATTTGATGTGGGGGCTGTCCTGACGCCACGTCTCGATGCGCCGGCGCGGCAGGCCGTGGGAAGAAATGGAGGTCCCGACGAACTCCGTTGCGACGACGGCTGAGCGCGGGTCATCGAAATCCGTCCTGAGGTCGGCCACGACCGACATGTGCACGTCGCCCCCGATGACGACGGGGTTGGCGACGCACAGCTCTTCCACGGCGCCCAGCAGGCGGCGGCGGGCGAGGGAATAGCCGTCCCAGTCGTCGGTCCAGAACGCTTGCCCCTCGCCGGGCCGGCGATCGACCTGCGCCATGAGGGTCTGCTGCGCGATGACGTTCCAGCGGGCGGAAGACCCACGAAGTCCCGCAACGAGCCATTGCTCCTGCGCGCGGCCGAGAAGTGATGAATCCGGATGGTTCAGCTGCGGGCAGTCCTCCGCCGAAACAACGTTGCTGCCGCCACGGCCCTCGCGGGGACAGGCCTGATGGGTGCGGTGTTGCCGGCCGTCGAGGACGTGAAACTGCGCAAGCGTGCCGAACGACCAGCGGCAATAGAGCTGCATGTTTGGGCCCCGCGGGCGCGCCCACTTCGGCAGCGGCATGTGCTCGTAGTAGGCCTGGTAGGCCGCGGCGCGCCGCTTGAGGAAGAGCCCCGGCGGATCGAGGTCCTGCGAGCGGTTGTCGGCGTAGTCGTTGTCCACCTCGTGATCGTCCCACGTGGCGATCCACGGATGCGCGGCATGCGCGGCGCGCAGGTCCGCGTCGCTTTTGTACAGGGCGTAACGTTGGCGGTATTCCTCCAGCGTGATCGGCTCGGGCGCGTCGTGGGAGCGCACGTGGTTGCGGCCCCAGGATGACTCGTAGATGTAGTCACCGAGGTGGACCACCAGATCAACATCGTCCGCCGCCATGTGACGGTAGGCAGCGTAGTAGCCCTGCTCGTATTGCTGGCACGACGCGAAGGCAAAGCGCAGCCGCTCGTCCCCGTCCCCGATGGCTGCCGCAGTACGGGTGCGGCCCGTGGCGCTCACGGCGCCGCGCGCGTGGAAGCGATACCAGTACCACCGGCCGGGTTCGAGACCCGCCACCTCGGCGTGCACCGAATGCCCCCATTGCGGCGTCGCGAGCTCGCGCCCGCTGCGCACGATCCTGCGAAACGCCTCGTCCGCCGCGATCTCCCAGCCGACCTCGATTGCGCCTGGCGGCGCGCTGCCGCTGCCCGCCGTCTCCGGCATAAGGCGAGTCCACAGCACGATGCCCCTGGGTGTCGGATAGCCCGATGCGATTCCCAGCGCGAAGGGGTCGCGGCGAAAGCGCGGCTGCGCCCAAACCGTGCGAAGGGGCAGCGCAGCGCCCGCCCAGGCGGCAGCGCATCGCAGAAAGTGGCGGCGCGTGAAAGGCATCCGATCACTATAACGCACGACTATTGCGTTACGCTGACACGTCTGCTCCGTCAAACGGGATAGAATGAAACCGTGGATTACCAGGACTTCCGCCGATCGCTCAAAGGCGCCCGGCCGCCCAGGGTCGTGGCGCCGCTGCTGAGAGCGCTGTGGCACGATGCCACGGGCGACTGGGATCGCGCCCACCGGATTACCGCGTCGGAGCGCACCACGATGGCGGCGCGGGTTCACGCCTATCTGCACCGCAAGGAAGGCGATTCCGACAACGCGAACTACTGGTACACGCGCGCCGGGGCCGAGCGCCCCCACCTGAGCCTGCGCAAGGAGTGGGAAGCGCTCGTACGAAGCCTGCTGGAGAAGCTCGAGCGGTCGTGAGCGGCAGGCGTAGAACGTTGAACCTGATCGGCGCCGGCCGGGTGGGAGGCGCCTTGGGACGCCTTTGGGCACAGGCGGGCGTGTTCGACATACAGGACGCGCTCACGCGATCATTGAAGAGCGCACGCGCGGCCGTGCGGACGATGAATGCAGGCCGTGCCGTAGCGGCTGTAGATGAGATGCGCGCGGCCGACCTATGGCTCCTCGCCACGCCCGATGACGCAATCGCGGGCGCGTGCCGGATTCTCGCCGGATCGGGCAGGCTTCAGCCGGACAACATCGTCTTTCACGTCAGCGGCGCAACGCCTTCCGCGCACCTTCGGCCCGCTCAACGGCGGGGCGCCAGGACGGCAAGTGTGCACCCGATCAAGACATTCTCGGACACGGAAGCGGCAGCGCGGACGTTTGCCGGCACCTATTGCGGCGCGGAGGGAGACGCCCGGGCGCTGCGCGTGCTCGAGCCGGCCTTTGAGCGGATCGGCGCACGGTTGTTTCATATCGCGCCCGAGATGAAGTGCGTGTACCACGCTGGCGGCGTCTTCGCATGCAATTACCTCGCGGCGCTGATCGAAGCGGCCGTGACCTGTCACGACAGGGCCGGAATCCGGCGAGCGGTCTCTCTGAAGGCAATCGAGCCCATGGTTCGCGAAACCGTGGATGCAATTTTTGCGCAGGGTCCGGCACGGGCCCTGACGGGCCCCGTTTCGCGCGGCGACGTGGCGACGGTTGAGCGGCAACTGGAGGCGTTGCAGAAGTGGAGCGGCGACATAGCCGCCCTCTATCGCGGGCTTGGTCTCGTCGCGGTCACACTGGCCGCAGCCGATCGAAGGCTCGACGCCGCGCGGGCGGCCCGCCTGCGCCGGGCGCTTTCGAGCGCGCGGGGTGGGAAATAGGGAACTGGGAATCGGGAGCGCGTAGCGCGGACCTTCGGCTTGCATGTCGTCGAATCACGATCCACCATTCACGATTCACGGAGTCCTGGATGCCACTCAAGACCCTCACCGGCAAGCACGCCGACCCGCGCAAGGGCCGCGGGGCGGGGATCAATCCCGAGGGCCGCTTCGAAGCCGAGCGGCGCGAGGCGTTCGATGACGGCTGGGAGCGGCAGGAAGAAGAGCTGCCGCCGCTCAAGACGCACGTGACAGCGGAGCGCGTGAGCTCCATCATCACGCGCAACGATTCGCCCGACATCCCGTTCACTCAATCGATCAATCCGTACCAAGGCTGCGAGCATGGCTGCATTTATTGCTACTCTCGTCCGAGCCACGCCTACCGCAACCTCTCCCCGGGCATCGACTTCGAGACGCGGCTCTTTGCGAAGGTGAACGCCGCCGAGAAGCTGCGCGAGGAGCTGGCGCGCCCCGGCTACCGTTGCGAAGTGATCTCGATCGGTGCGAATACCGACCCCTATCAGCCGATCGAGCGCCAGTGGAGGATAACGCGCAGCATCGTCGAGGGGCTGGCAGAGCATCAGCATCCCTTTGGCATCGTGACCAAGAACGCCCTCGTCGAGCGCGATCTCGACATCCTGGCGCCGATGGCCCGGAAAAATCTCGTCAACGTGTTCATATCGGTAAACAACCTCGACCACGAGATCGCGCGGCGCCTCGAGCCACGCTGCTCAGCGCCCGCGCGCAGGCTGGAGGCGATGCGAAGGCTTTCGGAGGCCGGCGTCCCGGTGGGCGTGCTCGTTGCGCCGGTGATTCCCTTTCTCACCGACGATCAGATGGAGCGTGTGCTCGAGGCGGCCTGGCAGCATGGCGCGCGCCAGGCGGGCTACATCCTGATGCGCCTGCCGTGGGAGGTCAAAGACCTCTTCAAGGACTGGCTCGAGCGCCACTATCCCCTGAAGGCGAAGCACGTGATGAGCCGCGTGCACGCGATGCGGGGCGGACGCGACAACGATCCCAACTTCGGCAGCAGAATGCGCGGGCAGGGCGAGCTCGCGCAGCTGCTCGCGCAGCGCTTCAGGACGGCATGCCAGCGCCTCGGATTCAATGCGGACAGCCGCAACCGGGCGCTCGACACCGCACAGTTCAGGGTGCCGACCAGGCAGATGGACCTGTTCCAGGACCGTTAGCGGTGCGGCGAGGAGGAAATCGATGAGGAACGAAGTGAAGCTCTACGTTGGCGAATCCCTCGGCAAGTACGGCTTCCCGCACGGCCATCCTTTTGGTCCCGACCGGCAGGACGCGTTCTGGAAAGAAGCCGTAAGGCAGGGGCTCGACAAGCGTGCGGCGATCACCGATCCCCACCTGGCGACCCGGGAGGAAATCCATCGCTTTCATACGGCCGAGTACCTGGCGTGGGTCAAGGAAAAGTCGGAGGAGGGCGACGGCCTCATCGACTACGGGGATACGCCTGCCTACCCCGGGGTGTACGAGGCGTCCGCGACCGTCGTGGGCTCCGCGCTCCACGGTCTCGACACGATCATGAGCGGAGATGCGCTGCGCACGTTCCAGCCGATCGGCGGCCTGCATCATGCGCGGCGCGACGCGGCCGCGGGATTCTGCGTTTTCAATGATGCGGGCGTCGTCATCGATACACTTCGCAGCCGCTACGGCGTGAAGCGCGTCGGTTACGTGGACATCGATGTCCATCACGGCGACGGACTGTTTTATCCCTACGAGGAAGACCCGGACCTGATCTACGCGGATATTCATCAGGACGGGCGCACGCTCTACCCCGGCACCGGCTACGCGCACGAGACCGGCAAGGGCGCGGCGAAGGGCACGAAGCTCAATATTCCGCTACTTCCCGGGATGGGTGACCGCGAATTCATGGAGGCGTGGGAGCGCGTGGAGGAGCACCTGCGACGCTTCAAGCCGGAGTTCATCGTGTTCCAGTGCGGCGCGGACAGCCTCGCGGGCGATCCCCTGGCCATGCTGCAGTACACGGCGGCGGCGCATGGCCACGCGGCCAAACGCCTGTGCGCGCTGGCAGGGGAATTCTCCAAGGGGCGCATCATGGGTCTCGGCGGAGGCGGCTACAACCGCGCCAACCTTGCCGCGGCCTGGTGCGCGGTGCTCGACCAGTTCATCAAGGCCTGACGGCCCGTATCTTGCGCGGCACGCCGTCGCGTGCCACTTGTTTATGACCCGCCATCGATCATGGACAACGCGTTGCGTCTGAGCGTGCTCGACCAGTCACCGGTCATCAGCGGATACAGCCCCGCGCAGGCTGTCCATGAGACGATCCGGCTGGCGCAGGCGGCGGAACGGCTGGGCTTCCACCGCTACTGGCTTGCGGAGCACCATGCGCTTGCAGCGCTGGCCGATCCGTGTCCCGAGATCCTGGTGACCCGCGTCGCGGCAGAGACGTCGACAATTCGCGTCGGCACCGGCGGGGTGCTGCTGCCGTACTACAGCCCGTTCAAGGTGGCCGAGCAGTTCCGCATGCTCGAAGCGCTCTATCCGGGGCGCATTGACCTCGGCATCGGGCGCGCCCCGGGCGGTGACAGGATGACGGCGCTCGCCATGGGCGAGGGGCGCTATCCCGCGGCGGAGCACTTCCCGGAGCAGGTGCAGTATCTGGTTGCCTACCTCGACGACGCCATCCCCGCCGGGCATCCGTTTGAGGGGGTCAAGGCGATGCCCGCCGGTCCCGGCACGCCGCAGGTCTGGCTGCTCGGCTCGTCCGACTACAGCGGCGCCCTCGCTGCGCAGCTCGGACTGCGCTTCGCCTTCGCCCATTTCATCAGTGCCGAGGGCGGGGATGGCGTCATGCGCGATTACAGGCGCGCGTATCAGCCCTCTTCGCGCGAGCCCGATTCGCACTCCCTGCTTTGCGTATTCGTCATTTGCGCAGAGTCGGCGAAGGAGGCTGACCGCCTCTCGGGAGGCATCGCCTTGCGCCGGCTCAACACCGACCATGGCATCAACGCGCCGGTGCCAAACCACGAGGAGGTGGGATCCTTTCCCTATACCGAGGCCGACCGCAGGCGCATCGCGCACCATCAGCGGCGGGTGGTTTGCGGAACGCCCGAAACTGTGCGCGACCGCCTGCTGAAGCTGCGGGACGATTACGAGGCCGACGAACTGATGATCATTACCATCACGGGCGACTACGAGAGCCGCCTGCGGTCATACGAGCTGCTGGCGGGCACATTCAAGTTGTGTCAGCCGAAGGCCGCTCCCGTGCGTTAAGACGGCGTCGGGTCCGCCCGACGAGCGTGTTCAACCAACGAGAGAGGAGCGGAAAATGAAGAACCTGATCGCAGGACTGTGTCTCGTGCTGGCAATGTCCCCACTCGCGCTGGCGCAGCAGATGGGGACAGACGGCGGGGAGCCCGTCAAGTCAGAAAAACGGGTAAAGGCCAAGAAGCCCCCCACCGCGAAGCAGCTGGCTCACCAGCAGAAGATGAAGGATTGCAGCAGAAAGGCCGCTGACCAGAAGTTGAAGGGGCCTGACCGCAGGCAATTCATGAAGACCTGCCTGAAGAGCTGATTGATCCGGCGTGACGTCCGGGGGCATACTCGAGCGTGTCGGGAATGCCCTCGGTCTTCTTATGCTATCGGCTCGCGGCGGGGTGTGGGGATTGCTCGGCGTCGTCGCGCTCATCTCGGGGGGAGACATGACCGCGGAGGCGCAGGACGCGTACGCCAGGGAGCGCGCGCGCATGGTCGAGCACATCGCGGCGCTTACGCGCGAGACCCGCTTCGAGACCGGACGTGCGGCGCTGTCCGGGCGCGTGATCTCGGCGATATCCAAGGTACCCCGGCACGAATTCGTGCCTGCGTGGGAGCGCGGTTCAGCGTATGCCGACCGGCCGCTGCCCATCGGCCATGGACAGACGATCTCGCAGCCGTTCATCGTCGCGCTGATGTCGGATTTCGCGGATATCCAGCCGGGCGATTCGGTGCTGGAGGTCGGCACCGGCTGCGGATACCAGGCCGCGGTGCTGGCCGAGCTCGCAAAGAACGTCTACACGATCGAGATCGTCGAGCCCCTGGGGCGCGAGGCGGCCGAGCGTCTCAAACGCCTCGCTTATGACAACGTCACTGCAAAGGTGGGAGACGGCTATCAGGGCTGGGTCGAGCACGCGCCATTCGATGCCATCGTCGTAACCGCTGCGCCGCGAGATGTGCCCCAGCCGCTCATCGATCAGTTGAAGCCAGGCGGCAGGCTGGTCGTCCCGGTCGGCGGCCAGATCGCGGGCCAGACGCTGCTCGTCCTCGAAAAGCAGAGCGACGGATCGATCAGCCGCCGCGAGGTGCTGGCGGTGCGCTTCGTGCCACTGGTGGATCAATCAGGGCGACAACAGTAGAGCGCTGCGTGCGCCACCGAGGCCGCGAACCTGCGAGAGGATGCTGCGGGTCAGAACCGGTAGCGTACCCCGAGGCGCAGGCCCTGCACGCGCATCGAGTCGCCCGACTCGCCGGAGAGAAGATCGTAGGTAAGCCCCCAGCTCGGCGTCAGCCAGTGCTGCCCCGTGAACATGAGCTGGCGCTCTCCGTTCGCCGGCGAATCGAGCCCCGGCGTCAGGGTCTCGAGATCGCGGCCCAGTGCCAGGCCGAAGGAGCCGGATACGCTGTAGCGATAGCTCAGCCGAACCTCGTAGCTCGAGTCGAGCGCGGAAGGGGCCAGTGCGTATCCGCTGCCAACGCCGCCCGTCAGGGCGCCGTAGGGCCGCGTGCCGGACGCCGTGTCGTAGTGCCGGAATTTCAATCCGACGCTGACGGAGTGGCCACCCGACAGGGCGGTGCCCAGCTGTCCCGCAAGCGAGTAGCGCCGCGGCGCGCTCACCGATTCCGGCACGACGCCGGCCTCGAGCGATGATTCCCATCGGCGCGAGAGCGAATAGACAACGCCGCTGTAGGATTCCGATGAAAAACGTCCCGCCTGCGGCAATTCGCGCACGCCGCGATAGAGCTCGTAGTCCCGCGAAGATGTTGGCTGCTGTCCCGCGAGAGGTGTGCCAGGGAAGGCTGCGGGTTCAGAATTCGACGGACGAAGTCCCAGCCCGCCGCTGTCGTTCCAGAGTCCGATTTGAGCGGCAGCCACCCCGGTTAGCGTGAGGACGCACAAGCCGGCGAGGATTCGACCACCATTCCGCATCGCAAAAACCACCTGTTCGCGTTGCATCCCGTCCCTCGGCGAAGCGCCAGCTGCCATCTCAATCTTGCACGATTTTACTACTTCTTTCCGCACGTTGGGCTCCTCAGCTGAGACCCGGGATTTCGTGAACTAGTTCACAGTTCCGGGCCGAGACGCCCGCCCGTTCCGGTGCAGCGCAAGGAAGCTAAAAGCCCTGCAGCTGGCCATCGGGCAGATTTTCACTTCCGTGAATAACCCTAATAAAATCAATCCGTAGTTACTTGCCGCGGCGGCTCGGAAACGTGCGGGTCGACGCAGCAGATCACGCCTGATGCAGGCGATCTCTTTGCCGCGCCGGCGAGCGCCGCGCACGGACTGCGGCGCGTGGTCCGCAACGTTGATCGGCGGGCACGACCTGGCCTTGCTACGCCGTTGGGCGTGCGCAGGCCAATCGCCGCGGGGCGCCGCCTTCATACGCCTTGGAGAATGCGCTCGCCTTCTCCGCGTTGGATGCCGGCCATTCCAGGAGAGCGTTGCCTTCTCGGGCGCGGCGCGGGCCGCGCGCTTCGCCTGCGAATCGCATACGCAATTCACGGCTGCTGCGCGATCATGAGACTCAAGCGCCCGACAAGCACGGCCGCTGCCGAAAAGAACGCCACGCGGGTTGTGCGCTCCAACTGCGCCACGCGTGAAAGCAAGCTTGACGACGTGCCCGAGTGGCCAACTGCGTTCGTCACAAGATAACCTCGGCGCGGTGGTGGCAGCGATGCGCATCGGCTGAATACGCGCAGCGCAAATGCGGCGACTCGCGCCGACCCGCTTGAAAAATCGGGAAAAAATAGGCGAGCATTTTCCTCAACCATTGCTGGAGAGAGTGGAACGCACTAGAATAGCGCCGGGGTAGCAGTCAAAACGAACTCTCCTGCTGGAGGAGTGAAAAATGAAGAATCCGCTTGATTCGCTGTGGGGAACCGTCATCAGCGGCCTCGTTCTCACGCTGGTCCTGTACTACATCGTGCAGTTTGCGATGCAATAACGAGGAGGCCAGCCATGGAATTTCTACAACTCGGAATCGGACGCTGGCTGCACGTTGTGGCCGGCGTGATGTGGATCGGCCTGCTTTATTACTTCAACTTCGTCCAGGTGCCCGCGCTGGCGGAAGCGGCCAAGGACGGCACGGGTGCCGGTATTACCAAGCACGTGGCGCCTCGCGCGTTGTTCTGGTTTCGCTGGGGCGCGGTGGCGACCTGGGTGCTGGGAGCCGTGATCCTCGGCCGGCATTTCTTCGAGGCCTTCCTGTTCATGAAGACGGCCTATTACCCGATTGGCGTCGGCGCATGGCTTGGCACGATCATGTTCGTCAACGTGTGGGTGCTGATCTGGCCCAACCAGAAGAAGATCCTGGGCATGGTCCAGGCGAGCGATGAGGAGAAGGCGAGGGCACGCCGCGTTGCGTTCCTCGCCTCGCGCACCAATACGATGCTGTCGATTCCGCTCCTGTTCTTCATGACCGCCTCGGGCGGCATTTTCCGCACGGCGGTCTGGGGCTGATTCCCGGCGCTTCGCGAAAAAACGCCCGAGAACTTCTCGGGCGTTTTTCCTTGCGCGTTACCGTGCGGGCGGCGCCCGCTCGATGCCTTCGACACGCATGCCCGGCGTGATATCGCGCCTGGCGAACCAACCGCGATTCACCTCCAGCGCGTATATTGCCGGCCGGGCCGCCGAGTGCGTGGTGCGCGTGTGCGGATCCATGTCCGCGATGTTGATGATGATGCCCCGCTCGTCGATAAAGGCGACCGAAAGCGGAACATACGTGTTCACCATCCACATGCCGTGAAGTGCCGGTTCCCGGAACAGGAAAAGCATGCCGCGGCCCTCGGGCAGCATTCGCCGGTGCATCAGCCCTTGCGCGCGGGCCTCCTCGGTATTCGCGACCTCGACTGTCAGGCGCTGCCCGTTGAGGGAGAGCGTGATCTCGGGCAGCTGCGCCGCGGCGACGGCAGTCGCCAGGGCGAGAGCCGCGCCGATCCACACGCGGCACGCTCGCCTCGAGGCGTGCCGTCGGATGTCTCGCAGTGCGCTGGGCATCATGGTTTTCTTCTGTCCTGGGCGTTTTTGCGCGGGGCGCCGTCGACGAGCCAGTCGGCAATCGCGTTGAGCAGTTCGGTCACCTCGCCGATGGGCGGAAGAACGATGATTTCCGCTGTCGGATGCCTGGCGCTCAGGTCCGCCACCAGGCGAGTCAGGTCTCGTTTGAGGTGCCCTCCCTGGGCCAGGAACAAGGGGGCAATCGTGATGGTGCTGTGGCCGGATCGCGTGAGCTCTGAGACGCATTCGCCGAGTGCCGGCTGCATCAGCTCGAGGAACGCGATTTCGACCGTCAGGTCCGGCCGGCGCCTGGCGACGGCCTGGCGGATCGCCTTGAACGGCTCGCTCCATTGGGCGTCGCGCGCGCCATGCGCGAACAAGACGAGCGCGGATTTCATGCGAGGGCGGAGGGCGAGGCGGCAGGCGCTGCGCGGCGCTCGTCGAGAATTCTGATATCGATGGCGTTCAGGCTCGGCCCCGGGTTCTCGCGCGGTAGAGCTGCGCGATGTGCGCGATCAACTGACGCGCGATAACGCATTTCGGGGCGCGCTCGAGGCGATGCTTGCCCTGATCGTCGAGCACCATCACTTCGTTCTCGTCGAACCCGACGGCATCCTGGACCAGGTTCGCAACCATCATGTGCACCTTCTTTCTGCGCCGCTTGGCTTCGGCGTAGGCATCCAGGTTCCGGCTCTCGGCCGCAAATCCCACGCAGAACGGCGGCTTCGGCCGGCTCGCCACCCACCCGAGGATGTCCGGGTTGGGCACGAGCGTGAGCCGCAACTGGCGCTCATCGGTCTTCTTGATCTTGTGCGGGCGCGGCCGGTCGACGTGATAATCGGCCACGGCCGCGACCCCGATGTAGATGTCGGTCCGCGCAATCTGCCGTTTTACGGCATCAAACATCTGCGAGGCCGTCTCGACCTGCGCGACCTCGGCGCCGGCCGGCACCGGGAGGCTTACCGGCCCGGAGACGAGGGCCACCTTCGCGCCGGCATCCAGCGCGGCGCGCACGAGCGCATAGCCCATTTTCCCCGAGCTGCGATTGGTGATGCCGCGGACCGCGTCGATAGGCTCGAATGTGGGCCCCGCCGTGATCAGAACGCGCGTCCCGCGCATGAGCTTGGGCGAGAGTTGCCCCACGACCGCATCGGCGATTTCCTGCGGCTCCAGCATGCGGCCGAGGCCCGTCTCGCCGCAGGCCTGGTCCCCGCTCGCCGGCCCCAGGACCGTCACGCCGTCACGCAGCAGCCGCTCCACGTTGCGGCGTGTCGCCGGGTTGTCCCACATCTGGCGGTTCATCGCAGGGGCCACCAGGAGCGGGCACTCCCGCGCGAGGCAAAGCGTGGACAGCAAGTCATCGGCGAGCCCGTTGGCGATCTTGGCGATGAAATCCGCGGTTGCGGGCGCGACGACGATTGCGCCCTTGCCGCGCGAGAGCTCGATATGGCCCATGCTGTCGGCGATGCGCGGGTCCCAGAGGTCGGAGAACACGGGCTTCCCCGACAATGCCTGAAACGTCGCCGGCGAAACCAGGCTCCCCGCCGCCCGGGTCAGCACCACCTGAACGTCGAGGCCTTTGCGTTGCAGCTCGCGCGTCAGCTCCGCCGCCTTGTACGCGGCAATGCCCCCGGTGACGCCGAGGAGAACCTGCTTGTGCGCGATATCTGCCACGTGCCTGTTTTTTAGGGAATAAGTTGCGAGAGTGTAACCGCAAAGGCGGTGACTGGTAAACGCCGATGGGAGAAGGAGGGATGCAGCGGTAAACCAACCCGGGTGCTGGGGCGTTCTTGTCATTACCGCATACGGAAACGACCGATCACCGGGTCATGGCGATAACCGACTGGCCAAGCGACGACCGCCCACGGGAGAAGCTCCTGCGTAAGGGCGCCGAGGCCCTGTCCGATGCGGAGCTCGTGGCGTTGTTCCTGCGCACCGGCATCCAGGGCAAAAGTGCAGTGGAGCTGGCCCGCGAGATGATGACGAGCTTCGGGTCCCTATCGGCGCTGCTGGCGGCCGACGCGGCTGCGCTGACGGCCGTGCGGGGCATGGGCACCGCGAAATACGCCCAGCTTCACGCTGTACGAGAGCTCGCGAGGCGCGCGTTGCGCGAGAGGCTTGACCGCGGCTGCGCGTTGAGCTCGCCGCAGGCCGTGCGCGACTTCCTGCGGCTCACGCTGAACGATCGCCCTCACGAAGTATTCGCGGCCGTATTCCTCGACGCCCAGAATCGGGTGCTCGGCGTGGAGGAGCTCTTTCGCGGGACCCTCACGCAGACGAGCGTGTACCCGCGCGAGGTCGTCAAGCGCGCCCTGGCCCGCAACGCGGCTGCAGTCATCCTTGCCCACAACCACCCCTCCGGCGTCGCCGAACCAAGCCGGTCCGATGAGGCCCTCACGGCCGCCTTGCGACAGGCCCTCGCCCTGGTCGATGTGAGGGTGCTCGACCACTTCGTGATCGGCGGGGGAGTGGCGATGTCCTTCGCCGAGCGCGGGCTACTTTAAGGAACCGCCGATGAACGGAGATTGGAACTTGACCAGATTACGAGCGACATCATCGCCTGCGTTTATCGGCGGTTTCATCCGTGCTTGCTCGCTTGTCGCAGACTCGAAAAGTCTGTAGAATCCGGGCGTTTCGGAATTTTGGAGCGCGCCAATGTCACGCATATGCCAGGTCACCGGCAAGAAGCCCATGCTCGGGAACAACGTGTCCCACGCGAACAACAAGACGCGGCGGCGTTTTCTCCCGAACCTGCACTATCGCCGGCTCTGGGTCGAAAGCGAGAACCGCTGGATCAGCCTGAGAGTGTCCCAGAACGGGCTGCGCACCATCGACAAGAAGGGCATCGATATCGTGCTCGCGGAGATGCGCGCCCGCGGTGAAGACGTTTAACGAACAGACTTGGGGAGATTCAGCATGCGTGAAAAGATCAAGCTTGAATCGACGGCCGGCACCGGCCACTTTTATACCACCACCAAGAACAAGCGCACGACGCCGGACAAGATGGAGCTCAAGAAATTCGATCCCGTTGCGCGCAAGCACGTGATCTACAAGGAAGCAAAAATAAAATAGCCGGCTCGCCGGCCATTTTATTTTTACGGATTAGAGAATAAGCGGCGGGCCGTTCCCGCCGTTTTTATTTTTGAAGGGAAATCTCTGTTAAAAAAGCCCGCCGTCAGGCGGGCTTTTTCAGGCGTAGCAGCGCAGTCTGCGGGAGAACTGTTCCAACGCCTCGATACCGCTTGCTTCGGCGCGCGCGCACCAGTCCTCGAGCTGCCGCACCAGCTGCTCCTTGGATGCGTTTGAGCGCTGCCAGAGCGCGGCCAGCTCGTGGCGCATCCGGTAGATCGTCTCGAGCACCTTGCTGTGGCGCAAGGCCTCGTGCACCGAGTCGCGTTCCGCGGATGGCAACGCGCTCACATCGACGTGCAGCATGCGGCGGATCGCGCTCCCGTCGATGCGCACGGCTCGCGCCCTCATCGCCCGGATCTCGGCGGCGCACGTTTGCCGCAGCGACTTGGCGTACTTCGCGAGCACTTCGTAACGGTGCGTGATCACCGCGTGGACCGTTTCCAGGTCGCACGACGTCTTCGCCCTGTCGATCCTCAACTCGGGAGCCACCTTCTTCACCTGCGCCAGCCCCACGGCCTGCATCAGGCGGATGTAGAGCCAGCCGATGTCGAATTCGTACCAGCGGTTGGAAAGCCGCGCGGAGCTGGCATAAGCGTGATGGTTGTTGTGCAGCTCCTCGCCCCCGATCAGAATGCCCCAGGGAACGATGTTGGTGCTGGCATCTTCCGGCTGGAAATTGCGATATCCCCAGTAGTGCCCCAGGCCGTTGATGACGCCCGCGGCAAAGAACGGGATCCACAGCATCTGCACGGCCCACACGGTTAGGCCGATGGCCCCGAACAGCACGAGGTCGATCGCCAGCATGACGAGAATGCCGAGCGACGAGAACCTCGAGTAGAGCTTGCGCTCGATCCAGTCATCGGGCGTGCCGCGCCCGTAGCGCTCCAGGGTTTCCTGGTTGAGTGACTCCTTGCGGTAGAGCTCGACGCCTTCCAGCAGCACCTTGCGGATGCCGACGATCTGGGGGCTGTGCGGGTCCTCGGCGGTTTCACACTTCGCATGATGCTTGCGGTGGATCGCAGCCCACTCCTTTGTCACCATGCCGGTGGTGAGCCACAGCCAGAAGCGGAAGAAGTGGCTCGCGATCGGATGCAAGTCGAGCGCGCGGTGAGCCTGACAGCGGTGCAGAAAGACGGTGACGGCAACGATCGTGATGTGAGTGACCGCCAGCGTGAAGACAACCACGCTCCACCACGGTAAATCCAGGACCCCTGTGAGCATCACTTAGTCTCCTCGGCCGCAAGAAGCGGGCGTCGTGGAAGTGTACAGAAAACACCCGGGCCGGCATAGTGATTTTGCCCTCGAAGAGGGGCCCGAAACGCTGTGCGATGGAAAACCCATCCTGCTGATTAAATTCAAAATATTGACCTAGCTTGAAGCGCGTTCGAGCACGGCAGCGAAGAAACCATCGGTTTGCTGAATATGGGGGCAGAGCCTCAAATAGCAACCGGTGTCGAGCGTGATGCCCTGCCGGTTGAGCAGATCGCCGCTGTGAAGTTCATGAAAATCGCTGCGTTCCGCCAGAAACGTGGAGACGATGTCCTCATTTTCTTCACGCAGGATGCTGCAGGTTGCGTAGATGAGGCGCCCACCGGGCTTGACGAGGCGCGCGGCCGACCGAAGGATCGAGGTCTGCTTGAGCACCAGCTCCGCGACCGATTGCGGTGTCTGGCGCCATTTCAGGTCAGGATTGCGGCGCAACGTGCCGAGGCCGCTGCAAGGCGCATCCACGAGGACACGGTCGATCTTGCCCGATAGCCGCTTGACGCGAGCGTCGTTCTCATTGTGTATGACCTGGGGGTAGACGTTCGAGAGTCGTGAGCGGCGCAGGCGAGGCCTCAGTCGGGCGAGGCGAGACGCGGAAACATCGAGCGCGTAGATTCTGCCGTGCGAATTCATGAGAGCCCCGAGATGCAATGTCTTGCCGCCCGCCCCGGCGCAGAAATCGACGACGAGCTCGTGCCGGCGCGGTGCGACCAGATATCCGAGAAGCTGGCTGCTTTCGTCCTGCACCTCGACCGCACCGCGGGTGAAAAGGGAATGGCGATTGATCGCAGGCCTGCCGCGAATCCGCACGCCCACGGGCGAATAGGGCGTCGGCACTGCCGCGAGTCCGTCCGCCACGAGCTCGCGCAGCACCTCCTCTCGCGTCGACAGGAGCGTGTTTACGCGCAAGTCGAGCGGCGCCGCGTCGTTGAGTCCCCGGGCGAGCGCGACCAGGTCCGACTCGGAGAGTTGCGAGCTCAGCTTTTCCACCACCCAGTCAGGCAGCTCCAGGGAGACGGCAAGCGGCAGCCCATCCAGTGAAGCGGCCTTGATCCCTGCAAGCCACGTCGCCTCATCCGCGCTCAACGAGGGCGCCAGGTTGCGCACACTGGCGCTGGCATAGCGCGCAAGCCAGGCGAGGACCATGAATCTGGGCCCGCGTCCGGAAGCCAGGTGTTCCAGGGTCCGCATGCGCCGCAGCACGCCGTATACGGCGTCGCCGACGAACGCCCGGTCGTGGCTTCCCAAGGCGCGATGCGCGCGGAGGAAATCGTGCAGCACGGCGTCCGCCGGGCGGTCAAACGCGAGGACGAGCTCGAGCGCCTTTGTCGCCGCCTCAAGTTGCGAGCGCGTGAGTGCCATCAGCGGGCCGGTAAGATCGGAGTTGCGTGCCTGGCTCGGCGGTGCGAGGAGCCGAGGCTTCCTGTCCCCGACCGTCACCAGTCAATGGCGCGCCAGCTCCCTGTCATCGCCCACGCGAATCTCGATGGCAACCTGCTCCCCCGAATGGGCGCCCTTGCGATCATAGTGTTGGAGCCGCACCGGCAAATAGTTGTACTGGACAGCGAGCCAGAGGTCGAAATGCTCCTTGCCGGGCCGCGCGATCTGTGACAGCCGTAATGCGCGCAGCTCGCCGATGGGTGTGTCGATGACCTCTTCCGGAAAAACGTCGATCTCGTACACCTCGAAATCCTTGCCGCTCGTCACCGCGACCTGAATGCGTCCCGGTTTCGGCGGGGAGAGCGCTAAGTGATAGGCAAGGCTCATGAGATCCTGGGCACCTTCCGCCAGGGCGGCAACCTTGCGGTCGCGTGGAAACCCGTAGAGGATTTGCCCGTTGTCCCAGTCAAACCGCGCCTGAGCCGCCTCGGTCCTGCCGCGCCGCATGCGGGTGATGAAAAATTCCTCGGGCCTCAAGCCCTGCGGCGTGACCTGTCCCCGGCTGATGTATCGAAGATGCTGCGGGCTGAAGAGCTCGATAAGACCCATGGTCTTTGCGTCGCTCGCGAGCAGGTAACGGCCACCTTCCATTTCCCATGTTTGCACCACCCTGCCAACCGGCAGGCCATCGCCGCTGCCGTAGAGCACGTTGTATTCGATGCGGCCCTTGCGCGGTAGCGGGTTTACCGGAACCTCGCGCGCGGACCGCGGCGCGAGCGCGAGATGCTCCGCGGCCGACGGCTCGGCGACAGCAACAGGCACTTCCTCCGACTCTGGCACGGAAACGGGATCGAGGTCCCACTCCGGCGGCACGAAAAGCGGCGTTGGTGAGGCTACGACCGCAACCGGCGGTGTAAGGGGCTTTGCCGCGGCGCGCCGCGTCTCGGGCTTGCGTTTCGGAGCGGGCCCAGGCGCCGGAGCCGCAGCTGGCGCCGGCGCGGGCGCCAGCCGGGCCTCGAGGGGCGGCCGGGGCTGCGGCGGGGCCGCGAGCTCGATCCGGGCGCTCGACATGACGAGCGCATGAACGGCTAGTGAGCCGGCCATGGCCAGCAGCAGGCGTGTCGTGGTGGCGCGTGCTCTCATTGTGTAACAAATTGTGTCAGCAACCGGTCCTCGCTCACGATCATTCGACCACCGGAGACCGTAAAGCGTTCTCTAATGCGTTCTCGCCCGCCCGCGCGCCGTGGACGGCGACCGTCCCGTCGGGGGAAAGACTCAGCCTGCCCTCGCAGAACCAGCGGATCGCCTGCGGGTAGATTCGATGCTCCTCGCGCAGCACGCGCGCGCTCAACGCCTCCTCCGAGTCGCCCGGAAGCACGGGCACGGCAGCCTGCACGATGATCGGCCCTCGATCGACGGCGGGCGTCAGGAAATGAACCGTGCAGCCGTGAATGCGCACGCCCGCCGCCAGCGCGTGACGGTGAGTGTGAAGACCCGGGAACGAGGGCAGGAGCGAGGGGTGAATGTTCATGAGCCGGCCGTGATAACGGGCGATGAACCCGTCTGTGAGGATGCGCATGAACCCGGCCAGCACGATCAGGTCGGGCTGATGGACGTCGATCGAGGCGGCGAGGGCGGCATCGAATTCCGCTCGAACCTGAAAGCCGCGATGCGGAACGACGGCGGTCGCAATCCCTTGCGCACGCGCTGTGGCGAGGCCCTTGGCGTCGGGATCGTTGCTGATGACGCACGAGACGCGGACGGGCAGCCGCGCGCGGAGGATGGCCTCCATGTTGCTGCCGCGGCCCGAGATGAGGATGACGATCGTTTTCACGATTCACGGCTCTAGACAAGAATGACCTGCGGACCATCGGCGGGGCGAGCTTCGATACGCCCGATGGGCCAGGCCGTTTCCCCCGCCGCGCGCAAGACCTGTATCGCCCGGTCTGCGTCGCGTGGGCTGACCACAATCGCCATTCCGACGCCGCAGTTGAATACCCGGAAGAGTTCCTCGTCGCTGACGTTTCCCTGCTCCTGGAGCCAGCGGAACAACGCCGGCATGGCCCACGCCCGGCGCTCGATGCGCGCCGCCAGCATTTCGGGCAGCACACGGGGGACGTTCTCCAGCACGCCGCCACCGGTAATATGGGCGAGTCCCTTCACGCGCACCGCTGCCATGAGCTTTAGAACCGGCTTCACGTAGATGCGGGTGGGTTCCAGTATCAGCTCGCTCAGTTTACAGCCCGCGATCCGCGTTGACAGATCGACGCCTTTGACGGCAATGATCTTGCGGATGAGCGAATAGCCGTTCGAGTGCGCGCCACTCGAGGCAAGGCCCAGCACGACGTCGCCCGCAGCGATGCTCGAGCCGTCGATGAGGTCGCTTTTCTCGACGATTCCGACGGCGAAGCCCGCGAGATCGTACTCGCCCGTCGGATACATTCCCGGCATCTCGGCGGTTTCTCCGCCAATGAGCGCGCAGCCGGCTCTGGCACATCCCTCGGCGATGCCTTTCACTACCTCGGTCGCGGTGGCCACGTCGAGCTTGCCGCAGGCGAAATAATCGAGGAAGAAGAGGGGCTCCGCTCCATGGGTCAGGATGTCGTTGACGCTCATCGCCACGAGGTCGATGCCGATCGTGCCGTGGCGATTCAACTCGAACGCCAGCTTGAGCTTGGTGCCGACGCCATCGGTGCCGGAGACCAGCACCGGCTCCCGGTAACGATCGCGCGCAATTTGAAAGAGGGCGCCAAATCCGCCGATGCCGGCCAGGACGCCTTCCCGCAAGGTTTTTTTCGCGAATGGCCTGATGTTCTCGACCAGCTGGTCGCCGGCGTCGATGTCCACTCCTGCGTCGCGGTAGGTGAGCGGGGGGCGGAGCTGCCTTGACCGGGCGCCGGACGTGGTGGCCATGGCGCGCCGTTTCGTGCGCGCCGAAGGGCGCTTTCGTTTGGAGGGCGGCACGGGGAATTGAGCTAAGATATGCGCGCAGCCCGCTGTGACGACAGGTACATGCTGGCGCTCCAGGTCCTCGGCGCTGTCCGGGGTCAGCCGGATTTTACCGTAATTGGAACCGCTGCGTTCGCTCCCGCTCGAGACGTGAAACAGCTTGCGCTTGATCTCGCCGCGCCGCCCGCGCCGGTGTTCGAAAATTTCGTCGCTGGGCGCAATGCGGAGCTCATCGAGCATCTGCGAGACGTGGCTGCCGCCGGCGCGCGCGAGCGCATGCTGTACATGTGGGGGGAGAGCGGCAGCGGCCGCACGCATCTCTTGCGGGCCGCGGTTGCGGCCCGGCGCCGCCGGGGGGCCAATGCAGTCTATGTCGCGTGCGCGGCAGGACCCGGGATGGAAGAAGGACTGGCACGCGCGGATTGCGTGGCTCTTGATGACATCGACCGGCTCGAGGCGCCGGGGCAGGAGGCTGCGTTCCATCTCTACAATGCCGTGCGCGAGCGTGGCGGCGCGCTCATCGCAAGCGGCGCCGCGCCGCCGGTTCAGCTGGCGCTGCGCGAGGACCTGGTAACGAGGCTCGGATGGGGCCTCGTTTATCGCGTGCATGCCCTGAGCGATTCGGAGAAGGCGCAGGCGCTTGCCGACCGCGCCGGAGCCCTCGGCTTTGCCCTGCCGCCGGAAGTGCGCGACTACCTCCTCACGCGCGTCCGCCGCGACCTGCCATCATTGCTCGCCGTGCTCGACGGGCTCGATCGCCACTCGAGGGAGACGAAGCGGGCGGTGACCGTTCCTCTCGTTCGCGAATTCGTCGAGGCGGCGAGCGTGTCGGCCGCGGAAGCGCTCAGGCGGGGGCCACGGGTTGAGTAAGCGGCTTGCCCTCTTCGATCTCGATAACACGCTGCTCGCCGGCGACAGCGATTTCGAGTGGGCGCAGTTCCTGATCGAGCAGGGCGTGCTTGACCGGGAGGTGTACGAAGCGCGCAATCAGGATTTCTACGAGGAGTACAAGGCGGGAACGCTCGATATTCACGCCTTTCTTGATTTTCAGCTGAAGCCGCTGTCACGGCATCCGCGTGCCCAGCTCGAGGCGTGGCATCGCGAGTTCATGGACCGGAAGATCCGTCCTATCGTGCGCCGGAAGGCCCGCGGGCTCATCGCCGGTCATGGCGACGACTTGTGTGCCGTCGTCACGGCGACCAACAGCTTTGTGACTGCGCCCATCGCGCGCGAGCTGGGGATCGAGCACCTCATCGCGACGGACCCCGAGGAGATCAACGGCGAGTTCACCGGCGCCGTGCGCGGCATCCCGTGCTTTCGGGAAGGAAAAGTTGCGCGGCTCGAGGAGTGGTTGTCGTCTCGCGGCTCATCGCTCGAGGCGTTCGAGGAGTCGTGGTTCTACAGCGACTCGCTGAACGACCTGCCGCTCCTCGCGCGCGTGACCCATCCCGTCGCTGTCGATCCGGATGACACGCTGCGCGCGCACGCCGCAAGTCTCGGCTGGCCCATCATCACGCTTGAAGGATGAAGGCGGAAGGATCCCATGAAGGATGAAGGCGGAAGGATGAAGGATGAAGTGAAGACCGGAAGGGGCGGGCCAGTAGCGCTTTCCGCGTTCGATCCTCGCCGTTCTGCTTTCATCCTTCATCCTTCATCCTTCATCCTTGAAATATGTCTCGTCCGCTAGCGCTTGGCGGGGCGTTCGCTGCCGCTGCCGTAGCGAGCGTCTTTCTGGCGCTGATCGCCGGGCCATTTCCGATCCCGGCGCGGGTGGTCGTCGACAGCGTGCTGTTCCCCATGCCGGGCGTGGTTCACGACATCATCTGGAACCTGCGGGCACCGCGCGCCCTGGCGGCTTTTGCCTGCGGCGGGCTTCTTGCTCTCGCCGGAGCCTTGCTGCAGGCCCTGTTACGGAACGCGCTCGCGGATCCGTACGTGCTCGGCGTCTCCGGCGGCGCGGCGCTGGGTGCACTGCTCGCGCTGGTCGCCGGAGCGGGAGCCGCGCTCATGAATCTCGCGGCGCTGGCCGGTGCGGCGTGCGCGATATCGATCGTGTTCGGGCTGAGCTTCCGCAGCGGCGAGTGGGACATCTACCGCCTGCTGCTCACGGGCGTCGTGCTCGCGGCCGGCCTGTCCGCGCTGGTGAGCCTTGTCCTAGTGACAGCTCCCCATGTGCAGGTGAAGGGAATGCTCTTCTGGCTGATGGGCGACCTGTCCTACGCGGGGAGCCCCATCGCGGCCTTGACGGTGCTTGTCACCGGCACCGCGCTCGCGGCCGCC
>Ga0256867_10000122_pt1 | contig 28052 bp, 30 predicted proteins | sample RVTome_15_FD_185939 | JGI IMG/M metagenome (GOLD analysis project Ga0256867, IMG submission 185939) | Soil microbial communities from uranium-contaminated site in the Upper Colorado River Basin, Wyoming, United States - RVT150D86 (HiSeq) ... | reverse complement strand
TTGGCGGGATGCTCGCCGCGGATAGGAGAGGCTCGATAACCCCGGAGACGGTCGTCAACACCAGGTAAGCAACAAACCAGGGCAGGGGTCGAGGCGACAAGACCAAGGCACCGAGAGGTGAGACCAGAGCCCACAACAGGACACCACTGGATGCGACAAAACCCCCAAGGCTCCACTGCAGGAGCACTGGGAGGAGCAGCATCAGTCCCAGCTGGCTCGTCAGAAACACCTCGAAGCGGCCGGATCGAGCCAATGCGATGAGACTGATGATGGATATGACTTGGTAGGCGAACGGGAGAGATGCTGACAAGTACAGCCCGAGAGAGGCATATGTCGCGACCCAAACGATCGCCATCCCAATGATCATCGTCGCCGTCAGGACAAGTGATGCCTTGCGGAGACGCTCGTCTTCTCCATCCCCCGGAAGCACCCCGATGGCGACAAGCTTCCGAGCCCAGGTCGGAAGCCGCTCCACCCATACGCGTGGCGATCTGGCGACTATGACCTCGGGCGGCCCTTTTGCTGACAAGACCCTCTCCTCCCCCTCATTCGGCAATAGCCCCATGGCTTTCTCGGTCGAGCCAGGTCGCTGCCAAGTTAGACCCCGATGTGTGAGCTTCGAGAGTCCGCTACCTGTTCAGTTCCGCACGCCAGAGTTGTGAGGCCATGGGGCGCCACGCCCATCTGACTGGCCAGCTAGATCTGGTGGCTTTGCCAAAGTTCACCGGTTCCTGACGCCGACCCTCCCCAACCTGGAAAGCCTCCACCGGCTTGGCCCAATTCTCCGTGTCCCTCGGTTCGCTCATCTTGAACTCCTTTCTCCGCCCACAGATCTAGCGGTTCTCCGTTCCGGGACCGTTACGAGGGACGGTTACCGGCGCGGTAACCGCGATCGGCAAGAATCACCCCGGTGAGCGACTTCGATGCCACTGTGGTCGGCGCAGGGCCAAATGGGCTCTCGGCCGCCGTCGAGTTGGCCCGTTCGGGCCGCAAGGTCCTCTTGGTGGAGGGGGCCGATGAGATCGGTGGCGGCACCCGGACCGCCGAGCTGACCCTCCCCGGGTTCTGGCACGACGTCTGCGCCGCCATCCACCCATCAGGAATCGCCTCCCCATTCTTCTCCGAGATCGGGCTGGAGGTCGATTGGGTCCAGCCTCCACTGCCCTTCTCCCATCCCCTGGACGGGGGCCGGGCCGTCGCCCTCCACCGCTCGGTGGTCGAGACGGCTTCCCAGTTCGGCGCGGACCGCGCCAGGTACGTCGACCTGATGCAACCCCTGGTGGACCGGATCGATCCGCTGATAGACGACATCCTGGGCCCGATGAACCTCATCCCCGAGCATGGCGCCACCTTCGCCAGGATCGCTGCCCTCGGCGGGCTCCCCGCCTCGGTGGTCGCATCCCGCTTCGAGAGCATGGAGGCCAGGGGCCTACTCGCCGGCCTCGCCGCCCACGCCATCGCCCCTTTCAACGCCCCGGCCACCTCGGGGGTGGGGCTGATGCTGGGAACCATCGGCCACGCCATGGGATGGCCTATGGCCCGGGGAGGCTCACAGCGGATCGCCGAGGCGCTGGCAGCGCTTCTCACGGATCTCGGAGGCTCCATCGAGACGGGAAGGATGGTCCATACCGTGGACGAGTTGCCCGGCGAGCTCTTGCTCCTCGACGTGATGCCACCCGCGGCCTATCGGATGGCGAGGAGTCGCATCTCGCCGACCAGTCTCTGGGGCAGGGGTCGTTGGAAGCCCGGTCCCGGGGTGTTCAAAGTCGACTGGGCTCTCGACGGCCCCATCCCGTGGTCCGACCCCCTCAGCCCCCGGGCGGGCACCGTGCACGTCGGCGGTACCTGGGAAGAGGTCAAGGCCGCCGAGGATGAGGTCTTCGACGGGGCCCATCCGCAGCGGCCGTTCGTGCTCCTCGCCCAGCAGACGCCGTTCGACGCGACCCGAGCACCGGAGGGCAAGCACACCGCCTGGGGGTACTGCCACGTCCCCAACGGATCGACGCTGGACATGACCGGGCCCATCGAGGCCCAGATCGAGCGGTTCGCCCCCGGGTTCCGGGATCTCGTCCTCGAGCGTCACACCCGAAACTCCCTCGAGTTCGAGGCCTACAACCCCAACTACGTGGGGGGCGACATCGGAGGAGGCGGGTTCGGGCTCAAGAAGGTCCTGCAGTTGGGGTCGAAGCGCCCCTACTCCCTCGGCGGCGGGGTCTTCCTCTGCTCCTCCGCCACACCGCCCGGGGCCGGAGCGCACGGGATGTGCGGCTACTACGCAGCGCGGGCCGCCATCGACTGACTCATCCCGCTACGGCAGCATCCTCGTCGTCGTAGAGCGAGATGGCCTCATCGAGTCTGGTGAGAGAGAAGATGTCGCGATTGTGGTCACTCAGGCCGTAGGCACGAAGGTCGTGTCCTGCCCGCTGCGCCCGGATCAGGGTTGTCACCAGGAGACCGATCCCCCCCACTGTTCATGTACTCCAGACCCTCGAAGTTGAGGATCACAGCCTCTCACGTTGCTCACCCTCGCCGCGGCGGTGGCAGCGCACCATTACGGCGCGGGGAGCCCGCGTGCCGCGGAGCGGTATCGACGCGCCGGCGACTTGGCCGAAACGTCTACGCCAACGACGAGGCGAAGACCATGTAGCGGTCCTCGCCGTGGTCATCGTTCGTAGCGGGGCGGAATTTGAACCCGCGATCTTCGGGTTATGAGCCGGCACCCTCCACCGGTGCCTGACCTGTCAACCCTCGCGGTGTGTCTCCAGGCCGTCGAGGATCAGATCCAGGCCGAACTCGAACTCGTCGGCGTAATTGTGGCCGGGTCTCGTGACGTACTCCATGGCCATCTCCGCCAGGTGGGGATACCGGTCGGCCGGGAGAGTTTCGAGGATGGCTCCTGCCGGCTCGGCGGTCTCCTCGGAGGTGTCGAACAGAAAGCTCGTCTCTTGAACCACGAATCCGTAGATGTAGCTGTCCAGCAACAAGAAGGCGTGAGCCGCCATCTCGACCGAGAAGCCTCCGGCCCGAAGGCTTCCGATGACCGCGTCGGTGTACCGCAAGGCTGCGGGTCCCATCGCTGCTCGGGACTCCATCATTCCGATTGCCCATGGGTGGCTCGCCAGGACCTGTCGGGCTGAGGCGGCTCGCTGTCGCATGGCAGTCTTCCAGTCGGCCTCGGCGGACGGTAGGTCGATCTCGCCGACCACGATGTCGACGATACCGTCCAGAATCTCGTCCTTGCTGGCCACGTGTTTGTAGAGCGACATCGCTTCGACGCCGAGGTGTCGGCCTAGTCGACGCATGGTCAGCGATTCCAGGCCCACCTGGTCGGCGACGGCGATGGCGGCGTGCAGCACCCGCTCTCTGCTCAATGGCGTGCGAGGCCGTGGGTTCGGGTCGGTTCGGCCGGCCAAGTCCAATCCTTTCGGTCCCTGTTTCAGGCGGGCGCTTTGACAGCTTACTAAGTAAACCCTAGATTACTTAGTAAGCCCAACGACCGGGAGAGAGACATGAGGAGCAACGCCATGAGGTCACACGAGAATTCGCAACGGCTGGAGGATGTGCAGGTACCTGTCCGGCTGAAGCTGTCGGCACTGTGGGTGTCCGCGATGTTCCTGTACGTGTACGTGGACATCTTCGCGTTTTACAAGCCGGGAACAATCGACGACATCATGGTGGGACGCGTATGGGAGTTCGACATCACTCAGGGCTGGGCGCTCGGGGCCCTGGTCCTCATGACGATTCCAAGCCTGATGGTGTTTCTGTCCCTGGGGCTGCCGGCACGCGTGGCCCGCTGGGCCAACGTCGTGGTCGCGTCCCTGTTCGTCCTGGTCTCGATCGGAAACGCGGTGGGCGAGACGTGGGCCTTCTACTGGTTCGGCTCGGCCGTCGAGGCGGCGCTGCTCCTGGTGATCATCCGGTACGCATGGACGTGGCCCCGCCTGGTCGACCGAGTCGCTGGACAGTAGTCACCACGCGGAATATCGAGGAGGTCAGCCGATCTCGATGACGAGCTTCCCGAGGACGCGACCTGCCCCAAGATGGCGCAGAGCCTCGGGCACTCCCTCCAGCGGGTAGGTCCTCTCGATGGTGGTGCGTAGCGCCTCGGCGGCGACCATATCGGCGATCCGGAGTAGGTCCTGCTTGTTCGGCCGCACCATCAGCACCCCGATCCTCCGGCCGCCGGTCGATAAGAGTCGTCCGACGGTGGCGGCCGACAGAAGGGCGCGCACGGAGCCGCCGACCACCGCGTAGCGGCCACCGGGAGCGACAGCACGGCGGATGGCGAACATCGACCGTTCACAGACCAGGTCCAAGATGAGGTCGTACCGGGTGTCCGTCTTCGTGTAGTCCGTGCGTGTGTAGTCGAGCACATGGTCGGCGCCGAGAGACCTAATGAACTCTTGTTTCGGGGCGTTGTCGACGCCGGTCACCTCCGCCCCGGCGGTCTTCGCCATCTGCACCGTGAAGGCGCCGGCTCCTCCGCCGGCTCCGTTGACGAGGACCCGATCCCCCGGCTCGATCCTCCCCGACGTGCCCTGGAGGGCGATGAGCGCCGCTTGGGGGAGGGTGGACGCTTCGGCGAAGGTGACCGTCGCCGGCTTGTGGACGATGGGCGCCGTCTCCGGGACGGAGACGTACTCGGCGAATGCACTCCCCCCGTGGTACATGACATCGCCGAACACCTCGTCACCGGGTCGGAACGACTCCACGGCGCTTCCGACCTCCACCACCCGTCCGGCGACATCCGAGCCGAGGATGAGCCGGCGTGGTCGGCGCAGCCCCCCCATCCTGGCGTGGAGAGGCTTGCCGATCAGACCCTCCCAGTCCGACCGGTTCACCGACGCCGCCTCCACCCTGATGAGGAGGTCGCGGTCGCCGAGAACGGGGATCTCCACCTCGCGCATCTCGAGGACCTCGGGGGGCCCGTACCGCTCATACACCATCGCCTTCACCCTTACCCCCAATTGTTGGGCACCCGGCCACCGGCATGTGACGACAGGCGGATTGTCATCAGTTCGTCAGCAAGAGCGTACGTCTCGGGAACGCCGTCTTCGACTCCCACGGCCGCCCCGCGGACTCTCCCGATGAACATGGGGTTGCTTGCTCGACATGGTCGAGCGTGTATCAGGTCTCGAAAAACCACGACCCGTTGCTATAGCACGGTGCCTACTGGTCGAGCGACCACCTCCGGGTGGAGGGCAAGGGGACGTCGCCGTATCCGTGGCAGCGGGCCTCACTCAGCCGAAACTCGAAGAGGATGTAGCGGTCGGCGGGCACGTAGCTCGCCGAGTCGGCCACGTGGGACCACATGTCGAGATCTTCGACGGCCAGGCCACGGCCGCTGGAACTGAACTCGCCCCCTGTGCCTGCGTTATCAGGGACTCCGCTGTGCAGCGCGAACCACCCCCGCTGCTCGAGGTCTCTCGCCTTGGGAGAGGTCGGCTCCATGTACAGGTAGAGCCCGACGGCGGTGAAGATCGGTGTCACCGGATGCACACGGGGCAACCCGGACCGGCGAACCGTCGCCAGATATGCCGGCGCTGCCTTCAGCCTGTCGGCACCGAACCGTGCCAGCTCCGGCTCCTGCCGGGCGAAGGCACCCCAGCCGACCGTTGCAGGCAATGCTGTGTCAGACACGTCCAACCGAACTGGCACGGCCAAGGTCTAGCCCTGCTCGATGCGGATCATGTTGCCCGCGGGGTCGCGCACTGCGGCATCGCGGGCGCCCCAGAACTGATCGGCGGGCTCTGACAGCACTTCGACGCCGGGCGAAGCGGCGACCTGCTCGAATGTGGATTCGAGGTCGTCGGAGCGGAAGAACGGACCGGGCAGCTCTCCCTTGGCGAGGAGGGCGGCGAGGGCCTCGCCGTCTTCCTGGGAGCGGCCTGCCTCCGGCTGGGACAGCACGATGGAGATCTCGGGCTGACTGTCGGTGACGAGGGTGATCCAGCGGAAGCCGTCGTTGTCGACCTCGTTCTGCACCGTGAGACCGAGGGTGTCGCGGTAGAAGCCGAGGGCGGCATCGGGATCGTCGACGTAGATGTGGACTGTGCTGAGTGAAATGCTCATGTCGGCGACGCTACGAGGATGCGGCGAAAGTTGCTTCTCGAAAACTGCTCTCTTCCGCCGGCCCCTGGCTCCTGTCCTTACGAGGCCGGGTCAGCACCATCGTCTCGCAGCCGGGCACCATGCGAAGCTCGTCGTGGTTGCGGGCCCGGTAGGCGCTCGGCGTCTCACCGACCAGCTCGGTGAACCGGGATGAGAAGGAGCCGAGGCTCGTACAGCCGACTGCGAAGCAGACTTCCGTCACGTTCATGCCGGTATTGCGCAGCAAGGTCTTCGCCCGCTCGATGCGCCGGGTCATCAGGTAGGAGTACGGCGTCTCGGAATACGCGGCGCGGAAGCGGCGGCTGAAGTGGGCGGGGGACATCGCCGCCGTCCGGGCGAGCGCCGGTACGTCGAGCGGCTCCGCGTAGTCGCGGTCCATCTGGTCGCGAGCCCGGCGCAACAGACGCAGCTCTTCGAGGTCGACGCTCACACAACCAGCCTAGATGCCGATTTCGACAACCATGGCCGGCCAACCCGGGCGGAGGTTGGCCCTAAGCCGCGCCCACGTATTCGGCCAGGTGCTTGCCGGTGAGGGTGGAACCATCTGCGACCAGATCAGCCGGTGTGCCCTCGAACACCACCCGGCCGCCGTCGTGGCCTGCTCCGGGGCCGAGATCGATGATCCAGTCGGCATGGGCCATGACGGCCTGGTTGTGTTCGATCACGATGACCGACTTGCCCGATTCCACGAGCTGGTCGAGGAGCGCGAGCAGGTGGTCGACGTCGGCGAGGTGCAGCCCGCTGGTCGGCTCGTCGAGGATGTAGATCCCGCCCTTCTCCGCCATGTGGATGGCAAGTTTCAGCCGTTGACGTTCTCCACCGGAGAGTGTCGTGAGCGGCTGGCCGATACTCAGATAGCCGAGTCCCACCGCGTACATGCGTTCCAGGATGGCGTGGGCGGCCGGCACCCTCGACTCACCCTCGGCGAAGAACTCCTCGGCTTCGGTGACCGACATCGCGAAGACCTCGCTGATGTTCCTGCCGCCCAACTCGTACTCGAGCACTTCGGCCTGGAACCGCTTGCCCTCGCACACCTCGCAGGTGGTCGCCACGGTGTCCATGAAGCCCAGCTCGGTGTAGATCACCCCATTCCCGTTGCAGTTGGGGCAGGCACCGTCGGAGTTCGGGCTGAACAGCCCTGGCTTCACGTCGTTGGCCTTGGCGAACGCCTTCCGTATCGAGTCGAGCATCCCGGTGTAGGTCGCCGGGTTGCTACGCCTGGACCCGCGGATCTCGGTCTGGTCCACCAAGACGACGCCCGCGTCCTTGGGTATGGAGCCCTGGACGAGCGAGCTCTTGCCGGACCCGGCGACCCCGGTGACCACGACGAGCACCCCGAGTGGGATGTCGACGTCGACGTCTTGAAGGTTGTGCTGATTCGCGTTTCGAATCTCGAGGCGCTCGGTCGAGGTGCGGAACACCGACTTGACGGCTGCTCGGTCGTCGAGATGCTCACCGGTCAGCGTGCCGCTGGCCCGCAACTCCTCGACGGTGCCTTCGAACACGACCTCGCCACCGGCGCTCCCGGCACCGGGTCCCAGGTCGATGATGTGGTCGGCGATCTGGATGGTCTCCGGCTCGTGCTCCACCACCAGCACCGTGTTGCCCTTGTCGCGCAGCTGCACCAGCAAGTCGTTCATGCGTTGGACGTCGTGTGGATGGAGGCCGATCGTTGGCTCGTCGAAGACGTAGGTGACGTCGGTGAGCGGGGAACCGAGGTGACGGATCATCTTGGTGCGTTGTGCCTCGCCGCCCGACAGCGTGCCCGATGGCCGGTCCAGGGAGAGGTAGCCGAGGCCGATCTCGACGAACGAGTCGAGCGTCTCCTGCAGTGCATCGAGGAGAGGCTTGGCCGACGGCTCGTCGAGCTCGCGGACCCACTCGGCGAGATCGCTGATCTGCATCGCGCAGACGTCGGCGATGCTCTTGCCCGCGATCTTCGACGACCGAGCCGCCTCGTTGAGACGAGTGCCGCCGCAGTCGGGACAGGCGGTGAACGCCACCGCTCGCTCCACGAACTCCCGGATGTGCGGCTGGAGCGTGTCGACGTCCTTCGACAGGAATGACTTCTGGATCTGAGGGACCAGCCCCTCGTAGGTCAGGTTGATGTTGTTGATCTTGACCTTCACCGGCTCCTTGTACAGGAAGTCGTGGAGCTCCTTCTTGGTGTACTTGGTGATCGGCTTGTCCGGGTCGAGGAAGCCCGACTCGGTGAAGTAGCGCACCGACCAGCCACCCGCCTTGTAGCCGGGCACGGTGATGGCGCCCTCGGCGAGCGACTTGCTCTCGTCGTAGAGCTGGGTGAGGTCGATGTCGCTCACCGAGCCCATGCCCTCACAGCGCGGGCACATGCCGCCGTGATAGACGACGTTGCGCACCGAAATCCGCTCCCCCTTGCCTTTGTCGACGGTCATCGACCCGCTCGCCTTCCGGGTCGGGACGTTGAACGAGTAGGCGATCGGAGGCCCGATCTGCGGCTGCCCGAGACGGCTGAAGAGGATGCGCAGCATCGCGTTGGCGTCGGTCGCGGTGCCGACGGTGGAGCGGACGTTGGCGCCCATCCGCTCCTGGTTGACGATGATCGCGGTCGTCAGGCCGTCGAGTACGTCGACCTCGGGCCGTGCCAGCGTCGGCATGAAACCCTGGACGAAGGCGCTGTATGTCTCGTTGATCAACCTCTGGGATTCGGCGGCGATCGTGTCGAAGACGAGGGAGCTCTTCCCCGATCCCGAGATCCCGGTGAACACCGTCAAGCGGCGCTTGGGGACTTCGACACTGACGTCCTTGAGGTTGTTTTCCCTGGCCCCGGTCACCCGGAGGAAGTCGTGGCTGTCGGCAGAGTGCATCCCATCCACGCGAAGTCAGCCTGTCCGTAGGGCAAAGGTGAGATCCATAACCGCCAACGCTAAGGATCCAGCACCCCGCGCGCTTCTCCGATCCTGCTCGGTTTTCGGCTGGAACGGGTTGGGTCCTTGGCGATGGCTGGCAACTCTCAATGACATCGCCTCGAGCCGTGCGAGCGACGAGCGGAATCGCATCTGAGAGTCTGCCTCGTTTGACACCCGCTAGAAATTAGGGCCGAGTCCAAACAACCAGAAACCCCCAGATCTGAGGCCTGGGGGTTCGTCGTAGCGGGGGCGGGATTTGAACCCGCGACATTCGGGTTACGTGGCAGTACAGGCCCGATGGTCAGCCACCAAGCCCCTTTCGGCGAGATACCGAGTCGATTCAGCGACCACGGTTGTGGCGAATTGCGTTCCTTCGATCCCGCGACCCTTGTGCTCGATGAGGACAAGGATGCTCTACCCCTGCTCGTCACGATGTCGGAGATGCTCTTGATCACGGGTGCTTCGCCACTTCGCGGGTCCTTCGTGAGGACCCGGTGCTTATCGAGGTTCGCCATATCAGCGAGCAGCGAGAGCACGGCGATGCAGTGATCGCTTTCTCGACGGTGCTCTTAGTCACAGCCCTATCTGCTTCCAGAGCATCCTTGAGGTGGTATGCGGAGACCAAGAACTCGAGGAGATCCTGGGTGGCGGAATGTATGTCATAGCTGCCGCGTCCCCGCTGCGAGGTTTCGTGATCCCTGGCAATCGTCGGAGCAACTGTTCCCAACGGAGCCGCCAATCCCTATCCTCACGACCTGGAGTCAGACTTGTGGTGACCGAGGCTGAAGTGTGAATGTGCTCAGAGAGCAACTCGGAGATGGCCAGGCGGGTTAACCCGCAGTCTGGAATTGGGGGCCGCTCCACGCCAGGAACCGAGCGAATATCGGACCTGTCGACTTCGGGCCCGAGCGGGGCGATCCAACCCCCTTCGAATGCGCGGTTGAGGGCAGCCTGGTCGGCGAGCCCGGTGTCGGGGGCGAGAGATAGATACGGCTCATCGGGTTCAGGTGAGGAATGAGCCACGATGCCCGCACAACCCGTGCGGATCCAACTCGACGGACCGATGAGTTGGGGATCCACCAGTCGTCTGATCGACGTGAGAAATGCATCAGCCGGAGTAACTGTGTCTGCGCCGGGCCTGGTTGACCGTAATGTCCAGCGGCTCGATGGCCTTCTGAACCGAACGTCACGAACAAGTCCTTGCCACCTACCACAAGCAAGACGAACAATGACATCGCCAATTGAACCGGACTCGCCGAAGGCGGGGGTGAACGAAGACTCATCGGTGCCGACCCAAGAGCCACCCATCGTCGATGAGCCTGGAAGCCCTGGAGGCCTTCGGACATTCCACCTGCTCGTGGCGAACACGCTGATCGCAGGCACCGCCAACAACTTCCTGTGGTTTGCCCTGGTGTTCTGGGTGTACCTCGAAACGCGATCCGTGGTCGCCACGTCGGTGATTGGTGGCGCCTACATGCTTCTGTACGCAGCCTCAGGGATGTTCTTTGGCACCTTCGTCGACCGTCACAGTCGAAAGACGTCGATGGTGCTCTCCAGCGTGGGATCACTGGCTTGCTTCCTGCTGGCCGCGATTGTCTATTTCGTGGCTCCGGAAGGCTCGCTGCCCTCCCTGTCACAACCATTGACCTGGGTATTCGTCGTGCTGGTCCTGCTCGGCGCCATCGCCGGGAACCTGCGATCGATCGCACTGTCGACCACGGTCACCTTGCTCGTGCCAGTCGAGAGACACGACCGGGCCAATGGTCTGGTGGGCACCGCCAATGGAGTTGCCTTCGCCCTCACTTCGGTATTCAGCGGGCTGGCAATCGGCCTCCTCGGGATGGGTCCGAGCCTCGTCATCACCCTGGTGACGGCTGGCCTGGTCACCGCTCATCTGTTGACCATCCACATCGACCACGACACGGCGAGCCAAGACGGTTCCGACTCCGATGGGGCACCAGCTGTGGACTTCAAGGGGGCGATGCTGGCGGTGCGGGTCGTGCCCGGGCTCCTGGCGCTCCTCCTGTTCAGCACCTTCAACAACTTCCTCGGCGGGGTGTTCATGTCCCTGATGGACCCCTACGGGTTGGAGCTGGTATCAGTCGAGGTCTGGGGGATCCTGCTCAGCGTCGCGAGTTTCGGCTTCATCGTCGGTGGGCTGGTGGTCGCGACGAGGGGCCTCGGCTCCAACCCGGTCCGAACTCTCCTGTTGGTGAACGTGGCGCTGTGGACCATCACTGTCCTGTTTCCGATCCGCTCATCGGTCATCCCGCTGGTCATTGGGTTCTTCCTCTACCTGACCTTGATCCCAATGGCGGAAGCATCGGAGCAGACCATCATCCAAAGGTTGGTCCCCTTCCAAGAGCAGGGCCGGGTCTTCGGCTTCTCACAGACCATCGAGACCGCGGCTTCACCCCTGACCGCATTCCTGATCGGCCCCATCGCCCAAGCCTGGGTCATCCCATTCATGACCGACGGATCCGGAGCAGACACCATCGGGGGCTGGTTCGGAACCGGACCGGAACGTGGAATGGCGATCATCTTCATCGTCGCCGGAGTCATCGGCCTCGCTGTCACGATCATTGCCCTGAACTCGCGCGCCTACAGGAATCTCTCGCATCGCTACGAGCAAGGCAACCGCGAGCCGACAGCCGTCTAGGACAACAAGGGCTGAAGGGGTCCGAATCGCGGGTGCCGGGGTTCAGGTCGAGGAGGTGTGCGTGCGGGCCAGCTCTTCGACCACGTCGTCCTTCGACGCATGCCATTCCTCGATCACCCCGGGCATCTTGGACGCCATGAACTCGAATTCGGCCTGTGTCTGGAGCAGCCGCCGGCGTCGGCCGCACCACAGGCGAAACTCGAAAGGTCCGCGGACCGCGACCAGAGAGCGTGCGCCCGGTCGTGGCAGACTGAGTTGAGCGAAGGCGTCGGGCGCGCCCGGTGGCGGTGGTCCGGTGGTACTACGAGTTGCCGGTGTCGATGACGTTGTTGGCTGCGGTGATCGCGTTCGGTGATGCGGTTCGATCGCGTCGCTCGATCAGTGCCAAAGGCCGACGACAACACATCGAGGAGGAGCGTCAGCGGGAACGGGAGGCGGCTCGGCTGGTTGAACAGGAGCGGCTGCAGATCGCACGAGAACTCGACGACGTGCTCGCACACACCATGGCGGTCATCTCCATCCCAGTCCCGGTGACCGGTTCGACCCAGATCGCCTCGATCGCGACCGACCTGGGACGGGTCGGAATACCACAGCCACGTCTCGAGGCCGGTCGGCCCGTTGTCAGGTCCATGTACGGGTTCGACTCCCAGCGCGGACCCGCCAACGCTCCAGTTGCGGATGCGAGTTCGTCCCAGATCTCGTCCTCGCCCTCTTCGAGGTCGATGCATTCGGTCTGCGTCTCGACTACCTCTCCGTCGACGATGTGATCCCGGAGTGCCACAACGAGTCCCGTCGCGTCCATTTCCTCTTCCTGAATCCCCTTGACGTCACGTACCAAGCTCGCGCTTGTCGAACCGTCCGCGTCGTACGGATGAATGTCTTGTATGCGGAATTTGTGTGTTTTTCCAAGGTTTGTCGGTGTACGCACCGCGAATCTGCCTGCTACGACCGGGAACGATGACTGCGTCGCCGACGGTTTTGGGACCTGAACAAAATGGCGGAACCACCCTTCCAGCGCGCGTTGGCGGCCTTGGACTGCGACGAATTCGGCGGCGACTCGACTCGTTCGAACCCCGTCAGGCTGATGGCCCCATGTGGCCGCGGTAAGCGTCAGCCAACTCGTGGCTGACGCTTCGCTTCTTTGTTTGCGGTCACCGGGCCTCCCATCAGGTACCAGGTCTCCATCTCGCCCATGCCCTTGACCGCGATAGTGCCGCGCGGCTCTAGCTCGAACTCGTCCTTCAGCAGCTCATAAGTTTGCAGAGTGACCTGGACCCGACCTGGCGTGCCAGCCGACTCCATCCGGGAAGCGAGGTTCACCGTATCGCCCCAGAGGTCGTAGAGGAACTTCCGCCGCCCGATGACGCCGGCCACCACCGGCCCCGAGTTGATCCCGATCCGCATCTGGAGGTCTAGGTCGCCGCAAGGGCCGCCGGGCGCCGCCGACTCCACCATGTCGAGCGCCAGCAGGGCGATCGCCCGCGCGTGGTCCGGCCTCCGGATCGGTGCGCCCGCAGCCACCATGTAGGCATCGCCGATGGTTTTGATCTTCTCGAGGCCGTGCCGCTCAGTGAGGGTGTCGAAGTGACTAAACAGTCGATCGAGCAGCCCGACGACCTCGGCAGCGGGGAGGTCCTTCGAGCGCGCGGTGAAATCTACGACATCCGCGAACAGGACCGACGCGGCCGTGAACTGGTCGGCGATGGTGCCGGTCTCGCCCTTGAGGCGCTCGGCGATCGAGGCCGGAAGGATGTTCAGGAGCAGGCCCTCTGAACGCTGCTGCTCCGACCGGAGAGCCGTCAACGCTTCCTCGCGCTGCTTCGCGAACAGCGCGAGCAGCGTGAAGAAAATCGTCCCGCCGACGACGACGTTGAGGGCCAGCAGCATGCCGGAGAACCACACGGGCAGGGGGGACGGAATCCCCAGCGCGACTCCGATGAGCCCCGACGCAAGGAAGATCGTCACGAAGGCGATGAACCACCGGACGCCGGCGCGCACACCATCGAAGACCAGAGCGCCGAGTGGGGCGAGAATGCCCCAGATACCCGGCGAGCCGCCGGGGAGGAATCCGCCGAGGGCGATCATCGACAGCGTCGGCGCCAGCAGGATATCCCAGAGCTGGATGCGCAAGAGCACGGGGAAGTTGCCGGTCCGGGCGAAGAGCGCGATGGACACGATGGAAATGGCCGCGTAGAGCAGCGCCACGGAGCCCGACCAGGCGCCGAAGGCGAGGTATAGGCCGGCCCACAGAAACGAGATCGGCAGGATCAGGAGCGCTATCAAGACGAGCAGCGCCTTGCGGATGCGCGCCTCGTGGTCATCGGCCGGGTCGGCGCCGACCTTCGCGAGCCGGTCCCTTGCGCGGTCGAGCAGGCCCCGAAGAGACGTCACCGCGCGAGGATAGGCGCGCCTGTCCTGCGTGACGTCGGCGCGGCGCACGGTTGCGGGCGCTAGCGCCGCTACGGATGCAACCGAACACGTACCGAGATGGCACCACGTGCCGATGGTGGTCGTCGGCGAGGTTTTTCTTCGTAGCGGGGCGGGATTTGAACCCGCGACCCTCGCGCTATGAGCCCTACGAGGTACTCCTCAGGGCCGTGAGCCGGCTCATCGACGATAGTCAGCGTGGCGACGAATCTGAACGCCTGTCAACCGATAACAGGCGGTACTCCGACTGAAAGCTACTCCCGATGACGTTACATCGAAATGACAAGCCAGAAGGCGATGGGAGTTACGCCGCCCCTGGTCCAGGTTGAGCCACGAAACCGGCCCCTAAGGCTCTCATCGAGAAGAGACCCTGAGCAGACCTGAAACGCGTGGAGTAGTTTCCTGCCCTGGCATCGTCGAAGGAGCAACCACGTCTCGTCAAAGGCTGGTATTAGCCACCGTTTCGCTCATAGGGACAGCAATCTTCGTTGTTCTTATCGCAGCCCTGCACTTTGTTAGTGATATCGACCCGATCCAGCGTCCAACGAGTGAGTATGCGGTCGGACCGACCGGGTACCTCATGACGTTGGCGTTTGTCGCCTTGAGCGTGAGTACCTGGGCGTTGGTCATCGGCCTTTATCGAGACCTCTCCGAGCCAGCCCGATCTCGACTCGGGCTCGGTCTCTTGGGAGTTTTTGGGATTGGCGTTCTAGTGGCCGCAATTTTTCCCATCGACTTGGAAGGCGCTCCACAAACCCTCCACGGGACCATCCATTCCATCAATGGTCCACTGGCATTCTTGAGCCTTGTCGTCGGCATCAACCTGGTGTCGCGCAAACTCAAACACGATGAGAGATGGCAACCGATCCATCGGTTCGCCTCGGTCCTCGCGGTCATCATGATCCCCGAGTTCCTCGCTGGTGGTCTAGCGGCCGCCAGGGAAACCGGAGCCGGGATCGCACAGCGCCTCCTCGTCGTAACCTTCGCCGCCTGGTTTTTGCTAATGGCCATGCGTCTTCGAAAAACCGCCACGCAGACGGCAGCTGCGCGGAGATGACTTATCGTCGGCGCTAGGGTTGGCACACCAAGGAGGGCTTGTCTAGACGTGGGTTGCGGTGTCTAGACCATGTCGACTCTGGTCATATCTGCTCGGCAAGTACCTCTGGTCGTCACCCGATAAGGTCGTCTGAGGTAGTCGGCAACCTTCTTGCCCTGATCCCGGTCGCTGCGAAAATCGCGTTTGCTACCGCCGGGGCCACCGGCGGTACGGCGGGCTCTCCAACCCTTGCCGGCGACTCGTCGCTTGGCATGATCAGGACCTCGATCCGGGGCATGTAACTCATCCGCATCAGTTGGTAAGTGTCGAAGGTGTGCTGTTCGATCTTGCCGTGCCGAACGGTTATGGCCGACCGCAGTGCCGTGGCAAGTCCATCGACAATCGCGCCCTCTACCTGGGAAGTAACGATGCTCGGGCACGAGGAAAACGCGACTGTTGGGCTTCAGCGTGGCTTCAGAGCCCCACCAAAATGGCTCCCCAAACCCACCCGAACAGCGAAAAACCCTTGCGATGCAAGGGTTTTTCGGTGGTAGCGGGGGCGGGATTTGAACCCGCGACCTTCGAGTTATGAGCCCGAGTCCGGGTATTCGGTGACCAGGAGAAACGGGCGACATCCCTGAGGCCATTTCTGGTTCGCGTCATTTCGGGTTCTTGCCCGTCCCATCGCACCCTCTCGCGCGATGGACGCGCGATGGCGTGGTGTCTGCCGTCGCACCATCGTTCCCAGGGGTCATCGCTCAACGCTCTCATCCACGTCAACGTCATCATCAGGTGTCCGTCAAGAGATGGTGGTCCATTAACCGACAGCTCTGTGTCATCTGATGAAGAACGAAGCGGAGCTCTATTCGCCACCCATGGAACCGAAGAATTCGATGATCCGCTGAGTGTCATCGGAGAATGCCCATCGCTCCGTGAGCTTGCCGTCCTTCATGTGGGCAATCTCGGCGGTGCGATAGGTGAAGCTCTGGCCACCCATGTTCAGCGTGGTCTCAACCAGTCCGATGACGTGCTCGTCGTTGCCGACGACATCATGGACGTCGATAGTGAAAACGTCCGCGCCGAACTCCTCCATACCGGACATGCTCGCCACGACGGCATCCTTGCCGTAGAGAGTCTCGGCGCCGAGCTGATGCCAGACAACATCGTCGTCGAGAGCGTCGAAGGCCGCCTCGAAATTGCCTTGTTGGAGTTGCTCGTGGACCCCTCGAAAGATCGCCACGTGGGGATGTTCGGCCATGGTCGTGCTCTCCTTTCTGAGCATCATCAAGCTACACACCCAGGGAAGTCGATCGGCTCGACATCGTGATCGGGTTCCGTCGCGCTGCTGCCTTCATCGGCAGTCCTCGCTGACGCCCCCTCCCATCGCACCCTCTCGCGCGATGGACGCGCGATGGGGCCTACCGGTGTCAGACGCCGTTGGCCCTGTAGACCCGGACGTCGACGCGTTCTATGGTGATGAGGCCATCGCCGATCATGTGGTCCAGGGCGGGGAGGACGGCTTCGATCTTGTCCGCGGTGTCGACACATTCGATGATGATGGGGAGGTCTTCGGAGAGTCTGAGGATGTGGGCGGTGTGGAGTGTGCTCGACTTGCCAAATCCCTCGATACCTCGCAGGACGGTGGCCCCGGCGAGGCCATCGCGGCGCAGCGTTTCGACGATCGCCTGGTAGAGGGGGCGGCCATCGTGGGTATCGGATTCTCCGATGAAGATTCGGAGGAGTCGGGCGTCGGTCTGTTGTTCCATGGTGCCTCTTTTCAATTGGTCAGGCTATAGCCGGCGGCGCAGAGGATTACTCCGGGGACGAGGGTGATAAGGAGGTTGGCGATTGGTCTGAGCCGGAACGGAGATGGTCCAAGCCGAAGCGTTTCGATCATCCAGGTGGAGAAGGTGGTGAACCCGGCGAGGAAGGCGGCAGTGGCCAAGGTGGTGGACGATTCGAGGTTGTCGACACCGGCGACCAGGCCGAGGAGAAAGGCGCCGCTGAGATTGACGGTGAGCGTGCCCAGAGGGAATCCGGAGCGAGTGCGCCGTTGCACCACCCCGGACACGACGTAGCGGAGGACGGCTCCGGCGGCTCCCGCCAAGGTGGCTACCAACAACGTCAACGGAGGACCATTCCTGTGCGCTCTCCGACCAGGGCGAGGCCGAGACCACCAACAAGCGACGCGAATACATAGAGGACGGCCGTGAGCGTCCGCTGGTCTTGGACGAGGTGGACGACGTCGAGGCTGAACGCGGAGAAGGTGGTGAACGATCCCAGCATTCCGATGCCCCAGAACTGGAGCGACCATCTGGCCGAGACACCTTGCTCCCGTCGGGCCAAGTAAAAGCCGAGCAGGAGCGAGCCGACCAGGTTGGTGGCGAGAATCGCGAATGGGAATCCGCCCGGGGAGGTGGGGCTCCAGTAACCGATCCCGGTCCGTGCTGCAGAACCGAACAAGCCTCCTGCAAATACGGCAGCCGCAGGGCCGAGGCGATTGCCGAGCGTTAGAGCGATGCGATGCGATCGGACAGCGGGGGGCGGTGTTGGTGGTGACATGGCTCGACGTTTGAAGGAGCCATCAGCCCGACCGGGCGGGCGGTTAGCGGCGAGCCCCATCGCCGTCCAGCCATCCTAACCAGCCACGAATCCACATCCCGGCGCGGATCGAAGATCACATCATTTGGCACCGTGTTGGCTCGCATCGTCCAGACTGCTCGACTGCGAGATCTACGATCCGCGATCCATCCGCTGGAGAAAGACCCTGAGCTTCAAACGGACCGTTGTCCTCGTGGCGGTTCTCAACCTCTCCTACTTCGGGATCGAGTTCATCACGGCGCGCCGCATCGGTTCGGTGTCGCTGCTCGCCGACAGCATCGACTTCCTCGAGGACGCATCGGTCAACCTGCTCATCGTCGCCGCTCTCGGCATGACCCTGGCATGGAGGGCCCGAGTGGGAATGGTCCTAGCCGGGATCCTGTTGATCCCGGCGGGTGTGACTCTGTGGACCGCATGGGAGAAGCTCCGCGACCCGGTGGCGCCCGACCCCCTCCAACTATCGCTTGTTGGACTCGGCGCCCTCGTAGTCAACCTGACATGCGCCCTACTGCTAGTCGGGTTCCGCGCCAAGCAAGGCAGCCTGGCCCGAGCCGCATTCCTCTCGGCCCGCAACGACGCCATCGCCAACATCGCGATCATCGCAGCCGGCCTGGTAACCGCCTTCCTCATCCGATCGGCATGGCCCGATCTCATCGTCGGACTCGGGATCGCTGCACTAAACGCCGACGCGGCACACGAGGTGTTCACCGCGGCTAAAACAGAACGGGTAGAAGCCCAAGCCTGACATCTGGCGAGATCGCCTATCCCGACTAACCAGAGGGAACGGTCACATCGGCTTGCGCACCGGCCGATGTCGAACGACCCTGGCCGCAGCAGAGGCGTCAAGACGGACCACACCCGCTGCGGTTGCCGGCTTCAGACTGGCTTCAGGAGACGATTCGAGTCCCTGCGGGTCCTAGGGCCAGAAACGAGAAAAACCCAGGTGGTGCCTGGGTTTTCTTCTCGTAGCGGGGGCGGGATTTGAACCCGCGACCTTCGGGTTATGACGAGTGGGCTTCCAGGAAGGTTGATAAGCGGCGATCAGCGATGATCGACGTCAGAACGAGTGGGAACGGCTGCCAACCGATGTCAAGTGATGTCAGGCTGTGCCAGGCAGTTGGGCACCAGTTCGGCACCAGGATCGCTTCAGAGCAGTTCCCGGAATTCCAGCTCGGCTCTCGGTTTTCCCTCCGGACTTATCGGTTCCAGTCAGATAGTGCATCACTCACGGCGGTGGCGTTTTAGCATGCTGACGTCATGACCGACCGCGACGACTTCCTACGCTGGGTCAAGACCGCGCTGTACGAAGCCGAGCTCGCCCTGCACAACGGCGACGCGGGCCCACGCCGGGCGCTCTGGTCTCGCAACGAGCCAGTGAGCATCTTGGGTGCGTTTCGCAACGCCCTTGGGCAACGTGAGCTCGACGAACTCTTCTCTTCACTCGAGACGACCTTCTCCAATTGCACGTCGCACGCGTTCGAACTGCAGGCGTACGACGTAGTGGGCGACATGGCCTACACCGCCGGCCTTGAGCACACTTCGTGCTCGGTCGACGGACAGCCGGGCAGCTACACCTTGCGGGCTACGCAGGTGTACCGCCTCGAGGACGGCGAGTGGAAGGTAGCCCACCGCCATGGCGACACCGTGAGCGAGTGACGGCGCCGCATCGGCGAGGGGCGACGCGGATTCGGCGCCTTCGAGGCTCGATTCCTGAAGATTCGGTTGCTCGTGGTTCGAGACCGCCCTGAGAAGGCCTTTCTCTTTGGGTCTCAAAACGAAGAGCACAGCAGAGACGTGCGAGCAGATCCTCATGAAGTCGATCATTAGGTGGCACAGCCCCGGACCGTGCAGTACCCCACCCTGCTCGACCACCTGGCTTCCCGACCCCGCGCCTATCCACCCGAGCCAGTGGCGGCCGAGAAGTTCCAGGCCATGGTGGCCCTCAGGATCGCCAACACCCGGATTAGGAACTTCGGTGGCGGTCCTCGGGGGATGACTCTCAGATCGGATGCCGCTCCCTCGACGTCCGCAAGTACGTGAGGTCGAACAGTTCGGTGTCCGGGCCTACCAGAGCATCAATGTCCTGGGGCTCTTCGAAGCCGTCGAACTCCGCTCTGAGGTTGAGAACGTTCCGCACCCCGATCGGATCGATCTCTCCATCCGGGATGTTGCCGACACCCGGTCGCAACTGGACCAGATAGAACTGTTGGGCCAGCTCAGGGGTGGTGTTGGGGATGCCTTCGAGGATTGCCAGGCACTCGTCTTTGTTGGCGGGATCGAACATCCAGGCGGAGGCCTCGCGGTAGGCGGTGACGAAGTCGATCGCTCGCTCCGGATCCTCCTGCAGCCACTCTCTACGGGCAGCAGCCCAGACCCCGACATAGGGATCGTAATTGTCGTGAACCGACTCAAGGAGCACGAATCCACGGTTGGCCGCCCGGGTCTCGAACCCGCCGCTCATGAGAGTGGCGGCGAAGTCAGCATCTTTCTCGACCATGGCGACGTATCTGTCGTAGACCCCACCGGTCATGACGATGTCGTAGTCACGGTCCCGCTCCAACCCGTGATTGGCCAGGATCTTGTAAATGACGTAGGCAAATCCGGAGGCGGCGGCATCAACCGAGATGGTCTTGCCCCGTAGGTCAGCGATCGACCCGATTTCGGGTCGGGCCACGACGACCAGGTACATCCCGTAGTCGAGTCCGACGAAGCCCTGAGCATCCACCTTTCGACCAATCGGATTGCCGACGTTGAGCCGGTAGTTGGCGCTGTTGTCGGGCGAGGTCTGCACCACGTCGTATCGGCCGTCACTCAGATACTCGAACTGCTGGGTCGACGAGCTGACCTGCCCGAACTCGACATCGAGGTCATGGGCGGCATAGAAGCCCTTCTGCTCGGCCACTGCCAGCGGCAACGAGCGGTAGAAGCCGCCGAGAGAAATATGTCTGGTCATCGAGGTCTCCGTTTCATCACACGTGCTTTCACTTGGGCAGGGCCGACTCGGCCTGCCAGAACACGAGACGGCGCCCTGCGATCACGACCAACCGGTGGAGCAGAAAACCCTGCACCGACAGAAGGACGATCGCGGAGAAGGCGTCGTCGAGTCTGAACAGCTCCTGGGCCAGCAGGGTGACGTACCCGAGACCGGCATTGCCTGCCATGAACTCGCCGATCACGGCTCCTACCGCTGAGAACAGCATGGCAGTCTCGAGACCGGCGAAGATGTATGGCAGAGCGGTCGGTATCCGCACCCTCCACAGCAATTGGGATCTGGTCGCCCCGAGGGAACGCATCAAACGCAGGTCATCGCGGTCCGTCGCGGCGAGGCCGGCCATGGTGTTCACGATCACGGGGAACACGGCGACCGCCACCGCCATCACCACTTTCGACGCCCAATCGAAGCCAAACCAGATCACCACGAGGGGTGCGAATGCGATGCGGGGCGTCGCGTTGGCCGCAACCACATAGGGGTAGGTCGCCCTCTGTATCGTCTTGAACTCGGCGAGGATGGCGCCCACGGCCACACCGATCACCGCGGAGAAGAAGAAGCCGAGCAGTATCTCGACCAGCGTCGTGTAGAAGTGGGTCCACATCGGTCCACCGGTCAGGATGTCACGGATGTCCTCACCCAAAGCGGCCAGAACCTCGCTGGCGGTGGGAAGCAGATAGGAGGGGATGACTCCGCTGACGGTCAGCGCCTCCCAGGCCCCGAGAAAGATGACGAGCGCCGAGACCTGGAGTGCGACGGTCTTGATGACCGATGCGCCGCGACCGTCCTCTCTCGGTGACTCGGCCCCCTGCTCGAGCTCGTCGAAAACGATCTGCTCGGTCAACCTGTCCAGTGCTCCGACATCGCATCCCGGATCCGACGCACGTTCTCGGTGAACCCCAGAGTGCCGATCATGTCCTTGTGCCGGGGGCGGGGGAGATCGATCGCCACCTCGGCCACCACTCTGCCCGGTCGTGGTGTCATCACTAGCACCCGGTCTGACAAAAAGGCGCTCTCGAAGATGTTGTGCGTCACGAATATCCCAGTGAAACCCTGTCTCTCCCAGATACTCAAGAGCTCGACGTGCATCTGCTCTCGGGTGAACTCGTCGAGAGCTGCGAAAGGCTCATCCATACACATAACCTCAGCTTCGAGGAGAAGGGCGCGGGCGATCGACACACGCTGCTGCATCCCACCGGACAGCTCCCAGGGATACTTCTCGGCGAAACCCGAGAGACCCACCAGGTCGAGCAGCTCTCGGGCACGCGAGTCCAGTGCATCATCAGTCTTCGCCGCCGGCTCCAGCCCCAGCTGCGCCGCGAGGTAGACGTTCTGCAGGGCCGTCCTCCAGGGAAGCAACACCGGCTTCTGAAACACGAGTCCGACCCGTGTCGATTGGCCCGGATCGGCGCCGCCGTTGCCAAAGTTGACCGAACCGGAAGTCTCCGGTATCAGGCCGGCGACGATATCGAGAAGGGTGCTCTTACCACATCCACTCGGGCCGACCAGGGTCACGAACTCTCCCGACGAGATCTCCGTCGTGACACCCTCGAGGGCGACGACCTCGCCGCCACCACGCGACGAGTAGACCTTCCTCAGATCCCGGATGGTCACCTGCAATGAGTTCTTCCCTTCCGTCGGGTCGGGGGGGAATCAGCCTTCGTAGGACCGGGCCGCCTCTGCTTCGGCATCCACATCGAAGTCCCAGATGTCATCGATCAGGTCGTTGGTGAAGAGGATGTTGGCGTCATATGCCTCGTCGATCAGCTCTTGTTCGGCATGCTTGTCGACCATCTCCTGGTAGACGTCCAGCTCCATCGCACCACGGGCGTCATATGAGGCCTGATTGGCCTCGTTGCCGGCTTCGATGAGACGGATCGCCTGCTCCTCGCTCTCCGCCGATTCCGGGAACATCTCATAGATGAGCCTCCCGGTTGCCTCCGGGTTCTCCCATGTCCAGACCATGGCACGGGCTACAGCCCTACCGAAGCGGACGGCGAGGTCACGGTCGTTTTCGAGCTGGTCCAGAGTCAGCATGCTGCCGACGTTGTAGTAGCTCTCGGCCGCCTCGTTCTCGATGATCCTCAGCTCGGTGTCGGTGAAGTCTCGGATTGCCGCCACAGACACCGCCCCGGCGGTGACGAACGCGTCGATGGCACCCTCTTCGAGCTGTACCAGGGCCGGCAAGTCTTCTCCGACGGGGACCAGCTCGTAGTTGCCCATCTCCACCCCGGCAGCCCCCATCAGGAAGTCGGCATCGAGACTGTCGTGGGGGGCGTTGATACCGATCACTCCACCCTCGAGGTCGGCTGCAGTCTGGAATTCGGAGTTGGCCAGGGTCACCATCACCCAGAGGTAGCGGTCGACGTTCATGAACCATTTGGGTGGATCGTCCAATGTCGGTGCCTGCAGGATGTAGTCGAGCCCGGTGCCCGAGAACGTCAAGCGGCCGGAGAGGAGGGACTGTTGGACTGCGGTCTGAACGTTCTCGAACTCGATGTCGATGCCTTCGTCCTCGTAGAAGCCGAGGGGCTCAGCGATGTAGTAGTAAGGCCAGTAGACAGGGAGCGGAGCAGTCGGAGCGAACGACACCGTTGTCGGTTCTCCAGCGGGCTCCTCGGGAGCAGTGGTGTCGCTAGCGGTCGTGTCACCCGCGGTCGTGTCGTCGGTGCCATCGCCGCCACAGGCAGCCAGGACCAAGACCATCACGATCAGGAGTATCCACCGGGTCCCGGACAGGCGATCACTCATAACTCGCTCCTTGATCCTCTCTTGGCACCGTGTTCCGCAACCGATTGCAGCCGACCCTAATCCGGGGTGGTCGGGGGTGCAAGAGCCTCCCGGCGGCGTGGTGATCAAGGCGAGAGGTGAACGATTCTTCCCCCCACAAGCGTGGCATGGGCTGGAATCAGGGGAAGATCCCCGGTGTCGATCGTGAAAGGGTCAGCGTCCAGGCGGTCAATGCCTCCTCCACGGTGAGACGATGACGCTCGATACGGGGGGGTGCACCATCGAACGATCGTCCGGTGACCAGCCACCAGATCGCCAGCCACGGATTGTGCGGTGTGACGACGCTGGCATCGGTACCACCTCCGAGAGGGATCCCCATTTCGAGGATGTCCCGTAGCGGTGGGGCGGCCTGCGCCACCTCTTCCCCCCACAACGCAGCCAAGTCGTCCCGAGGCCAACACCGTCTCCCACCCGGCTCCCCCGCCTCGCTGCAAATGCTGCTCCAGCCGGTGCCCGCCGTCGATTCGGCTACAAAGACCCAGCGATGACGACCAGGATCATTTGGCAGCGATGAAGTCGATCTCGATGCGCCACTCTGGTTCGGACAGCCCCACTACGTACATGAGGGTCGAGGCCGGGCGATGGTCCCCGAGCACCCGCCTCCGGACCGCATGGGCCCCTTCACGATCGGCCCTGTCGAGTAAGAGCATGTTGAGTTGCACGATATTGGCGACCTCCATGTCCGCCGATGCAAGAACCTCGGTAATGTTCGCCCAGACGAGACGAGCCTGCTCCTCGATGCCCTCCCCTACGGTGCCGTCGGCCCGGACACCCACCTGGCCCGCTCCGAAGAGGATCCGCTCGGGGCGCACCACCTCGATTCCGTGGCTATAGGTCGCAAACGGCTGTGCGAGGGTTGCCGGATTGTGTCTCTTCATGCTTGTCCTTCGTTTTCCCGGTCCGATTCAACACGAATCTGGGCGCGTCGCGCCCTCCCAGGCTCAACGGCAAAGTTGAGATGTCACATCGGATCGACGAGGAAGAGTCCTACCGGATGCTCGACGGAGTCGTCATCGACGACACCGAACTGTTCAACGACCGGCTGCAAGAGTGGGAGGACAATTACTACTCAACCGGCCACACGGAGCCCTCGACAGACAAACCCCTTACGAACGGCTTAGAGAAGAGCCACGGAGCCCACCGGTGTATGCAGGGACCGTCGGTTGCACACACATTTGTCATCAGTCTGTCATCACAAGACCGGTGGCGCTCCTACTCATGGACTCCCACAAGCAGAAAACCCAGGCGGTGCCTGGGTTTTCTATGGTAGCGGGGGCGGGATTTGAACCCGCGACCTTCGGGTTCTGAGCCCTACGGCACCCCCTCGAATAGCAGACAGCGCCGGCGATTACCGATAATCAGCATCAACACGGTGCGAGACGGCTGGTAACGAGTGACGGACCATGTCACCCCGTGTCAGGTCGTTGGGCATCAGTCTGGCAGCAGTCAGAGGAAATCCTTGAACACCTTCCCGGTTTCCCCGACTTTGGTGCGCTCCCCGCGTTCGTTGCCGATGAGCGTTTCGACGAGGGGGCAATCGATCGCGACGAGACTGAAACCCAGCCACTCCGCCCTTTGCATCTTCTCATCCTCATATCGCAGAAGAGCAGCTGCGGGGTCGAGGAATCGCTTGCGTGACAACGTTGATCACCATGTAGCCGATGGCCCCGCTGGTTTCGGCGACGGCTGGGAACTCCTCGGGGAACCTGCCGAAAGCCGAGGGCTTCTCGTGGCCGAGCCGCTAAGCATGACGGAGGTGTGCTGGAAGCCGAGCAGGTAGGAGCCTGCAAGCAGGTAGGACAAAATCGCTGTGGACTGGCTCTGATGAGTAAGCCGAGCGGCAGGGCGAACAGGATCGTGTAGGCGAGATTCACGCGACTCCTTGGTTTGGTGTTCCGAGTCTCGGCAAATGAGTGCGTTGTGGAAGACGACTACGACTGGGCGACCGAGGTGACCGGCCGCGGGGCCGTGATCGGGTCGGCGTGGCGGTGCACGACCTTCCAGCCCTCGTCCTCGCGACGGAAGATCATCGTGACGCGCAGCGAGATGGGGCTGACCTCATCAGCTCCGCCGAGCTTCGCCTGCGCGCGCTCGATCTGCACGACGTAGCCGAGGTCAGAGGTGCTGTATCGAGACACCTCCTCGAGCTCGCGGAGCGAGCCGTCGGTCACCTGCGCGGCGGCCATCGCGACGACCTGGTTGACGGCTGCCCAGCCGCGAACCGGCGGGCCGAGCGGGTTGGCGAGCGTGACGTCGTCCTTGTGCGAGAAGTGGGCGGCGTTCGTTGTGTGGTCACCGTGGAGGAAGGCGGGCAATGCCTGGGAACGGAACGCCTCGACGGCGCTGTCAAATGTGTCTGCACTCGTTGCATTGAAGGTGTTCATGCCGCCACCATATGGTGAGCGCCCCGCCCAGGGCGTCCGAAGAATTACGTAACTTCGACCTGGGCCATGAGCCCGTGCTCGTGCGCCCATGCGGTCAATTGGCCTCGGGAGCCGAAGCCGAGCTTCGTGAGGATCCGGTCGACGTGTGTCTCCACCGTCCGCACGGACAGCACCAGCCTCTCGGCGATCTCCCGGTTGGTCAGGCCAGCGGCCACCAGCTCGGCCACCTCAGTCTCCCGACGGGTGAGGCCCTGCCATGGCGCTTCGACGTCATCGGCAAGCACGGCTGCGACTGCCTGGTCGACCGTCATGCCGCGACCATCGTCGCGGACGGCGTCTGACACGGCGGCGCCCAGCTTGGAGCGCACCGGAGCCAGCAGCTGTTCGGTCAGAAGGCGCAGTGGCGGCGGCCCCGTCACCTCGTGGAAACGCTCGAACTCGTCGCGCACGCCCGTCAGCCGTAGCGCCAGCCGCGGCCGCGAGGTCGCCAGCGCCAACATGACCAGCGCGCCCAGCCCGAGGGAGATGCCGAATCGGTCGCCGCTCTCGACGACCGCGGGTACGCCCTCAGCCAGAGCCGCCCGCGCCGCAGCGAGGTTGTCAGCACGGAGGTGGGCGATACCCAGCACCTGCAGCGTGCGCGCGCGCACGTTGGTGAGGTCAAGCTCACGGCAGAGCTCGGCACAGGGCTCCAAGATGGCGCATGCGACCTCCGGAGGCGCGGAAATGGACGCACCTGCTCCGAGTAGGAGCGACGCGGCCGCCACGCCCTTCCGGTCGCCCGCGGCCTCGAAGATCGACTTCGCCGTCCCGACCAGTTGCGCGGCGGCATCCACGTCCCCGGCGGAGAGCTCCAGCCGGCCCAGAGTGAGCAGGGCGGTGCCCTCGCCCACCCGGTCCCCGATGGAGCTGGCGATCTCGAGACTCTCGGCAAGGATGTCTTCGGACGGCTCCCCTTGGTCCTGCGCAAGCCACGCAGACCCGTTGAGGGCGGCAACACGGTCCGGCGTTCCTTCGGGCACGAGGTCGAGCACGTCCCGCAGCCGGCGTCGGCCCTCGCCGAAGTGGCCGCGGATCGCCCAGAACGCGCTGAGCTTCGCCACCATGTGCAGCGCGGCGGGCGGATCGTTCCCCTGCAGCCAGTCGAGCGCAGCCCGCACGTTGTCGTGCTCTGCGTCGAGCCCGGCCAGGTACTCGTTGGACTGCCAGATGGGCGGGCGATCCAGCGGCTCGACCTTCTGCGCGAAGACCGTCGCGTGCGCCTGCGCGATCTGCCGTGAGTCGCGATGGAGCGTCAGTCGTTCGACCGCGAACTCGCGAACCGTCTCCAGCATCGCGTACCGTGCCTGGTCGGGCAGCGGTCGCAGCAGGCTGTGGTCGACGAGTTCCTGGACGGCGCCGACCACATCGGCGACACGGCCTGTGGCAACGGCTTCGAGATCCACCAACGCCGCCCCGCCCCGGAACGCCGCGCACACCGCGAAGGCCTCCCGCGCCGCCGCGCTCAGCAGATCGTGGCTCCAAGCAATCGTCGAGCGCAGAGTCTGCTGTCGATCGGGCAGGTCGGGCCCACCACCAACGAGCAGATCCAGCGACTGGTCCAACCTGGCCAGCAGGGCCTCGGGAGGAAGCACCCGCGTGCGCGCCGCCGCGAGCTCGATCGCCAGCGGCAGGCCGTCAAGTCGTTGCGCGATGGCGCCCACGGTCGAGGCGTCAGCGCTGAAGTCGGGCATGAGCGATCGTGCCCGCGCGACGAACAGCGCAACGGCGTCGGAATCGACGGGCAGCGGCGGCACCGGGAAGACCTGCTCGCCGGTCAGATGCAGCGGAGCACGGCTCGTGACCACCACGTGTGTTCCGCTTCCCGCTCCAACGAGCTCAGAGACGACACCGGCTCCGTGGAGCAGGTGCTCGAAATTGTCCAAGACCAGCAGCATGTCGCGCTTGGCGAGATAGTCGGCGAGACGTTGGACGAGGGGCCGGCCGCGCGAGTCCTGTAGTCCCAGCCGCTCCGCAACGGTTGGCACGATCAAGGCCGGATCGTGGATGGGCGCCAACGGCACGAAGACGGCGCCGTCGCCAAATTCGTCGCTCACCCGCTCGGCCAACTCGATGGCGAGCCGGGTCTTGCCACTGCCACCCGGCCCGGTGAGCGTGATGAGCTGGC
>Ga0256867_10000120_pt1 | contig 28340 bp, 31 predicted proteins | sample RVTome_15_FD_185939 | JGI IMG/M metagenome (GOLD analysis project Ga0256867, IMG submission 185939) | Soil microbial communities from uranium-contaminated site in the Upper Colorado River Basin, Wyoming, United States - RVT150D86 (HiSeq) ... | reverse complement strand
ATGGCGAGATGGAAGCGGGTGTCGAGTCCTCCCACCCGTTCGTAGAGGCTCCGGCGCCAGAACATCGAGGGCTGCGGGACATAGTTGTGGTCAAACAGAAAAGCCAGGCGATGGAAACCCGGTTCCTTCTTTGGCCGCAGGTGGTTGCCCGTGGCGTCAATCCACAACGCGTCGCCGTACACCGCGCCCACTTCGGGATGGCGGACGAAGAACTCGGCGACAGCCTTCAATGCCCCTGGCAGCAACAGATCGTCCGAGCAGAGCCAGCCTTGAATTTCGCCCCGGGCCCGGGCGAATCCCTTGATGAGCGCGTCGGATTGGCCGCGGTCCGGTTCCGAGGCCCAATACGCCAGCCGATCGGCATATCTCCCGATGGTGTCGACGCTGCCGTCCGTGGAGCCGCCGTCGATGACGATGTATTCGAGATTCCCGTAATCCTGATCCAGCACCGAGCGGATAGTGGCGTCGATAAAGGGCCCCTGCTGGTATGAGCAGGTGACGATCGAGAAGGAAATGGGTGAATTCATGAGAGTCCCGGCATTCTCATGCCACGCGGCCGGAACGCAGTTCGGCACGCACACGGGAGCGCAGCCGGCTCAGCACGCCGATCGTTCGCGCCTGAAGGCGCGAGATGGCAAGCCGCCTCTTGAGCCGCGTCGAGGGCGCCCGCAGGTTGTCGAGACATCCCTGCTCGGTGGACGCTGCGACAATGCCGTCGATCAACGAGCGGGCTCCCCGCGAGCGAAGGCCGTGCACGGGAGCGAGAAGCACCCACGAATCCCGGACGTAGAGCCATTTCTCGAAGCAATCCTCCTGCGACAGCGGCTCGACGCCATGCTTCTTGAGCACCAGGCTCCACAATGCCTGATCGTGTCTATGCTCCTGGAACCGGGGATGCTGGCGCGAGGGATCGTGCCAGTCGGTGATCAGCGCATCCTGCGCGGCCCAGAACGCCCACTCCGCAATCCAGTCCCGCACCGTTGCCACGTTGCGCAAGCCGAACCACGTGGCCTGGATCTGCCGGGAGCTCATGACGGCCTCGTTCCAACCGCCTACGATGGCGTCGACCGCCTCGCGCTTGCACCATCCGGCCTCGGGAAACGCATTCTCGAAGCAGAGCACGCCGCGTCCGGTCAGCTCGTCATCGAGCGCTGCGAACCGGCCCCAGCCGAGCCTGGACAGCTCGCACCCGGCATCCACGTAGTACAAGTGCGCGCCTTCGGGAAGCGACTCGAGCAGGGCCGTTATCAACAGCGGCTTCCAGCGCCAATAACCGTAGCCGCGGGAATGGCGCCGGACGAAGTCATCATGCTTCGCAAGGAATGCAACCATCGCCGGATGCCTCATCCCAGGGTGAAATGTCTCGACGCGGTTGAACCAGCCCGTCGCCCGCGCCTGGCGCTCCAGGCGGCCGGCAGCCAGGGAATAGGGATGACCTGAGTGAAAAGTCATCAGGTAGCGCAGCGCGCCGCGCCTTGAAGCTCTTGCCGGCTGACCGAGCACCCGGGGCGGAGAGTCGAGATAGATTCTTGGTCTTTCCTCGGCACACGACGATTCAGTGGTACCGGAACGGTGGGAGGCGTCTTTCATGGCTTCGCTCCGCCATGCAAGAGCCCGCCGGACAGTGCGGACTTCGCGTTGCCAGTACTTGCGGCGGCAACGAGCGCGCACATCGCCGCTGTGGAGGTCCAGTAGATGTGCGCGATGCTTGCTTCGTTCAGCACCGGGTTGAACGTCATGACCACGACGCCGGTGACGACTATCAGAAAGTACATCGCCAGGTGCGGCCGCAAAGGCCCGAGGCTTCGTCCACCCGGGGACCAGTCGGCGCGCAGCGCTTTCCATCCGATGGAGATCACGGCGAGCAGTCCCAGGGCAAACGGAACCGCAGCGAGCAGCCCGCCGTTGGCGAGGATATCCAGGGGATCGTTGTGCGTGGGGAGGTACTGGGTGCTGGTGTTCACGACGAAAAGATCGAAGAATTCGACGGCCGGCGCGGCGAACGCCCGACCCCACATCCAGGAGTCGAGAAAGCGGTTGAACGCCTGCTCATAGGTGTGCAGTCGATATTCAATGTTCCCGCCGGGCAGGAGCGACCTCGCGGATTCATACGCGATCAGCGCTGCCATGACGCCAAGCAGGGCCGCTGTTACGCCCAGGTACATTCGCAGGCGCGCGCGAAGCCTGTCCGCGTCCCCGGCCAACCGGATCATCAGCCGATCCGCGTAGACCCAGGCGAAAATCATCAGCATCACCAGGTAGCCGGTCAGCTTGTTCTGGGCGACGACGCCCAGAATCAGGAATGCCGCGCCGGCGGCGCGGGTGGCGACGTTCCGTCCCGCGAGCAACGGAAAGGCGACCGACACCAGGACTATGTGCTCCAATGAATGGAAGACCCGGGTGTCGAACCGGGCGGCATTGATGGCCACCGCGAGCAGCGACACCGCGACGAATACAACGGTAATGGTTCGGATCATGGCCAGCGGAGCGCTGGAAGTCCTCAAGATCCAGAGATACACGGGCCCGCCCAGGATCACGTACGCTCCCATCGAGAAGTAGGTGCTCCCGATGCCCAGAACAAACCTGGCATACAGGCTCCCCGCGATGGCAAATACGCCGAATAGCGTCAGCCCGAGATAGGCATGAAACGCAGCGCACAATTGAGGCCAGGTTTCCGGCCGAAAGATCAATCGGCCCGCAACGCTCAGGCAGGCTGCCCCGATCGCGAGCAACCCTGGAACATGACGTGCGACGGGATGCCGCCACAACTGGAGCGTGAATGGATCCACCGCCCAGAATATTGCGCACCCGATCGCAACGACCAGGCAGCCGTCGGTGAAGTCGATGACCGTGGCATCGCGGGCAGACGCTTCGCGCCCCGACAGTACGAACGGCGCCCCGGGCATCACTTGTCTCCGAATGAAAAGGTCGGCGCCGGGAAACGGCCGGCGCCTGCGGCTGCCGGCTGCCAGACCCGGCTCACCACGGCGCGCCAGGTCATGCTGCGCGCGCGCTCCAGCGCGGCCTTCGATTTGGCGGCGTGAAGCGATGGCGACGCCATCAGCTCGGTAACCGCGCCGGCAAGCGCCTTGACCACGTCGGACTCGTGGCGCGAGCCGGTCGCCACGATCATGGCCGCCTCGGCGCCCGCTACCGCGGCGGGTCCGCCGACATCAAGACAAATCACCGGCAGTCCATGAGCCATGGATTCCAGCACCGCATTGCCGCTCGAATCGTGCAGGCTGGGAAACAGGAACGCATGGTGCGCCCGATAGATCGCGGGAAGCTCGTTCTGTTTCGTCCAGCCGATCCACTCCACCTGGTCCGTCACGCGCAGCGACGCCGCAAGTCTCTTGAAGTGCGGCGTCAGGGGACCGCCGCCGACCATGCTCAGCGTTACCGGCCGGCCCGCCTGACGGAGGTGCGCCAGCGCCCGAATGGCGAGCGCGATGCCTTTCATGTGAACGAACCGCCCGACGTACAGCAGCCGGAACGACCCGCCCGACCACGGCTCCGCGGGGCGGGCGGCAATCGCATGGGACGCGAGGCCGACTTCGAGAAAGCAGCGCGCGCGCGCGCGCGCCGCCTCGGGAATCCTTGCCAGGGTATCGGGTGTTTTGGTGAGGACGATGGCGGCGCGCGTGTAGGTGTCCTTCACCAGCGGGTCGCGCAGCATGATCACGTTGGCGAGATCGCGCAGCCACTCGACGATGCGGTCCTTGAAGGGGAAGACGCTGCGGAGGCCCGGGGGCGTTTGCTCGCCGCCGCCGACGGGGCCCAGGACGAATGGAATACCGAGCCGCCCCATCAGACTTGGTTGTCGGAATACGCCGAACGTCAGATGCTGCACGGCTTCGAATTGAATCCGCGCGTGGGCCTGCCGCGCCACGCGCAGCGCGCCGATCTGCCACAGATAGTAGTAAAGCTGAACCCTGCGGCCACCGCGCTTCCACCAGGCCGCCCAACGGGGCAGATCGAAATACAGAAAATGGGGCCGCCGGCCGCCGGCCTGTGAGTCGAGCGCCCGTTCGATGCGCTGCCGGTTGTTGGCACGGGTCAACACCCAGACCTCGTGCCCCAGCGCCGCGAGCTCGATGGCCCAATTCCACCCGACACCGGGTTCCGATCCGGACCCGGGTTCGCAGGCGTACGCCGACAGGAGCAGCCGCATATCAGATCACCGGTTCGGCGAGCCGCTCGCGCTTGCGCGCAAGCACCGCCTCGCACGCTGCGGCAATCGAGACTTGCTGCGGCTGCGCCGTGTCGATACCCACCGCGTGCGGCAGCTCTTGAAGCAGGTGCCGGTAGCCGGCGAGCTGGGCCGCGCACGCTGCCTCCGAAACCTCGGCCTTGCGCCCGAGAAGCACCGGGGCGGGGGCATCGAGAATCAGCCACAGGTCAGGCGGCGGTATCGGCCGCAGCAGCACGGCATTGAGCCAGCGCGGCGTCGACAGGCGATAGCGCAGCGGGTCGGCGAGCATGTCCTGGGCGTAGCGATCGAAGATCACCAGGGTCGAGCGGCGCTTGAGAGGCGATACGCACAACGCATGGCCCAACCAGGCATCGAGGATAAAAAGGCCGAGCTTGGCGAGTGAAGCCAGTTTCCCGCGCGGCGGCAGCCCGTGCGGGTCCGTCACCGGCGCGGCTGCGGGCCCACCACGGCGCAGCAGGCGGGGTCGAAGGTGGAATTGATGGGTGCGGCGAAATACCTGGGACAGCTCGCAGCGCAAGCCCTCTATGACGGTGCTCTTGCCGGCTCCATCGGGTCCGAGCACGGCCACCACCAAGCCGGTGGGCCGGAGCACCCTGCGCACGATGCGCCGCAATTCCAGCCCCCATGCGCGCAGCATCTCTCGAACCGGTTCCCGCGGCGCGCGCGCTTTCAGCGCCCGCCGCAGCTCGCGCAGCGTAGCGGGCGGGACCGCACGGCCCTCGGACAAGTGGGTCCAGAGCGTGGCCCAGGCAGCATCGCCCAGCAGACGTCGTCCCGCTTCTTCGCACTGCTGGGGCGCTTGCGTGAATACGCCACTCAGGTATCGCATGTGCTCATCGTCAAGGGACGACTTGTCTATCCGCTTCACCAGGTAGTAGGCAAACGCGGCGGGCGGGGCCGGCACCCAGAAGCCGCCGGCGTCCCGGATCCGTCCGGCCAGCAGAAAATCCGCGGTCAGCCAGCATCGCGTCCGGCGCCGGAAATCGGTCGATACGTCCGGATGGAAGTGCACGAAGCGGTTGCCGCTGCGCGCAGTGAGCACGAAGTAGAACGCCCCGACTTCGTGCTGAAGCACCTGGGACAATCGTGCCCCCACGCGCCACCGCCAGAGAATCTGCAGTGTTCGCTCCAGGTCGCCGGTGCGGACGACAAAATCGATGTCGGATGAAACGTGCGCCGGGAAACCGTCGGTGCGTCCGACGATCACGTAGGCGATCCCCGCCGCGTCGAGGGCGCCAAACAAGCGGGTGAAGAGGCTCGAGCGCACGCTTGCCGCTTCCTGATTCATGCTGCCTGCCGGTACTTGATGACGCGCGCAGGAACGCCGCCAACGACCGCCAGCGCCGGAACATCGCGCGTCACGACGCTGCCTGCGCCGATGATTGCCCCGTCGCCAATCTGTACGCCGGGCAGGATGATGGCCCGGGTGCCGATCCACACGTCGTTGCCGATGCGCACGGCTCTTCTTTGAACCGCGCCCTGCTGGATCATCGGGATCCCGGGACGCGCGGTCTCGTGCGAAATGCTCATGATCACGACCTCGGGCCCCATCATGACGTCATTGCCGATCTCAACGTCATGATCGATCCTGGAGCCGTGACCAAGCTGCGAGCGGTCTCCCAGCCGGATGTTCGCGCCCGACCCGAAGTAGGCCCGTCCCTTGATGACAACGTCGGCGCCGCAGTAGGGAAATATCTGCTTCACCAGCAGCCGCCGAAGCCAGTACGCGAACTGCCAGCCGGGCATGGGCTGGGTTGGCAAATGCCAGGCAAAGAGATAGTAGAGCGCCAGGGACATCTTTCTCATTCAATCCTTCCTGGCCTCGCGGGACAGGCTCCAGGAGAGATAGAGCAGGGAGGCGGCAGCTCCTAATACGGTGCTCCACGCGACGCCGACCGGACCCAGCGCCGTCGTCGTACTGACAACCACCACCAGGGACACGATTGAACCGAGGATGGCCGAAATGGCGATCCGATGCGTGATGAGACGCGCGCGTTCGTGGTAGATCTCCCATCTGCTCGCAAAAAGAATGCTGATATAAAGTCCCTGGACCCAGAGAATGTCGGAGTAGCCAACGTAAGCCTCGCCCAGCAGAAAACCGACGATCTCCCGGGCGAATATCGCGACCGGCACAAGCAGCAGCAGAAGGAGCCCCGTCAGGGCGAGGCCGGAGCGAATCGCGTGTTTCCTCAACTCGCGATCGCCGCCCTTTCGATAGACCTCGGCAAAGCGAAGGGGCAGCATGTTGTCGAGGGTCGCCCCGAGGGCGTTGGTGAATCCGAGAAGGCCTGCGACGGACCGGTAAGCACCGATTCCCGCGGCACCGACCACCGGCGCCGCAAGATAGACAATGCCCTGCGAGCCCAGCCACTGCACCTGGAACGACACGACGAAATCCCTCGAAGCGCGCCAGTGCTCCAGCACGAACGTGCGCGCGCCAGCAAGACGGCACGGCAGATGCAGCCGGTGGGCGGCATAGACGCAAGCCGCAGTGCTGGATGCTCCCCATAACAGCAATGCAGCATCCAGCGTGAACTCGCCATAGTGTTCCAGCGCGAGCGTCATCGCGACGATGGGCAGGTAGACCGACGCATCGAAGCGAAACAGGGAAGACCCGTCCCGGTGGAGGAAGCACAGCTTCCGGAACCACTCGAGCATCGGCAGGCCGAAGGAAGACGCCGTCGCCCCGAGCACCGCGAGCGCGGAAAAGCTCGCAGCACCCGTTAGCACACAGATCGTCAGTCCTGCGGCGGCGAGCAACCCCAGGCCGGTACTGACCAGCAATTGCGCCGCGAAGCTGCGCTGAACCAGTTGCTTCCGCTCCTTGTCATCATGGAGGTGCGGCGCCGCGGTGATGAGCGGGTTGCCGATCAGCGACGCGCTCATGCTGACGAAGTACTGCTGCGCCACCGTGATCAACGCATACAGGCCGAATCCCGCGGGGCCGAGAAAACGGGCATACAGGATGGCGATCAGAAAGTTGCAGCCGCTCATGAGGACCTGGTCCGCCAGGACCCAATGCACATGCCGCCTGCGCGACCACAGCAGGTTCAGCCAGGCGACCATGAGCTTCCTCTCGAGCCCGGTTGCGCAAGCACGCCCGGAATAAGCGTCGCAACGGGCGCGTAGCTGCGCGCGCTCATCTGTGCTCCCGGCGCAGAACCCGGTTCCAGCCCACGACGGTTGCGCCCGCCGGCACATTTCGCGTGATGACCGCGTTGGCGCCGATCACGGCGTTGCGGCCAACCGTAATGTCGCCCAGCACCTTGGCGCCCGCGCCGATATAGGCGCCGTCTTCTATGACCGGCGCCTCATTCACCCCCGGATTGCGCCCGCCTATGGTCACCTGCTGCATGATCACGACGTCGTTGCCGATCCGGGCTTGCGAATGAATCACGATGCCGTAGGGATGCGGCAGGAACATCTTGCGCCCCCTGACATCGCAGTACACGTCGCTGTTGAGCAGTATCCGGACGAGCTTCCCTATCACGGGGACGTGATGACGACACACGAACAGCAGCAGGCGGGCCGACAACGGATTTCCGACGTATGCGATGCTCACGAGGAGCCTCGCGCGCGTTCAACCAGCGAGAACGTCCTGGCATCCAGCTTCGCGAGGTAGTTTGCGTAGGTTGAACGTATCCCCTCGATCAGCGAAATTCGCGCACGCCACCCCAGCGCTGCCATGCGCGACACGTCGAGCAGCTTGCGAGGCGTTCCATCTGGCTTGCCGGGGTCGAACACCAGGCTCCCCTTGAACCCCACCACGCCGGCGATGATCTCGGCCAGTTCCCGGATCGTCACATCCGTTCCCGTGCCGGCGTTGTAGAGGCCGTCCCGGACGTCCTCGCGCCCCATCAGAAAGACGCACGCCTCCGCCGCGTCGTCCACATGAAGGAATTCCCGCCGCGGTTTGCCGGATCCCCAGACTTCCAGCTTCCTCGCGCCGCGCAGTTTCGCCTCGTGCGCCTTGCGCAGCAGCGCCGGAAGGACATGGCTGCCGGCAAGATCGTAGTTATCGTTCGGTCCGTACAGATTCGTCGGCATCAGGCTCACGTACTGCCGCCCGTGCTGGCGGTTGTATGACTCGCACAGCTTGATTCCGGCGATCTTGGCGATGGCGTAGGGCTCGTTCGTGGGCTCGAGCGGCCCGGTAAGGAGGTATTCCTCCTTGATCGGCTGGGGGCAGTCCCTGGGATAGATGCAACTCGAGCCGAGGAAGAGCAGGCGTTCAACGCCGGCCAGATGGGCAGCGTTGACGACGTTCACTTCGATCGAGAGGTTCTGGTAGAGGAAATCGGCGCGGCAGGTATTGTTGGCTTGAATACCGCCCACCCTCGCTGCGGCGAGAAAAAGGTAATCGGGTCTTTCCCGCTGCATGAACGCGTGCACCGCCGCCTGGTTCAGCAGATCGAGCTCGCTGCGGGTGCGAGTCAGGATATTGCCGTAGCCCTTCGCCCGCAGGCTTCGCACGATCGCGGAGCCGACCATGCCGCGGTGGCCGGCCACATAGATCCTCGCGCGCCGGTTCATGGTCCTATTCATTGAAGGCCATGGCCCGGTAGCCGTGCTGCGTGATGAGCGCGTCACGCTCTGCCAGCTTGAGGTCCTCGCGCACCATTTCCTGGACGAGCCTCGGAAAGCTGGTCCTCGGTACCCAGCCTAATTTCAGCCTGGCCTTGGTCGGATCGCCCAGCAGGCTTTCAACTTCCGTGGGGCGGAAGTAACGAGGGTCGACCCGGACGATGCATCGGCCGTGCTGGTCGTAGTCCTTCTCCAGCAGGAATTCGGCAAGATACGATCCGTCCTGCCCGGTAATGCCGGTTATCAACGCGACTTTCCTGTTCACGGATCAGGATCTCCTCAGGCAATCGATCAGGGTCGGCTTCAGGCGCCAATCGGGCGATGCCCGCTCATCACGATCGGATGTTTACGCTGCCTACGATGACGGCGTTGCCGCTGACAACGCTGGCCGCCAGGCTCTGCAGATCCTGGAACCGGGTTCGTCCTTCCCGCGCAAGCACGAGCGCTCCGCCGGCGCGCGCGGCGATCATTTGCGCGTCCGCGCCTGAACTGGCTGCAGGCGTGTCAACCAGAACCACATCGAAACGCTGCTTCAACTGATCGAGCAGAATTGGAAACTCCGAGCCGCTCAGGAGCTCGAGGGGATTGGGCGGCACCGGCCCGGCGGCAAGCACCCAGAGCTCTGAAAACTGCTCGACAGGCTTGACGCACTCGGTGCCCGCACGGCCGGCCAACGCAGCCGACAGCCCGGTGCGGTTGGCCAGATTGAAGATCTGATGCTGCCGCGGCTGGCGCAGGTCCGCGTCGACGAGCAGCGTGGCTTTTCCGAGCTGCGAAAACACCACGGCGAGATTGGCGGCGAGATAGCTCCGGCCGTCGCCCCGCGCCGGACTGCAGATGGCAAGCATTCTGCGCTCGGGGCTGATCCAGTGCAGCAGGAGCTGTGTGCGCAGGGCCCGCATGGCCTCAACCTCCAGATCGAACGGTTTGTATGCCGCCACCAGCTCCTTTCCGAGATCGCTTTCACCGGAGAGCAGGCAGGGATATCCGAATTGTTCTGACAGCGCCCGCTCGACATCGGCCGGCGCGATGAGGCCAAGCTTGACGCAGGCCTCTCCAAAACGCAGCCCTTCTGCATCCTGCACGCGCGCGGCGCGCACCGCATCCGCGGCCGTGATCATGCCCGAGCCGATCAGGAGGTTGCCGATCGTGGGTTGCGCCTCGGCCGGCACGCGGGCCAGATTCCTGAACTTGTCGACCATCGAGTTCACGCCTTCGCTCCGGGACTAGCCGGTTGCCGCTGGCCCCGGTTGGGCCAGCCTCGGTTTCCGCGGCACCGAACGGGACGCCCTGCGGCCGGCCATCACCGACAGGCGTCCGATGACCGGCACGTCAAGCGCTTCGACGATATCCTCCTCGCAGCGCACGATCCGGTTCCGTACCTCCGCGATCAGTGCCAGGCCAATGGCAAGCACGGTCCCGACCACGAATCCCAGCGCGATATTGAGGGGAATCCTGGGAGACGACGGGCGCGTCGGTGCGACGGCCGGGTTGATCACCGCGATATTGGTCTGATTGTTCTGGCTTTCGAGGCGGGTCTGCGTGAAGCGAGCCATCGCCGCGTCGTAGGCCTTTTGCGCATACTCCACTTCGCCCAGCAGGAGCGCCGCCTCGTCACGCTGCTTCTTGATGCTCAGCACGCGCGCGCGCTGGGCGGCAAGGGCGCGCAGGAGCGCCCTCTCCCGTTGCGTGGCCAGGCTGGAATTGGTGCTGACGGAGCGCGCGACCACGCTCATTTCCTGCTCCAGCGTGCGCTTGAGCTCCTCCACCTCGGCCAGCGCGGACTGGTACTGCGGGTGGTTCGTGCCCAAACGGCCCGACAGGTCGCCGAGCCTCGCCTCCGCCCGTGTCAACTGGTTCTTGAGACTCTGGATCACCGGATTGTTGAGCACGTCGGAGAGCGCATCCGCCGAACCGCCCGTGGCCGCCGCTTCATCGACCTGCTTTCGGCGGGACTGGGTGTCGTAAGACTGCGCTTGCGCGGCAACCACCTGCGATGACAGCTCGGCCAGCCGGGCATTCTCGACGTCGTAGCGTTCGTCTGTGGCGGTGATGCCCTTGCGCAGTCGATACTCGGACAGCTTCTTCTGCGCCAGATCCAAGTTTCCCTTGAGCAGCTTCAACTGCTCGTCGAAGAACGCAGTCGCCTGGCGGGCAGGCTCGATCCTCAACTCGAGATTGGTGGTGATGTAGGCCTGCAAGAGCGCGTTGGTGACGTCGGCCGCAAATTTCGGATCGCGACTGCGGTAGCTGATCCTCACCATGCTGCTCTCGCGCGAGGAGTCAAGCGCGAGGTTTTTCAGCAATCCATCGGCCAGCCAGTGGCGGATGGAACCGTGGCCGAGGGTGCTCTTCTGGAACGCCTCCCGTGCTTCAGCGCTTTCCGCAAGCTTTAAACGATCGACCGCTTTCAGCGCGACATTCCGGCTGGAAAGGATGTCGAGCTGGGTGGCGAGATAGCCTGGAAGGAGCCCGATGGGCAGTATGTTGCCGCTCACCGGATCGACGGCCTTGAAATCGATCACGATGCTCGCAGTCGCGGTGTAGCGGGGTGGCAGCGTCAAGGTCACAGCAGTGGCAGCGAGCATGGCCGCCGCCACGGTGGCCAGCATCAGCCATTCGCGGGCGAGCAGTATGCGCAGGAGCTGCTGCAGGCTCATGTCAGAACAGGCTCTCTCGTACGAACACGACGTCGTTTTCCTGGATTGCATCGGCGAGTCCGGGCTCGATCGTCTGCACCGTGCCGCCCGGATCGCGGCGATGCAGGCGCACGCCGCGCTCGGTGCCGCGCACGGTCAGCCCGCCGCCGACCGACAGCGCCTGCATGACGGTCATGCCGCGCTCCAGCCGATAGGCCCCGGGCTTCTGCACCTCTCCGTAGATGTAGAACATCCGTGCCCGCGGTACATAAATGATGTCGCCGTTGGCAACCGCCACGTTCCCCGCCATCTCACCCGAGGTAATCATTGTGTCGAGGTTGATCTCGCGCTTGCGGATCGACCCGTCCTTCTGCCGCGCAATGACGACCACGACGTCGGAACCCGTCGGCGCAATCCCCCCCGCGAGGGCCAGCAGATCCGTCAGGCTGCTGATGGTATCGAGGGCAATCTTGCCCGGCTTGTTGACCTGCCCGAGCACCGACACCTGCTGGCTGCGGTATTGCTGGACCAGCACGTTGACCTGGGGCTTCACGACGAACTTCCCGTCATCGAGCAGCTTCGCGAGCCTCGTCTCGGCGCCCCCGGTGTCGAGCCCGGCCAGCGCGACCTCGCCGACCAGCGGGAAGGTGATCTTTCCGTCATGGGTGATCCGGGCCTCGGTCGTGAGGTCCGGGTGGCCATAGACGTTGATCCTCACCACGTCACCCGGGCCGAGGTGAAAGGTGCCCGTGCCCTGCGAATGCGCGGGCAGCGCGAGCAGCATGAGGACGAACCAAAGCAATGCCCGCAGGCTCCGCGCGCCCGCCGGGAGCCGCTTCAGTAGGCCCTGCCGTTGTTCCAGCCGCTGAGGATGGTTCTGATGATGATCCATAGGTCCAGTAAGGGCGACCAGTTGTTCAGGTAATCAAGGTCGAGCTCGACGCGCTCGCGCATTTCCTCCACCGTTCGGGTTTCTCCCCGAAAGCCGTTGATCTGCGCCCAGCCGGTGATGCCCGGTCTCACCTTGTGCCGAAGCATGTAGCCGGGGATAAGCCTGCGGTACTGCTCGTTGTGCGCAATGGCATGCGGGCGCGGCCCGACGACGCTCATGTTTCCTCTGAGCACGTTGAAAAACTGCGGCAATTCGTCGAGCGAATTCCGGCGCAGGAACGCTCCGAGCGGCGTCACCCGCGGATCGTCAGGCCGCGCCTGAACGATCCGGTCTCCATCCTCGCACACGCGCATCGTGCGGAACTTCAGGACGACCAGCTCGCTGCCGTCCATGCCGTAACGCCGCTGCCGGAAGAGAACCGGGCCGGGCGAGTCGAGCCTGATTGCAACGGCGATGGCCAGCATCACGGGAGACGTCAGCGCGATCACTGCTGCGCTGAGGGTCAGGTCCATCGCGCGCTTGACTACGGCATTCAATCCATAGAGCGGGGTCTCGCGAATGGCCACCACCGGCATCCCGGCAAGATTGTCGAAGCCGGCCTGAATCAGGTCGAAAGCAAAGTAATCGGGAATGAAGTACACCGATGCGGTTGTATCGCACAGCTCCTGCATCAATCGCAGAACGCGCAGCTGCGCGGTCATGGGAAGCGAAATATAGACGCAATGAACCCCGTGCGCCTTCACGTAGCCGGGGACATCCGCGAGCTTTCCGATCAGTCCATTGGAGACCCCGATGCGCTCGGGGGAGCGGTCGTCGAAGAAGCCGGTGACGTGAACGCCGAGATGGGGGTTCTCCCGGATTTGAGCGGCAAAGACGCGCCCCAGATAGTTGGCTCCGACTATGACCGCTGTGCGCCCCGCTGTTCGGGCGCTGCTCACGCGAAGCAGCGCCACGCGCGCGATCTTCACGCTGGCAAGGATCAGCAGCGGCGTGACAGTGATCCAGGAAAGGATTACTTGATCATGGAAGTGGTCGTCCATCTCGGCCGCATAGCCGAGGAACAGAACGATGCCGACCACCCCCGCCCAGCCGACGATGACCGTGCGCGAAGCGTTAGCCAGTACCTGAACGGTCGAAGGCGTGAAGACGTCGACGTCGACGAGCAGCCGCGATGACAGGAGGAAGACCAGGACGCAGAGTGCGAGATAGTAGCCGGATACAGCGTGTCCGTAGACGAGGACGCAGAGCACGAGGGACGCGACGGCAACGCCCGGGCACAGCAGGCGGTTGACCAGCGCGACCATGGACGGCGGCGAGCCGGCAACGCCCGCGTTCCGGCCCGCACGAAACGGCCGAAAGCCTGGCATCGAGTGCTGCGGAAATCCGCCGGCAGACAATCGCGTCGACAATCCACACCCCTCTGGACAACAGCATCTCTTTCCCCTGTCGCCTTGTACAGAAAATTTTTCTGCCCGGTGTGCCGGGGCGGCGATACGAATCCGTTCTTGAAGAAACTATCGCGACCGAGCGCCGAGCTCTATGAACTACAACACGATCGCCACGCAATTTCGATTTTCGTTGTCGCCTGCGCGCGACGGTGCAGAGAATTTTTTTCGGCGCTTCGGATTTTCCAGGCCGCAATCAAACCTGACACCGTGTCAGCAAATCATTCAAGTGTGTGAATGACTGGCTGACAGATATCATCATGCGCGCCCTCCAGGGACGTCATGCTCTCCTGGAGGAATCTATACTCGTATTAAATTCACGTAACTCTCGCAAGTCAAATCTACCAAAACGATAGATTTGAAGATTTTTCGATTCGTATTTGTATTCGAAAGATTGCGCCGCCTGCTTAATGTAGTCTCGCGATCTTGTCGTGATATGGTGACAGCGACGAATGCGAAAATCGCAATGGAACTCGATCAGGAATCGAATTTGCTTGTGCGCGAACGCCGCGTATCATGCTCGTGTTGCCTGAGAGGTAGCGCATGCAACGAGTCGCTTGGTGGTTGATCGTTTTCGCGGGGCTCGCGGGTCTCGCCCTGATCCTCTACAACGCGTTCGGTCCGCCGGAGCGGGAAGTCATCGTTCATCGCCCGCCGCCCTCGGAACCGCCGCCACGCCCCCTGCCGGTCGAGCCGGAGATTCGCCACCCGGTGCCGCAGATGCCGGCCGAGAAGCCGCTTCCCGCGCTCGATACCAGCGACGCCACGATGAGAAACTCGCTGGCCGATCTGCTGCCCGACAGCGCGCTCATCAAGCTCCCCGTGCTCACGGATTTCGTGCGCCGCGTGGTCGCCACGATCGACAATCTGCCGCGCCGCGCGGCCGCACCGCGGCTCTGGCCGCTGAAGCCGGCCCCGGGAAAGTTCAAGGTCAGCGGCGACGACGAACGTGCCACGATCGCCGCGGACAATTCCGCGCGCTACGCTGTATACGTGCGCCTGGCGGAAGCGATCGACAGCGCCAAGCTTGCGGCGGTCTACTTTCACTACTATCCGCTGTTCCAGCAGGCCTACCGCGACCTCGGCTATCCGAAAGGCCACTTCAACGACCGCCTGGTCCAGGTCATCGACCACCTGCTGGAGACGCCGGACCTGCCGGAGCCGGTCGCGCTGGTGCGCCCGAAGGTGTTCTACCTGTATGCGGACCCGGACCTCGAATCGCGCTCAGCCGGCCAGAAGATCCTGATGCGCGCAGGCGCGGAAAACGCGCGCCGGGTCAAGGCGAAGCTGCGGGAAATCCGCCGCGAGATCGCCGCTGGCATAGACAAAAGCAAAGAAGCGCAGACGACTCAGTAACTGAACCGCCGAGACGCCGAAAAGAACAAACGGAATCGAAACCCTTCCGCCCTCATCCCTCATCCCTATTGTTGTTGGCGGTATCGTTCCTGAATCACCTGCGCCAGCACTGACACCGCGATCTCCGCCGCCGCGCGGCCGCCAAGATCGAGGCCGACCGGCGCATGGATGCGTGGCGCAAGTTCTGCGAGGCCGTGCTCGCGCAGGCGCTCTATGCGCTTGGCATGGGTGCGCTTGCTGCCCAGTGCGCCGATATAGAACACCTGGCTCTTGAGCGCCGCCTGCAGCGCCGGGTCGTCGAGCTTGGGATCGTGGGTGAGGGTCACCACTGCCGTGTGCTCGTCGAGACCGACCTTCGCCAGTGCCGGACCCGGCCACTCGGCCACCAGTGTCACGCCGGGAAAGCGCGCCTCGGTCGCAAACGCCCGGCGCGGGTCAACAACGATCACCTCGAACCCCGCGAGCGCGGCCATCGGCGCGAGGAACTGTGCGATGTGCACCGCGCCGATCACCACCATCTTGGGCGGCGGCGCGTAGCTGCGCAGGAAGATCTCGTCCTTGCTCGACGCGAGCGGCGCGCTCCGCCCGGCGATGAGCAGCGCGCGAGCTTCCGCGAGCTGCTCGGCGCTCAGCGCCACCTCGCCCGTGCACGTCGCGCCATCGCACAGCGACTGCGCCCCGTCGGCGAGCCGCGTCGCCACGGCGATTGGCCGTTTCTGATCACGGGCGGCGTAAACCTGCTCGAGATAGTCGCGCTTCATTCGACGCGCTCGACGTAAATCTTCACGTTGCCGCCGCAGGCCAGGCCGACGGACCAGGCCATCTCGTCGCTCACGCCGAATTCGAGCTGGCGCGGCTTCCCGTCCTTGATGACCTGCACGGCTTCAGTGACCACCGCGCCCTCGATGCACCCGCCGGAGACGGAACCTACGAACGCGCTGTCCGCGTTGACCGCGAGATGGCTGCCGGCCGCGCACGGCGAGGAGCCCCACGTGCTGACGACCGTGGCGAGCGCAACACCCTTGCCGGCCTTCTGCCATTGCCGGACCTGCTCCAGCACATCAATTGCGGGTTCAGCCATATCTGCCTCCAACATCGGTTCGGGTCGGATCAAGCCGAGTGTACTAGTTTGTAAGCTTGATGTAAGGAACGTCGCGCAATGCAACTATGCAACTGACGATGCGTCATTCTGGAATTTTTTCATCACATCGAACTCCTGACAGTTTCGTGTAAGCAACTTTACGCATGCTTCGTTGTACGGGATGTCATCAATCACGTGATGAGATACCCCTGACGCCGAAACATCCAAACAGGAGATAAACCGTGAATCGCAAAATAATGGCAGTGGCGGTGGCCGGCGCGTTTGCGGCACCCGCTATGGTGCTCGCTCAGTCGAGCACGGTGCAGATCTACGGAAGAATTTCGTACGAGTATGGCTACGTGTTGGATATGGGCGATGACGCCACGGGCGCGAGCCGGGATAAAACCGACGTCGCTCAAACGCCCGGCGGCAGCGCGATCGGCTTCCGCGGCGAAGAAAAGCTCGGCGGCGGTCTGACCGCGTGGTTCCAGTGCGAGAGCTCGGCTGACGTTCGCGGGATTTCTCAAGACGGGCTTTGCACACGTAACAGCGCGATCGGCTTCAAGGGCAACTGGGGCAATCTCCACTTCGGGCGCTGGGATTCGCCGTTCAAGCGCGCGATCAACATGGGCACGACGGGGGTATTGGACACCGGTCTTCTGGGCCATTCCTTCGCCCTTGCCGGGGGCTCGGGCGGCACGAACGCAACCGTCGCGAGCAACCGCAACAACTGGAAACGCCGGGATGTGGGCTGGACGTATTATGAGAGCCCGACTTTCAGCGGGTTCCAGATCCTGGCGGGCTTCACGCCGGGCAACGGGGCCACGAACGCAGTCAATGGCACGAGCAACCAGAAACCCCGGGTGTTGTCGCTCGGTGGCACGTGGAAGCAGGGCCCGTTTGCAGTCGGTCTCGGCTACGAGAAGCACGAGGACTTCGGTGCGGCTGTCGTCGGCGGTCAGGATCTGAGCGACAATGCGTGGACGATCAGCGGGGCCTATACGTTCCAGAACAAGATCAAGGTAGGTATCGCGTACATTGACGCTGAGTATGATGGGCCCACCGGCACGGGCACGAGCCTGGACAAAGAAAACTGGCTCATCGGCGTCGACTGGAAGATCGCTGGACCCCATAGCGTCCACTTCGGCTATGTTGACATGGGCGACTCCGAGGGTAATGCCACGGCAGCGGCCGGCCAAGGAAGCATCGGCGACGTTGCCCCGACGGGCGCGAACACGGGCGGTAAGTGGTACTCGATTGCCTACGAATACGCCTTCTCCAAGCGTACTACCGCGCGGTTTGGCTATGTCGTGGTGGATAACGATGCAAACGCAGGGTACGCGTTGGGCGGTCTTTCCAACGCGGGCGTAACCGGTCAGGAACAGGAAGCGATCGTGATGTATCTGCAACACAACTTCTAACCAGTTCAGACCTACCGCATTCGGCAAAAACGGGCGCTACGGCGCCCGTTTTTTTGGTCCGTTTGGGCGTTTGTGGGCGTTTGGGGCGTTTGGGCGTTTGGGTCGGACCAAGCCAAGTACCTGCACCCATGAGATTTTCCATCAAATCCGGCGTCTTTTCTGGCGTTAGAGCCCCGATTTCGGCACCGAAATCGTCGTTCTAAGGCAAAGCGAGTCTCGCCAACGTTTGCCCGAAACTCGCTTAAAGCGGCGATTCTTGCCGCAAAAACGGCCCTCTAAGGGCCTCGCCGACCGAAATTTTCACCACTTCTCGCCTCAAAACAGCGAGTTGCGCTGGTCCGACCCGAACATACTGATCTGCTTGCCGACTGGATAGCCGAGGATCCCGTTGTGCGCAAAGACGTAGCAGCTGTTGCGGCCCAGGTCGCCGGTGACGACGATCATATAATCCTCGGGCTTGAATACGATTGGAATCATGCGGTTCGGGTCGTCGGATTCGTGGAAAACCTTGGGGATGTGCCCGGCCTTGTGCTCCTCGGCGAGATTCCAGATCGGCTTCTGCGTCCAGTCGCGCAGGATGCGCTCGAACTCGCGCGCCGGCATGCGGGCATGATCGAAGAGCTTCTGCTTCAGATCCTGCTTCGACCAGCCGCCGCCGGCGACGGTCTCGGCGATGATCGGCGAGAGCAGGATCAGCGGCCGCAGCGTCCCCATGCCCTGGCCCACCGTGAACATGATCTGCCACGAGTGCTGCTTCAACACCGCGTCCGCGAGATACGGCAGCAGCGCCTCGGGCGTCGCGCCCGACACCGACGAGATATGGTTGCCGCCGGTGTAGCGGCCGATCGAGACCGCGTTGGTGCCCGCCGGAAAACCGAACTCCGTGCAGTTCGGCGGCCAGCCGATCTTCGCGAGCACGTCTTCGTTCTCCGCAACGACGACGCGCCAGGTGTTGCCGAAGGTCGCCTTGTCGTTCCGGTGCGGCAGGAAGCCGGCCACGTTTCGAAGATAGAGCCGCCAGAAGCGGCCGACAGTCGTATTGGCCTGGAAGCCATCGCGCATGACACCCTGCGTGTAATTGAAGCCGAGCTGCTTGATGACGGGGCCGTTCAGCACGATCACCGTCTCCCCGCCGGGGGTGTTGCCGCTGTGCTCGACGCCGTAAGCGGGATCGGCCATGGCTTCGATCAGCGCGACGAGAACCGGCATGTACTCGGGCCGGCAGCCCGCCATCACGCCGTTGACCGCCACGCTCCACACGGTCGCGGCGCGGCTGTCGGGCAGGAGCACGCCCAGCACCTCGTCGGGCTTGCGCTCCGTGAAGCGGAGAAACGCTTCGACCTTCTCCACCGTCGGCGGCACGATGGGCAACCCGTCGGAGAGCTCGTGCGCGATGAAATACTCGTTCACCTCCTCGAATGTGCCGCCGCAGATGATTTCGCGCGCGCCAGGCTCGCCGTCCGCTGCGACCTGCGCCGGCGGCATGAGGAGGTTGTCCACGACGCCGGCGAGCGTCACCTCGCCGATGTTTCGCTGGAGCGCTTCCTTGCTCTGCAGGCCGGGATGACCCGGCACCGGCGCCACGGGAAGATTGGGCATGCCGAGCCCGCGCGAAGCCGCCTTCGCCAGCACCATGAAGCTCTCGCAGACGAGGGTCGAGGACGGGACGCCCGCCGCCTCGGCCGCCGCACTCGCCCGCAACACGGCGGGCGTGCAGCTGCCTCAACACCCCATGCCGGAGACGACGGCGTCGACTCCCTTCGCCTTGAGCGTCTGCGGCAGCGCCGCTACAATCTCGCGCTCGTCGGTGCCGTGCGTGTTCCCGAACTCGGCCCAGTGAACGAATTTGACACCCGGGTAGCGTGCCTTGAGGCTCTGTTCGAGCTGCGCAAAGACCTCGTCGCCCCGGAAGAGGTAGTCCCACAGCCAGGCGACGGTTTTGCCCTCGAGCGAATCGAGCCGACTTGCAAGCGACTTCACCCTGGCCTGGCGCGGGCTGCGCGGCCACAACGCCTGGTACTCCGTGCGATCGGACCGGGTCATACGAGCTTCTCCGTCCTTCATCCATGCAAGCGCTAGCGTCGATCGATCGAAAACTTCCCCGGCCCGATCAGGAACACCACGATCGCGGTAAAGAAGAAGAATCCCTGCAGCTCGAGCGCCCAGCCGCCGCTCTCGGCGAGATCGGTCAGTTGCGAGGCATGGACAAGCGCAATGGCAAAAATCATGTTGATGCCTATGAACAGCGCACCGATGCGGGCGTAAAGCCCAATGAGCACCAGCACCGGTCCCAGGACTTCGCCTATGAATACGCCGTACGCGAGGAGCCAGGGTAGTCCATGGCTTTGCAACAGCCCCTCGATACCACTGACGCCGTTGCGCAGCTTGAAGATGCCGTGAAGCAGGGTCAGGATGCCCAGCGTCAGCCGCAGGACCAGTTTTCCGATGTCATCATACATCGTCGTTCTCCACTCATCACAAGGATGAAGGATGAAAGAAAAAGGAAGCCTTCGTCAAACATTGTTAATTCACCCTTTCGCCTTCATCCTTCATCCGTCTGCCTTGAAAGGAGTTCCCGCCATGCCCCCCGACCCGTCTTCCCCGATCCTCCGGGGCCTCGACCCGCGCGGCGTCGCGACCCTTACTTTCAACCGGCCCGAGGTCAACAATGCCTACGACGGCGAGCTTCTCGCCGGCACTCTAGGCGCGATGGATGCGCTCGCCAGGGAACCTTCGCTTCGCGTGGTCGTGCTGCGCGGCGCGGGAAAGCATTTCCAGGCGGGTGCCAACCTCAAGTGGATGCGCTCGCTCGCGGCGCGCCCGGCCGAGGACAACCTTGCCGCCTCGCGCGATACCGCGAGCGTCGTGCGGCGCCTGAACGAGGCCCCGGTTCCGACGGTCGCCCTCGTGCAGGGCGCCTGCTTCGGCGGCGGCACCGGGATCGTCGCCGCGTGCGACATCGTGATCGCCGCGGACAACGCCGTGTTCTCGATCGCCGAGACGCGCTGGGGCTTGACGGGCGCGATCATTCTTCCGCAGCTCGTCGACGCGATCGGCGTTCGCCAGATCCGGCGCTACGCGCAGACCGGGGAACGCTTCGACGCGCACGAGGCGCGCCGCATCGGCCTCGTGCACGAGGTCGTGCCGCTCGCCGGGCTCGACGCCGCCGGCGAGCGCGTGGTCGATCACCTGCTGCAGAACGCGCCCGAAGCGAACCGGCAGACCAAGGCCGCCGCATTCGAGTTTGCGTGGGGAAAGATGAGCGAGGAGACTTTTGCGAACCTGGTCGCCCAGCATGCCGCCAAGCGCCGATCAGAGGAAGCGGCGGAAGGGCTCGCCTCATTTGCCGAGAAGCGCGCTGCACGCTGGTACTCCTGAAACGAAGATGCCGATCACGACACGCGATGGCGCGGAGCTTCGCTGGGAGCGCGAAGGCGCGGGGCCGGCGCTGGTGCTCGGCGCGGGACTGGGCGGCGCCGCGAGCTGGTGGGAGCCGAACCGGGCGGCGCTCGCCGAGCGCTTCACGGTGATCACGTTCGACCAGCGGGGCACGGGGCGCTCATCGCGAGTGCCGGTGGCCTCGATCGAGCAGATGGCCGCGGACCTCACCGCGGTGCTCGACGCCGCGGGGCTCGAAGCGGCGCACTACCTGGGGCACTCGACAGGCGGCGCAATCGGCGTCGCAACTGCGCTCGATCATCCGGTGCGGCTCCGCTCGCTCCTGCTCTACGCCAGCACCACGCATGGGGATGCGTACCGGCGCCGCGTGTTCGCGCTGCGCGAGCGCCTGCTCTCCGCGCTCGGGCCCGACGCTTACGCGCAGTACACCTCGCTCCTGCTCTATCCCCCGTACTGGATCAACGCCAATGCGGAACGCCTCGCCGCGATGGAAAATGAGGCCGCGGGCGCGCTCGGGCCCGCCGCGGTGCAGGCGAGCCGGCTCGCGGCGATCCTCGAGTTCGACCGGCGCGCGGAGCTCAACAAGATTCGCATCCCGACGCTGGTGCTCTGCGCCGACGACGACATCCTCACGCCGCGCTACTTCTCCGAGGAGTACGCGCGCCTCATCCCCGGCGCGCGCTCGCACTGGGAGCCGCGCGGCGGCCACGCGCTCTCTCGCACGGAGCCCGCGACCTTCAACCGCATCGCGCTCGAATTCTTCACCGCAGCCGAAACGTCATAAGGAGCCCAGCATGCCGATGAAACCAGTCGTCCCCGCAGGATCCCCGCCACCGCTCGCCCCCTACTCGCCCGGGGCGCGCGCCGGCAACGCGCTCTACGTGAGCGGCACGCTCGCCCTCGATTCCAACGGCAAGCTGGTCGGGCCGGGCGATGTCCGCGGGCAGACGCGCCAGGTGCTCGAAAACATCAAGTCGGTGCTCACGGCCGCCGGCGGAAAGATGAGCGACATCGCGTTCAACCAGATCTTCCTCAAGGACTTCGCCGACTATGCGGCGATGAACGAGGTCTACCGCGAGTACTTTCCGTCCAACCCGCCGGCGCGCTACTGCATCCGCGCCGACCTGGTGAAGCCCGAGTTCCTGGTCGAGATCGCCTCCACCGCCCACCTTTAATGTCCAATGGGGACAGACCCCGTTTTTCGTCATTCGGGAAATGGTGGTCTGTCCCCCATTTTTCTTCCTTGCCCGACGCCCCGGCCGAGGCTATGCTGCCGGCAACCGGTGGCTGTTCCGGACCCATTCAGGAGAGTTACCCATGCCAGACACAACCGAGTCCCCGACCTCCACGCAATCGGCCACGCGTCCGAGCCCGATCCGCATCAGGAAGCTGGGCCACATCGTCATCCAGGTACGCAATCTCGAGCGTTCGGTACGCTTCTACACCGAGGTGCTGAACCTCCGTGTCTCGGACAATGCGACTGCCGGCGGGGTTTTCCTTACCGGCCTGGGCGACCATCACACGATCGGTCTCTTTCCCTCCGACGGCGAGAATGCGGAGATCCCCTCCAAAGGCGCGGTGCGGCTGCATCACTTCGCGATGCAGGTCGACTCAATGAACGATTTGTTCGAAATTCGCGCCTATCTCCAGGAGCGCGGCGTCCCCATCGTCTGGGAAGGGCGGCGCTCGCTCGGCGGCCACACGAGCGTCGAGTTCCTCGACCCGGATGGCTATCACCTCGAGGTCTTTTGCGACATGGACCAGCTCGGTCCGAACACCCGCTCCCGTCCGCGGGACGCCAACTCCGGCAAACTCAACACACTGGAGAAGTCGCGGGACAATCCCAAGTCGCCGACCTGGTAGCGCACTTCGTGGGCACGGATGAGGGATGAAGGATGAAGTGAAAATCCAGCTTTTCTTTCGCCTTTCGCCTTGAAGCTTGCCCCTCATCCCTCCACCCTGATCCCTCGCGCTCATTGACCGCCGGCCGCGGGCCGATTAACGTGATCATCCGGCGACTCGCCGCAGGGCACCGCAAGGCGCAACATCGTTCGAAAACAAGGAGGAGACCCCAATGCTTGCAGCAAGACTGTTGGCCACGGCCGCCATCGCGGCGGTCCTGGCAGCCCCGGCGGTACACGCCGCCGAACCGGCATTCCCGAACAAGCCGATCCGGCTCATCATCGGCAGCGCGCCGGGGTCGGGTCCCGACATCATGGCCCGGCTCATTGCCGATCACCTCTACGGCGTGTGGGGCCAGAGGGTCGTCGTCGATACCCGTCCCGGGGTGGCCGGCATCATCAGTGCGGAGCTGGCGCTGCGCGCGAACCCCGACGGCTATACCTGGATGATGCTGACCTCCCAGCTCTTCATCGCGACCTCGGTCTATCCCAATCTCAAGTTCAACCTGGACAAGGATTTTGACTCGGTCTCCCTCGTCGGGCTGGTGCCGTGGGTGCAGACGGTCAATCCGACCTTGCCGGCGAAGTCCGTCGCCGAGTTGATCGCGCTCGCGAAGAAATCGCCGGGCAGGCTCCGCTACGGCTCCGGCGGCCCCGGTAGCGGCGAGCATTTCGCCACGGTCATGTTCACGCACGAGGCCGGCATCGACATGCTGCACGTGCCCTACAAGGGCGTCGCAGGCGCTCTCCTCGACGCAATTGCTAACGAAATCCATATGCAATTCGCCGTCTACCCCGCCGCGTATCCCCATGTCACTTCCGACCGGCTGCGGGCGCTCGGCGTGAGCACGGCGAAGCGCGCGCCGGGGCTGCCCAACGTCCCGACCATTGGGGAAACTTTGCCGGGCTTCGTGAACTTCGGCTGGTACAGCATCGTCGCGCCCAAGGGCACGCCCACGGCAGTGCTCAACATGGCAAGCGCAGAAATCGTCAAGGCGGCGCGCGAACCCAAGTTCGGCGAACGGCTGAAGGTCCTGGGCATCGAGATCATCGCCGGCGGGCGCAAGGAACTCGACGACTTCCGGACGATCGAGCGCAAACGCCTGACCGAGATAGTGAAGGCGACAGGTATCAGCATCACCAGGTAACTGGCCACATGGCGGATGGCCATGTGGCTGTGATGGGTGATGGGTGATGGGTGATGGGTGTTCCGCATCACCCATCACACATTACTGATGTCTTTCTGCCTTCTGCCTTTGGGTAGTCCCTGAGTTTCGGGTGTTCCATGATTCCCTATCATGACGAAAACGAAACTCAGCGGATCCCGTACGTCACGTTCGTCCTGATCGCGATCAACGCGCTCGTGTGGCTGCTCGTCCAGGGCGCGGGCGCGACGCTCCCGCTCGCCCGCTCAGTCTGCGAGCTCGGCCTCATTCCCGCGGAGTTGACCGCATCGGTCGCGCCCGGCACGCGCTTTCCCATGGGAGAGGGACTCGTGTGCCTCACCGATCCCGGCCGCCAGGTCCAGAACGTGCTGACATCGATGTTCCTGCACGGCTCCTGGATGCACCTCATCGGGAACATGTGGTTCCTGTGGCTCTTCGGAAACAATATCGAGGACTCGATGACGCGCCCGCGCTTCGTCGCGTTCTATCTGCTGACCGGGCTTGCCGCAGCACTCGCGCAGGTGATCGCCAATCCCTCCTCCACGGTGCCGATGGTCGGCGCCTCGGGCGCGATCAGCGGGGTGATGGGCGCATACCTCTTATTGTTCCCGCGCGTTCGGGTGTTCACGCTCGTGCCGCTGGGTTTCTACCTGACGTCGATCGCGCTCCCGGCATGGGTGATGCTCATCTACTGGGCTGCGCTGCAGGTCTTCGGCGGGCTTACCAGTGTCCTCACCGAACAGCGGGGCGGCGTTGCCTTCTGGGCCCACCTGGGCGGCTTTCTGGCCGGCGTAGCCCTCGCGAAACTGTTCGAGAGACCGGAGCGTCTCGCCGAGCACAAGTCGCACCACTACCGCCCGCGGCGGGTCGGAATGCGCCCAAGGGATTAGTTGCGCCTTTGGGTAGACCCTCACTCCCTCGGTGAGGAGCTCAGCGGGTCTTGCTGATCCTGGAGGCAGCAAGGTGGAGGCCATCCTGCTCGGCGGCGTCCTTGCGCCGGGGGTAAGCCCGGACGCTCTGCAGCAGTCGCTGCCCGGTCGTCGTATCCACCAGCCGCGCGAGCTTGATTCCGTTGACGCGCATCAACGCGATCTCGGCGAGACTCAGAATGCGGCAGCCGCGCTCGAGGTGGCCGCCGAACGCCTGGTTGCGATCCGAAAGCACCATGTGACAGTGCACGTGATAGTTCGCAATCACGCCGCTCATGGCAAGGATCTCGACGCCTCGCGGGCGCGTGCGCTGGTAGAACTTTCGCGGCGGGAATGAGGCCCCCACCGCACCGCTCACGGCGATGTCGGTCAGGCTTCCGAAACCGGTGAGGATCACCCCGTCGCGGATCCGACGCTGTTTGCAGATCTCCTGAATCGACTCGAGGAGAAGATCGCCGTAAGCGAGCCGCACCACAACAATCTCGCCTGCGCGCGCCCCGCCCGCCACCATTCGCTTAGCCGCCATCGCCGTATGCTCCGTCCCGGGAAAACGCGCTCAGTGTAGCTTTTCCGGAATGAAGAATGTTGCCCGGGCAGAAAAAAACCCCGCGGAGCGGGGTTCGTGTAACGGCCGAGGCGCGGCAGGGCGGAACTCCAAAGCGAATCGCCCATGCTGCTTACCGGTCTGGGATCGCGTCTACGCAGGCTCCATCGTCGATTCGGTGATCGTCGCCGCTACACCGACCATGTAGTCGCGTGGCTCGGTGCGAACGACGGCTCCTTTGCATTTCCACATCATCCTGCCGCCCGCCGTTCTGAGCTCGATTGCAAAACTGATCGGCTGGCCGGGCGTGTACTCGCCGCTTGTCCAGAAGAACGCGCCCGAGGCGCTCGTGTCGCGCGTGACGCCCCGGCCCTTCTCCAGGAACACGAGCAGCGGGGTATCGATCCGCTTGTCTCTACGCTGGTGTGGTCGTGTCATTTTCGCCTCTTCAAGGTGACGCGTCAGGGTGGGCAGCGCATTTGCCCGCCAAAGCAGCCCGTGTGATTCGGAGTACGGTTCGAGACAGCTAACTTGCGATCAACTCGGAGTGTTTCCGCGATGCCGTGCCGTCACCCATTCTGCTTCGACGAAGTCCCACTGAATGAACCAGCTGGTCGAGGCGCGAAGAGGGTTGCCGGACGATCCGGCGTTGCCGCAATTTAGTATAGGTGCGCTCTCTCACTGTTTCCCAGGAGAGGTCTCTCCAAAGAGACTTGAATATTCCGCGCTGCATCGTCCCGCATCGCTCACACGTTCTGTACGGAAGAACAGATCTGACGCAAGGTCCGGGAGACCTGCCGTTGAATTCCGTTCCGATAACCCACTTGTGTGTGAATAGACAGCGCATCACGAGCATTCGGGGAAGGAGCGGATCGGGTGGGCAGCTCGAAGGGTTTGAGACGACCAGGTCGCGATCCCTTAACCTTTGATTTGCCGCAACGTCCGTGCCAGATTTGCCAAAGCGCACAGAATCAGGTTGTTACCCCATGCCTCTCACCTGCCGCCTGAACCGCAACTGTCACCCGCCAGCAACACGCTTCGGGCTCAAGCAGCAATCGATTGATTCGTTGAGTGAATCCTCTTTGTCGATCGGCGACAAAACGTCCGGGGCGACGTGCCAGGAGATGCGACCCCCTGCAGGCTTCGCCCCGCAGGCTTGAAGCACCCGCCGCAACGGTGTAACATGCGCCGTAACATGTTACGGAGGCGGCGATGAAGCCCGTGAAGGTGGCCGAACGCATGCGAGGCTACCGCGCGCGCAAGCAGGCGGCGGGCCTGCGCCTCATCCAGCTTTGGGTGCCCGATACCCGCTCGCGACGGTTCGCCGCCGAGTGCCGGCGTCAGTGCCGCCTGTTGAAGGGAGACGCCGCCGAGGCCGGCGCGCTGGAATTCATCGAGCGCGCTGGCGCGTGGGATGACGATGCGGCGCGGTGACCTAGTCACGGTCGCAGCGCGCGGCGACTACGGCAAGCCGCGTCCCGCGCTGGTCATCCAGTCCGATCTGTTCGAGGAGCTGCCGAGCGTGACGCTGTGCCTGGTCACGAGCGAGCTGCGCGCTGCGCCGATTTTCCGGATCACGGTGGACCCCACGCCGGACAACGGCCTGCGCCGCGTCTCGCAAGTGCAGGTGGACAAGGTATTAACGGTGGCGCGCGAGCGCATCGGCGGTACCCTCGGCCGGCTCGATGATGCGACGATGCTCAAGGTCAATCGCTCGCTGGCGGTGTTCATCGGTATAGCGTGACAGCGGTGCCGGAAACAGGGGTGTCTGCCCCCGTTTAGTTGTCGACTTATCTGCGCCAGACCGGTTTTGTGTTGCCGACGTCGTACGCTTCCTCGGTAATCCCGTCTTTACTCAGCGTCAGCATCGCAAAGCCGTTCTTCGCCCGCGGGCGAGCGGTTCGCATCAGTGCCGGAGTAGTAGGTGTCGCCCATGTGCACAAGATAATCCGGCGCCGGCTTGAGTTTTCCCAATGTATTCATCACCGCGCAGGCCGGCCCGTCCTTGTTCGCCAGACCGTGGAGCGAGTACTTGCACGAACCCCAATCGCCGATGATGGCGATCCTGACCTGGCCGTCACTGCCGGGCTGCAGCGCGAGCGGCTTCTTCCAGTCGCGCTTTACAAAGTTTGCGACGCCACAGCCTTTGCCCATCTTCCTGGGCAGGTGGTTCATCAGGTCGTTCTTGATCGTCCACGCCCAGCCGGCGTCGAGCTGCTCGTATTTCCCCGTCCCGTAGATATCGCCCCATTCCGTGCACTTCACCATCGCCTGCGCGGGAAGCGAGGCACCCAGCGCGGTAAAACTCTCAGGCGTAAAAGGCGACGGAGCGGCCACGGCGGCCATGGCATCCCAGACGATCCTCAATTCCGGCAGCGCATTGATCTCCGCGCGCAACGCGGGCGGCGGCTTATGCAGATAGTAGAGCAGGAAGGCCAGGTTTCCGTGGCCCTCCCACGGTTGCGTGGGCTGCCCGCCCATCACGGCCTGGACGTGAGCGCTCGCGCCGAGATGCTGTCGCTCCAGTTCTTCAAGGATTCCGCCCAAGGTCGCCGCCAGGCCGGCAACGGACAAGACCCGCCCCCGCGCGGCGCCGACCAGGTGCGGCCTGAAGCCCTCGGCCAACCTGGGCAGCAGGCGCGCACTGTATTCCTCTCGTGTTGGCATGACACGCTCCTCGGAGTTTCGAGCAACGCCTCGAATTCAAATCAATCAAAACGGTAGATTTAACTTTCGCTGTTAACGTCCTGACTGTCAGCGCCTTGGAACG
>Ga0256867_10000119_pt1 | contig 28371 bp, 19 predicted proteins | sample RVTome_15_FD_185939 | JGI IMG/M metagenome (GOLD analysis project Ga0256867, IMG submission 185939) | Soil microbial communities from uranium-contaminated site in the Upper Colorado River Basin, Wyoming, United States - RVT150D86 (HiSeq) ... | reverse complement strand
CCCGAGACATTGCCCTCTCCGCACCGTGCTCGGCATCGTGGGGCGTGACGGCGCGCACGCCGAGTTTCTTCAACTACCTTCTGAGAATTTATTTCTCGTTCCGAAGAACGTTCCCGACGAACATGCGGTTTTCACTGAGCCGCTTGGCGCTGCGTGCGGAATTCTCGAGCGAGTAACGATCTCGACTTCCGATCGCATTGCAGTTATCGGCGACGGCAAACTCGGATTACTTTGCGCACAACTGCTGGCCCTCACCGGCGCTTCGCTACTTCTCATAGGAAAGCATTCATCCAAACTGAGAATCGCAGAACGGCGCGGCATTGAGACCGCAACTCCCAAACAGGCAGCCAAGAGGCAGCGCCAGTTCGACGTGGTGGTGGAGGCGTCAGGCGCAGCACCAGGATTCAGCCTGGCACTGGCTCTTCTGCGGCCAAAAGGCCAACTGGTTCTGAAGTCTACTTTTCACGGGAAAACAGAACTGGACGCGGCCTTGGTCGTGGTTGATGAGATTTCAATTGTAGGGTCGCGTTGTGGAAGATTTACTCCAGCTCTCGACTTACTAAAGAAAGCGGCCATTGATGTTGATAGTCTCATCAGCGAAGAGTATCCCCTCTCGAATGGCGTTCATGCGATGCGCCGCGCGTCCGCAAGAGGTGTGCTGAAGGTACTTTTGCGACCGTAAGAGCATTTTCCATATCTCATTTTCCGTTATTTTCCATATCTCATTTTTCATTTTTGGCATCATCCTCCGAGCTCTTCAAGAAATGAAAATGAAAAACGGAAAATGATAAACGATAAATGGATTTGCCTTATCCTCGCGGTTTTTTGCTCACGGAGGCCCCTTTCGCTATACTCTAGCCCTTTCCATGGGCTTGGATTTGGTTAAGCCAAAAGGTGGTGAAACATGTTTGACGTCTCTAGAAACAACACGACAGACCAGGAGCGAACGATTCTGCGAAAGCTGCGGGTCTGGATTGCGTCGCTGGCGGTCGCATGTTTACTGGCCGGCATCGGTATCGGAGCGATGTTGTCAGGCCAGCCGACGGTCGCGCAGCCCGAAATGCAGATAGCACGCGCGCCCGAAGCGTTGTCGGCTTCCTTTGCTGACATTGCGCGTCGTGTTGAGCCCGCAGTCGTCAATATCGAAACCACCCAGAGGCAAAGAGAAACAGATGTCAGCGAAAAGGAAGAAGACAAGGAAGACCAATCGCCAAACAATTCACTGCTCGATATGTTACGGCGCCCGCAGAAACGGCCTACTCGCGGAATCGGCAGCGGTTTCATAGTTAGTCCCAAAGGCTACATCCTTACTAACTACCACGTGATCGAAGACGCCGCGCGTATCATCGTCGGTTTGCAGTCAGGTGAGAAATACCGCGGCACTGTGGTTGGCGTCGATTCCGAGACCGACGTGGCCGTTATCAAGATCGAAGCGTCGAAAGATCTCCCGACAGTCACGCTTGGTGATTCCAATGCGGCGCAGGTTGGCGATTGGGTGCTTGCGATGGGTTCGCCATTCGGCCTGGACCAAACTGTTACTGCGGGAATTATTTCCAAGAAGGAACGAGAGAATCCTCAGTTCAACGTCTTCCAACGCTTTCTGCAAACTGACGCAGCGATCAATCGAGGCAACAGCGGTGGACCACTCGTCAACATGCGTGGCGAAGTTATCGGGATGAATTCCCAGATCGCGACTTCGACCGGTGACTACAACGGCATCGGGTTCGCCCTGCCTGCCAACGAAACCAATTTCGTTTACAAACACTTAATTGCTCAAGGCAAAGTCCAGCGCGGGTATTTGGGGATAACGTTGGAATCCGTGCACGATGAGTTTGCAAAGGTTTATGGCCTATCGGAAGCAAAGGGAGCAATCATCACTTCCGTCACAGCCACTGAAGGCGGTCAAGCCACTCCAGCAGTAAAAGCGGGTCTTCAGCCAAACGACATCATCGTTGATTTCGAAGGGGCGCCGGTTACCAATGCACAAGATCTAATCCAGCGTGTTGCAAGTACGCCGGTGGGCGAACAAGTCACACTCGTTTTCCTGAGAGACGTCAGTGGCAAGCTCGATAAGAAAACTGTAAGCGTTGCGTTGGGTGAACGACCTAACAAACGCGAGTGGACTGGACCAAAGACTACTCCAAAGGATGTCAACCCACGCGGCAACGCTTTACATCTCGGGATTACGCTTGCGGAGTTGACACCTCAGCTTCTTGCTGATCGGCACCTGACCGGCGTTCAGGGTCTCTACATTAAGGACATCGATCCAAACGGTCTCGTTGCGGAGATTCGCATTCCGCCTGTGGGTGAGCCGGCTTTGTTTGAAGGCGACGTGATTAATCGAATCAATCGCACTCCGGTGACTTCGCTTACGGATTTCCAACGTGTGCTGAATGGGCTGAAGGCCGGTGACCCGATCGTTTTGAATGTGACGAGGAGAGATCCGAGGGTCGATCGACTGCTGCCGCTGATCGTGCAGTTCACCTATCAATGAAGACATTGCCAATTGCCGATTTGTTAACGTGGCTGGAGACCTAATTTAATTCTCAATCGGCAATCGGCAATCGCAAATACCTATATGTCTCAGGCAAAGAAAGCAATCTCAAAGACCGGCGGGAAACTGGCGGCGCGCAATGCGGCACGCGCCGCAGTCAAAAACTATCAAAACTACATCGACGGAAAATGGGTCGCCAGCCAGTCTGGGGAAATGTTTGAAAACATCAACCCAGCCGATAATCGCGACATCATTGGACGCTTTCCGCTTTCCACCAGCGACGACGTTAACGCGGCGGTGAATGCCGCGCAGAACGCATTCGATCGTTGGCGTCATACTCCGGCTCCCAAACGCGCTGAATTGCTGTTTCGTCTCGGTGAGATCCTGATCCGGAGCAAGGAAGAGTTCACCGCGGACATGACGCGCGAGATGGGCAAGGTTTTGAAGGAGGCAGGCGGCGACGTTCAGGAAGCGATTGACTGCACTTACTACACGGCAGGAGAAGGACGACGCCTTCACGGGTTCACTACGCCCGCTGAGATGCGCGACAAATTTGCGATGTGCCTGCGCCAGCCGGTTGGTCTTTGCGGTTTGATCACTCCGTGGAATTTTCCGATGGCGATTCCGTCATGGAAACTGATTCCAGCGTTGATTTGCGGCAATACCGTCGTCATCAAACCCGCGGAAGATACGCCACTCTCTACATACAACCTTGTAAAGGCGTGTGAGGAAGCTGGAATTCCTCCTGGTGTTGTGAATCTCGTCACCGGTTTTGGTGAATCGGTTGGTGCAGCAATGACCAATCATCCGGGATTGCGCTTGATCTCGTTTACCGGATCGACCCAAACCGGCCGCATCGTGGCTTCCGCCTGTGCGGAACGCAACGCGATCTGCTCACTCGAGATGGGCGGGAAGAATGCCATCATCGTGATGGACGATGCCGACATTGATTTAGCTGTTGAAGGCGCCGTTTGGGGCGCCTTTGGTACGTCAGGCCAACGCTGTACTGCCTCGTCGCGTTTAATCGTTCACAAAAAGGTCTATCGACAGTTTGTGGCGAAGCTGGTTGAGAATACGAAAGCGCTTCGAGTTGGAAACGGTGCCGACCCGAAGACCGACATTGGTCCGGTTATCAATGCCGACGCCGTCGATAAAGTTATGAGTTACATCCGCATCGGACGTAACGAGGATGGCGCTAAGTTGGCTTGTGGCGGCAAGCGTCTCTTGAAAGGCGACTACGCCAATGGTCATTTCATCGAGCCTACAGTCTTCACTGACGCCGCGCCCGATATGCGGATTTCGCAGGAAGAGATTTTTGGACCAGTAACCACCGTCATTCCCGCGAGTTCACTCGATGACGCTATTCACATCGCCAACGGAGTCCGCTACGGACTCTCCGCTGCCATCTACACGCAAAACGTTAATCGCGCCTTCAAGGCGATGAACGAAATGTACACCGGAATCTTTTATGTGAATGCCTCGACGATTGGCGCCGAAGTGCATCTGCCGTTCGGTGGAACCAAAGCGACCGGAAATGGCCATCGCGAAGCGGGGACTCAAGTGTTGGACATTTTCTCTGAATGGAAGTCAGTGTACGTTGACTTTAGTGGCAAGCTGCAACGCGCGCAGATTGACCAGGTCGAATCGCCCCAATGACGTCTTCAAAACCGAACTTCGCCGTTCGCAATTCGCATTTCACAAAATAGAGATATCCGCCGGAGAACAAAACCGTGATTGTCGGTCTGCCTAAAGAAATCAAAGACAATGAATATCGAGTCGGACTAACGCCTGCCGGTGTACGTGCTCTCAAGGATGCGGGTCATGAAATCAGGGTCGAGACCAACGCGGGCGCAGGGTCGGGCTTTGAAGATGAGTTCTATCAACGCGCAGGAGCCACCATCGTTGATTCGGCTGACGACATCTGGGCCAGCGCTGAGATGATCGTAAAAGTAAAAGAACCGATCGCGCCGGAGTATCCACACATGCGCGAAGGTCAACTTCTTTTCACTTATCTGCATCTCGCTCCAGACCCCGAACTCACTCAGGAGTTGCTGGATCGCAAAGTCACCGGTATCGCCTATGAAACGATTACGGACCGCCGCGGCACCTTGCCTTTATTAACCCCGATGTCGGAAGTAGCCGGACGCATGGCCATACAGGTTGGAGCGCACTACCTCGAGAAGATGAGTGGTGGACGAGGAATTCTTCTTGGTGGCGTTCCAGGCGTACCCGCTGCGAGAGTCGTGATTATCGGCGGAGGCGTAGTGGGCACAAACGCGGCGAAGATCGCGGTTGGCATGGGCGCGCACGTGACAATCATAGACAACAATCTGGATCGACTGCGCGAGCTTGACGATATTTTCCTGTCGAAGATTTCTACGCTCGCTTCGAGCGCCTATATGATCCAGGATGCGATCTCGGAAGCTGATTTGATCGTGGGTGCTGTGTTGGTGCCCGGTGCGGCTGCGCCAAAGCTCGTTACAAGAACCATGCTGAAGGAAGTTCCCAATGGCGCTGTGATTGTTGACGTAGCGGTCGATCAAGGTGGATGTATCGAGACTACGCGCCCAACCACTCACTCCAATCCAACCTTCTACGTTGAAGGTGTGCTGCACTACTGCGTCGCAAACATGCCCGGCGCAGTACCACGCACCTCCACGTTTGCATTAACCAATGCAACACTGCCGTACGCCTTGAAACTGGCAAACAAAGGATTCCTTCAAGCGATTGCGAGCGATCCTGGTTTGAAACAAGGAGTCAACACCTACGCCGGCCAGTGTACTTATGAGGCAGTGGCATTAGCGCAAGGGATTCCGTACTTACCGGTTGACCAGTTAATCACCAATGCGAGCGGTATTGCTGTTTAGAATCACCTTTGTGTCTTTGCGCCTTTGCGGGAGAGACTCACTTCAGAGATGCAGGCTAGTAGATCTTCAGGAGATACGGGTTTCGACAAGAACGCATCAACCTGCTCACTCTCATCAGTCGAATTCCTCGGGTCGAGAGCGCTCAGCAGGATTATCGGCAGTTGAGACAGATGCTGGCTGTTCCTCACAAATCGACACAACTCATATCCATCCAGATTTGGCATTAGAGCGTCGGTAACTACGACATCGATTCGGGTACCAAGCAGAAACTTCATCGCCTCCAATCCATCACCGGCGGTGACGACCGTGTATCCGTCACGCTGAAGTACAACTTCGAGGTATCGTCGCAGGGCCGGATCGTCTTCGACCAAAAGCACGCAGGGATGCTCCTCGTGCGGTTGTGACGAGTGTAGTCCATTGCCTGTTGACAGTGCGTCCAGTTCAATCATGGCTGGTGAGCTAAAGACTTTAGAGACCGTGAGGGCTCTGAAGGTCGGTTTGCGGCGGGCGACTCGCCATTGGCAGCTTAAAACGCCCCGTTGGCGATTGTCAATGTTTACCGGTGTTTAATAATGCGCTAATTCGTCTCTGCGTAACCTCTGCGTCGTCTGCGCCTCTGCGGTTTGTTTGTTTTTTTACTCAGCAATTTTCACCCCAGAGGCGCAGAGGGTGCAGAGGTTTACGCAGCGGATATTCAACAAAACAGGGCAATACCCGGTGTTTTGGGTGGTGATGCAGTTTGGATTTGGCCGTGATTAACATCAGGCGTAAACCCCGAGACTTCCTTTGCGCCTTTGCGGGAAACTTTGTCAAGAAACAACAGCTTACCGACACTAATCGATGAAGGTTCGGTGCCAGAGTTCCAGCCCTAAAAGCTGAAAGACCTGGAGGTTATAGTCTTCGCGGCCCGAAAAGTTGGCGTCCAGGACCCGCTTAACTTCCTTTGGACGGAAGATTCCGCGGCGCTGCACGGTCTCCTCCGACAACAAGTCGCTTATTAACGGGCGCAAGGGCCCACGGAGCCAGGATCGGATAGGGGCCCCAAACCCAGCCTTCTTTCGCCAAACCACGTCTTTGGGTAGGACCGCTTCGAGCGCTCGTTTCAACACATACTTTCGCTTCAAGCCTCGCAGTTTCAGTCTCGGAGGCATGCGCGCGGCCATTTCGATCATCTCCCGATTCAGAAACGGCACGCGGACTTCGAGGTTTGCCGCCATCGACGTTTTGTCGGTTGTCAGTAGGTTCAGGCAAGGGAGAAATGTTTTTAGATCGACGTAGAGAAGCTGGTTCAGAGGCGCCGCTTCAGACGCGCGCGCGAAATAGGCACGATGAGCAGAGTATGGATCGTAATCGCGTGTGATGGTGCGCCACTCATCCGAATACAGACGATGCTTTGCATCGTTGGTGAAGTAAGTGCCGTAGCCAAGGTAACGATCTTCGAAGTCGAGCGCGGCGCTGCGAGCAAATTTCTTCGCGTTGCGAAGTGGTGCGGTTAGTTTTCCCGGCAGTCCACCCGGCAATGCACCGGCAACAGTCTTCATCAACGGTCGTCGCAGAAGATTCGGCACCGGATCGAACACCGACGCAATCTTCATTGCCATCTGTCGTGGATACCCGGCGAACACTTCATCGCCTCCCATGCCTGAAAGCATCACCGTCAGCGTTTCGCGCGCCGCCTTCGACACAAGGTAACTCGGAATCGCCATATCAATCGGCGGTTCTTCCATGTGATAGACAAGCTTCGGCAAGAGATCGGCCACGGACGGTTTCAACATGATCTCGTGGTAATCAGTCTTCAGTTGCTCGTTGACGCGGCGCGCCCAGCGCACGTCGTCGGGAATAATGTCGTAACGCAGATCTTCATTCTCGATCCCTACTGTATAAGTGCTAATAGCCCTGCCATTGCTGTGGCGTCCCATCATTGCAACGATTCCGGAAGAGTCGATGCCACCGGAGAGAAACGATCCCAGCGGAACATCGGCAACCATCTCCATTTTCACAACGCGATCGAGAGTGTCGAGCACGCGCTCACGCCAGCAGGCTTCGTTCTTACCTTCTTCGATCCTATCGAACGAAACGTCCCACCATTGCGTGAGCTTGATTTCGTCAACATGAAAATGAAGCAGGTGGGCCGGTGGAACAGTCTTCACGTTTGCAAACAATGTGTTTGGATCCGGGGACCAGAGAAATGTCAGAAACTGATGCACGGCCTCAGGATTGACTTCCGGCCGTATCAATCGCGTTGCGAGGATTGCTTTGATCTCCGAGCCAAAGACGAACGTGCCAAAAGCGCCGTTGCGTTCGGGAATGAATGCGTAATAGAGAGGCTTGATACCAACGTGATCGCGAACCAACGTCAAGGTGCGATCCTGGTTGTCCCAGACTGCGAAAGCAAACATGCCGTTGAGTTTGCCTATTGCTTCCCAACTCCACTCAGCGATCGCTGCGAGTAAAACTTCAGCATCGCTATCGGTGCGGAACTGGTGTCCAAGAGAGCGAAGTTGTTCTCGGAGTTCGCGATAGTTGTAGATTTCGCCGTTGAAGGTGAGAACGTAGCGGCCGTCGGGCGACAACATTGGCTCGTGGCCGGCGGGACTCGTGTCGATGATAGCCAGACGGCGATGGCCCAAACACGCGCGTCGACCGTTGGAATCGATGGGCTCTGAAATCCAGACTCCTTGATCATCTCGGCCCCGGTGCTCGAGGCTTTCGAGCATGGGGCCGATACGCGTTTTAGGATCCAGACTAACTATTCCTGCAATTCCACACATCTTTATTTTGTGTTTTGTGCGCCTCCTTGTGGCTTAAACTTCAAAAGGGCGCCGTTCGCGCAGAGAATCGAGTATTCGAAACGTAGCGCGGCTGGTGGCTGCTAATTCATCGAGTGTAATCGGAGGAGCTCCGCCTTCGAGAACGCTCGCGCAAACCTGGCGCACCTGTGCCTGCTGACCTTTGTCTTGTGTCTTCGAGCTTACCTGCTCCTCGCGTCCGTCTTTGTAGAGCGTCGCGCGTCGAAAATCATCGAGTACAAAGACCCTTCCAGCACCGAATATCTCAACACGCTCTTTGGCCAGACCTTTATCGCCTTCGCTTAGATACGCCACGGCGGCGTTTGAACCATCGGCGAAGCGCAACGTGATGAAAACAGAGTCAGCATCGACGATCTTGCCCGACTTTGCGCTTACAGATTCTGCAAAAACCAATACCGGCGGAGCTGCTGTCAGATACTGCATCAGATCAATGAAGTGACAGACCTCGCCAATGATCCGGCCGCCTCCCTCTTCAGCATTCTGCATCCAGTGGTCCTTCGGAATGCGACCGGCGTTCACTCGATAGAGTATTGAAAGTGGCGTGCCGCGACCGGCGAGGAAAGCTTTTGCTCGTTGAGCCAGAGGCGAAAAGCGGCGATTAAAGCCGACCATCAATTTTCCGGTTGAACCTGCGGCAGCGTCCAAAACTGATCGCAACTGCTCGTCGCTTAGGGCCAGCGGCTTCTCGACAAACACGTGCTTGTTTTTTTCGAGCGCTTTGCGTGCAAGTTCAGCATGCAGATCGTGCCGCGTCCCGACTACAACGAGATTGATATCCGCGTCGTCAAACACTTCATCCGCACTGGAGACAGCGTACGCAAAACCAAATCTCTTCCCGACGTCATGCGCTGAAATTCCCGAAGCCGTGGCTATTGAACGAAATTCAACGCCCTCGCTTTTAAAGTGCGGGAGCAACATTGCAGGCACATAGCCGCCTGCACCAATAACTCCCAGGACTATCGACGTTTCCGCCTTTCGAACCGGAGGCGTCGCGCTGAGCGACACTCTGCGCACGACTTCTGCTTCCGGATCGTAATTGAGAACAACACCCAGGTGCGGTTCCTGCAACTCCCCGGAGATCAACTGGTAAGCACTGTCCGCTTCAGCGATCTGAAACCTGTGAGTCGTCAGTCGATCAACATTGACGCGCTTGTCGCCGACCAGTTCGAGAAAGCTCTCGATATTTCTCTTCTCGGTCCAACGCACATACGGAAGCGGATAGTCATGGCCTCTTTCTTCGTAATCAGGATCATAACGACCTGGTCCATATGACATTGAAACGATCAGTTTCAGCTCACGACTAAAGAAAGGCTGACGAGGAATCTCCATGCCCGTCATACCCACGACAATCACGCGACCCTTCAAACGTGATACTCTCGCCGCCAACTCTACGGGTTGGTTCGAATCAGTCGCAGCCGTGATCAAGACCGCGTCGGCACCCTGGCCGCGCGTCCACTTCTCAATCTCTTTCGGCGCTTCTTCATTAGAGACAATGGCCCTGTCGGCGCCCATCTGGAGCGCCAACGCAACTCGCGTCCGGTCCAGGTCCAAGCCGAATACTCGACAGCCATTCGCTTTGAGTAGTTGAACTGTAAGCTGACCAACTAAACCCAATCCGATAACAACAACCGACTCACCGAGCGTCAGTTCAGCCAGTCTCACACCCTGCAGAGCAATCGCACCCAGCGTCCCATAGGCTCCTGATTCAAAACTCACGCTTTCAGGAAGATGAACACAGAGGTTTTTCGGCACTGACAAAACTTCGGCGTGGGAAGCAAATCCAACTCCCGCACACGCGACGCGATCTCCAATCTGAAACTCGGTGACGTCTTCCGCAACGGCGGCAACTATTCCCGCGGCGCTGTAGCCCAGCGTCTGCGATGCGGCCATCTTGTCGCGCACCGAGGCAAACGTGTTAAGAATCCCTTCGCTCTTCACCTTGGCGACGACAGCCTTCACGAGATCCGGCCGTTGCCGCGCCTCCTGGACCAGACCTTTGCTGACGAGTTCGACCGCAGCTCGTTCGGTGCCTGCGCTGATCAATGAAGCAACTGTGCGCACCAGCACTCGGCCCTTCTGAAGCGCGGGCACTGGAACTTCGCCAACAAACGGCCTGCCGGCCTTTCTGTTTTGCAATACCTGCTTCATAAACTTCTCTCTGCGTGATCTCTGCTTAATCTCTGCGCCCTCTGCGCCTCTGCGGTTTACTTTGCCTTCCCACCGCACATTCACCGCAAAGGCGCAGAGGACGCAGAGATTAAGCAGACAATACCTTTTCCACCAGGACCTTCTCGATTAAACCACTTACCCATTCCGCGCGCGCGTCCCATGTGCCGGAAGCGACGGAAGCCTGGCGTCTTGCGGAGGCTGCGCTGTCATTCTCATGAAGCGCTTCCTCAATTAATCGGATAAAGTCGTCTCTCGTGCGCGCGATCCTGAGCACATCGCGCATCGGTTCATATTCCGGCAGAGGCGAAATCACCACCGGCTTTCCGGTCGCAAGGTATTCACGAACCTTGATGGCCGAACCATAACTCGTAAAAGACTGCTCAGTTTCCCACGGCAACACGCAAACGTCGAATCCGGCGGCGTAGGCGGGCAGATCGGTGTAAGGGACAGGCGGGAGGAAGTGCACGTTCGGCAACTCTTCAATCTCGAGACCACGCGAGCGATTCCCAATGAATATCCAATGCCATTCAGGACGCCCCCTCGAGGCGCGTTTGATCAGTTCCTGGTCCACCAGCCACGGTTCGACGGCGCCAAAGTATCCCAGGCGAGGCTGTGGAATCCTGGCAATTTCAGGGGCCACTTGAATGGTCCCTTCACCAACGCGCCGCCAGTGATCATAATCGACCCCTTGTTCAAGCAAGTGCGATCGTTCACGTCCTCGTGTGGCTTCGGCAAGAAGCTTGCGTCCTGAATAGAAAACGAGATCGGCGGCGTCAATAGCCTGTTCATGAAGTCTGCGAATCAGTGCCGGATCGGTAGCATGATCCATCGTGTTCGCATCATACTTGTCTGACACATGATAGACCACTGCCGACTCATCGAACGTTCCAATCATGTCAGCAGCAGTCGGAATTGCAATCCAAAGAATGGGCTTTGTCAGGCAACGGCTATGCGCGAGACGTTTGATCTGGGCCCCAATCAAACGACGATTAATTGAGCGGGCGGCTGCGGAGCCAAAAAACGGTAAACTCGCGGGCGAGACAACTGTGATTCCGTCGACAGTTTGACGGGCCAGCTTCGAATAGCTTCCAAGCTTGCGTTTTATTCGCGGCAGCAGATCTTTGTGGGCCAGAGTTGGAAGCCCCATCGAAATCGAGTTAACGAAGATGACCTTGTTTCCGGCACGCGCGAACTTGCGCATGAGGTGGGCCTTGGAATGCGGATGGTGGTACCACCAATCTTCGCCGCCAAAGCAGATTATGGATTGATTGAGTAACATGCGGAACGAAGGTTAGTGTCGCAATTTGAATTTCTCTGTGCAACCTCTGTGTCCTCTGTGTCTCTGTGGTAATTATTTTGAAGCAGCCACCACAGAGGCACAGAGGACACAGAGGCTGCACAGAGATGAGTCTAATAGTGAAAACTGGCTTACTCGAAAAGAAGCACTGGGTCGCGCAAAGCTTCTCGATGACGAACTGGCGGACATTCACAGTAGAGGAGACACTGGCTGGTTCGAAACGACTGCCATCGATCAACTTGCCTCAACCGCTGAAGGCGCTCGCTGGCTGAAGAGTCACGCGCGGAAGGAGTCGTTGAAAGAACTTAACGATGGGGCGTATAAAATTCGCTTCATCCAGGTATTAGCCAAACCAAAGATGTTGGATTGATCTGTGAAAATTCTTGTCAATCTGTGGCTATTGTTCCTTCACCCGCGCAACGCACAGACCGGAAACACCAAAGGGCAGGTTCATATATCGAAGGACCCAGCTCTCCGCGCCGAGCAGCCGTCCAAGCACTCCATTTAACGCAGGCACATTAATGGTGTTCTCGGTTGCCGTCTTTATCCCAGTCAACCGCATCAGTTTTCTCACCAACAAGATCGGCAAAAAGAAGGTGATGTTGGCGTACGTGGTTCGCTCTATTTCGAATCCCGCCTGCTCGAGTACGCGCCGCAGTTGCGGTAAACGATAACGACGGCGGTGATTGCTTACTTCATCCTGGAGACCCCACAAGAACATGAACGTTGGGACAAACAACATCACTCGCCCGCCCGGACGCAACACTCGTCGCATCTCCCTCAGTCCAGCCAGGTCGTCGTCCATGTGCTCAACGACATCGAATGCAGTTACAAGATCGAATGTGGCGTCGTCGTAGGGCAGTTCCTCGCCGGCTCCCAACCTTACTTTGTCGAGTCCACGCTCTCGACAGAACGCCAATGCATCCTCGGAAACATCGACGCCTTCTGCGTCGCCATACTTTGAGAGCAAAAGCAGATTCGCGCCTGTGCCGCATCCGACGTCGAGAATACGCGGACGCCGATCCGTTACACGGCTACAAATATCTTCGACGAAACCGGCAATAATTCGGCGACGCCCGATGTACCACCAATGCGATTGCTCCACGCGAAAGAGAATCGGATAGGTGTGCTCCATCATCTCCCGCGGGAGTGGATTAGCGATGCTTTTTACGTCTGAATTAAACAATGCTTTTAGTCGCGAGGGCCGTTTCTATAAAGTACCTTGTTAACCACCTCATTGCCCAATCGTCTGACAGGATTTGCAAAAGTTACAAGATTCTTGATCAATTCATTTTCATCCTGTAAGTCTTGTAAATCCTGTCTCGTCTTTGCGCCTTTGCGGGAGAAAACGATCTATTGCTACTCCTGCAAACACAATTAACAATGCATGCATGGGCAGCACATATCGAATCTCGGTGTGTGCTGCGGTGCCTGGAACGAGATAGTAAAGTACGGTCACCAGCAACAAACAGGTTATCCTCAGGTCCTTTCGCGCAGCCACATAAATCCCAAAGGCCGCCAGCGGCAGAAAAAGATATCGTGTCACGCTCTGAATCATACCCAGGAGGTTCACTCCCAGTGCAACAACTCCTCCCTGCCACTGCGGCGGCAGACACTTTCTGCTCGTCACATTGATTCCGCTCGTTCCGCAGTAGGGTACCGGATCTCCTGCGACCTTCAACATGCCCCACATGCGTCCGAGCATCACCCCTGAATACCAGACTGGGTGTTGCCTGATGAAGGCGAGCGATTCACGCGTGCGTTCACTATCGCGCCGAATTCCGTCGGGCCACTGAACATCGATCTGAAAATCGGCAGGCCACCCGTACTTTATCCGCTCGTGCTCGACCATCTTATCGTCACCAAAAATGAACCCGTTGGCTCTGCCAAGCTCGGTTTCACCGAGACCTTCCCATAAGTTCGTCCCAATCGTTCCACCTGTCGGCGTAAAGTCAGGAAAGGTTAAGTAATTACGCACGACTATCGGCGCGATCACGACAACCGTTCCGATCAAAGCTGCCGCACTCATTTTCAGCTTCAACGACCACGCTGCCTGTACAAATGCCAAAAGCGCGAGGGCCCAACCCACACACAAATACAACGGATTCACGCGCAGCCAACACGCAATTCCAAGCATTAATCCGGCCGCAAGCGCAAGGCAAACCCTTTTTCGTTGAAGCGCAAGAACTAATAACCAGTTACCGCCGAGTACAAACCACGTCGTTGGTAAGTCCGCCGAAGGATACGCAGCATAAAGCGCAAAGAGCGGAGAGAGTCCAACGAGGAAGCTGCTTGCGATTGCAGCGCGCCAGCCGAAGGCGGTAACAGCAATACCTGCGATCAGAAGAAACGATAGGATCAGATCCGCAAACCACAACACGATCTGAACCGGATAAGCAGAGCGTTCACCGGAAACTTTGTAAATCAGTGCCACCAGAGCGGGGAATGCCGGCGGATACTGGGCCAGGTCGGTGCGAGCCGGGTCGTCAATCCAGAAAGGCCTTTGGCGCCCGTCGAGGATATCGCGCGCCTGCCGATCGAATTTTGCGTACGAGCCAACTTGAAACCACGCCGGATCGTTGAGGTGGGCGCGCATGAACTGAAGCGTAAGAACGCGCACGCTGATCGCAATCACTATTAGCGCAAGGAGTGTGAGGAGTTGTTTTCGATTTACCGGCGAGGCACTAAACAACAGCATTCACCTTTCGCGTTTTGGAGATCTCTTTAGTGTCTTCTTCAGCAAACCCAAGCTTTTCCTGCACGACATAAAGCGGCCTGCGCTTCACTTCCGTGTAGATACGGCCGAGATACTCGCCGATGATGCCAAGCGACACGAGTTGAACGCCACCCATGAACAGCACTGCCACAAACAGTGAAGCCCAACCACGTGTCAGGTCTTTCTCCAACAGGCGATCGAGGATCGCCACAATGATTCCGGCAACTGCGATCCAGATCGCAAGAAAGCCTGTCCAGATGGCGAGCTTTAAGGGAATGAGTGAAAAAGAGATGATCCCATCCATCGCGAAGTGGATCATTTTTGCGAGGGGATACTTGCTGGCACCGGCATGACGCGCCGCCCTGTCGTAAGGAATTGAGACTTGTCGAAAGCCGGCCCAACTAACCATTCCGCGCAGGAAACGAGCGCGTTCGGGCATCGTCTTAATGACTTCAACCACCTTGCGATCGATAAGACGAAAGTCTCCAGCGTCGAGCGGCATCTTTGTGTCAGAAAGACGATTGATCAGACGATAGAACGCCTTGGCGGTCCAGAGCTTGAACTTGCTTTCACCTTCGCGCTCAATACGAATCCCATAAACAACGTCGTTGCCTTCGCGCCAGAGTTTGACCATCTGCGGGATTACTTCGGGCGGATCCTGCAAGTCGGCGTCGATAACCACAACGGCCTCTCCGGAGGCCTGTTCGAGCCCCGCAGTTACCGCAATCTGATGACCAAAATTACGCGACAAGCGAAGCACGCGGACATGAGGGTCGTGTAGTTGTAATTGAGCGAGAATTTGTTGCGTCTGGTCCACGCTGCCGTCGTTTACAAAGATCAGTTCATAGTCCAACCCGGGCATCTCGGTAAAGACGTTACTGAGACGGCCGTGTGTCGCTCTCAGCACGACTTCTTCGTTGAAACAGGGGACGATGACTGAAAGTAGCATTTGAGAAACAAAGTTTTATTCGACGCAAAGGCGCAAAGCAGAAGGCGCTAAGATTGTTCAGACGCATTTCTTCTTTGCGCCTTTGCGCCTTTGCGGGAAACTCTCCTACTTCCTTGCCGTGACGATCACGTTCCAACCGATCCGCTTTCGCAGCCTATCAAGCATTGACTCCGGAACCATTGGCGAAAGAAAGCGCAGCTCAGCTCGAGTTAACTGTTCGACTTCGATTGCCACATTGCGAAAACGACCAAACAGCGCACGTGCCTGTCGGCGACTGTAAACTTTGACCAGCGGCCGCGCTCCGTGATCGCTATATTCAACCACGCGGCTCATTATTTCTTCTGCGGACCGGCCATGTAAAAACTCGCCACCCAAAACGCCGCGCCGCAAGACGATCTCAAACCAGTAGTTCAAGGAATTGCGATGGTAAAGCATTATCTTTGCCGTTCCACCCGGCCGGAGCACACGATGGACCTCGCATATCGCACCCTCTGTATCGGGAGTGTGGTGCAAGACTCCATTTGCATAGACGACGTCGAAGCTATCATCAAGAAATGGTAAGTGCTCCCCATCAGAGATCATGAAAAAACCGTCAGCACCGTAAAGCCTGAAACGGTGGCGTGTGATCTCAATTGAGCGCGGCGTTAGATCTATGCCGACGCAGCGCGCACCGCCGCGCGAAAACTGCAATAGGTCAGTGCCCATTCCGCAGCCCACTTCAAGCAGTCGCGCGTCGCGAAACTTTTCAAATCCCATCAGCCGCGGCATCCAGGCGGCGTATTCCGAATAGCGATGACGCTCGATCCGATCGAAAAACTCGCGTGTGCCGAGCTCATGCTCTCGATCATATTCAGCGCCACAAGGAGCCTGGCCCCACTGCTCGCGAGCGCGAAGTTTTTCTTCAGCAAGACTCAACAGGATTTCAGGATCTTTCAGGATTGGTTTATTAATCATGGTGAATCCTGTGTTCCTGTCAACGATTGATAAGCCTGAAGCACACGCTGAGCGTTGTGCACCCACGTGTAATTCTGAACGGCAACTTCCCTCGCCTTCTCTCCAAGACGCGCTCGCAATGCATCTGACTCAACCAACTTTACGATAGCCGCAGTGAGTTCTCCGACGTTTCCAGGTTCGACCAGCAACGCTGTTTCCCGATCGGCAAGCACTACGCCAATTTGTCCCAGGCGGCTCGCGACGATGGCCTTTCCCATTGCCATGTATTCAAAAACTTTCGTCGGTGAACCAAAAAATTCACTTCCGTCAGCAAGCGGAACATGAGGCGCAACAAGTATGTCACAAGCATCGAGCAACGCAGGCACTCGAGCGTGGGCCACAGCGCCGGTGAAGATCACCCTGGCCTCATTTTCCAATTGCTTCTCGACTTCTGCATGCAAGCTCCCGCCTCCAACGAGCAGAAAACGTACCGGCAAGTTTGCCGGAATCGACCTGATTGCCTCGGCGAGCTTCTCAACCCCATGCCACGGTCCAAACGTTCCTACAAAACCCGCTACTACTTCGCCATCCGCTATTCCGAGTTCGCGCCGCGCTTCGGCGCCACCCACGCCTGGTCGAAAGCGCTCCACATCGACGCCATTCGGATTGACAATGATCTTCTCGGGGCTGACCCCGCGTGCTTCCAGGTTCCTACGCTCAACCTCTGAGACCACAAAAATACGCGCAGCCGCCTCGAGGTTCAATCTCTCGTAACGTTCCAATAAATACAGACCTCCAACACGATCCCAGTGCCGCCCGACCCAAACCTCGGAACCGTTATATTCGAGAAATAGCGGGCGTTTCGTCTGCACTGCTGCCGCAACTCCGGCCCAACTAAACCGCGCGTACCGATGATAAATAAAATCGGGCTGGGCGCGCTCTACCAGCGGCACCGCGCCGCGTGTGAAGACGAGGTTGTTGTGAATCTCAAAAAGGGCCCTCGTGCCTCCGCCGGGTTGAGGCGGAACGATCGTAAAACAATCTTTTGAATGGTCCAGTCCGGCAATTTGATCGTTGCTTATGACTTCGACTTCAGCTCCGAGTTCTTCAAGTGCTTCAACGACTCCCTTGACGTGACTCGCAGCCCCACCTGCTTGAGTTCCTGGTCCAGGCGTGGATCGAAGATATATTACTCGCGGATGAGCTCGATGCGATACGGCGATTGTCTCGCCTTTCGATCTCAAAGCCTCTTGTTCGAGTCGTTGCAGTTCACGACGGGATTGAACAACGTCGTTTGCGCTCGTCAGTGCTTCGCGGCTGAGTCTTGCGGGTGCTCCGAGCAAAAGATTCGTGCGAGATCTCCGAAGCATTCCACCGTGGGCATCGATCATAAGCACTTCGCGCGCGCCGGCAAGCGCTCCAAAGATCATGAATAGATTTTGCCCTCGTTGCCAGGGGAGTCGCTCCGTTGCAATCGCAAGGACGTCCGGACGAAGCGCACGCAAAGACTTGAGACGTTTTAGGTGACTGCCGCTTTCGAATTTAGCACGCGGGATCGTTTCGATTGAGCAGTCGGGATAAAGCTCGACCAGTTTGTCGTGCCAGCGAGACAAGTCGCCGCTGAGAGCCAGCAGAACAACTTTCATCCGCGCAAACTCCCGCGAACAAACACCTCGGCAAAAGATCGTCTGGTGCTTGTGTGAAAGTGACGAGCGACTAATCCGAAAATCGCCGCGTAACTGATTGTCGACGCGATAGCCGCGCCCTGCGCACCAAACCGGGGCACGAGAGCAAACACAAGAATCAGGTTTACCGCCAGTGTAACAACCCAGTAAAGCGGAATGGCCCGAGGTAGACCAAGAGCGTTGAAATGTTGGACCAGCACAGATTCCAAACCGATCAGGTATACGCCCGGCAGTAAGATTATGAGCAACCGGGTCGCATTAGAGAACGCCGACCCGTACAGCAAAGGCAGCAAGAAGCTAAACGGAACTGCCGCAAGACAGCAAAAAAACATAATTAACGCCGTGGAACGGGTGACCAGGCAAGTCGTCTCGCCACGCGCGTCCTGTTCAGCAGTAACGCGTGGGAAAAGCAAGGTCGCGATAACTCCGGGAAGCAGCATCAGCAACAGCCCGAATTGCGTAGCCACGCTGTACACGCCGGCTTCCTCGGGTCCGCGAAAGTGATTTACGACCAGCAAATCCGCGCGAAGGATGATCGCGCCCGCCAGAATTGAAATGTGAAACTTTAGCCCATATCCAATCATGCGCCGGAGCAACGCCAAGTCCGCCTGCCACTTTGAGCTCGCAATACTGCTTGCTGAAATCGCGAGAAACAGCGCAACCAACAAGCTGACACAAATGCTCGTAGTCGTGTTGAGTATCACGAGTGTTTCGAGTCCACGGTTCAGAACGATTAGGACCAGCAGTGCATTAATCAACACAAACGATTGGCCGGCAAGGTCCAACAAGTTGAACTCTCGTATCTTTCCCACAGCGAGCAGAATATTCAGCCCAATCAATCCGATGAGTTGAAATGGAATCGAGATCGATGCGATGCGGATTAGTTCGGGCGAAACAAAACCAAACCAGCCAGGTCGAAACGAAGCTAACGCGCTCAGTCCGGTTGCCAGAATCGAGCCGACGACGAGCGCAAAAATCAGTGAGTTGATTGCAGCAGAGCGGAAGCGTTCACGGTCCTGTGCAATGAAATAAGTGTTTGAAGAAGGAAGACCGAAGCTGCCGAGTTGAACGATGGTGGTCACTGCGACGTTTATAACCGCCAATTCTCCGAGGCCTTTCGCTCCGAGCCACCGCGCCACGATAATTCCCGCGGCAACGCTATTGAAAATCATCAGGAGACGCGTCGCGAAGGTCCATGCAACATGCGTTGAGAAGCGGGACGTATGGAAAAGATTATTTGCCATTTGTCATTTGACATTTTTTCATTTGTCATTTGAAAGAGGGCGCTTTGTTCTGCAATGAGAAATGAAAAATGAGAAATGTCATCCTTGATCGATCCAGCGTTCATACCACAAGCTCAGATTCAGTAACGCCCAAAGATGAAAACCCCAGTCTCTTGTTTGCTTGCGGTGCTCGTCCAACATCCGTCTTACGAATGTATAGTCGAGCAGATTGCGGTGCCGCATCGTGGAGTTGATTAGGTGCTCATCGAACCATTCGCCGAGACTCTCTCGAAACCATTCACGCACAGGCGCGCCGAAGCCGCGCTTGCGTTCGTAGAGCAGATCGTGCGGCAGGATTTCTTCGAGTGAACGTTTGAGAATGTGTTTGCCGCTCGCTCCCTCAACTTTCAAAGAACGCGGCAGCGCAAGCGCATACTCCACCAGGTGATGATCGAGAAACGGCACGCGCGCCTCAACGCTCGTAGCCATCGTGATCTTATCAACTCTCATCAGGAGCAGTTCCGGCAAGCGGAGCTTCAATTCGAGGTAAGTCATACGCGAAAGAAAATCCGCGCCGGGCCGCTCCTGCTCAATATGCTTCAGATACGAATCGACCACCTCTAACGACGATAGACCATTCAAACGCTCGCGCACCTGGTTCGAGAGCACTCGAGGCTTAAACGTCTCGTCGTAAACGACCACGCCACCCCAGAACAGCGGTTCATCGGCGCCGAGCCTGCGAATCAACTCAATCGCGGCGCGCTTTCTGCCCGTGGCTTCGAGTGCGGGTCGAGAAAGGTTCGAGATCGCGCGACGCAAAGAAAGAGGCAGCGCTTCAGCATGTCGCCAGAAGTTTTCGTAAATTCTCAGATGCCGGACATAGTTTTCGTAACCGCTGAAGATTTCGTCCGAACCTTCACCAACCTGCACGACGATCGTTCCCGAGTCGCGAGCCAGCTTTGAAACGTAATACAGCGGCACGCAAACCGGATCTGCGATTGGCTCATCCTGATGAAAGACCATCTTCGGAAGAAAGTCGTGCATCTCTTTCTCGGAGATGATGACTTCGTGGTGGTTGGTACCAAACTGTCGCGCGATTCGACGCGCCGGCTCCAGTTCGTTTAGGTATTCAGCGTCGCTGAAACCCACCGTGAACGTCTCAACTGGCCGCGACATCTGCTCAGACATGAGAGCGACATTGGCAGAAGAATCGACGCCGCCCGACAGAAAGACTCCGAAAGGAACATCCGACATCATGCGCTTGCGAATAGAGTCGCGCAGCAATCGCAGAATTTCCGCTCGCTGTTCCTCTTCACTGCCTAAGACTATCTGTTTCGGAGGAAGCGCATCCCAGTATTGCTGCATGTTGAGCGTGCCATCGCGTTTCACGATCAACATGTGACCGGCAGGGAGTTTATGAATATCGCGAAACAGCGTGGTTGGGGCCGGGGTAGTCAGGAAAGTCAGATAGTGATAGAGCGCCTGTTCATCGATGTCCGGCGTCACTGCGGGATGCTGAAGGATCGCCTTGATCTCTGAGGCAAAGATAAAGCGACCGCCCTGGTGGTAGAAATAGAGCGGCTTCACCCCGATGCGATCGCGCACGAGCACCAGTTGCTCTTTGTTAGCATCCCACAGCGCAATTCCGTAATCGCCTTCAATCTCATGAATGAAGTCGAGACCGCGTTCTTCATACAAGTGCAGAATTGTTTCGGAGTCGGTGCGTGAAGAGTACTTATGTCCGCGTTGCTCGAGACCGGCGCGCAACAGAGCGTGGTTATAAATTTCGCCGTTGAAAACCAGCCACGTTCGTTCGTCGCAGCCGTGCATTGGCTGATGTCCTGCTGCCGAGAGGTCTATAATCGAAAGCCGGCGAAAGCCAAAGCCACCGTTGCGGTCGTCGAAGATCAACTCACCTGCATCGTCAGGGCCGCGATGAGTCATCTGATCGCGCATGCGCGCGATCAGCGAAGGTTCTACCGAACCCTCGCTCGCTCCGTATTCCCAAACTCCGCAGATTCCGCACATAGACTCAGCACCCTGTTAGTGTTCCATTCAACTCTGCGTAATCTCTGCGCAGAGGACACAGAGGACGCAGAGATTACGCAGAGAAGGCTCTTATCTTCCAACTAAGCTTGCCCGGTCGCCCTGAAATACGCCAGCACGCCGAAATAGCATCACTCATTTGACCATAATCACGTGAAACAGGTTGACTCTCCAGCACCGGCTCGACTTCAGAATTCAACGAACTAACAATCAAACTAACATCATCTTCGCGCGCTTCAACTGCAACCCCGCGCACGCTCACATCCAAACCGGAGTCGAAGTGAAACCTGATTTCGTAAATGTGATCACCATCACCAAAAAACTCGTCGTCGATCAACCACCAGCGTTCGCGCTTGTTGAATGTAACCGAGCGCCGGTGAGTGACTGGCGAGTAGCCGTAATGTTCGGCGACAACTTTGTCGAAGTCCTTATTCGTCTCCCACTCAAGCACTCGCGGCTGGGCTTCGTTGCCAATTACAAACGGCGCGTCGCGATCGGTAGTGTTCTGCTCCTCATCGTCGATCTTCACCGTTGAGTGATAGGCAGTTGAACGAAACTCGTGTCGCTTTTGAAGGTCGGCGGAGTAAACACAAGTTCCCGGATCGACAATGAAGGCTCGACCCAACGCTGAGACTTCGACACTCAAAGCATCATTGTGCCCATGAGAACCACGACCGTTTATTCCGGCATCACTCGCGTTGAAGCAGAGGTAAAGATTGCCGTCGCGCATGATGTAAATGCCAGCTTGCGGAAACGCCTTTGAAACTGCGTACTCCGTTGACGAACTCATCTCTTGAAAAGCCGTCACACCGGACTTCCCAAAGATCCAGAACAACTCCTCCGGCGGTTCCATTCCTTCCAGCTTTAGTCCCGGGTCTTTGAAAACGACGGCGCCAAGTGCCAAAAGATAACCGTGATCGTCCGCGCGCCGCCGCCGAATTGGAAGCGCCTGACCACTATCAGTATCGCCAATCAGTGGCGCAAACCCGTCAGGTCGCAGATAAGAGCGGAGGTAGATCAACATCTGATGAAGCCTGGTCCAATATTTCTGATCGATCTCTACGTCGTTAACTCGACACAAAAGGAACGAATAGAGGAAAAGCTCCAGAACGAATCTGTGATATCCCGTCGACGATTCAAAATCAGCGCCGTCAGTGAGCACCTGTTTGTCCATTTCGCGAAGCATTTGAGCCAGGCCAAAATTGCTCCACTCTGCGCTGTCCCGAAGTTCGGGGAGCATCAACCCCAGCCACAGCAAGCCTGCGACATCCGAAAGGTAGTGATTGCTGGTCGCAATGTAAGAAAACTCGAGATGTCGTCGTATGTACTTGCCGTGTTGCTGAAGCAGTTGCAGAAAAAGTCGTAGATCTAAGTAGGACGAGCATTGAAAGGTCTGAAACGCTGCAAGCAGGTTCATAGCACGTAACGCGACTTCCATAGCACAATTCCAGTTCGCGCCACGACCATATGGATTCTGTTCGGCCCAGCTCCGCAGTTGTGAAAAGAACTCGGAGCTATAACGTTCATCTCCTGTCAGCGAGTAAGCACGCGCGAGCGTGACGAAGTGGCCCAGCCGGTTCAACTCCCACAGAACCCGAACGTCTGAACCATCCGTGCGCACTAGCTTGATATCGCGGTGGTAATCAAGTGCCCAAACGTGGTTAGACAGTGGATCACGATTCCACTCAATCTGTCTTCTCTGTGCAATCTCTGTGTTCTTTGTGTCTCTGTGGTGACTCTTGCCGAAGCATTTCTCACCAAAGCCCAACAAAGGCCAGCATTGACCGTCAACGATGCGATTCGCTGAAGCCATCAACTCGGCAATCTGATTAGGAAAAAGCCTTCGCTGAAGTTCGACTGTCTTGCTTCCTGCAAAACCGCTGAAGAATCTGGCCTCGCGAGTTCCCTGAAAGTGAACCAACAATTCATCAGCGCTCATTCGCGAAAAAGGAGCCAACAGCACTGCTGGCTCATCGCAGTGGTCTGCTACGCTCGCGCGCTCTTTCCGCTGCTGAAGCGCAACACGACTCCGCCGAATTGCCTCGAGAGCAACGGTAGTCAGTTTCACTTCTCCACGAACTGCTCGTTTGATTTTCTTCAGGACTGCCATCAAAGGGAGTTAGGAAACAGAGTAGGGTCACAATTTGAAATCTTCTCTGTGCAACCTCTGTGTTCTCTGTGTCTCTGTGGTTGGATATTAGCTGCCGATTCACCACAGAGACACAGAGAACACAGAGGTTGCACAGAGAATCAAACTACGACTGCTCTGGGAACTGAGTCGAATTCTTCGAGCGCATCGAGAATGCGCTCAGACGTGTGACCATCCCAGAGAGGTGGTTGGCGTGCAGTCTTCTTTGCCGAACCATTCAATGCGGCAGTTGCTTCGGCAATGATCTTCCTCGTGTCAGTGCCCACCACAACATTGGTTCCCATCTCGACGGTGATCGGGCGCTCGGTATTCTCGCGCAACGTCAGGCAAGGGATGCCAAGCGCTGTCGTCTCTTCCTGAATGCCGCCGGAATCAGTGAGAACCAGGCGAGCGCCACTCGAGAGATTTAGAAAATCGAGATAACCAACCGGCTCAATGGCGCGCAAATCCTTTATCGAATCAATCCGGTCGCTCAATCCAAGTTCAGCAATTGTTTTTCGCGTTCGCGGATGCACCGGGAAGATGATGGGCAATCTCGACGCAATCACTTCGAGAGCGGAGAGTATTGGTTCAAATGATTCGCGAAGATCGACATTCGAAGGCCGGTGAAGAGTCAATAGCGCATAATCAACGCCCAGTAGCCCAAGTTGTTTCTTTGTTTGCAGAGTTCGAGCCGCCTTCAGGTTCTTTTGCAGCGAGTCGATCATGACGTTCCCTACAAATCGAATTCGTTCGCGTGGAATCCCTTCGGCCAAAAGGTTTTCATCAGCATCGGAGGAAGGAGTAAAAAGCAGATCCGCGATCTGATCGGTCAAAAGTCTGTTGATCTCTTCAGGCATGGAACGATCGTGGCTTCGTAGTCCTGCCTCAACGTGGGCGACTCTTACTCCAAGCTTCACGCAGACGAGTGCGCAGGCAATTGTCGAGTTGACGTCACCGACCACCAGAACCCAATCGGGTTTCTCACGGAGCACAACCGGCTCGAAACGCTCCATCACAGCGGCAGTCTGGGCCGCATGAGAGCCGGAGCCTACGCCAAGATGTGTATCCGGTTGAGGAAGGTCAAGGTCGCGAAAGAACGAATCAGACATTGCTGAGTCGTAGTGTTGGCCGGTATGAACAACGAGCGGTTGGAAGCTCGCAGGACGCTCCTTCATCGCGGCCACGATAGGCGCCACCTTCATGAAGTTGGGCCGCGCACCGACGACGTTGATTACCTTGAGCATTGCTTTCGGGTCTTAGGTTGTGGTTGGTTCGTTGTAGGGGCGGCCCTCCGTGGCCGCCCCTTCGTCGTATCCAGTGAGCCGAGAGATTTTGTTTTCGTAACAAGGGGCGGCCACGGAGGGCCGCCCCACAACCAACCACTTAAAGTCTAATAATCCGCGCCTGGCTTTCACGTCGCACATCCCCGTTCAACGCATTGCGGGTGTCGACGATCAGCGGCGCCAGAGAGCACACTCGCTTGTAGTCAATTTCGCTGTGGTCCGTGACTATGACGACGCAATCAGCCGCTTGCAGTTCTTCATTTGTCAGTGATACAGACTTCAACGGTTCTCCAACAGCGTCAGTGTGAGCGTCGTCAAAGTTCACCTCGGCTACGAATGGATCGTGGTATTTGACGTTTGCACCTTTGGCGCGCAGACGATCGATGATCGACAGGGCGGGACTCTCGCGCACGTCGTTGACGTCTTTCTTGTAAGCGACGCCCAGTAGCAAAACTTTGGAACCTTTCATCGCCTTGCGTTCGTCGTTAAGTCCGTCTGCAACAAGTTGGACGACGTGCTCCGGCATGCGCGAATTGACTTCCTCAGCGAGGCTGATGAAGCGTGAATCGAAGCCGTGTTGCCGCGCCTTCCATGACAAATAATGCGGATCCAGCGGGATACAATGGCCGCCGATTCCAGGTCCGGGATAAAAAGGCATGAAGCCGAAAGGTTTGGACGCAGCAGCGCGTATCACTTCCCAGGTATCGATGTTGAGCGCGTAGCAAAGCCTGGCCATCTCGTTAGCCATGCCAATGTTGACTGCGCGAAAAGTGTTTTCCAAAAGCTTCGCCGCTTCGGCAACGCGCGCCGAACTAACGGCGTGAACGTCGTTGACTATTTGCGAATATAAATGCGCCGCGACCGCCGTGGAATCCGGCGTAACGCCACCAACAACCTTCGGAATGTTATGAGTCAGAAACTGAGGATTACCGGGGTCAACGCGTTCGGGCGAAAACGCCAGCAGAAAATCTTCGTCGAGTTTCAATCCCTTCTGCTCAAACATTGGAAGCAAAACTTCGTCGGTGGTTCCCGGATACGTGGTCGACTCGAGAATGATCAGATGTCCGCGGCGCAGTCGCTTCGTGATCTCTTCGGCGGCCGCGAAGATGTAAGAAACGTCCGGCTCTTTCGTTTTTCGTAGTGGTGTTGGGACACAAATGATGATCGCATCACACTCGCTGAGATGGTTGAAATCGGTAGTAGCTCGCAGCCGCTTAGCGTCAACCACTTCCTTGACACGTCGCGACGGCACATCGCCAATATAGGAACTGCCTGCATTGATCTGCTTGGCCTTGGCCTCGTCGACCTCGAAGCCCGTGCTTCTGAAGCCTTTGGAGGCAAACTCCACAAGCAAAGGCAGACCTACATATCCGAGACCGATGACGCCAACGTGGGCTTGTTTGTTTGTTATTAGATTGATCAGGTCATTCTTCATAAAGCGCGGCATTCCTCAAACTCGAAAGACTAGGTGAGGGCGTCGAGGAGTGTCAAGCAAAGGATTTATGTGCCTCCTTGGAGTGCCGGTGATCAGGAGCAGGAGCAGACTGCAGGGGCAGGGTTGCAGCCATCTGCTCCTGCAATCTGCCCCTGCTCCTCATCATGGCACCCAAGAGTTTTTTCTTGACACGCCCTCTTTGTCCCACTATACCCACTCGGACCAATGAGCAAAGAAGCCCCCGCAAAACTCGTCCGTGGCCTGAGCCTCCTGGATGCCACGATGATCGTGGTCGGTTCAATGATCGGATCAGGGATCTTTATCACTTCGGCGGAATCTTCGCGGTTGATTGGCTCGCCTGGGTGGTTGATCGCGGCCTGGGCACTCGCCGGAGTCCTAACAATCACCGGCGCGCTCTGTTGCGCAGAGCTCGCAGCGATGTGGCCGCGCGCAGGCGGCCAGTATGTGTTTCTAAGAGAAGCATACGGTCCGTCCGTTGGATTTCTCTTTGGCTGGGGCCTGTTTCTGATCATTCAGACCGGGACCATCGCTGCGGTTGCAGTCGCTTTTGCAAACTTCACCGGCGTGCTCACTGACTGGGTTTCGGCAGACTGGTATCTCATCTCACCACTTGTACTGGTAAAACCGTTTACTATCAACCAACTATCTTTCAACGGTTACGCGTTGAGTCTATCCAGTCAGCAACTACTGGCCGTGGTCATGATACTTTTTCTCACGTTCATCAACACTCGCGGACTACAGACCGGTAAGATTATTCAAAACACTTTTACGTTTACAAAGACCGCAGCGTTGTTGGGGTTGATTCTGATCGGACTGTTTCTGGGTTGGAACAGCGAAAGCGCTGCCTACACGTCTTCGTGGTGGCAACCATGGGAGAACGGTTGGACACCTTCCGCTTCTCAGGTCTGGTTTGACCCTGCGGGCCAGGGTCTGCTTGTGCTGGCGCTCTTAATGCTGCTCGGCAGGGCGATGGTTGGACCACTCTTCGCACAGTCAGCATGGAACAACGTAACATTCACGGCTGGTGAGATACGTGATCCAGGTAAGAACCTGCCACGCGCCTTGTTGTTGGGTTGCGGCATCGTGGTAACTCTTTATCTACTCGCAAACCTTGCCTATGTCGTGACGCTGCCGCTCTCGGAAATCCAGAACGCTCCACAGAATCGAGTTGCGACAGCAGTGATGCAGGCAGTGCTTGGACCAAGCGGCACGATCATCATGGCGCTCGCGATAATGATCTCAACTTTTGGTTGTAATAATGGACTGATACTGGCAGGAGCGCGCGTCTATTACGCAATGGCACGCGATGGACTCTTCTTCAAACGAGTAGACAAGATAAATGTTCATCACGTGCCGGCTGTTGCGTTAGTTGCGCAAGGCTTGTGGGCGTCGTTTCTCGTCCTTCCTCGTACAGTGACGATCAACCAGGAAACAGGCGCGTATGGGTTTGGAAATGTTTACACGCAGTTGCTCGAATACATTGTTTCCGCGGACCTGATCTTCTACGTGCTGATGGTAGGGGCGGTGATGGTGATGCGCCGCAAGGCCCCTGAGATTGAACGTCCTTACCGAACGTTCGGCTATCCTCTGGTGCCGCTTGTTTACATCACCCTGGCAGGGCTTTTCATTATCGATTTGGCTATCCTGGCGCCGTCCACATCTGGTATCGGTTATCTGCTAGTCTTCACCGGCATCCCGATTTACTTCCTCTGGAGTCGCGATCGAAGCCACAAAAAAGCACAAGAACAGAGGTAGTGTGTAAAGTAGGTAATAGTTTGTTGTTGTGTTTTTTGTGGCCTTTTGTGGCTCGTGTTGTTTGGGCTTTTTGGGCTTTTTGTGGCTACTTAACCCATTCGGTGGCGATTTCAGTTTCGATCTTAAGGGGTACTGTCTTTAAGTACTCCTCACCTGCGGCGCACATCAGTCGCTCCACTTTCTCAGCAACACTTTCAGCTTCATCGGCGTCGGCTTCAACAACAATCTCATCGTGAATGATGTTTACAATTCTGGCATTCGTGTCGCTTAGCTCGTCCTTCAATAACCTGAGTGCTCGCTTCAGAATGTCGGCACTCGTCCCCTGAATCGGCGTGTTCTTGCCGTTGCGTTGAGTCATCGAGATCTGTTGCCGATCCTTTTCGTCATAACGAAAACGCACGAGGCGTCCTGAAGCTGTTCGTGCCTGTCGCTCACTTACAGCCCTGTTGGCGGCTTCGCGCAGATAGGAATCCAGTTGTCGATAAGTGCCAAAGTATCGGCGCAGAACGTTTTCGGCATCTGACACGCTCAAACCAGTCATTAATGCAAAACGCTGC
>Ga0256867_10000118_pt1 | contig 28509 bp, 27 predicted proteins | sample RVTome_15_FD_185939 | JGI IMG/M metagenome (GOLD analysis project Ga0256867, IMG submission 185939) | Soil microbial communities from uranium-contaminated site in the Upper Colorado River Basin, Wyoming, United States - RVT150D86 (HiSeq) ... | reverse complement strand
TGGCACTTGATGCCGTCAGGATTGTGAGAGCCCCGCTCCAGCTTGGCCAAGCTGTCCTCTCCCCATTAAGATGGCATGCTCGCCTCCCCCGAAGGGGGCGGGAGGCGTCCATGCCATCTCGGCGGTTGATTCCACTACACATGCAATTCGGCGCGATCATCATCGGCGACGAGATCCTATCGGGCAAGCGCCAGGACAAGCATCTTCGCCGGGTCATCGAGACACTGGGCATGCGGGGACTGCCGCTCGCCTGGGCCCAGTATCTGGGCGACGATGCGGAGCTCATCACCGGCGCGCTGCGCCGAACGCTCGCCGGATCCGACGCGGTGCTGAGCTTCGGCGGAATTGGCGCCACGCCGGACGACCATACCCGGCAATGTGCAGCCCGTGCAGCCGGCGTCGAGCTGCGGCTGCACCCGCAGGCGGAGGCCGAGATCCGGGCGCGGTTCGTGAACGACCCGGTGGGGGCGACGCCCCAGCGCCTGGCGATGGGCGAGTTTCCTGCGGGCTCCGAGATCATCCCGAACGCCTACAACCGGATCCCCGGCTTCAGCTTCGGCCATCATCACTTCTTTCCCGGCTTTCCCGAGATGGCCTGGCCCATGATGGAATGGGTGCTCGACACGCATTACGCGCATCTCTTCGCGCCGGGAAGCGTCGCGGAGCTCTCGATCCTCGTGCGGGGCGCCGGGGAGAGCCAGCTGATCACGCTCATGAACGAGTGCCTCGCCCGCTACCGCCGGGTGAAGGTATTCAGCCTCCCGCGCATCGACCCCAATGACCGCCATATCGAGCTCGGGGTGCGCGGCGTGCCCGAGGAGGTGAACGCGGCAATCGCCTCGCTCAAGGAAGGGGTGTCGGCACTGGGGTTCCGGTGGTCGGACCCGGCGCAGCCGTCGCTGTAGAATCGGGCGAAAAAAACCCCCGGCATTGCCGGGGGTGTTGAGCCGTGAACGAAGAGACCCGCTTACGCGGCCTTCTTGCCTTTCTTCACGCCGCTGACCGCTTGCTTCGCGACAGCTTCCATGTTGGACTGCGTAACCTCGGTGAACTGCTTCCCGACCTTGGACAGGTTGTCGTACGCCGAATTGACGGCGGCGATCGCCGACTTGAGCGTCGCGATGCCGACCTCGGATCCGGCCGGCGCGGTCTTGACCAGCCTGTCGAGCGCCGCCACGGTCTGCTTGTTGAATTCCGCCACCTGCTCTTCGGCGAGCTTCGTGAACTCGGCCTGGGCCGATGCCGCCACGTCGTAGACGCTTCGCGCGTAGGCTTGGGCCTTCTCGATCGACGGTTGCGCCAGGTTGTCATTGAGCGCGGCGAACTGCTGCAGGTCTTTCACAGAGGCCAGCGCCTTTGCGCCCTGCACCGAGTCGGCAAACGCCGTCTTTGCCGCCTTCAGCTGCAGCTCGATCATGCGCTCGGCGCTTTCTATCGCGATGCCTGCAAACTTCATTGCTGTCTCGATATTGGCCTTGTTCATGGCCACAAATTGTTCGGGTGCCTGATACATCGTTACCTCCTGTCAACAAAACGTTTAAAATCAGCCTGCTAAGTCTTAAACACCGGGTGTTATGTTGCATTGCACAATGACCATTATATGCTTAAAAACGGGCATGTCAAGAGCAGGAGGATAGAATTGTTTTGCGTTGCAATAGGACCGGCATATCGCATCCTGGCTCTGTCGCCAGGTCAGCGCTCCAGAAAAAGAACCAATTTTAATCAAATAGATATCACTTCTTTCCCCGTATAGCCGCCTTGTGAGCGAGCACTCGCCATGTCCGAAGCCACCCTCCCGTCGCTGATTCCACAGTTGAAGCGGGTAGCGACCCCAGCCGGGGAGTGCCGGATCGTCCTGAGCGGGCCGTGGAACCTGGCCGCGCTCGCCCAAGGCCTGCCCAAGCTCCGACCGGAACTCGCGAAATATGCGCTCGATGCCGGCTGCAGCTGGGACTTGAGCGCGGTGACAGCGCTCGATCACGCCGGGGCGCTGTTGCTGTGGCGGGCGTGGGGGCCGCGGCGCGCGCCGCAACTGCTGCTCAGGCCGGAGCACGAATCGCTGTTCGATGATCTCGTCAAGGAGCGCGAACTGCCGACGCCGCGTCTCGAGTGGTGGGCGACGACGATCGCCCTTGGACAAAAAGCGCTGAGCCTGCTCGGCCATGCCGGTGGGGCCATCGCGCTCCTCGGGCAGGTGACGATCGACGCGGCGGGGCTCGTGCGCCGGCCGTCCCAGATCCCCTGGCGCGAGATCTCCGCGAGCATCTTCCGCACGGGGGCGCAGGCCCTAGGCATTACCGCCATCGTCGGCTTCCTGGTCGGCGTGGTGATCTCGTACCTCTCCGCCCAGCAATTGAAGCAGTTCGGGGCGGACATCTTCATCATGAACCTGATCGGCGTCAGCATAATCCGCGAGCTGGGTCCCGTCCTTGCGGCGGTGCTGATCGCGGGCCGTTCCGGCTCCGCGATGACCGCGCAGCTGGGAGTGATGCGCGTCACCGAGGAACTGGACGCGATGACGGTGATGGGCATCCCGCACACGGTGCGTCTCGTCCTTCCAAAAATGATCGCCCTCGCCATCTCGATGCCGCTCCTTGTGCTGTGGACCGATGTCATCGCGATCCTGGGCGGGATGATGGCGGCGCGGGCCGAACTCGGTATCGACTATCGCTTTTTCCTTTCGCGGCTGCCGGACGTGGTGCCCATCGCCAATCTGTGGCTCGGGCTCGGCAAGAGCGTGGTATTCGGGGTCCTGATCGCCCTTATCGCATGCCACTTCGGGCTGCGGATCGAGCCGAATACCGAGAGCCTGGGCGCGGGCACCACCCAATCGGTCGTCATCGCGATCACGACGGTCATCATCGTGGACGCCATCTTCGCTGTCATGTTCTCGGACGTGGGGATTTTCAAGTGACCGAGACCGTGGTCGAAATCGAGGGCTTGTGGACGCGGTTCGGCCGGCACACCGTTCACCGCGGCATCGATCTCAAGATCCAGCGGGGCGAGGTGCTGTCGCTCGTCGGCGGCTCGGGCAGCGGCAAGACCGTGCTGCTCAGGCAAATGCTGGGTCTGGAGACACCGCGCCGCGGCCGGGTGCGGGTGCTCGACGAAGACCTGCATGCATGCGAGCCGGGGGTGCTGCAGGCGCTTCGCAACCGCTGGGGCGTGCTCTTCCAGCAGGGCGCGCTGTTTTCCGCCCTCCCGGTTTTTGACAATATCGCGCTGCCTCTGCGCGAGCTGCGGGTGCTAGACGAGGACGTGATCCGGGAACTTGTCCTGATGAAGCTTGAAATGGTGGGAATCGAGTTCCAGCACGCCTCCAAGCTGCCTTCGGAGCTCTCGGGGGGCATGGTGAAGCGCGTCGCGCTCGCCCGGGCCCTTGCTCTCGAGCCGGAGCTTCTGTTCCTCGACGAGCCCACTGCGGGTCTCGATCCCGACCGCAGCGAGAGTTTCGTGAGGCTGATCGAACGCCTGAGACGCGAGCTCAACCTCACGGTAGTGATGGTGACGCACGATCTTGATACACTGGTTGCGCTGTCCAGCCGCATTGCCGTGCTGTTTGACGGAAGGCTGGTGATCACGGGTACGTTGCGCGAGGTCGTGCACAGCGAGCATCCGTTCATCGTCAACTTCTTTCTCGGCGAACGCGGACGGCGGGCGCTCGAGGCGGTGTGGGGCACACTGGGTCTCGGTAGCAATGCTGCGCGGGGGAAGCAATAAGGATGGAGAACAGGGCATATGCGTTCGCGGCCGGCGTGTTCACGCTGATGCTCGGCGCGGGCCTGGTTTTCCTTGCGATGTGGATGACCGGGGAGACGGAGGAGCGCGAGCTCTTCGTGCTCGAGTCTCGCTATCCGGTGACGGGGCTCAACCCGCAGGCGGCAGTGCGCTTCCGCGGCGTCGATGCGGGCAAGGTGGAGGCCATTGGTTTCGATCCGAAAAATCCGCGCGTGATTCTCGTCAAGATCTCCGTTCGCACCGATACCCCCATCACGAGGGGAACCTATGCGCAGCTCGGGACGCAGGGCGTCACGGGGCTTGCCTACGTGAGCCTGGATGACGACGGCTCGCAGCCCGAGCGGATCACCACCGCCGAGGCGCAGGCAGTGCGCATCCCGATGAGGCAGTCGTTCATCGATGAGCTCTCGGGGGCAGGGAAGGATCTCGTCTCGGAGTTCCAGCAGGTGGCGGCAAGGCTCAACACGCTGCTCTCGGCGGAGAATCAGGAGCAGCTCGTGCGCACGCTGGCGAGCCTCGAGGCCGCGAGTGCGCGCGTGACGGCGCTCGCCCGCGAGCTCGGGCCCGGGGCGAAAGGTGTTGTCGCACTGACCGATGATGCGCGCGCATTGTTGAAACGCGCCGGCGAGATGATGAGCGGGATCGAGAGCCTGGCGACGGAGCTGAAGAGCCTCACCCACTCGTTCGAGCGCGTGGCAGTGAGCGCCGAAAACGTGGGCGCCGCCACCGACACGGTGGCAAGGTCAGCGATCTCGAATACCCTTCCGCGCATCAATGGGCTGCTCGATCAGCTCTCGCGAACCTCACAGCGGCTCGACCGATTGCTGGCGGATCTCGACGAGCAGCCCTCGAGCCTGGTTTTCGGGCGTCCACCGCCCGAGCCGGGTCCGGGAGAGCCGGGTTTCCCGGCACCGAAAGCGGCCAGGCCATGAGGACGAGGCGCGCAGGCATTCAACTTGCCCTGGCGACGGCCGTCCTCGCAGCGGGGCTGGCCGCTTGTACGCTGACGCCTTCGTCGCGGGAGACTCCCGCGCAGTACGACCTGGGCTCGCTGCCTCCCTACCAGCGCTCGAACCCCTCGTTCTCGCGCGTCCTGCTGGTGCCGGACGTATCCGCCCCTTCGTTGCTCGAGGGGCAGGGCATCGTCTACCGTCTTGCGTACGATGAGCCCGCGCGGGTGCGGACCTACGCGCAAAGCCGGTGGAAGGCGCCGGTCCCCGTGCTTCTGTCGCAGCGGCTGCGCGGGCGGTTTGCCGCCGCGACCCAGCGCGGCGTCGTGACCGGGGATGACGGCGCGCGCGCGGAGTACATGCTGCGCGTCGAGCTGGAGGAATTCGGCCAGGTTTTCACCGCACCCGGCGTGAGCCGGGTCTCGGTGCGCGCCCGCGCGAGTCTCGTCAGCCTTGAGGCGCGCAGGCTCAGCGCGCAGCGCACCTTCTCGATCGAGCGTCCGGCGCCGAGCCCGGATGCGCAAGGCGCGGTCACCGCGCTCGCCGCGGCGAGCGACGAGCTGGTCGAACATCTTCTCGAATGGACGAGCGAGCAGCTCCGCACCGCCGTTGCAGAAAAGTGAGGGGCCCGGGCACAAAAGGAGACGGGGTGAGCACCATTTTCGGCAAGATCATCCGGCGCGAGATTCCGGCGGACATCGTCTACGAGGATGACCGCTGTCTCGCCTTCCGGGACATCAATCCCCAGGCGCCGACGCACGTGCTCATCGTCCCCAAAAAGGAGATCCCGCGCCTGTCCGATGCCGGGGCGGGCGACGAGGCGCTGCTCGGCCATTTGTTGCTCGCCGCAAACGAAGTTGCGCGGCAGCTCGGCGTCGCTGATGCCTTCCGCCTCGTGGTGAATAACGGTGCCGAGGTCGGCCAGAGCGTCTTCCACCTTCACTTGCACATCCTGGCAGGGCGAAGATTTCGCTGGCCGCCGGGGTAACGCCAAGAGCTCGTATCAGCATGACGTCGCTCCTCCTCAAGCGATCTCCAAAGCGCAGACACAAAGGACACGAAGGACACAAAGGAGAGACGATATTGAATTTCCTTCGTGGCCTTGGTGTCCTTCGTGTCTATGCTTTTCATTCTGTTACCGCTTCTGAGTCTCGAGAGGCAGGCGCACGGCCTGGCCTGTCCTGGCGGAGCGCTCGATGGCGTGGGTGACCTCGAGGTTCATGCGCGCCTGCTCGGGCGTCGTATGCGCGGTCGGGTTGCCCGTCACGAGGTGGTCGAGCCAGGCGCGCGTCTCGTTGCCGAGCGATCCCCAGAACTCGCCCAGCGCCCAGTCGCCGGCGCTGTTGCTGCCGAGGAATACGAGCTCCATCTTGTGTCCCGGCACGTAGGGGTGGGGGATGCCTTTCTCGGTGTAGAGCAGGTGGTCCATGTGGTCGTCGTCGATCAGCATGGTCCCCTCCGTTCCCAGGAGCTCCACGCGGTCCGACTGGCCCTGCGTGGGGTACTTGGCGGGAAGGGCGTAGGCGATGCCGAGATTGATCACCGCGCCGTCAGCGAAGGTGACGATCGCCCACGTCACGTCCTGGGCGCTGTAGCCGGCGTCCTTGAAGATGCCGTGCTGCCCGCGCGCGACGACCTCGACCGGGCGGTTGCCTTCCAGGAACCAGCACATGAGGTCCACGTAGTAGGTGAGCACGTCGAGCACGGGTGTCGCGTGCGGATCGCGCTTGAGAATGGCGAACGTCTGGGCGCGCGAGTTGTAGACGCGAGCGTGCCCGCCCACCACCTTGCCCAGTCGTCCCTGGACCATTTGCTCCTTGGCGCGCAGAAAGCATTCCTTGTAGCGCCGGCTGTAGCCGATCCGGAGCTTTCCGCCGGTGGCCCTGAGCGTCTCGAGGACGTCATCAGCGTCCTTGATGGACAGCGCGATGGGTTTCTCGCAAAGCACGGGCTTGCCGAGCTCCAGCGCCCTTCGCACCGGCGCCGTGTGCTCGCCTTCCGGAGTCGAGACGAAAACGGCGTTGACCTCGGGGCGCTCGATGACCTCGAAGTTGTTGTCGGAGTGGAAATCGGCGTTGGTCTTGTCGGCCAGCGCCTGCGCGTTGCTCTTGTTGACATCCGATATCGCCAGGAATCGGACCGAGGGATGCCTGGCGGCCAGGCGTGCGCGTAACGTCCCGATACGCCCTGCGCCGACCACGGCGATTCCCAGGCTCTTGGAAGGGTTCATGCTCTGGTCCTCTGAAGGAAGTTGAGGTGCTCGGGCGGCCGGGCGCTCATGGTCTCGGAGGGGCGTGCACTCCGGGCGTCCAGCCTCCTCGCGCGAGATGAGCCGTGGCAAACGCGAGGGCGTCCGGCTCCAGTTGCGGCGCAAGGGCGCAGGTCCAGCGGTTGAGCCAGCCGATCAGCGCGAGCGCGGCCACGATCTCGACGATCGCGTCCTCCGAGTAGTGGTTCTTGAGCTCGCGGATGTGGTCGTCCGTCACGGCGGGTGGGCAGGCGCCGGCAGCGGCTGCAAGCTCAAGCGCCGCGCGCTCGGCGGGAGCAAAGAGCGGGCTCTCGCGAAACCGGTCGAGCGCTTGCACCTTCTCGAGCGCGACGCCTCCGATATGGGCGGCATTCTCGGCGTTGTGGGCGGCAGTGTAGGAGTCGCCACAGGCGCGGCTTACCGTGTAGGCGATCATGAACCTGAGAGCCCTCGGCACCTCGCCCTCGTCCATCATCGCAGCCGCGTGCAGATCGCGGTAGGCGCGGAACACCTTCGGCTTGCGGACCATCGTCAGCCAGGTATTCGGCGGGTAGCCTTTGGTCTGCTTCCAGCGCTCCATGTAATCCGAGACTTCGGCGAAGCGTTCGGCAGGGGCCGGTGACACGCGTGGCATGAGCGGACCTCTGGAAATTCGTTGCGGCATCTTCACCACGGAGAGACGGAGAGAACAGAGAAAAAAACAAACGGCACCTTGCTCCGTGCTCTCCGTTTCTCCGTGGTTAATCTGGAGTAGCTCCTTCGTGCGTGCGCCGCGCGATATCGGCCACCGGGAAGAAGCAGAGCAGGACCAGCGGCTCGGCCCCTGTGTTGCGGGTGACGTGTCGCTCGCCCGGCGGAATCAGGATGGTGTCGCCCGTCTTGAGCGGGTAGCGGCCGCTGTCGGCTTCCGTGCAGCCTTCCCCCGACATCACGTAGATGCACTCCTCGAAGCCCTGATGGAAATGGGGCGCGCGCGGCGTGTCGCCCGGTTTCGGCACCGGGATTTCCACGAGCCGCAAGGTGACCGCTTGCGAGCCGCTCTCGCCCGAGACGATCTCGAGGGACTTGCGCCCGGGCAGGCCCATGCTCTTCGCCTCGGACTGAGTGAGGACCTTGGCCAATGTCAGTCTCCGCGCCGAGGCGCGACGCCGCCTCCGCGGCTCGAATCTCCCCTCTCCCCCCGGGAGAGGGGCGGGGGTGAGGGATGGGCATCCATTCGGATCTCGATGCCCATCAGCTCGCGACCTTGAGCTGCTTGATCTCGGCCGTTCCGCCCTGCGCCTCGTCAAGCAGCCGGAAAATCCCGGTCGCCTCCATCGCGATCGCATCCGCGATGTCGCGAAGCATCGTCAATCCCTTTTCGGTTGTCGCGTGCTCCGGCGCGCCGTACCAGCCGGTCGGAGCAATCGTCCTGATGTCGCGCAGCACGGGCTGGTAGCTGCGTGTCCGTCGGAGCTTGTCCCACTTGCGGCCGTGCGAGTGATCCGACGAATTATCGATGCGGTCGAGGTGGACGAGATCCGGCCGGCAGGCGAGCACCGCGAGCGCCTCGATCTCGCCGCCGTGCGTCAATCCTCCGCACTCCTTGCCGTAGAGCTCGGCCGCCACGTAGCACGCCTGCACCACGATGACATCCATGCCCACATCCCGGTGCAAACGCTCGGAGGCGAGCGCGAGCGAAGGAATGTTGCCCTCGTGCCAGTTCAGGATGAGAAGGCGCTTCGCGCCGTGCCTCGCCGTCGACTCGCCGGTCTCCACGACGACGCGCTGATACGTGTCGGGGGTAAGCGTGATCGTGGCCTCGAAAGGCATGTGCATGGGTGTCACGCCGAGCGGGCCGCCCGGAAGGACGAGCCCGTCCATGCGCTCGGCAACGGCGTGGCCGATCACGTTCGCCGCGTAGATGTCGGTGCCCGCGGGAAGGTGCGGCCCGTGCTGCTCGACGCTCCCCGCCGGGAGGATGACGAGCGGGTTCTTCCTGAGCTGCGCCGCGATCTCGGGCTGGGTGAGGTCGATGAAGTAGCGGCTCGGCAACATGACTACCGTGATGGGTGATGGGTGATGAGTAATGGGTGAGTAGTGAATCGCGAATCGAGCTTGGTTTAAAACCTAGAAATTAACCGCAGATAAACACAGATCTTGAAAATGAAACCCGCAATGCCAAGTCGAGAAACCAGTTTCCCAGCCGCCGATGCACGCCGATCAAGAACAGCTTACTCTGTTTTATCTAGATTTTTATCTGCGGTTCCAAAAGCTTTTAAGCGGCGCGCTTCGAGCCGATCCTGGCCCGCGCGTCGTCCATCACCTCGGCAATAGTGACGCTCTGGCCTTTGCGCTCGATCGACTTCAGCGCCGCGTTGACCACTGCGACCGCGACGTTGCCGTTTTGCGCCGTGAGCTCGTTTGGCCTGCCGCTCACGCAGCTCTCCGCAAACATCTCCAGCTCGGCGCGGAACATGTCGCTCTCCGGGAGCGCGAGCTCCTCGCGCTTTCCCCAGCCGTCCTTGCCGCGCTGGATATAGAGCACGGAGGCCTTGTGCAGGAGATGCGGGGTATCCCAGGTGCCGAAGTCGATCTCGTAGTGCATGAGCGCCTTCTGGCCGAACACGCGCACCGCGAAGACGCCGGGCGAGGTCCAGCACGAGCCCACGTAGCCGATCTTGCCGTCCCTGAAGCGCAGCAGCGTCATCGACTGATCGTCGACTTCCGCCCCCACCGGTGAGAGCTTCGAGGCCATCGAGGAGACTTCCGCGATCTCGCCGCCAAGGAGATGGAGCACGTCGAACTGATGAATCGCGAGTTGCGAGAGCGGGCCGCCGGGGGCGCGGTCCCTGTACCAACGCCAGGTGCTGGGCGTCAACTCCAGGGCGCGCTCGTTCGAGAAGTTGGCCTCCATGAACGCGACGCGCCCCAGATCGCCGGCCTCGATTCTTTCCTTGATGATGCGGATGCCCGCCATCAGCCTCGCGCTGTGGCCGACGGTGACGGTGACGCCGTGCTGCTTCTCGAGCGCCGCGATCCGCAGCCCGTCGTCGAGCGTCTGGGCGATGGGCTTTTCGGCATAGACGTGCTTCTTCGCCTTCGCCACCTTCTCCGCGAGCGGGAAGTGCTGTTCGTTGGGCACGGTCAGAATGACGCCCTTGATCCCGGGATTGGAGAGCAAGGTCTCCATATCGGGTGCGGCGGGAACGCCCAGTTCCTTCTCGAATGCCGCCCGCTTCTCCTCGGAACGGCTGTAGCCGGCTACGATCCTCAACTTGCCGGATTTCTGCACGGCGCGGGCGAGAACCCTGGCCCAGCGGCCAAGGCCGACGATGCCGAGCTCGACAAGTTGCGACATGCGAGTGTTCTCCCAATGCAGGTTGCCGCCGGACGGGGCACTATCGTAGCACGTGCGCTAGAATCGCGTTTCCGTCCCGCCGCCCGGCGGGGCTGATCCATTTGCAGATACGGGAGCGCCATGAAATCCTGCTTCATCCAGTCCGGAAACAACGGCACTTCGTTCCTTTTTCGCGACGTGCCCGAGCCGCAGCCCAAGGCGGGGGAGATCGTCGTCCGGGTGCGCGCGGCCTCGCTCAATCGCGGAGAGCTGCTGGCGCAATCGGCCCACTACCAGGCGGACGCGCCGCGGCCGGCCGGTGGTGATGCGGCGGGGGAGATCCACGCTCTCGGAGAGGGCGTCACAGGATTCAAGCGCGGCGACCGTGTCATGGGGCGCGGCCAAGGGTGCTTTTCGGAGTACGCGGTGCTGCGCGCGGAGCAGGTCGTTCCGCTGCCCGAGCGCTTGTCCTGGGAGCAGGGCGGAGCGATTCCGCTCGCGTACGTGACCGTGTACGAAATGCTTTTTACTTACGGCAAGCTCAAAGCGGGAGAGACGCTCCTTGTCACTGGAGCCTCCTCCGGCGTGGGCGTCGGCTGCATCCAGACCGGGAAAGCGCTCGGCGCCAGGGTGGTCGCGACATCACGCTCGGCGGACAAACTCGCGAAGCTCAAACCGCTTGGTCTCGATGCCGGTATCGAAACTCGTGACGGCAAGTTCGCCGACGAGGTTCTCGAGGCCACCGGGGGAGAGGGCGCCAACCTGGCGATCAACCTGGTCGGGGGCGGCATATTTCCCGAGCTCGTGCGCTCGCTTGCCAACAAGGGACGCCTCGCGATCGTCGGATCTCTCGACGGGGCGAAAGAGGGCATGCTCGATCTCTCCGCGGTGCATGCGAAGCGCCTTCAAATCTTCGGAGTATCCAACGCGCGCATGACTCCCACGGACCGCGCCGAAGCGATGCGAGGGTTCGCACGCGACATGCTGCCGATGTTCGCCGACGGGCGCATCGTGCCGCTGGTCGACAAGGTGTTCCCGTTCGAAGAGCTGCCGGCGGCAAAGGGCTACGTCGAGGGCAACGCGCAGGTCGGGAAGGTCGTCGTCCGCTTTACGTGATGAACCGTGATGGGTGATGGGTGATGAGTGATGAGTGATGGGTATGCGAGAGAATATGGCTGAGACGAAACTTCCACTGAGCGGCATCGTCGTACTTGACCTGACGCGCGTGAGATCGGGACCGACCGCGGTGCGCCAGCTCTCCGACTACGGTGCCAATGTCATCAAGATCGAGGAGCCCGATGCCAAGGACAGCGAAAACAGCGCCTTTGACCGGCGCCAGGGCTCGGACTTCCAGAACCTGCAGCGCAACAAGCGCAGCATGACGCTCAACCTCAAAGCGCCCGAAGGCGTCGCGATCTTCAAGCGCATGGTGGAGAAGGCCGATGTCGTCGTCGAGAACTACCGGCCCGGCGTCAAGCACCGGCTGGGCATTGACTACGACAGCTTGAGGAAAATCAACCCGCGCCTCATTTACGCGAGCATCTCGGGCTTCGGGCAGGAAGGCCCCTACCGCGACCGGCCAGGCATCGACCAGGTGGTGCAGGGCATGGGGGGCCTCATGTCGATCACCGGCCTGCCGGGCCAGGGCCCGGTGCGCGCGGGCATTGCGATAACCGACCTCGGCGCAGGGCTTTTTCTCTCCTATGGCATCGTCCTCGCTCTCTTCGAGCGCGAGCGCTCGGGCGAGGGCCAGTGGGTCCAGACTTCGCTGCTGCAGGCCATGATCGCGCTGCTCGATTTCCAGGCCGCGCGCTGGCTGGTGGACAGGGAAATTCCGCCGCAGGCCGGCAATCGCCATCCGACGGGGATTCCAACCGACGCCTTCAAGACCGCCGACGGCGTCATCAATATCGCGGCATCGGGCGATCTCTATCCGCGGTTGTGCCACGCGATCGGAATGCCCGAGCTCATTACCCACCCGGACTACTGCGACTTCAAGGTGCGCTCCAGGAACCGGGATGCGCTGCACAAGGTGATCGGAGAGCGCCTGTTGACGCGAAAGTCCGGGGAGTGGATCGAGCTCCTCAACAAGGCCGGCGTCGCGTGCGGCCCCATATACAACGTGAAGGAGGTGTTCTCCGATCCGCACGTGCAGACGCTCGGCATGGCGCAGGCGGTGGATCATCCCAAGCTCGGGCGGCTCAATCTCGTCGGACAGGGTGTAACGCTCACTCGCACTCCGCCCCGTCTGCGTGTGGCGGCGCCGGACCGGGGACAGCACACGCAGGAGGTCCTCAAGGAGTTCGGGGTGGACGCAGGGGACATTCAGGACCTCAAGAAGCGCGGAATCATTTGATCGTTCGATGAGCAGCAAGCCCGCCGCACGAATGCAAAAGGATACGCGCGCGGCTCGAATACGCAGCGCCCGCGGGATCTTCAGCGTCGGGTTGCCGCGCGCGCTGGGAATCCGGCTGCGTTCGCTGACGCCGCACCGCGCGGTCGCAGACATGCGCGTGAAGCCCGCTCACCTCAATCGCAACGGGCGGGTGGGCGGCGGCGTGCTCATGGCGTTTGCCGATGTCATGGGCGCGGCGGGCGCGGTCGCGAACAAGCCGATCGGGTTTCGCGGCGGAACGCTCGAGTCGAAAACCAACTTCTTCGCTGCCGCCACGGGCCCCGTCCTGGTCGCCGAATCGGTGCCGCTTCATATCGGGCGCACGACGTCGGTATGGCAGACGACGATCCGCAACAAGGGCGGGCGCTGCGTTGCGATCGTGACGCAAACGCAAATGAGCCTTCCTCCGAGTCTGCGCGGTAACGGCGAAGACTCGGAATGATGAATGCGAAATAATGATTGAACCGCTTCGGCCACTCATCACTCATCACCCATCACCCATCACCCATCACGGTGCAACAAAGATGAAATCGTATTGGATCAGGTCAGACCACGGAAAAACCGCGCTGGAACTGCTCGAGGTACCCGTCCCGCAGCCGAAGAAAGGCGAGATCCTCATTCGTATGCGCGCAGCGTCGCTCAATCGCGGAGAGCTGCTGGCCAGCATCGGCTTGCACAGCGCCGCGGAAGCACGGCCCGCCGGAGGTGATGGAGCGGGCGAGGTGCACGCGGTTGGCGAAGGCGTCACGGGCTTCAAGCCGGGGCACCGCGTGATGGCGCGTGCGCGCGGCTCGTTTTCGGAGTACGCCATCGCGCGCGCCGAGCAGGTGTTTCCTGCCCCGGAGCGCCTCTCGTGGGAGCAGGCGGGCGCGGTCCCGACTGCGTTCATCACGGCCTACGAGATGCTGATTCCCCACGGCAGGCTGAAAGCCGGCGAGTGGCTTCTCGTCGCGGGGGCCTCATCGGGTGTGGGCGTTGCCTGCGTGCAGATCGGCAAGATGCTCGGCGCACGCACGATTGGAACGTCAGGGTCGCGCGAGAAGCTCGAGCGCCTCAAGGCCGCCGGTCTCGAGGTCGCAATCCAGGCGCGCGGCCCGGGATTCGCCGACGCAGCGGTGAAGGCAACCGGCGGTACGGGCGTCAATCTCGCCATCGATCTGGTGGGCGGGACGGCGTTCCCCGATTGCCTGCGCGCGCTGGCGAATCAGGGAAGGCTTGCGATCGTGGGCTACGTGGATGGCGTGCTGAAGTCCGAGATTGACCTCGAGCCGGTGCACGGAAAACGCCTCCAGATCTTCGGGATCTCCAATACGCATCTGACAGCCGCCGAGCGCGCGGAAGCGACGCGGGGTTTTGTGCGCGATGTCATGCCCGCTGTGGCCGATGGGCGGATCACGCCGGTGATCGACCGGGTTTTTCCGTTCGCCGAGCTGCCGGCGGCCAAGGCCTATGCCGAATCCAACGCGCAGGTGGGGAAGGTCGTTGTCCGCCTCGATTGACGGGAGCCTTTTCGGGAACGAAAAGTGCGCGTAGGCTCACGCAGTGGCAGACGAGCGCCTGTCCACGTCTGCCGCTACCAAAGGAGGAGAAGATGCTGGGAACCAAGCCGTCGCTGCCGATGAAGAGGGTGCCAAAACGGCCGCTCAAGCAGGACGTTACATTGAAGACGCTCGAGCAGATGGCCGGAAAGTGCAAAAACTGGGGCAAATGGGGCCCGGAAGACCAGGCGGGCACCCTCAACTACGTGACCCCGGAGGATATCGTCAAGGCGTCCGCGCTCGTGAAGAAGGGCAAGGCGTTTGCGCTCGGGCTCGACTTCAACTCAAACGGCCCGCAGCGAACCGGCTGGGGCGGGCGCTTCAACCCGATCCACACCATGCTTGCGACCGGTACGGATGCCGTGGCGGGCACCCAGGATGGCGGGAAGATCCGCTACGCCGATGACATGGTCTCGATGCCGCTCCAGTGCGGCACGCAATGGGACGCGCTCGGCCACATCTTCTACGGCGACAGGATGTGGAACGGCTACGATGCGCGGCTCGTCGATTCGACCGGCGCGAAGAAGAACGGCATCCACAAGGTGCGCGACCGCATGATCGGCCGCGGCGTGCTGCTCGACATTCCGCGCCATCTCGGGGGCGATTACCTCGAGGACGGTTTCGGCGTCGGCAACGCGGAGCTCGACGGCTGCGCGAAGGCGCAGGGCGTGGAGGTGCGCCGCGGGGATTTCGTAATCGTGCGCACCGGCCAGATGGAGCACTGCCTGGCGCAGGGCGATTGGGGCACCTACGCGGCGGGAGACGCGCCCGGGCTGCGCTTCGAGACCTGCGAGTGGATCCACAGGAAGGAGATCGCCGCGATCTGCTTCGATACCTGGGGCTGCGAGGTGCGCCCGAACGAGAGCACGGAAGCGTTCCAGCCGTGGCACTGGATCGTGATACCGATGATCGGCATCACCATGGGCGAGATCTTCTATCTCAAGGACCTCGCCGACGACTGCGCGAAGGACAAGGTCTACGAGTTTCTCTTCTGCGGGCCACCCCTTCCCATCACCGGGGCTGTCGGCTCTCCGATCAATCCCATGGCCATCAAGTGACCGTTCCGGTCACTTGATAAGGATGAAGGATGAAGGCGGAAGGATGACCCGCGCAGAACGGACGTGAAAACCAGGTCATCGTTCCGCCTTCATCCTTTATTCGATGCGCGCGTTCGCGCGCCGAATGACGTCGCCCCACTTCTTGTGCTCGCTGCGGATGAGCGCCGCGAACTGCTCGGGCGTTCCGCCGACGGGCTCGGCGCCCAGTGCAGCAAAGCGCTTCCTGACCGGCTCCGAGCGCAGCGTATCATTGAGCGCAGAGTTGAGCCTCGCGACGATCTGCGGCGGAACGCCGGCCGGCGTCACCATGCCGTTCCAGGTGGTCGCCGAGTAGCCGGGAACGCCGGCTTCTGCGATCGTGGGCACTTCGGGCAGCGCAGGCGAGCGCTTGGGCCCGCTCACGCCGAGCGCCCGGATGCGCCCGGCCTTCGCGTGCGGCGTCGCGGAGTTGAGACTCTCCATCATGAGCTGGACCTGGCCCGCCATGAGATCGGCGAGGCCGGCCGCGCCGCCCTTGTAGGGCACGTGCGTGATCCGCGCGCCGCTCATCATCTTGAACATTTCCATCGCGACCTGCCCGGGCGTGCCGTTGCCCGATGAAGCGTAGAAGAGCTTGCCCGGATTGGCCTTCGCGTAGTCGATCACCTCGCGCACCGTCTTGAACGGCGTGGCTGGCGCCGCGGCAAGCAGCAGCTGGTTGTTCGCGATCTGCGCGATGGGCTGAAAATCCTTCAGCACGTTGTACGAGAGCTTCTTCACCATGTTCGGGCTGATCGCGAGCGCCCCGACCGGCGCGTAGCCGAGGGTATAGCCGTCGGGCGTCGCTTTCGAAATGAGCTCCATCCCGATCGTCAACGCGCCGCCGGGACGATTGTCCACCACAACCTGTTGCCCGAGCTCCTTCGTCAGGCCGCCCGCGACGATGCGGGCGATCGTGTCCGAAGCGCTGCCTGGCGCCTGCGGCACGATGAGCCGTATCGGGCGCGTGGGATAGTTCTGTGCGAGTGCCGTGAACGAGCACAGGCACGAGAGCAGCACGAGCAGACGGATTTGGTGCATTGCGGCCTCCCTGAGTGCGTTTCGTTTTGCACCGGCAGCCTAGCATACCCGGCGCGCCAGGGGCAGGAACGGCGAGAAGGCATGCCTCACGAAAATCGTGCTAAGGTCTCCCCCGGCGAGCCGGCAATCCGCGTTCATCTTCGGCCAAACACGTTTGACGTTTCACGTTTCACGATTCACGGAGCAACAATGCGAACGGAGCTGATCTCGATTCCGGCGCCGACGGCGCCCGTCGCGGGCCTCTATTACGAGCCGGACGGGGGCGCGACGGCGGGTGCCGCCATCTATTTTCACGGCAACACGATGAACTTCTACGTCTGTGCCGCACGGTTTCTCCCGCCGGTGCTGACCCGGCTCGGTTTTGCCTTTCTGGCATTCAACCGGCGGGGGCACGATGTTCTCAGCACGCGCAACAGCCGCATCGTTGAAGGCGGCGCACTACAGACGAACCGCGAAGCGATCGAGGACAACCGGCTTGCCGCCGAATGGCTCGCGCAGCGCGGATTTTCGCGGCCGGTTGTGATCGGCCACAGCTACGGCGGCATGCTGGGCGTGCGGCACGTCGCGGACCACCCTGACACGCCGGCGCTCGTGCTGCTCTCCGCGGGGCGCGGCGGGGTGCGGCAGGACCAGGCAGGGGGGACTGAGCGGCTCTTTGCCGTCGACCGGTTCGATGAGCTGAAGGCGCGCGCGGAAGAGCTCGTCAAGGCCGGCCGCGGCAGAGAGCTCATGTTCCTGCCGGGCTGGTGGTATGTGATCAGCGCGGAGAGCTTTCTCGACCGCATCGCCAACGTCCCGGACACGATCGCGCTCGCGCCGAAGATCAAATGTCCGGTGCTCGCCATCCGTGGCGACAAGGAAGACGTCCACCGCTACCCGGCCGAGGAATTCCAGCGCGCGGCGGGCGGCCCGTGCCAGGTCGAGATCGTGCCGAACTGCGACCATTTCTATAACGGGCGCGAGGACACGATCGGCGACGTCGTGTCGTCGTGGCTCGTGCGGACGCTGCGCCTCCCGAAGGCGGCCTGATGGCGCCGGCCACGTCTTCGCAGGTCCCCGAACTGGGCTATCGGCCGGTTCCGGAGAGCTTCAAGCTTCCCAAGGGAGTCAACTTCGGCCCCTGCTCCGGCGTCGCCGTCAACTCGAGGGGAAACATCTTCGTCTTCCACCGTGGGCCGCGCTGCCTCATGGAGTTCGACCGCAACGGCCGCTATCTGCGCTCGCATGCGGAGGGCGTTTTCTCGCGGCCTCACGGCCTGAGGGTCGACGCCGAGGACAACATCTGGGCGACCGACATCGGCTCGCACATCGTCGTGAAGTTCGACCCGCGCGGAAGAATCCTCATGGTGCTCGGTCTGAAGGACGCCGCGGCGGAGTGGCACGCGTATGGCCATCTGCGCGCGTTCGACGAGCCGAATGACGTCGCCTTCGGCCCGGCCGGGGAGATATACGTGAGCCAGGGCCACGGCAAGGGCGAATCGCGGGTACTGAAGTTCGAGGCCAACGGCACTTTTGTCAGGACTTGGGGCGGGGAGGGCACCGAATCCGGGCAGTTCAGGCAGCCTCACTCGGTCGCGACCGATGCCAGAGGACGGCTCTACGTCGCCGACCGCTCGAACCAGAGAATCCAGGTGTTTGACGGAGATGGAACCTGGCTCAGGGAATCACGCCACCCCGGCACGCCCTGCGGCCTTTGCGTGAGCCGGGACCAGCATATCTTTCTTGCGCACGGCCACGCCGGGAGAATCATGAAGCTCGATCTCGAGGGCAACGTGCTGGGCGCAACGGGACGGCAGGGGAAGGGCCTGGGTGAGTACGGCGAGGCGCACTTTCTCGCCCTGAGCCGCGACGAAAAGGCGATCTACGTCGCCGATACGCTCAACTGGCGCGTCCAAATGCTCGTCAAGAACAGGTGATATCCCTCGCTATTTGCGGATGGGAATGCCCGCCTGCTTCGCCACCCTGAGCCACTTCGCGCTCTCGTCACGCATGAATGAGGCGAGGGCCTTGGGCGAGCTGCCGATGGCATCGGTGCCATCGCGCGCGAGCCGGGTGGCGACGTCCTGCTGCTTGAGCGCCTTCGCGAATTCCTGATACAGACGCTCGGTGCGGCCGTGCGGCGCCCCGGCCGGCGCGATCACGCCGATCCACTGCGTCACCATGAAGTCCTTCACCCCCGCCTCGATCATCGTCGGAACGTCCGGCAGCACGGGCGAGCGCGCCGCGCCCGTCACCGCGAGGGGCCGAAGGCGCTTCCCCCGGATATGCGGGTTCATCGAGGTGATGCTCGACATCGTCATCTGGATGCGGCCCGATACGAGGTCCGGTACCGCGGCGCCCACGCCCTTGTAGGGCACGTGCGTAAACTGAACGCGTGCGAGCGCGCCGAGATACTCCGTGGCGAGATGCTGCAGTGAGGCGACGCCCGAGGACGCGTAGTTGAGCTTGCCCGGATTCGCCCTGCCGTACGCGATCAACTCGCTCACCGTTTTCGGGGGCAGCGAAGGCGTGACGACGAGAACGTAGTCGGCGGCCGTGAGCTGCGAGATCGGCGCGAAGTCCCGGAAGAGGTCGAAGCTCGTCTTGTTGAGCGTCGCATAGATCACGTGCGTCGCGCTGATGACCATCAGGTTGTAGCCGTCGGGCGTCGCGCGCTTGGTGAGCTCGAGCCCGATGACACCGCTTGCGCCCGGCCGGTTGTCGACGACCACGGTTTGCCCCATGCTCTCCGTCAGCTTCGGGCCGATGAGGCGCGCGACGAAGTCCAGCCCGCCGCCCGGCACCGTCGGCACGATGATGCGCAGCGGCCGCACCGGAAAATTCTGGGCGAGCGCCGTGCCGGCGGCCGTGGAGAGAATGAGGGCCGTTATAAGCCCTCGCGTGATGGATGGCATGGTGGTCCTCCTCGTCGCGTTCTTGAACCGGTCTGACGGCGATGCGCTGCGCGACAGCGTGGAAGCGAAGCAACGCAGGCCTATCCCGCTGAGCGCCTTCCGATCTTACGCCTCTTCCGGGCCGCGCGGCGCGCTCCGGCACGGCGTCGATTGCCCGCGGGCTCCGCGTTCTGCATGGCGCGCAAGCCGAGCTGCATCGAGATCATCCCGGTCATGGGCACGATGGCTGAAATCGCCTCCAGGACCTGGCGCCGCGTCATGCCATAGTCGTAGGCGCGGCGAATGTGCTGCGCCGCGAGATCGACTTCGCCCCGGGTGCAGAGCGCCGCGATCACGATGAGCTCTCGGGGTCCCGGTCCAAGGAGCTCCTCCCGCGCGCCGCCCGCGAGCAGGCAATGCTCGAGCCAGGCGGTTGCGCGGCGCGCGAGCTCCGGATCAATCGATGCGGCGTAGCGCCACTCCGGCGCGCCGGGCAGCGTATCGCTCGTGGCAGCCTTTCGGCGGCGGCCGATGGCGAGCTCCGGAAACGGTGTGAGTGATTTCGGCTCGCCGCCTTCGGGCAGCGTGCCGAACGGATAATCGGGACTGTTGGCTTCCATGATCACGTAGCCGGTATTGGCGATCGTTGCCCAGCCCGTCACGGTCGCAAACGCCGCCGCAGCTTCCATGATGACGCGGTTGGTGAGTCCCATCCGATACATGCGCCGAACATGGTTCGGGGCGTGCCGATAGTCGCCTTTGGACGCGAGTGCGGGGGTCGCGATGAGCTCCCGCATGGGACCCGACAATTGCTGCTCCTCGGACGACTCCCCGTGATACTTGTGGAAGTAGCCGCCGGTGTGCGTCACGAGGTCGTAGGTTTGCGGCGACGCGTAGGCGAGAATTTTCCACTCGGGAAAGATGTCGCCACGGGCCTTCGCGGCACGCGTGAGCACGGCGTCCGGGGACAGATCAGGCACGGTGGTTCTGCTGGCGCTCGACACGAATGTACCTCCTCTCCCAAAGGATGAAGGATGAAGGATGAGGGCGCGCCGTAGCAAGGTCCGGTGGCGGACCTCGCTACGCAGTCTCGATTCGGACGTGAAGCTGTCCCGTTACGCGAGGTTCTGCTTGAAGAACGCGATGGTGCGCTGCCAGGCCAGGTCGGCCGCTTCCTTGTTGTAGCGCGGGGTCGAATTGTTGTGGAAGCCGTGCCTTGTTCCCGGATAGAAATGCGCCTCGTACCTGGCGTTGCTGGCCTTGAGCGCCGCCTCGTAGTCGGGCCACATCGCGTTGATGCGCTGGTCGTCCTCGGCATAATGGATGAGCAGCGGGGCGCGGATCTTGGAGACGTCTTCCGACCTGGCCGCGGCGCCGTAGAACGGCGCGCCCGCCTGCAGATCGCTGCCGAGTGTCACCGCCAGGAAATTGGTCGTGCCCCCGCCCCAGCAGAATCCGGTGGCGCCGAGCTTTCCGGTCGAGAGCGCATGTGACTTGACGTAACGCGCGCTGTTCACCATGTCCTGCTTGAGCTTGCCCTGATCGAGCTTGCGCTGCAACTCGCGCCCGTCGTCATCGTTACCTGGATAGCCTCCGACGGGGAAGAGGCCGTCGGGCGCCAAGGCGAGAAACCCTTCCACGGCTGCGCGCCGCGCAACGTCCTCGATGTACGGATTCAGCCCCCGGTTCTCGTGAATCACGAGCACCGCGGGAAACGGGCCCTGGCCCGAGGGCTGGACCAGGTAGCCGCGCATCTTTCCCGATGTTCCGCCGGGCGAGGGGTAGTCGACGTATACCGCCTTGATGCGCTTGTCGGTGAAGGAGATGGTCTGCGCCTCGGCATAGCGCGGAAGGAGCGACTGTGCGATCGCAAGTCCGGATACCCCGGCGATCGTGAGTGCCCCGGCCCGGCGCAGAAATTCCCGCCGGTCCATGAAGCCGTGACAGTACTCGTCGTACAGATCAAAAATCTGCTGCTCGATTTCCTGCTTCGTCGTGGGCGCGGTCGGCGTGATTTCGATGCTATCCATTGGCATTCTCCAGAACGATGTCAGTTCGGTAGTGGTCAGATTGGTAATCCGTCATGCAGTGGTTATATGGTCTTTGCGGAACCCCTGATTCGAACATGGCAGCCTGTCGCGAAGCTTTCACCCAGCTCGGGTGATGCGTAAATTACCCATCACGGGGGTCTGATCCTTCATCCTTCATCCTTCATGCTTCATCCTTTGGGCGTGACTTCAGGGCCAGGTCCCTGAAGTCACGCCGGAACCCAGGCCAGCTGCGCCTGCCCGGCGAATTCTGTCTTGACGTCGATCACGGCCGGAAGTTCCGAGGCGAGAGCCGCCTCGAACGCCTTGCGGAAATCCTGCGGCTTCTCGACGGTTGCGCCGAAGCAGTCGAATCCCTGGGCGATGCGGGCGAAGTCGGTATCGCGGTACTCGAAGCACTCGCCCTTGTTGGTCTCGTCGTGTCCCTGGTAGGCAATGGTGAGATTGCGCAGGCCCTGTGCCAGGCCACGGTTGTTGTTGACGATGGTGACGGTCTTGATGCCGCGTCGGCGCGCGGTCTCAAGTTCCGGCAGGTGATAGTAGAAACCGCCGTCGCCGCAGAAGCAGATGACGGGCCGGTCAGGCGCAGCGCACTTCGCGCCGAGCGAGGCGGGGAACGACCAGCCGAGCGAGCCCGCGGCCCGGAAATAACGCTGCGTGGGATGGCGCAGATAGACAAGAGTGCCGGTCCAGATGGCGGCATAGCCGGTGTCGGCGATCAGGATCGCATCCCTGGGCAGCACGTCAGTGAGCTCGCGGCAAAGGCGCTCGGGCCTGAGCGGCAGCTTGTCCGAAGCGCGTGCCTTGTCGGCTTCCATGCGCCACTCGTCGACGAAGGCCCGGGTTCGTGAGAGCCACTCGTCGTGTTTGGCTGCCGATGCCCGGGCGGCGAGCGCCTCGAGCGCGGCACGCACGTCAGACTGGATGCCGATGCTCCCCGGGTAATTGCGCCCGATCTCGACCGGGTCGATATCGATATGGATCGTTCGAGTGCCGTGCCTCGGCATCTTCCAGTTGGCTGTGGTGTGATCGCTCGTATTGCTGCCGGCGTAGATCACGAGGTCGGCTTCGGCGACGGCCCGATTGGCGCAGCTTCGGCCGTAGATCCCGAGCATGCCCCGGAAGAGCGAATGCTCCTCGCTCACGCTCGCCTTGGCATCAAGGGTCGCGACGATCGGCGCCTGGATTTTCTCCGCGAGACGCGAGGCTGCTTCGCCGGCGCCGGAAATCTCCACGCCCCGGTCGGCAACGATGACGGGCCGCGACGCCTCCCTGATCGCAGTGGCCGCGCGCTCAACCGCGTCCGGATCAGGCTGCGGACGGAAAGCAGGAAAGCGCGTATGCGCCTCATCCGCAACAACGTCGAACTCGCCTGCGAGCGGTGTGACCGCATCGCCGGTATAGCCGGCCATATCGATATGAACGGGCCGGGGCGTGCCAGTCGTCGCTTCCCGGAACGCCTGGCGCAGAAGGTGCGGAATCTGCTCGAGGGTGTCGACGCGGCCGCTGAACTTGGTTACGGCGGAGTAGAGCGGCTCGTGCGCCACCTCCTGGTAGGCATTGCGATACTGGTTCTGCGCCACGTGTCGTCCCGTGATCGCGACCACCGCCGAGTGCCCCAAGTAAGGGTCCTGCATGGCGGCCGCGAGATTCGCCGCGCCCACCGATTGCGCCATGCACACGCCGGGCCGGCCCGACACCCGTGCAAAGCCATCGGCCATGTAGGCGACCGCCTTTTCCGAGTGGCCGAGGATGCGTTTGATCCCCGTCGTCTCGAGCTCGGCCAGCGCGCGCCGCAGGATCGCGTCCATGAAGAACACGTGAGTCACGCCGTAGGCCTTGAGCGTCTGCGCGAAGAGGCGCGCCCCTGTCATTTTCTGCGCCATCGAGATCTCCTCCAGATTTCGGTGCGGATGGCCCTGTGGTCAGGCGCGCCGAAGGCGCGCGCGGATCCACCGTACGGTCACTTTGTGGACTCGTCAGGTGAACAGGGCCGGGGCATTATCGCACTCTGCCCAGCGGCGTAGATACGTGAGCGTCCCGGGCCGCTGCTAACATCCGCGTTGGGCCGCCAGAGCGGCATCCCCACGCGATTCGCGCGTAAATGAGGAGAAAACATGAACACGCAAGGAGCGGCACACCTGCAGGTGCGCGACCGGCGGCTCATCGATGTCGTGGGCGAGAACGTCCGCGTCGAGCAGGTTGCAACGGGATTTGGATTTACCGAGGGCCCGGTGTGGGACCGCGCCCGCAACCGGCTCATCTTCAGCGACATGAAGCACGACCACATGCGGAGCTGGCAGGAAGGCGCCGGCATCGCGACCTACCGCAAGCCGAGCAACAAGGGCAACGGCAACGCCTTCGACCGCGAAGGAAGGCTCCTCACCTGCGAGCATGCAACGAGCCGGCTCGTGCGCGAGGAGCGCGACGGTTCGTTCACCGTGCTCGCCTCGCACTACGGGGACAAGGAGCTCAACAGCCCGAACGACCTCACCGTGAAATCGAATGGGACGATCTACTTCTCCGATCCGACCTTCGGGCGCATTCGCGAGGATGTCGGCGTGCCGCGACCGCTGACCCTCGATTACCGCGGAGTCTACAGCGTTACACCCGGCGGCACGGACCTGCGGCTCCTCGTGGACGATTTCGAGCAGCCGAACGGGCTGTGCTTCTCCCCCGATGAGTCGCGGCTCTTCATCAACGATACGCCGCGCCTGCATATTCGCGTCTTCGACGTGAAGCCCGACGGGTCGCTCACCGGCGGAAAGATGTGGGCCGAAACGACGGGCGAAGGCGAAGGCCGTCCCGACGGCATGAAGCTCGACAGCGCGGGTTTCCTCTTTTGCACCGGCCCGGGCGGCGTGCATATGTTCGATCCGGCAGGCGTCTGCCTGGGCGTCATCCTGACGCCCGAGCGCCCGACGAATTTCGCCTGGGGCGACGCGGACCGGTGCAGCCTGTACATCACCGCGCAGACATCGCTCTATCGCGCGCGCGTGAAGACGCCCGGACGACGCTAGAACCAGGGCGGAAGGATGAAGGATGAAACAAGCAGTCTGACTGCTCATCCCTCATCCCTAAAGAATCCGCTCTCCGAACTTCTTGAGCGCCGCTGCTGACAGCGCGAGGCCGAGCCCCGGCTGCTCCTTGAGCGTCAGCGTGCCGTTCGCAATTTTCGGCGGGTCTTCGAAAAGCTCGGCCTGAAGGGGATCGCGCTCGGGATCGGTGAAGGATTCGACGATGCAGCCCGCGGGGCTCGCCGCCACGATGTGCGCGTGGATGAAGCAGTCGTGGTGCGGCGCGACCTGCACGTGGTTCAGCTCGCACAACGCGGCGAGCTTCCGGCCTTCGGTAAAACCGCCCATCATGGTGCAGTCGAACTGGAGGATCTGGATCGCCTGCTCTTCCAGCAGCGCGCGGCAGCCGTAGCTCGTCAGCTCGCTCTCGCCCGCAGAGAGAGGAATGCGGGTTTGCTGCGCCAGCAGCTTCAGCTCGCGGCGGTCATCAGCCCAGCGCACCGGCTCCTCAAGCCAGCGTGGCCTCAAGGGCTCGAGCAGGCGCGCGCCTTCAAGGGCGGTGGCGAGGTCCCAGGCGCGATTGACGTCGATCATCAGGTCCTTGTCATCGCCGATGATCTCGCGCACGAGCGCCATGCGCTCGATGTCCTCCTTGAGGGGCACGCCGCCGACCTTGCCCTTGAAGCCCTTGTGGCCCTGCGCTTTCAGCATCTGCATCTCGTCGCGCAGCTCGGCCATGTCCTTGCCGTCGCGGTAGTAGGCGCAGGTGACGTAGCACGGCACTTCACTCCGGTAGCCGCCGAAGAGCCGGTAGAGCGGCAGGCCCGCGGCCTTGCCAATGATGTCCCAGGCGGCGATGTCGACGGCGGCGGAGATGCGGATGATCGCCTCGCGCGACCAGCCCTTCTCGTGCGCGAGCCGCTGCGAGGTGAGCGCGAAGAGCTTCTCGTAGAGCCGCTCCGGCGCCAACGGGTCCGCGCCGATAACGAGATCGCCGATGCCGGTGCGCACGGCGTGGATCGCCGCCTCGATCGGCGTGTAGCTCGTGGCGATGCCGATGCCTTCTATTCCCTGGTCGGTCTGCATCCGCACCAGGATCTCGTTGGCCTTGGGCACCTTGAAATGGCTGACCCAGTGCGGGCGCCCCTCGTCGGGCGCGCGCAGGATGTGCACCTCGAGCTTCGTGATCCTCATGGCTATCCTAGTTGAACGGCCACGGCAGATCGACGAGGATCTGGAGGAGTCCCCTCGGGAAATAGAAAACCAGGAGATGCGACAGCAGGCTCAGGAAGGTGCTTGCTACGGCCCCCGCCAGCGCAGCCTGCGTCCACGCCACGTTCGCTTTCACCCGCAGGAAGGCGCAGAGGAAGAGAAAAATCCCCAGCACGAAGCCAACCGCGGCAATCGCGGCGAGCAGCCCGAGCATCCAGCCCTGGAAGTGCCACTCCGAGTACCGCGGGCGCTCCTCGGCGGACCACTCGCGTTCGCTGTCGTGCAGCACGTAGGAGGGCCGGCTGCGCAGGGACAGCGCGATTGCCGCAACGAGCAAGGCGAGCGTGATCAGCGCCACGGACAGCGGAAAGACCCGGGTGAGAAAGCTGTGTCCGGACGCTTCGTAGATCACGTAGCCGACCCACGCCGTGATGACGCCCAGGAAAATCATCTGCGGCGTGCGGTGAACGGCGGCGTGTGCTCCATCGGGCGTCAGCGGCGGGCGGGACGGCTTGAAGCGCGCGGCGAGGAAAACGGAAACCGCGATGAGGGCGAGCATGATCTGCACGCCGGTCCGCTCGAGGAAGCTCATGCCGTAGACCTGCACCGACTGGTAGACCGACGCATCGAGCCGCATCGAGAGCACGAAGCCGATCAGCAGCGCGGGGCGCGACCAGCCGAAGCGTTTCATGTACATGCCGAGCACGCCCAGCGCAAAGAGCGCGGCGAGATCCTCCCAGGCGCGCGTCGCCTGGAACGCCGCGAAGTAGACGATCACGATCATGAACGGCGCGAGCAGCATGAAGGGAACGAGGGTTAGGCGCGCTATTGGCTTTGCGAGGAAGAGGCACGTTCCGGCGCCGATCACGTTGGCGAGCGCGAGCGACCAGATGATGATGAAAGTAAGATCGAGGTGGCGCTCCATCATGCCGATCCCGGGCTCGACACCGATCAGGATGAGGCCGCCCAGGAAGACGGCCATGCTGCCCGAGCCCGGAATGCCGAACATCAGCGTCGGAACGAGCGCCCCGCCGTTGTCGGAGTTGTTCGCTGATTCGGGCCCGATCACTCCGCGGATGTCGCCCTTGCCGAGCATGTCGCGGTCCTTCGCCGACTGCACCACGTGTCCGTAGGCAACCCAGTTGGTGACCGATCCCCCGAGCCCGGGCAGCGCCCCGATCAGCGTTCCGATGGCCGAACAGCGCACGACCAGCCATTTGTGCTGGAGCGTTTCCGCGAAGCCGCGCAGCGTGCCCGAGCCGAGCTCCGGGACCTTGGAGATCCTCGCACGGCGTCGCAGGATGTCCACCATCTCCGGCACCGCGAAGAGCGCGAGGCCGAGGATGACCAGCGGAATGCCGTCGCCCAGGTACACGGTGCCGAACGCGAAACGGTAGTCGCCGGTGGCAGGAGCGGCGCCGATGCTGCCGATGAGAAGGCCGAGGCCGCAGCTCGCCAGGCCCTTCAGCGCGCTCGCTCCGGTCAGCATCCCTACCATGGTGAGCGCGAGGATGATGAGCATCAGCTGCTCGCCGAAGCCGACGCCAAGAATCAGCGGGCGGGCGACATAGATGCTCGCGGTCAGGACGACGGCGCCGAAGAGGCCGCCGAGGAGCGAGGCCGAGAATGCAGCGCCGAGCGCTCGCGCCGCCTCGCCGCGCTGGGCGAGCGGGAAACCGTCGAGAATCGTCGCCTGCGCGCTCGACGTGCCGGGAATGCCCATGAGCACCGCGGGAAACGTGTCCGAGGTGTTGGTGACGGCCAGGAGACCGATCATCATCGGCAGCATCAGCGTCGGATCCTTGCCGTAGACGAAAGGCAGCAGCAGCGACAGGCCCGCGATTCCGCCGAGGCCGGGCAGAAAACCGACGACGAGGCCGAGCAACGTTCCGAGAACGAGGAAGAGAAAGTGCTCGAGATCGAACAGCCCTACCAGTGCGGCGATGAGGAAGTCGGTCATGCGAGCAGGACGCCGAAGCGGTCGCTATCGCGGCCCCGCCCGCAGCCGCGGCACTCGAGTGCCGCGCGCGGCGAGCGGGAAAAGGAGTTGCCGGCGGCGGCCCGGCCGGCCTGCCCGGCCGGGCCGTACGCGACTCGGCGTTGACATTCGAGCGAGACGCCCGGATGAGGCCTGAGGACGCTCAGAGCGTCACGTCATGCTTGGTCTTGAGGAAGGTCTTGATCCATTCCCAGACATCCGGCGGGATCGTGGTGGCGGTGCTCATGATCGGGGTCGCCGAGTCTCCGACGAACTGGGGATAGCCCTCTATGACCTTGGCCGCCTTTGCCTCGAACTCAGGGTCGGCGAGCGTCTTTTGCGCGGCGGTGCGCCAGGCATCCACGATCGGCTTCGGTGTGCCGGCCGGCAGCAGGATCGACTTGTTCGCCATGACGCCCATCTTGAGGATCGCCTTCCAGGCCTCATAGCCCGGGCCCGAGGGCTTCTTGCCGTGCATGATCTCGTAGACTTCGCCAAAGCTCGGGAGGTCCTTGAAGTTCGGGTCGCGCTGGAGGTTGCCCGCCTCGTCGAGAACGCCGAGTGCGAAAAGCGGCACGGCCTTGCCCGCCGTCACCAGCTTCGACGCGTTTTTCAGGAAGCCCGGCGTCGTATCGTAGTTGATGTTGAATTCACCGCGCTCGAACGCGAGCCGCGTCGGGCCGCGCGCGATGCCCCACACGTACTTCACGTCGAGGCCGAGCAGATCGAGGGTGGTGGTCATCCGTATCTCGGCCCCGGTCGGGCCGCCGCCGCCGAAGGTCAGGGCCTGGCCCTTGAGCCTGGCGATATCCCCGGCCGTTTTCACCCCGAGTGCGGGCGAGACATACACCACCGAGCCCTGCGGCGAGAGCAGGACGGGCACCATCTTGTTGAGATCGAGCTGGAACTTGGATTTCCTGAACACGAAGTTCGTGACCGTGGACGAGGAGCAGATCAGCACGTGCAGCCCGTCCGGCCTGGCACGCGACTGGAACTGGTTCGCGCCCGTGATCGAACCGCCACCGGGCACGTTGCGGATGATGATCGACGGATTGCCGGGCAGATGCTTCTCGAAG
>Ga0256867_10000117_pt1 | contig 28525 bp, 30 predicted proteins | sample RVTome_15_FD_185939 | JGI IMG/M metagenome (GOLD analysis project Ga0256867, IMG submission 185939) | Soil microbial communities from uranium-contaminated site in the Upper Colorado River Basin, Wyoming, United States - RVT150D86 (HiSeq) ... | reverse complement strand
GGGCTCACCGCCTGGCCACTACACCGGGCTTCTCGTCTTCCACCTTCGAGCGAGCTCGCTTCCTTCGTCCCGAAATCAGTACGACTCCCATGACCGGACTGGCCACCAGAACGGCCAGGTAGACGATTCCGGCCGCGACGCCGTGGTCGAAGATGTCGGTGACACCGGCCTCATAGCCCCCCTCCACCCCGATTTAGATCACCAGGTTCAGTGCCACGATGAAACCGAGGGCACCGCCGGCGATCGCCCCGACCACCACGTCGGTGATCCGTTGCCGCCCCTCGCTACTCATCGTGTGACCCTTCGCCCCCGAGCTGGTGTTCGTTCTCGGTTGACGCCTTGACGACCAGGACATCACAGTCAGCCAGGTGGATGGCCCGATGACTGGTGCTGCCCAGGATAAGCGCGGCGAGCTCTCCCCGCCCTCTCGTTCCCACCACGAGCAGTGAAGCCTGCTGTTCTGTGGCATATCCGACCAGGACGTCCGGTGCATAACCTTCCAAATCGACACGACGTATCGTCACCGCGGAGTCGGAAACGATCGGCTCGAGTCTTTCCCAGACCTCTCGACGCTGGGCATCGGCCACCTCAGTCCAGTCGATCGGCACCTCCGTGTACACCAGCGGGATGTGAGCCACGTGCACCAGGTGCAGCTCCGCTCGACGCCAACCCGCTTCGTCCATGGCTCTAGCGACGACCACCCTGGATACTGGCGAGTCATCGACGCCGGCGACAACGACCATCTCAGTCCTTCCTGTCTGTCTTGCCATCATGACTCATCGGACATCCAACCGACATGGCACGAAGACCCTTTCGCACAGGACGATCCGCTTTTTCAACGATGGGCAAAAGCGAAGAGCCCGATGAATGAGTTCCTACGCCGGTACTAACCGGGTCAGGTTCAACGGTTTCGAAACTCCTATGGTCTCGCTCTCAGCCAGGGAGTCACCTGGCACCCGTTCTCACACGTCGGGCTCTTCTGCGGCCAACCATACACCGGCCAAGACGACCTGTGCATCGGTGGGCTCCGAAGTCCGAGTTTTTTTCCCGGACCCGGCGGACATGAGCAGTGCCGGGGCCCGGGTCGGGCCCCGGCACCCTCTTGATCGTCTAGAGGATCAGGATGAGGGCGAAAGCGATCGCGCCACCCAGGGTCGCCACGGCGAGCACCGTGGGAACGATCACACCCATCGACCACACCGGATCATCGACGTAATCCATCCGAGCGAACAGCCCGAATGCTGCGGCGAGCAGGAGCCCCGCCGCGATGAACATCCCGAGGTACCAGACCTCGCCAAGCCCACCGAGGAACCAATCAGCCGGCACGTAGTACATCCATACACCGACCCCTGCCGCCAGCACACCGGAGATCCCGATAACCCACTCAGTGAGCTCAGACCGCCGGGTTGGCATCCGGGTGAGCTCCGTTCTGGGCGTCTCACGAAGAGCTGTCACGAAGATCACCTCCTTTCCGGGAAGGCCCACTCTGGGCCGGCCCCCTGCGATCTTCACGGTTCCCGGACGCCGGCGATAGAGGCTTTGGACCGTAATTGAGTGACCATCGGACCGGCTTGCTTGGCAGGAGACAAGTGGCATGCCGAGACCCGGTCCGAAGGTGACCTGGCGTCACGGGTGCCGGTTGAGCTGTCGTTCAGGGCTCGACCACTATCACCTTTGCCCGCATCCAAGGATGGGGGAGGCAGTAATACTCGAACTCCCCGACCTCTTCGAAGGTGTGACTGAACGAGTCGGCAGCCTCGATGAACCCGGAGTCGAAGGCCCCGTTCACCTCCGTGACGGTGTGCATTTGACCGGGGTCGTCGTTGGTCCAGGTGACCGTGGTACCCACCTCGACCGTGAGAGTGTTCACCGAGTAGTCGGCGGGATCTTCGGTCTCGGCGAACTCGTCGGCGGCATCGATGCCCTGGGCAGTCCAGGCGCCGGCCACTATCGAGACGTTGTCGGAGGCCCCGGCCGATGCGGTGGTTCCGGTCATGTCGTGCCCGGCGGCTGCCCCTTCACCACCACCGGTGACATCTTCGAAGATCTCCAGGTTGGCATCCCCGCTGATGACGATCTGGCCGATCGCCCCCTTGTCCACGGCACGCGCCAGGGCGTGGTCCACCAAGACGATGGTCGAAGGGACTTGCCCGATAAGTTCGACGACGGTGCCACCGCCGGCCGGGACCAGAGTGGTCTGGGAGCCGCGAAGCGGGGAGTTGAGCAACGCCGCCTCCTGATACACCTTGTCCCAAGGTGAGCCGATTGGATGGAAGTTGGAGTCGAGGTTGAGCCCGGCATTAATGAAGTAGATGCGCGCCCGCTCGCCCACCATCATCTCCAATGCGTTCTCACCCGTGAGCGCCCCGACCGCCCCGTTGAACACGACATATGTCGGGCTCTCGTCGGTGACGGACTGACGATCGAACTCGACCACTCCGGGGTCCTTGCCGACGGTGTAGTACTCGGACTGGACCATGTACCACTCGTGGGCCACTTCAGGGAGAGGAGTCTCCGGGTCGACCAGGATCCCACCGAACATCCCGTGTGAGATGTGAGCAGGTATGTCGCCATAAGCGCAGTGGTACATGAAGAACCCCGGATACAGCATCCGGGCTTCGATGGTCTTGGTCTCCCCCGGTGCCACCGTGGTGGCCTCGGCCCCTCCACCTTGACCGGTCACCGCATGGAAGTCGACATTGTGCGGGTTGTGACTGCTCTCGGGGTTGGTGATCGTGAATCGGAGCAGGTCCCCGACACGGGCACGGATCACCGGCCCGGGAGTTCCCACCACCAAGCCATCCGGCCCGTCGAGGAGCCGGTAGCCCCAGGTCTCGGTCTCGACACCGGTCACCGGGTCGATGGTGGAAATGCCCTCGACCACCTCGAAATGCACATCGACGACTCCCTGAGCCGTCCGCGCCGTGAGGGGCGGGACCTGGGGCGCCACCGCGACATTCACCTCGTCGGCGGGCACCGGCGCCAACTGGTCCTTGGGCACCAGCGGCGGGATGACGTCTTCCGGTAACCCGATCTGCGCGCCGACTCCCTCGGCGAGAAAACTGTCGACCTTCTCCGAGACGATCGCGTCGTCAACCGAGTTGCGACTTGCGGTGATGGCGATGGCGGCCACGGCGAGGCCCACGGCGATCAATGTGCCCAAGATGCCCAGGACCACGAGTGTTCCCAGGGTGTAGTGGGGATGGGGCGGTGTCCTCGTGGCCTGCTCTGTTTCCTCGCGCCGTTGCAATGTTTGTGTCATGGTCTCTTTTCTCGACTTCCGGGGAGGACGGCCGGGACCAAGTCGAATCCCTCCACCAGGACCCGGCGCGCCTCCACCCATATCGCATGAATCTGACAGGAGTCCTCCCCGGGGCACGGCCCATCACGAAGGACGCACTGCCCGTTGTTGAATAGACCTTCGGTGGCCTCGACGACATCGAGTAGACACGCCTCGAAGGCGGTATCGGTGAGCTGGTAGCCACCGCCGGGACCGCGCTCGGAGATCACCCAGCCGGATTGGATCAACGGTGACATCACCTGGGGGAGGAACGAAGTAGTCGTGCCGATCTCTTTGGCGAGCCCGGCGCCTCGCTTCCGCCTGTCTGTCCCGGCGAGTGCCCGCAGAGCAGACAAGGCGAGATCGGTGCGACGACTGAAAGTGACATTCATTAGTTGTTGAGTCAACAACTAATGATCTGTCTGGCCCAGAGCCGAAAGTCCCTCCCCAACCGGGACCACCCGCCGGACCTCTGTTACGGCCTCCGCTCTGCGTCGCCGATGACGCCGATTCGGTGACGATACGACAATTCGCCGCCGGCTCACCCGGTGACCACCAGACCAACGAGAGCAATCAAGGAGAGGACCAGCCCAACGGCTGGACAAGACCATCAGGGTCATCGATCCGAGGACCCCGGCGAACCACACGACAAACGCCATCCACGTGCCATGTCAGTTCCCTAGTCTCGAAGATATGGCGTTCACTGCAGAGGATCTCAGGCTCATCGATGACACCGGTGAGGTGCGCATCGAGACACGGGACGCGGATCGGGTGTACCGCACCGTGATCTGGGTGGTTGTCGATGATGGGGAGGTTTTCGTCCGCTCGGTCAGGGGCGAGTCGGGGAGGTGGTACCAGCGAGCGCTGAGAGACCCCAACGTGGCCCTGCATGTTGGTGGCAACCGAACGGCGGCCACCGCCGTCCCGGCGACGGACCCGGAGTCCGTGGCCAGGACCACCGAGGCGCTGCGGTCGAAGTATCCCAAGAGCCAGTCACTCAACTCGATGGTGAGAGACGAGGTGCTGGACACGACACTGCGTCTCGACCCTGCCTGACGCAGCCAGATAGCGGGCACATCACATGGGCGCCGACTAACTTCCCGGCCGATGCACAGACGCTTCACGGGACTGTTCGACTCACCCCTTCTGCGTCGGGTCAGCTGGCACTTGAAGCGAGTCAACGAGAAGATCGACAGACGTTTCTTCACATCGTTGTCACTGGGCCTCGGGCTGTTCCTCGGTTCGTCGGCGCTCATCGTCTGGCTCGTGGAGACGGACCGTTCCTTCACCCAACTGGGCAGCTCCGTCTATTGGGCGGGAGCAACGGTGCTCGGTCTCGGCGAGGGCGGCTTCGTCTCGGGGCCGGTGGGGTGGATGGTTGGGTGGATTCTGGGATTGTTCGGCGTGGCCATCGTCGCCACGATCACGGGCGCCCTGGTCGGTTTTGTGATCGATTTCCTATTGAAGGAGGGACAGGGAATGGGTGCTTCTGGTTATCGCGGCCATATCGTGGTGTGTGGATGGAATGCCACCGCTCGAGACCTCATCGCCGAGCTGGGGACCGACGAGTACGGAACCAAGATCGTCCTGTTGCACAGCGCCGAACGCAACCCGGCGGACGAGTCGGTCTACTACGTCCGGGGCGACACCACCAACGAAGCAGACCTGAAGCGTGCTGGGATCGAGCACGCGGTCTCGGCGATCATCTGTCCGGCCGATGGCTCGAACGAGGCCGACATGTCCTCGATCCTCACTGTGCTGGCCATCGAGAGCCTGGCGCCTGACGTGCGCACCGTGGTCGAAGTCAACAACCCCGATCACGTGGCCCACTTCCACCGGGCCGAGGTTGACGAAGTCATGGTCACCTCCAAGCTCGCCGCGCACCTCCTGGCCCGGACTGCGATGTACCCCGGCTTGTCTCAGCTGGTGGTCGACATCGTGTCCGGCGGCGACGGGGCCGAGTTGTATCGAGTGGCCCTCCCCGACGATTGCGTGGGAATGTCCGTCGACGACCTTGCCGCCAGGCTGCGACGGGAGAACCGGACCACCCTGCTGGGAATCACCCGCGGCGGCGCCACCCACGCCAACCCGGATGCGACTTTCCGGATGGAGTTGGGCGACGACCTGATCGTGGTGGCCGAGTCGCTGGGGGCGCTGCAGCCACTCAGGGAGTCGTCGGCGCTCGTCTGACCGGTCGTGGCCCCACAGGGAAAATCGTCTGCTCACCGGCTGGGACGTGGCGCACCAATCCTTTTCAAGCCGGTCTCAGATCGAGTCGACGGAGGAACTGGGCGTTGACGGCCACGATCACCGTGGATGCGCTCATCAGCAGCGCCGCCACCGCCGGACCGAGGACGATGCCCGCCCAGGCGAGCGCCCCGGCGGCCAGAGGTATGGCCACCACGTTGTAGCCGGCGGCCCAGCCCAGGTTCTGCAGCATCTTGCGATAACCGGCCTGGGAGAGCCGCCGAACCGCCACCACCGCTCTGGGATCGTCAGAGGCCAGAACCACCCCTGCAGACTCGATGGCCACGTCGGTACCCGCACCTATGGCGATACCGACGTCGGCCTGGGCGAGGGCAGGCGCATCGTTCACCCCGTCACCCACCATCGCCACCCTCAGCCCTCTGCTCTGCAGCTTCTGCACCTCGGAGTGCTTGTCTTCGGGCAGGACCTCGGCGAGGACCTCGTCGATGTCGAGGTCGGCTGCCACGGCTTCGGCCACCTGACGTGCGTCACCGGTGATCATGGCGACCTTCACCCCGAGTCGATGGAGTTGGCTTACCGCCTCGCGTGACTCGGGCCGGATCTCGTCCTCGACAGACAGCCCCCCGATCACCTCACCGGCACGGGCGACGAACAGAACCGAGGCGCCGCGTTCTCGCCAAGCCGAAATCGCTTCGTCGAGGACGCCGGGAATCTCCAGATCTCGCTCCTTGACCAGAGTCGGACCACCCACGGCGACGGTCTCGCCCTGCACGCTCGCCTCCACACCCCGACCACTCATCGAGCGGAAGCCGGTGGCTCGGGCAACCGCGCCCCTCTCGGCTGCTGCGGCCACGATGGCGCGTGCGATGGGATGCTCAGAGTCGGATTCGACCGCTCCCGCCAAGGCCAACAGTCTGTCCTCGTCGCCATCGACGGCCACTATGTCGTGGACCCGATGGCTGCCCTTGGTGAGGGTCCCCGTCTTGTCGAACAGCACCACGTCGACGGTGCGCATCCCCTCCAATGCCAGTCGGTCCTTGACCAGGATCCCGTTCTTCGCCGCCATCCCCGTGGAGATCGATACCACCAGTGGGATGGCCAGTCCCAGGGCGTGTGGGCAAGCGATCACCAGCACGGCAACGGTGCGCACCACTGCCTGTTCGGGTTGGTCGACGATCAGCCAGGCGACCACCGTGACCAACGCGGCTGCGACGGCCACATAGAACAGGAGTGCGGCGGCCCGGTCCGCCAGAACCTGGGCGCGGGAACGTGACTCCTGGGCCTGTGCGACCAGACGTTGGATGCCGGCCAATGCGGTGTCGTCGCCCACGGCGTCGACCTCGACCCTCACCGCGGTGTCGGTGGCAACCGTTCCGGCGACCACCCGGTCCCCGGGCGCCTTCGGCACCGGCCTGGACTCACCGGTGACCATCGACTCGTCCAACTCGGCCTCTCCCTGGACGATGACCCCGTCGGCGGGAACCCTTCCTCCAGGTCGGACCAACACCACATCGCCCAGTTCCAGCTGGGACAACGACACAGTCTCCGAACCAGCCTCGGTCAGCCTCTCGGCCTCGTCGGGAAGCAACTCGGCGAGAGCCGCCAACGCTCCTCGGGCCTGCCCGATGGAGCGCATCTCCATCCAGTGGCCAAGCAGCATGACCGTTATCAACGCGGCCAACTCCCACCAGAACTCCAGATCGAACCAGCCGAGGGTGGTGGCAACCGACGCCACGAAAGCCACCGTGATCGCCATCCCGATCAGCAACATCATCCCCGGCAAACGATCCCTCAGCTCTCTCATCGCCCCTTTGAGGAAGGGGGTTCCCCCGTAGACGAAGATCCCCGTCCCCAACACCGGGGCAACCCAGGCAGAACCCGGGAATGTGGGAGCGGTGTAGCCGAGCCACCCTTGCACCATCTCACTGAAGAAGACCACGGGCACGGTCAGGGCTAACGAGAGCCAGAACCGGTCGCGGAACATCGCCACGCTGTGACCCTCGTGCTTGTCGTGGGCACCTGCGGGGGCTCCCCGGTGCTCACCTTGGTCCATGTCGTGAGGATGGTGAGCGTCAGCCATGGCGGCGGTGGCCCTCGAGTGGGAGTCGTCGTGTTGATGCCCGGTCATCGCTCACCGCCTTCACCGGCGAGACCTGACCCGGAAAGTAGATTCGGCGGTCTCGCCTCCGACCCCATTTCTACACCATCCAGTTGAGTGGAAAGTCAAGAGCTGGAAGCAGCCCTCGGTTGAGAGCGACCACCGCGGTGAGGATCATCACCCCAAACCGGAGAAACAGCTTCACCTCGTCCGCGACGGGCCGTGATGCTCATGACCCCCGTTTCTTGGCCGAAGGCTCTTCGTGCTCATGACACCCCTGCTCGTCGCCTCGTGTCGGCTTACCCGGGCAACACCGAGCAACAAAACCCGCCCTCTGAGGGTTCTGTGAATGACCGCCGTTGCCGGCCTACCCACTTACCATGAGCCAAGGCTGTGATGCTGCAATACCCGCTGCTTTTCGTACAACGACTCAGCGATCACGATCTCGAGTTGCTCGCCAATGTCGGCGACGCCCCGAGCGAAGTCTCCGAACTGCGCCGGCGGCTGACGCGGGACCCGGCCGCCGTCGAGCCCCTCATCGCCCATCCGGAACTGTTCGAGATGCTGTTCCGGGGATCCGAGACCGGGCTGAGCACCGGACTCACCCCTCTCCTCGCCTTCGCCGTCTTGGTCCATCGAGCGGCCCGTGACCTGGCCTCGGCCTCGTATGTCTCGGAGTGGGTCGGAGCCGGGGAGCGGCTTCCGGTCTTCGACGTGAACACCCTCCGTGAGTTCATCGATGACATCCCCAGGCGATATCTGATCATCGAGTTCCTCACCTCTTTCACCAGGGTCTCCAGCGGTTCGGTGTGGGTCCGCACCGAACGCGGTTACCGCCGTCGGCGTTACAGCGAGCTCGACCCGGTCGGCCTGGCCGAGATGGTGGAGGCTCTTCCCCGAGAACAGCGTGCCCCCGGGTACCGGCGTCTCGGTGATGTAGCCCTCTTCTTGACCGGGGTCTTCCCCGACCACACCGCCCGTCATCCCCTGAGCCCGATGAGCCGCGCCCGTCTCGCCACATTCGCCGGGGTGCGAGACGACGGTGGGCTGGAGAGGGACTACCTGCGGTTTCTCGAGGTGGTGGGAACCTCCTGGTACCACCGGGCCGCGGCGACCCCTTTCCTCTCCCCTGTCGTGAACCAACCCCTGGAGGAGATGGCGGCCAATTTCACCCAGGCTCGCCGCTTCCTCAATTATCTGACCGATCGCTACTTCCACAGCTTCGACACCGCGTTGATGAACCCGGTCGGCTGAGAGTCGGGTTGGGCGGAGGTCGCCACCCCGAACGGGTCGGCCGCCTCGCCGCGGCCAAGTAGAGGTGACAGGTCGGCGACTCCGGCCCCCAGGAGGTTTTCGAGGCAACCCTGTCGACGGTGGCGGACAACGATGCCCCACGCACCCCTGAACAAGATGCTCTTGTCGAATTCGGCCTCTCCCGCTTCGCCGAGCACGGCCTGGACCTGCCTGCGATCGCAATCCAGTTCTACGACTCCGTGGAGCCCTGCGGCCTGCACACCGGAATCTACGTGCACAGAACCGGCAGCCTCCACATGTGCTCGACGGAAAAGGACATCATGCTGCACGAGTTGGCCCACGCCTGGGCCAACCACAACCTGACCGACGGGCGCAGGGCCGAGTTCGTCGCACTGCGCGGGGTCCGCGCCTGGAACGACCGCGAGCTGGCCTGGGAGGACCGAGGCACCGAGCATGCGGCAGAGATCATCGCCTGGGCGCTTCTCGACGAGCCCAATCACGTCAAAATGGGTGGAGACCTCATCCGACGGTTCGGCCACGGTGACCTTCCGTCTCCTCACGATCGAGAACAGTGACATCGACTCCATGATCGAGTCTTTTCGCCTCCTGACCAACCAGGAGCCCAAGTTCCGCGCATCGCACAAGTGGAAGCCGGGGACCGGCGATTCCTTCTCACCCGAGGCGTTACGAACGGGGTCGTGACATCGATTTTCGCCCGATCGCCTTGCCGACGGCACCCGCAAGTCCATGGCTCGCTCCGACCGCGACGCGCAGGTCGGCGGCTGTCTCCCGGGGGACCGTGCCCAAACCTCGGATTGATCACGATCCCCTCCTGGGGTGACCCCCGATCACCCCAGGGGGTGGCGACCGCTCACGGTCCGGCTCCTACGTTGATCCATAGACGCGACATGAGGAGCCGGCCATGACCCAGATTCGTGACCTCGCCCGGGATCTGCGGCCGATGAGTCGCCCGGCGCGGTTGCTCTATGGAGGAGCGGCCTTCTGGCTCGTCGCCGGGCTGTTTCACATCGGCGCCCTCGCCATGGACGGGTGGCAATGGTCGGGATCGATATCTTTCCGCAAGCCCATCGTCTTCTCGGTGTCGATCGGGCTACTGCTTGGCTCGGTGGGGTGGGTGATCGACCGGTTACCGGAGCGTCCCCGACTGGAGGGTGCCTTGGCATGGACTCTGCTGGCCTCGGCGACGCTCGAAGTCGGCCTCATCGCCCTACAGACCTGGCGGGGCCGGGCATCCCACTTCAACGTGTTCGAAGGCGGCGATGCCCTCATATTCGCGGTCATGGGTGTCATGATCGGGCTGGTGTCCCTCTGCCTAGTGGTGGTGCTGGTGTGGTCCCTTATCGAACGACCGGCCGACCCATTGGTCAGGTTCGCGGTGATCGGAGGCCTGCTGCTGGTGATGACCGGACTCGGGATCGGCCAGTGGATCATCGAGCTGGGCAACGAGTTCGTGGCGAGGAACGGCACGGTCCCGGAGACGGTCACCTACGGCGAGAGCGGCGCAGCGAAGTTCCCCCACGCCGTGGCATTTCACGGAATCCAGGTGTTCATCGTCGCCGCGGTCGCCCTGCAGAGAGTGCGGCTTCCTTCAGCCTCTCGCAGACGGCTCATGCGCACCGTCTTCTGGGCCTATGCAGCCGGTCTCGTGTTTGCATCGGTGCAGACGGTCCTCGGACAGGGACCTCTGCAGCCGAGTGTGTGGAGTCTGGGACTGGTGGTGTCACTGCTGACGCTGGCCGTGGTGTTCGCGCGGGTCGCGCGCGCTCTCGCCGGTGCGTCTCACCTAGACCGGGAGCCGGCGCTCACAGTAGGTTGATCGTGGTGACGATCGGCCGATGAACGACGCCCCGACGACCCATTATCGCCCCATGGCTGATCGACTGCTCGCCGTGGTGTTCATGGTCCTCACCAGCGCCGAGGTGTGGGTGTTCTCCTGGAACAGCGGGCACGGACTCGGCTTGAGGGTGGTGGTGTCCTTGCTCACTCTCACTGCATCGGCCTCGCTGGCATGGCGACGCACCCTTCCCGGGCTCTCCTTCTGGGTCAACGGGGCCGCGGTGATCGGGACGATCGCGGTCGGATATCCGTCGGACATGTATCAGTGGACCAACTTCGTCGCCATGTACTCCATCGGCGCCTACGGGACCAATCGGCAGCGATGGGGGGCCTTGCCGGTGGGAGTTGGTGGCGTCCTCTTCTATTTCGCCCGGTTCCCTTTCGAAGGAGGAGTGACGCTGGCCGCCTTCGTCGCCGCGATCTGGGTGGTGGCGTGGTTGGCGGGTCGCATCTATGGGGCGCGGTTGGAGGAGATGCGGCTTCGTGACGAGATGGATCTCTCGCGCCGTCTCGCAGAGGCGAACGAGGCCCGACTCGCCCTCGAGGAGGAGCGCATCCGAATCGCCCGCGAGCTCCACGACATCATCGGTCACACCGTCAACGTCATGGTCGTCCACGCCGGAGCAGGGAGGAGGGCGATTGGCCATGACATGGATGGGGCCTCGAAGGCCTTCGACACGATCGAGAGGACCGGCAGGAACGCACTCGACGAGCTCGACCGGGTGCTCGCCCTCCTGCGTGGGGATGACGAGGCCGATCTGTTGCCTACCCCCGGGGTGGACGACCTCCAAGCCCTGGCTACGACCTTCGCCGACACGGGTTTGGCCGTCGATGTGCGGGTCACAGGTGACCCCACCTCCGTTCCGGCCAGCGTTGCCCTCTCCGCGTACAGAATCGCCCAGGAGACCTTGACCAACACCCTCAAACACGCCGGAGCCCGGTTGGCCACTATCGACATCGCCATAGGCGAGGGTCGTCTCGACATCCGGGTCGCCGATGATGGGACCGATGCCCCCGCCGAGATCCGGCCGGGTCGGGGGATTGCCGGTATGCGGGAACGAGCCGCAGTGCACAATGGCTCGGTCCGCTTCGAACGTGACGAGGGCAACCGCCTGGTGGTGGTCGCCGATCTGGCGTGGGAACCGGCGAAGTGATCGAAGTGCTGTTGGTCGACGACGATCACCTGATGCGCGCCGGTCTGGGCATGATCATCGAGCAGACACTCGATCTCACCGTCGTCGGCGAGGCCGAGGATGGCCGACAAGCCGTTACCGCTGCCGGTCGTGACCACCCCGACGTCGTGGTGATGGACGTCAGGATGCCGGTCATGGACGGGATCGAGGCCACTCGGCACATCACCGCCGTCACCGACCCGCCCAGAGTGCTGATTCTCACCACATTCGAGCTCGACGAGTACGTGTTCAACGCCCTACGAGCCGGCGCCTCGGGCTTCTTGTTGAAGCGAAGCCCACCTGAACAGCTGATCGAGGCGATTCGAACTGTCGCCGCGGGCGACGCTCTCCTGGCCCCGTCGGTCACCCGAAGGCTCATCGCCGAGTTTTCGACGCGCCCGGTGCGAGAAGTGGATCCCCGTTTCGCCGATCTCACCGATCGAGAGCGTGAGGTGCTCATCGCGGTGGCTCGAGGCCTCACCAACGAGGAGCTGGCCGAGGCTCTGTTCATCTCGGCGAACACGGTCAAGACCCACATCAAGCGGATTCTTGCCAAGCTCGACGCCCGGGATCGTGTTCAAGCAGTGGTTATGGCGTACGAGGGCGGGCTGATGGACGGCTCCTGACCTGAGACCCCATTCCGACAGGCATACCGCGATGAATGTCGATAACTTCGACCGGGGTACTGCCGTCACCGGGTCCATGCTCGGTTGGGGTGTGGTGGGGGGCGAGCCCCAGCCTTCCCAGCCGTGCCAGGTCCCACATCAGACGCCAGGGTAGCGCTGGGCAGTCGAACCATCTCGAAGCCGGGCACCGGTGTCCATCAGCCCTCGGTGTCGACTGTTGGGAGTAGGCCGGGCAAGAGCGCGTTGGGTCGATTTCGCTGCCAGCGTTCGATGTCGTCCGCCCTGCAGGTCGAGCAGAGGTGGACGATGCGGATCCCGACCACAGAGAGCTGGGCGCCCCGGGATCTCTCAACGATGGCGAGGGGAACTGGCTGGAGATCCGTTCCCGCGGCATTGGTTGCAGACAGGGTGGTTGCCCGCTCCATCGCTGACCGGAGGCAAGCTCGATCCAATTCTTGGGCGGATTTCTTTTACGATCCGCTCATATGACCCAATCCGACCATGCCGGCCCTCCACGATTGATCTCCAGCGTCAACATCTTCAAGGGCCGGGTGGTCGATCTGGCCATCGATCGGGTGCTCCTCCCCAACGGCAACGAGACCGAGCTGGAGATGATCCGTCACCCGGGGGCGGCCGTGGCCCTACCAGTCGAGACCGGCGACGACGGAGTGGAGTACGCGCTCCTCATCCGTCAGTACCGCCATGCGGCCGGTGGCTCGCTGCTCGAGGTGCCCGGGGGCAAGCTCGACGCTCCCGAGGACCCCGAAGAGTGCGCCCGACGCGAGCTGATCGAAGAGATCGGGCTCAGAGCCGGCGAGCTGGTCGGGCTGGGATCGATCCTGACCACCCCGGGGTTCACCGACGAGCGGATCTGGCTGTACCTCGCCCGCGACCTGGAGCCGGTCGGCAGCGGGCCCGCCCTCGAAGAGAACGAAGTCATCGAGCTAGAGAGGATCCTTTTGTCCGATGCGGTGGCCAGGGCGATCAGTGGCGACATCGTCGACGCCAAGACGGTGGTCACGCTGCTCCGAGCCGCCGCGTTGCTCGACGTCTGACCGGCAACCGGTCGTAGTCGTGGGTCACGGTCGTTACTCATCTCGCCTCGAATAACAGGCCCATCGAAGCCATCCGAAGACGGCTTAGAGCAGGGACTCGCTCCTCTTCGGACGTCCGGACAGTCCCCCGGCTCGTAAGGTCCTCCCCATGACAGTCGTCAAATCCATCGTCTTGTTCGTTCTCGCCGCCATCGCCGAGATCGGCGGCGCATGGCTCGTGTGGCAAGGAGTCAGGGAGAGACGAGGAATCGCCTTTATCGGTGCGGGCGTGATCGCTCTCGGCCTCTACGGCTTCTTCGCCACCTTCCAACCCAGCCCCCACTTCGGACGGATACTCGCGGCCTACGGAGGCGTCTTCGTCGCAGGCAGCCTCGCCTGGGGAATCACCTTCGACGGGTTCCGACCAGATCGCTACGACGTCATCGGCGCCGCCATCTGCCTCATCGGCGTCGCCGTCATCATGTACTCACCACGCTCGGTCAACTGACCAGCGCCTCTTGTAGCTCGGATCGAGTGCGCGTCGCCTACAAAACCCAGAGGGAGCATGGTCGGTCAACCGAGCAGCGGGGGTTGCGGGAACAGCGCCAGCGCCAGGAACCACAATCCGACGGCGAGCATCACGTATCCGCCCCATCGCCGGACCGCGGGCCCCACCATCCGCACCGGCCCCAGCACACCCGCGGTTGCAGTGGAGACGAAGATTGCAGCGGCAGCGAGAAGGACGACGAACACGAGAGCGGCGCTGGCCAAAGCGATCCCGGTGGGACCCGGGCCCAGTGTGATGGTCTGTGCCGCCAGACCGGCGAACAGGGGGCCGGTTCAGCCGAACCCGGCGAGGAGGTAACCGAAGCCGTAGAGGAAATCCCTTCCTGCCCCACGGTGTCCCGAAGGATCGAGAGCTCGCGCCGCCAAAGAGGACACCCGGTCGAGCCAGCCGGCCGCGATGCGGATCAGACCGACCTGCCTCGCCCCGAAGACGAGGAGAAACCCGGCGACGGCGACACGGAGGAGACGTCCCACCGGGCTGGCGAAATTGACCACCGCGGCGAACCACCCACCTGTGACCGCCACTACCAAGGCCACCATCGCCAGGAATGTGGCCGCACCGCCGGCCACCAAGACGACCGAACCGGTGAGGGAACCCGCCGAAGTCTCGACCCGCCGCCCGAGAAAGCTGAGCATGAGGGGGAACGAGCACGGGGAGAAGAAGGCGGCGAACCCGGTGGCGGCGGCGAGGGTGAGGACGCTGGCGATCTCCTGCCGCTGGTCGACGAAGGCAACGAACCCGAGATAGCCCGCGCCGCCTGCCACCACCACCCCGGCTGCCGTTACCACGAACCGTACCCGGGCCCTCCGATCCAGCGTTGCCGGATCAGGCACAACAGGAGAGATGCTCGACGTCCCGGGCGAAGCCCTGGGCGGCCAGCCTCAGGGCCTCGGCCATGGTCAAGTAGGGATGGAATGTGTCGGCGATCTCATCCACGGTGGCGCCATACCGAATTCCCATCACTGCCGCCTGAATGACGTCCCCGGCCCCCTCGGCGAGGATGTGAGCGCCGACGAGCCGACCCGACCCTCCGTCGGCGACCAACTTGACCAGCCCGGTGGTGTCTCGATCCACCAGCGCCCGGGGCACGACGTCGAGGCGGAGGACGGAGACGACCGGCTCGCGCCTGGTTGCCGTCGCCTCGGCCTCGGTGAGCCCCACCGAGGCGATGGGCGGGCTGGTGAAGGTGACCCGAGGCACGGCGCTGAGGTCGAGTCGCCGACCCCGGCGGAGCAGGGCGTTCTCGGCGGCGATCCGACCCGACTGGGCGGCGACGTACACGTAATGGGGCAGTGTGGTGACGTCGCCGGCGGCGTAGACGCTCGGATTGCTGGTGGCCATGGTGTCGTCCACCCGGATCTGTCCCTTCGGGTCGAGCTCAACTCCCGCCTGGGCCAGGTCCAAGCCTTTGGTGCGGGGCCGGCGTCCGGTCGCCACGAGCACCCTTTCCGCCTCGAGCCGGATGGTCTCTCCTTGGATCTCCGCTTCGAGCCTTGAGCCTGGACCCGCCCGGTCTGCCCTCGTGATGGTGGCGCCGGTCACGACTCGGGCGCCGAGAGTTTCAAGGTGGGCGGTGAGCGCCGCCGAGATCTCCGGCTCCTCGAACGGTGCGATCCGAGGGAGCGCCTCGAGGAAGGTGACCTCGCTGCCGAGATCCAAGAACAGCTGCCCTAGCTCCAGGCCGACGGCGCTGGCCCCGACGACGATCACATCCTGGGGCACGTGTTCGAGGTCCAAGGCAGACGTGGATGTGAGGTAGTCGAGCCCGGTCAGTCCCTCGATCGGTGGGACCCGCGCCGCCGCCCCGGTGGCAATCACATACCTGTCGGCGCCGAGTCGTCGACCGTCCACCTCGATCTCGTCGGGACCGTTGAACCGGGCCGTCCCTGGGATCACCTCGAACCCGTAGACACCGACCAGGTCGTCGTACCGCTCCGTGCGCATTGCGGCGACCAGCTCGTCCTTGGCGGCCACCATCGCCCCCCAGTCCGGGCTCCGTGCGGCTGTGTCGATTCCCCGAAACCGGGGAAGGGCTGCCAGGTGATGATGCTCGGCGGCGCGTAGGAGTGCCTTGGAGGGGATACAGCCGATGTTGACACACGTGCCTCCGAGCATGGCCCGCTCGACCATCGCCACCCGGGCTCCCAGCTCGGAAGCGGTGATCGCCGCGGAGAAAGCAGCGGAGCCGCCCCCGATGATCGCCAGGTCGTGCATGCCCGTGGTCATGTCGTCTCCAACGCCTCGGCGACGAGGGCAGGCCAGGAGTGGCGTGCGACCAGATCCGTCTCCTCCACGTCGAGGAGAAAGGTGCTGGGATGCTCCTCCACCCAACGACGGCCCGACTCGGGAGAGGCAAAGAACCAGACGTAGTGGCAGAAGCTCTGCACCACGTCGTGGTCGAAGCTCCCTTCGGGACGGAGCATGGAGATGACGGTCGTCTGGGGCGAGACCTCGATCCCGTCCTCGGTGAGCGTCATGCTGATCTCCTCGCCGGTCACCGGATCCTGGGAGCGGACCTCGATCGGATAGCTGTCTGTGAGGGGGGCGATCAGGAACGGGTCGAGGGCACACCAGGCGCTGATGGTCGCCTCCTCGGTGGCGAAGGAGTGGGGCATCCCGGATAGGGCAAGGCCCCAGAACCCGACGACGTCACCGTCGTCGTTCTGGTACACCCCTGGCCACTTCGCCACGGAACGATCGACCTTGTCGCGGTCGACTCCCACCTCGAAAGCGAGATCTCCAGGGCTGACCGGATGGCCCCGAGTGAGCGCCCGGTACAGCGCCACCACCAGGATCTGCTCCTCTCTGTCGAGAGAGGGAGCGGCGGAGAGGAGGGCTTCGGCGAGGAGGTCTGCGGATGGCGATTCGCTGGGCATGGCGACAACGTACACCTTCAAGTGCACTTGAAGGTCAAGTGGTATCTTGACATCATGCGAATAGGTGAGATAGCAGACCGGGTCGGGGTCAACACCTCGACGATCCGTTATTACGAGGAGGCCGGGCTCCTTCCGGAGCCGGGACGGACCCCGTCGGGATATCGCGAATACGACCCCTCCGTCGTCGACCGGCTTTCTTTCATCCGCGCTGGTCAGGGGGTGGGCCTCACCCTCGGCGAGCTGCGTGACATCCTCCAGATCAGGGACGCCGGAGAAGCCCCCTGTCACCACGTCACCGAATTGGTCGACCGTCGCATCGGTGAGATCGAGGAGCGGATCCGCGACCTACGCCGGCTCCGGAAGACACTCGTCGACGTCGCTGCTCAGTCGGCGACCGTCGACCCGAGGGAATGCCCGCCCGCGAGCGTCTGTCGTATCATCGAACTTGCCCGGTGACCCTCAGCTCCTCCGCAAACCCCGGCTGCCCGGCGACATGAGATCGTCCACTGCAACCCGATGCCGGTCTTGACTTACCTTGTACGATAGAGTGGAGCAGAGGAGCCGACGCCCATGGCCACACGAACCGAACCAGTCCCGGAGCCCCGAATCCCTCTGAGCAGAGAACGGGTGCTGCGGGCCGCGGTCAAGATCGCCGACGAAGGCGGTATCGAGGCGCTCACCATGCGACACCTCGCCGAGGAGCTCGGTGTGGAAGCGATGTCCCTGTACTACCACGTCGCCAACAAGGAAGCGATACTCGATGGAGTCGTCGATGCGATCGTCGAGGAGATCGAGGAGACGGCCGGCGGCTTCGACGTCCCGACCGAGGTCGACAACTGGAAGAGTGCGGTGCGAGAGCGCATCCTCCTCGCCCGTCAGGTCATGCTGAGTCACCCGTGGGCGCCTGGTGTCATCGAGACCCGCACCAACCAGAGCCTGGCCGCGGTGCGACACTTCGAGGGTCTTGTCGGCCTCCTGCGGGAAGGTGGCTTCACCTACGACCTGGCCCATCATGCACTGCATGCCCTGGGGAGCCGGGCCCTCGGCTTCTCCCAGGAGCTTTTTGAGCCAGACGACCCCGACCAGGCTGATGCGGAAGCCGCCGCCATGTTCGAGCAGATGGCCGATCAATTCCCCTACATAGTGGCGATGTTGGGGGAGATCGCCCATGACGACCCCGATTCGACCCTGGGCTGGTGCGACGATCAGGTGGAGTTCGAGTTCGGCCTCGACCTGATTCTCAACGGTCTCGAAGAGCACCTCGAGACCACCTGACCGACACCAGAGCGGACTCCCGTTGCGGAGAACGGACTCTTAGCACTTAGCCCCTGGCTGGCCGTGCGAGCGATCGTCGCTGTCCTAGTCGCCTGGTTCGCCATCCTCACCGGTCGTTACCCCCGGACGCTCTTCGAATACGTGGTCGGAGTGGGCAGATGGGCACTGCGAGTCCATGCCTACGCCTCTTTGCTGGATCACCGACCGATACCCACCGTTCAGTCTCGACTGAGGTAGCGAAACAGGTCGATCGTCTCCTCGCTCTTGACAACCTTACGTCGTATGAGTACCTTACGGCGTACATCTTACAGCGTACGAAGACACGTGTGCTCCAAGGAGGAAGACAACCCAATGTATCCATCAACCAATACGCCGCCTTCACCAGCAGACAACCCGACCGTCGAGGCCCGTGGTCTGGTCAAGAAATACGGCGACGTGGTCGCCCTGGCCGGCCTCGACTTGACGGTCCCGGAGGGGACGGTTCTCGGTCTGCTCGGTCCCAACGGCGCAGGAAAAACCACCGCGGTGTCCATCCTGACCACACTCCTCGAGCCCGACGCCGGGACCGCCACCGTGGCCGGAGCGGACGTGGTTACAGCTCCGGGAGAGGTGAGGAAGCGAATCGGTCTGTCCGGTCAGTACGCAGCCGTCGACGAGCACCTCACCGGATTCGAGAACCTGGACCTGATCGGACGCCTCTACCACCTGGGACGAAAGAGATCCAAGGAAAGAGCTCGGGAGTTGTTGGACCGGTTCTCTCTCGCCGACGTTGCCGACCGGCCGGCGGGCACCTACTCCGGCGGCATGCGTCGTCGTCTCGACCTTGCCGGCGCCCTGGTCGCCGAAGCCCCGGTGCTCTTCCTCGACGAGCCCACCACCGGATTGGACCCACGAAGCCGAACCGAGTTGTGGGCGGTCATCCGTGACCTGGTGGACCGTGGCAGCACGTTGCTGCTCACCACCCAGTACATGGAAGAGGCAGAACAGCTGGCCGATGACATCGTGGTCATCGATCACGGCCGTGAGATCGCCCACGGCACCGCCGACAACCTGAAATCGATGGTCGGAGGGGAGCGAATCGAGGTCACTCTCCACGGCGACGCGAGCATGGAGGATGCCCAAAGGGTCCTGGCTCGATTCTCGATGGACGGCCTCTACATAGACGATCGATCGGTGACCGCTCCCATCTCCGGAGGAGCCCAAACCCTCACCGACGTACTCCGCTCCCTCGACTCCGAAGGCGTCAAGCTGAGAGACGTGGGTCTGCGTCGACCAACCCTCGATGACGTGTTCCTCGCCCTCACCGGTCACATGGCCGAATCCGGGAACGGATCAACAACCAGCACCGAAAACGACCAAGAGACGAGCGCACAGCAGCTCGTGGCAATGACGGAGGCGCTCTGACGACCGGCGGCGGTCATCAGCCAAACAAGGGCAGTGACTGCACGCCCATAAAGGAGAGTTCGAAATGAATGAGAGAAGAAGAGACATGACGACAACGACAACCACCATGAAGGCCGTTGTCCAGGAAGGGTACGGAACGCCGGAGCGGGTGCTCCACCTACAGGAGGTCGACCGACCTCTGGTGGGCAACGACGACGTCCTGATTCGGGTTCGGGCCACGAGCGTGAACACCCCCGACTGGATCACAGTGGCCGGGGTCCCCCACATCCTCCGCCTGCGGTCGGGACTTCGGCGGCCGACGAACCCGGTGCGGGGAAGTGATGTCGCCGGCGTCGTGGAGGCGGTAGGCAAGAACGTGACCGACCTCCACCCCGGCGACGAGGTTTTCGGGTCATTGTGGGACGACAAACTCACCACCCGAGCCGGGACGTTCGCCGAGCTCACCGTCGCTCCGGCGTCACAGCTCATCAAGAAGCCCGTCAACCTCACCTTCGAAGAGGCCGCAGCATCTGTCATGTCGGGCCTCACCGCGCTGATCGCCCTCCGCGAGGTGGGCAATGTCGGACGGGGGACCCGGGTTCTGATCAACGGCGCCTCAGGAGGGGTCGGGACGCTGGCGGTGCAGATCGCCAAGACGCTCGGTGCGGAAGTCACCGGGGTGTCCAGCACTGGGAACCTCGACTTGGTGCGGTTCCTCGGTGCGGATCACGTCATCGACTACACGAAGGAAGACTTCACACGCAGCGAGCAACGTTACGACGTCATCCTCGACAACGTGATGAACCACCCGCCCTCGGCAACGGCCCGGGTGCTAACACCCACCGGGACGCTGATTCCGAACAGCATCGGGAACACGGGAGGCCTTTTCGCCGGGCTGCCGAGGATGGCGCGCGCGGCCTTGATGGCGCGGAGCTGGACCGATGTGCAGTTCGTCACCTGTGTGGTCAACCGAGAGAACCTCGCTGCCCTCGCCACCTTCCTCGAATCCGGCGATGTCGAGGTGGTCATCGACAAGACCTACCCGCTCAGCGAGACCGAAAAGGCGGTCGCCCACATGCTGGGACACCATGCCAGAGGAAAGATCGCCATCACTGTGTCCAACCACGAAAGAAACGAAGACACCAGGGCCAGACAACTCATGGCAACAAAGGAGGCCTCCTGATGGAAAGACTCAGTTACGCATTCGCCGACGGAATCAACATCGCCAGACGCAACATGATCAAAGTGATACGGGTACCCGAGATCCTGGTGGGCGTTCTAGTCACACCGATCATCATGGTCGTGCTGTTCGCATATGTATTCGGCGGGTCTATCGACATTCCCGGAGGCTCTTACCGGGAGTTCCTGGTAGCAGGTGCATTCGCCTTGAACCTCGCATTCGGGGCGACCGTTACCGGAGCCGGTCTGGCAGACGACATGCAGAAAGGCATCATCAACCGGTTCCGTTCGCTCCCCATGTCACGCTCAGCAGTCGTCTTCGGGCGGACAGCGAGCGACGTGATCTACAACGTACTGACTTTGGTGGTCATGGCAACGGCGGGGATCATCGTCGGATGGCGGATCCACAACGGGATCGGCAGTGCCTTGCTCGGATTCGGCCTGTTGCTGCTGTTCGCCTACGCCATCTCGTGGGTCATGGCGTATGTCGGGCTGCTCGTCCCCAGCGTCGAGGTGGTCAACAACGCGTCCGTTATGGTGATCTTCCCCCTCACCTTCATCGCCAACACCTTCGTACCGGCTGAGAATCTGCCCACTCCCCTGCGGATCTTTGCCGAGTGGAACCCGGTGTCCGCCGTGACACAAGCGGCGCGGGAGCTGTTCGGAAATCTGCCACCCGGGACGCCCGAGCCGACGGTGTGGCCGCTCGAGAACCCGATGCTCTACACCCTCCTTTGGGTGGTGATCATCATTGGCGTCGCCGCGCCACTGGCTATAAGCAGATACAAGAGCGCAGCGGCCAAGTGACCCGACGTTGACGGGTCGATTCGCTTGGACTCGGCCGCTCGATCGCGGAAGAGCCAGAACGACGATGTGACTAGCCGGGCCCGTTGAACCCAGGGTTCGCCCCAGCCGACCTACCGTCTGGGCCGATGAGGCGCCAGCCATGACAGGCGTATGCCGATCGCAACCCTGGAACCACTCCATAGAGTCGCGTGGTAATGAGGAGACCCCATGACCACAGTCAGTGTCCGGTACATCGTCAACAGCGTCGAAGCCGCCATCGCCTTCTACTGCGATCAGCTCGGCTTCGACCTCCTCATGCACCCCGCACCCGGCTTCGCTGCCCTGTCGCGTGGGGACCTCAGACTGCTTCTGAACCAGCCTGGAGCCGGCGGCGCCGGCACTGCCGGTGGATCTCCTCAGCCGGGCGGCTGGAACCGCATCCAGCTCACAGTCGACGACCTGAACCTCGTGGTCGCCAAGCTGCGAGAGCAGGGAGCGACGTTCAGGGGAGATGTAGTTGAAGGGACCGGTGGCCGTCAGATCCTGGTCGAGGACCCGTCGGGGAATCCGATCGAGCTGTTCCAACCCAGTGGTTCCTAACAAGATGGGAGGTCATCGGGACATGGCCGATGCCGACGAGGTTGCTCGAGCCTTCGCCACACCGTGGCGGCTGGTCCCCTTGACGGCTCAGGCACCAGCCTGAAGGGATGCCTCATGCGCAAGCTCATCGTCTCCAACTTCATCTCACTCGACGGGTATGTCGAAGGACCCGACCGGAACGTCATGGCGCTTCCCATCGACGGATTCTTCGACGAATACAACCTGGAACGGCTGCGGACCTCCGCCACCCTGTTGCTGGGGGCCACCACTTACATGGGGCTCAAGGGATATTGGCCGGCAGTGGCAGACAACCCCGAACTGTCACCAGCCGTCGCCCTCAACCCCGAGATGTACGAACTACACCGGGAGACCGGTCAACGCAACAACCAAATCCTGAAGATGGTGGTGTCCGACAATCTCACCGAACACGACACGGCGCCATGGACCGACACCACCATCATCGTCCGACGGGCCGACGCCCAGGATGCCGTCTCCGAGCTCAAAGGTCGACCCGGCAAGGACATACTCATGCTTGGAAGTCGGACGCTCTGGAACGATCTGCTGGTCGCTGGGCTCGTCGACGAACTCCACCTTATGATCGGCGCCGCCATCATCGGCGGCGGGACCAGGGCATTCGACTCCGAGCCGGTCTCACCCCTCCGGCTCATCAACACCAGACGACGGGAGGGGTCGGAGAACGTGATGCTGCAATATGCGGTGGCTAGGCGAGACGAGTAACTCCGTTTGTCCCTTGCAGGGACCGTCGTCATCTGTCAGCACGTGCTACCCGGAATGAAGAGCCCATGGCGGCCGGATGTTCGCACGCCTGGTCGCACCCAGGCCCGGAACGGTCGGTAGGTTGCCCGGGGTGCCGCCTGTCCTCCGTGCCGCCTGGTCGCCATCGGATCTGAAGCGGCCGGGTCCGTTGCTCGTCGCCATCGCCGGCTTTGTGATCGCCGCACCGGTCGCCACGGTGATGGCATGCAACGTGCACGAGGTGGGCCACGGGGCAGTGGCGACGATCCTGGGCTGGGAGGTCGAGCGCATCGACCTGTGTCTGCCCACGGGAGGGAGGGTCGTGTATGCACGGGTAGGCACCTGGGCGGGCAACTTCCAGGGGTACGCAGGTGGTTTCCTCGCCGCGGTCTTCCTCGTCGGCGTCTACCTACTTGCTTTCCACCGAGGCGCCAAGCCACCGCGTGGGCCGGGATGGTGGTTCGCCGGGCTCGGCCTGGTCCTTCCGGTGGGTCCCCAGTTGGTGAACGGCATACTGGAGGGAGCGGTCCGCCCGGGTGAGGACTACACCCAGCTGTATGCCTGGGCGCTGCCGCCGCTGGTCATCGTCGCCACAGTGGCCACCGCCACGATCTACGTCCGGCGATGGCGTGTTGTCTGGGAGAGTTCAAGCGCCCGCCAACCTCCCTGAGCGGCCGGCCGATCCCGTGCCGCGACTTCTGGCCTCAGTGCGCGTCGGCGGGGTCGGCTGTTTGCCGTTCAGGTCAGGCTGAATGGCGGATAACGGTCGGTGATCAGCAGGAACGCATAGGCCTGAACTCGAAGGCTCCATCGGCCAACCCCGACCACGAAGTCGAAGAGCCCCCGCGGATACCGTCCGGTGAAGAGGATGACGAACCAAGCGATCACCACTGCAACGATGGCGAGGACGAAAAGCACGGCGAGCACGATGTAGTGGGGTATCGCAAGCAGCCACTTCACTAGAGGCAGCCAACGGTTGAGATCTTGCTCGACATCGGGATAGTCGATATCGAGATGAACCGACTGCTCCTCAACGGTCGACGGGTACCGATCGGTAAGCAATGCCAGGTAGGCACCGACCCGCGCCCCTAAGCGAGTCAGCTCTCTTGCGAAGTCGAACCACCATCGTGGGTACCGCACCCGGAAGAGGATCATCAGCATCGTCGCGACGAAGAGCCCGCCGGTGATCCCCGCCCCGCTCCTCGTCACCTTGGACACCGTCTCCCCGGTCTCGGTGATCACGGTCACGGTTTCGCTCGCTGTCGCTGACAGCAACGACAAGATGATGAGGGCTGGAACCGCCCAGATCAGCCGGAAGAACGTCGTAACCCTGTCCAACCCCTCGGGGTAATCGATGTCTAGCCGGGCGGCATACGGCTCGGACGATGTGACCACGGTCCAGCTCCTGACGTTTGTCCACGGTCGACCCTACCCGCCAGGTCGCCTACGCGTTTCTCGTAGAGGCGACCCCCATCGTTCTCTGCAATGTAAGGCGTGATGACCGGGACCGACAGGCCACGAAGCGCATCGGGCATTAGCCTCGTGTCGGAGCGCCAGACCGCTCGAAGTCAAAGGGCGCTCCACCGTTTCTTGGCCGGAGTCTGGTTGGGCGTGTGCCGATCAACGATGAACCAATTCCGTCTACTTCAACCGTGGTCAGGCTTACCACGTTTGCCAACGGCGATCTGACGCCAAACCGCGACGTGTCGGAGCTGTTCCCCGTGGTACTGATCATCACGAAGTGGGATTCGTCGTTGCCCTTTTCAACTTGCTCGTCACCTTGACCGTGAGGCGAAGCGCGCGACGAGACGCTGACTAGGCAGTGACCTCGGGTAAGGCGGCCAACCTCCACCCCCCACTCTCCGTGATCAGATTACGTTGCCCCGTGTGAAGCTCAGCCCTTGGCCACTCGAACGACCTCGTACTCCACGCCCGGTCCGGGGGTCACGTCGAATCGGGCGTTGACCGCATACAGGGCGTTGCCGAACTCGGCTGTCGTTGTAGGGATCCTGAAATCCGGACTCGTGATCGGGCTGTCCGAGACGACACCACTGGCGAGATCGGGTGACAAGTGGACGACCCCGATCTGATTGAAGAAATTCTGAACGACATAGAGGATCCGGCCATCGAGGAGTATCCCGTCACCGTTGGGCACCGCCGACCCACCAAGATCGATCGCCGTGGTTCGTCCAGTCTCAGGATCGACGGTATAGATGGCGCCGGTGGCCGAGTTGACGAGGACGAGGGTTTTGCCATCGGGGGTAGCGTCGATGCCATTCGCGTTGAATGCCCCGGAGATGAATTCAAAATCACCGGTGAGCGGCAGGGTCTCCACCTGCCCGGCGGGAAGGCCTCTGGAATCCAGAGGCTGTTTGTAGATGACCGGCTGGAAGGAGTCGGTGAAGTACCCCGCTGTCCGAGTGACCACGACATCGTTGACGAAGGTCGTCTCCGCGGTGGTCAACTGGATCGAGGCAATGGTCTCACCGGTGTCGGCGTCATATACATAACCCTGGCCAAACGGGCCTCCGGCGACCCAAAGGACGTCACTACGGGGGTCGTGTTTCATTCCGAGGGCCGCGCGTGCGGTGGAGAAGTCTGACGAGACGTTGATGAAGTCTCCATCGCCGGTCCTGAGGTCACCCTTGTAGATGGCGCCATCTAAGAGCGAGCCGGTGAAGAACTCGGGTCCGGAACCAATGGCGATCCCCTCAGGTGCAATCCCATTCGGCAGCGGAACGACGTCGGGGAAGGAGCTGGCGGCCGTGGGAAGTGTCAAGGTAAAGACTGCCAGCAAGGCGATGGGGAGGGTGGTGAGACGTTTCATCGGGGCTCGGTCCTTTCCTGATTTACGTGCTGCTAGTGAGGATAGGTCAGGATGGAACTTGCCAGGACGGTGGAGGGCTCGGCCCCACCTGGAGACTGAAACCCTGTAGGCCGATGGTGGTGGGGCCGGGTGCTGGGTGTCTCGGCCGTCTAGGGGGCTCTAAGGGGTCCGATGCCACTATCGGAGTCGTTCTCGGTCAGGTCCTCGGGCCGACGGGTGGGTTCTTGGGCATGGTCGCATCTGGGTGATCCCTGCTCTCGGACATGCCCCGGCCGATCCGCTCACCGCTTGATGGCTAAAGCGGCGCGAACAGGTCGACTGCGTTCCCGTCGTGGTCGTGGACCGAGGCGTATCGCTGGCCCCACGGAGCGTCGAAGGGTGGCAGGTGGCCCGTCCCTCCGGCGGTCACAAGGACCTGATAGACCCGATCCACATCCGCTGGAGCGTCGCAGAGAAAGGCGAGGGCGGTGCGGGGACTACCCCCAGTGGGAGGCTGCCAGTCCGAGAACGACATGACACTCGCCTCGGTGTCGAGCATCACCCTGAGGCCACCAGGCCCGGTTGCCTCAGCGTGAACCTCGTCCAGAGCACTGTCCGGGAACTCCAGGCCAACCCGGCGGTAGAAGTCGATAGCGCGCGCCATGTCGGAGACGATCACACCTATTGCATCGAGACGTGGCATCGAGCCGATCCTACGCATCTCAACGGCACGCATCCGCGATCTGTTCTGGGCGATCCGTGGCGGTGGTGGCAACTTCGGGGTCGCCACCCGGTTCCAATACCGGCTGCATCCCGTCGACCTCATCGTCGGTGGCATGCTCATCCTGCCCGCCACCCCCGAAGTCGTCACACAGCTGGTTACCGAGGCGGAGGCCGCACCCGATCAGCTCTCCACCATCGCCAACGTCATGCGGGCACAGCCCATGCCCGGGCTACCCGGAGATCTACCAGTTCACCGAAGAGGCTCCCGAGATCAAACACGAGGTAGCCCGATCGTTGTTCGCTGACGGCGTCGATCTGGCGGGCGCCGAGGCAGTCATCGAGCGCGGTCACCGCGCCTCTAACCGTGTGGGTGTTTCAGCGCTATGGCTAATGGTCGGTCGAGTTGGTTGACGGGTGAGAGTCACCGGGATCAGGTTCGCCAATGTCGACGGCGGGGCCCAATCCATGGTCGTGACTGTGGCTGGTCTCGGAAGCAGGCTCGTTCGAGGCGTGTCCCCCATGGTCGTGGGGAGCGAGGAGGGCAGGCACGATCAGAAAGAGGGCACTGGCTAGGAGGACGGCGATCACCAAGCGGGAGATCGTCGCCACGATTTGGCTGGTGTCGAGGCGTTGACGCCGCGTCTTGGTGGGCGCTCAGTCGATGCCCAGAAGGCGTGCCAGACGATGCTGGTCGCCGGTGGCGAGGGCGTGTTCGGCACGGAGGCTGTCGCGGTCCCGGTAGATGGAAGCCACTGCCCGGATCACCCCGGCTCTCCGCAAGCCGACGAGGACGTCACGTTGGTGGGCGTCGCCACTGACCACTTCTTCGTCCCAGCCGGCGAGGTGGCCGGTGACGTTGATGGGGACGTCGTAGTGCTGGCTCCAAAAGAACGGTGGTTCGGTGAAGGCGACGTCGTGGCCCACCATGTTGCGGGCGGCGGTCTGGCCTTGGCGTTCGGCCAGTACCCAGTGCTCCACCCTGACGGCCTCTCCGTCGGGGCCGGGGTATCGAGCGACATCGCCGGCCGCCCAGATGTGCGAGTCGCTGGTGCGGAGATGGTCGTCGGCCAAGATTCCGTCATCGACGGCCAGCCCGGCGGATTCGGCCACTTCGGTGCGGGGGGTGACACCGACACCGACCACGACCAGATCGGCGGCCACCTCGGTGCCGTCATCCAGTATCACCTCGCTGGCCCGGATCTCGGTGACGCCGCGTCCCAGCCGGAAGCCGACGCCGTGCTCGCGGTGCAAGTCCTCGACGAACCGTCCCAGGTTCTCCCCTACCGCGTGGGCCAGCGGGACCTCCTCTGGGGCGATGACGGTGACCTCGATCTCCCGGTGACGGAGCGAGGCGGCCACCTCCAATCCGATGAAGCCGGCCCCGATCACCGCCGCCCGAGTCGTGTTATCGAGAGCTGCGATGATCGAACGGCTGTCGTCGAGGGACCTCAGATAGTGGACGTGGGGGAGGTCGCCGCCGGGGACGGGGAGGCGGAGGGGCTCGGCTCCAGTGGCGAGCAGCAGAGCCCCGTAGCGAAGCTGTTGGCCACCTTCCAGGTGGACGAGGCGGCCGGCCCGGTCGATCCCGGTCACCGTCTCACCGGTGATCAGGTCGATCCCGGCGTCGGCGTAGAACTGGGGTGAGCGGAGTGGCATCCACTCCTCGGGTGCGGTTCCGGCCAGATAGTCCTTGGACAGGTTGGGTCGGTCCACAGGGGCCTCGACCCCGATCAGGGAGATGGGACCTCGGTAGCCGTAGCGGCGCAGCGCCTCGGCAGCCGCCGCACCGGCGGCTCCGGCACCGACGATGACCACCGAGTCCGGGGATGAGGGGGGTGTCGGTCTATCGCCGGACCGCTCCTTGGGCCCGGAGACGAAGATGCGGCCGTCCCGCTGTGTGGTCTCGTAGACGGGGATGGGGTTGAGTGCCGGGGCGCCCACCGCCTCCCCGGTGTCCAGGTCGAAGGCGGCGTGATGCCAGGGACAACGGATCTCGCCGCCGACGCACAGGCCCTCACCGAGGGGACCGCCGTAGTGGGTGCAA
>Ga0256867_10000116_pt1 | contig 28532 bp, 30 predicted proteins | sample RVTome_15_FD_185939 | JGI IMG/M metagenome (GOLD analysis project Ga0256867, IMG submission 185939) | Soil microbial communities from uranium-contaminated site in the Upper Colorado River Basin, Wyoming, United States - RVT150D86 (HiSeq) ... | reverse complement strand
GGGGCAGTTGTTGATCTGCGACACCCGCAGGCGCAGAAGTTGGGCGAGCTCGCGGTCGATGCGCAGATTGGCCTTGTAACCGAAGGTGTCGGCGCCGTGGCGGGCGAGTTTGGTCAGGTCCTCGTTGGCCGAGCTGTCGACCCGACGGTTGGTGACAGTCACGTCGGTCATCTCGTTGCTCCTATCGGGGTCAGGATTGCGGGGCCGAAGTCGTCCGAGTACACCATCCAGTCCACGGCAACGGTCGGTAGGGCGGAGACGAGCCTGGAGCGTCGCCTCGGCAACCTCCGACAACGCGGCTAGGCGAGAGGCGGCCGCTACGCCTCCCACCGGCGCCCTACGTCGCCAGCTGCGGGCGGCCCACGCCCGTGGTCCGTCACCGCAGAACGATATGGCGCGAGATCGGCAGACATGCATGGCGGGTGTGGCCACGAGGCCTCGGCGTAGAGATCGCGCAACATTCCGGTCCGGGCGATGCCAAGACCTCCACCTGGGCGCAGTATCGAGACGCACCCCGAGCTGAAGAGGCCCCCGTGGCGGACACGAGAACGACAACCGAGGCGACCAGCGTCCGACCGTTTCAAGTCAACGTCCCGGACGGGGCGATCGAGGATCTGCGTCGGCGCATAGCTGCGACGCGCTGGCGCTCCCAGGAGCTTGTCGCCGATAGGTCCCAGGGCGTGCAGTTGACGACGACGCAGGAGCTCGCCCGCTACTGGGCCACCGAGTACGACTGGCGCAAGTGCGAGGCCAGGCTGAACGCGCTGCCGCAGTTCACAACCGAGATCGACGGGGTCGAGATCCACTTCATTAACGTCAGGTCGCGGCATGAGAACGCGATGCCGCTGATCATGACCCATGGCTGGCCCGGTTCGGTCATCGAGCTGCTCGACACCATCGGCCCACTGACCGACCCGACCGCTTCACGACGTTCCCCGACGAGATCTGGGCTTCCCAGCGGAGCTGGGTCGATGCGGTCTACCCCGGCCTCGCCTACTTCAACGAGGTCAGCAAGGGCGGCCACTTCGCCGCCTGGGAAGAGCCTCGTACACCTGCTCGGTCGAACAGCCGCGGCATGGCTCTCGACGTCCGCCACCGACACGCGGTTCGCTCCAAGACGCTGGCGGGCAGGGCGCCGTCCTCCCGAGAAGTGACGGCGAGATTCGGTGCCAACGCTCGGTCCGGGTCGGCGCTGGCAGGACATCGGACAGTTCGAGCAGCTGTTGGGGAGAACGCCTCAGCGGCTGCGAGTTGGCAAGACGAGCACGCACGCTGCGCAACGTCTTCGGCGGGACATCGACGGCCCTGGCGATCTCGCGCAACGCCGCGTTCGGATGCTCCGTGAGCCCGGCAATGATCTGCTCTCGGCGCGACGCCGGATCCACCGGCCGTACCCTGCCGCCCCGACTGACGCCAACGTCACTCCAATCGATCGCAACCGAGCCGCAAGGACGCGGTGCTTCGAGCTCGACATGCCCTTCGGCGAGGCGCGCGAGCGCCTTGCCCGAGCCCGCTTCGCGGTCCGCGCCGCGCTCGACCGGCACGCCCGGCGCTGACGCCCTCGCCGCGGCCCACCACCGCAGCAGCCGCTGAGGGTCAATCTCGGTAGCGACCGTCGAACCGGGAGCCTCGGCCGAGTTCGGTGAACCGGAGCCCGACGATGGTGCCGTCCTCGACCATCCAGCGGAGGTCGTAGCTGGCGCGGTAGCTGGGCGGCCAGAACGAACCGAAGTGACCGTTGTCGTCGACGTACCACTCGCCCCGGGTCGGACGACCGTGCTCGACGTACGTGGTCCCGCCGTCGGTCTCGAAAACCTGGGTCGCACCGTCGGAGAACACCAGCTCACCCGCCGTCAACGCCCGCGGGAGGAGCGCCGGTGCGACCACGTCACCGTCGGACACCTCGACATCATCGAACCCGTGCACAACCCGACTGTAGGCATGTTCGGCGCTGTCGACGGCCGGCGCCCCTGCCCGGGGCGCGAGGCATACCGGGCCGCCGACGGCGATGCTCCCTGAAGAGAGTGCCCGGAAGACGGAGCCGGCCCGCCCGCGGAGCGCGGTGCGGGCGCCGGCGCCGATGACATCATCGAGCAGCTTGCAGGGCGCCGCGACGCGGACGACCTCGAGGTCGACATCACCGATGCGGAGTCGTTCGCCGGGGGTCGTGGGCACGTCGCCATGGGAGATGGTGATGTTGCGTCGGGTTCCGCCCGGCTCGACGCGGCTGCCGAGATCCTCGGTGGCGGCGTCGAGCGCGATCTGGGACTGAACGGTGACGTGCCGGTGCTTGGTGCCGTGGTAGCGGTCACCGACGATGCCACGGCCGGCTTCGACCTGCACGGACTCGACGGCGCGCACGGGAAGCCGGCTGGCCGGGGCGATGTGAATGGCCGTGACGACCGGCGACTGCTCGCCACCAGCGGTGTCGTGGCCGGTCACGACTTGGCCCGGCCCAGGCACAGCGATGCCGAGTTCATCCAGCAGCGCCCACCGGTGGCAGTCGGTCCGTCGGGGAACACGTGACCGAGGTGGGCGCCGCGGGCGGCACAGCGGGCCTCGGTGCATACCACGCCGTGGCTGCGATCCTCGATGCGGGTGACGCGACCATCGGTCATCTCGCAGTCGCAGCCCGGCCAGCCGGTACCGGAGTCGAACTTGGCGCTGCTATCGAACAGGGCGGTCTCGCACACGACACGGAGGTAGACGCCGGCGTCCCTGGTGTCCCAGTACCCGCTGGTGAAGGCCCGCTCCGTGCCCGCCTCCTGGGCGACCTGGTAGTGAAGCGGCGGCAGGCGATTGCGGATCTCGTCGTCGGACGGGCTGCGGTCGGTTGGGTTCGTCATGTGTGTGCCTCCTGTGGGGGGTGCTGCTCGGCGTGGTGGAGCACGCGCCCGAGCAGCTCGTTCGGGTCGAGGTGGAAGCGATCGACGAGGACGGTACGGTCACGGCCGACGAGCACGGTTTAGGGCCGACCAGCACGGCCTCGGTGGCGCCAGTCATCGACGTGCACGTCTCCTCGTACGTAGGATTCCGGTGCCCGAATATCCCACGGCGGTGGTGTACGCCCCGGGAGCTGCCAAATCAGGCGCTCCGCGCCCCAGAAGCAGCCGATCCCCACGATCACGGTGTCCGTGCCCCCCGGGCCAGGGGGCGCGCCGTGGCGTCCCCAGCACTGCATGGGTGTCGCTGATCGGCATGGTCGTGTCCCGACCGGGCAGGGATAGCTCGGGCGGTGGTGCGGTGAGTCGGTGCGACATCAGGGGTCTCCTCTACCAGGCGGTCCCCTCCGCTGGGAAAGGGGGGTGGGGTGGACGCTTGACCCCTTCAGCTGGTTATTGAGAGACAATTGCGAGCACATCAGTCAAACGACTGCGTATCAGTCACGGGTCGGCGACGGCGGCGACGGTGGGCGCTCTGGAATCGTCCCGCGTCTCGCGAATGACGCCGCAGGATCACGAGGTCATGCGGTCGGCGCGCTGCGGGAGCTTCCAGCCTGGCCGGATGAAGTGGCAGGTGTAGCCGTTGGGGTAGCGCTCGAGGTAGTCCTGGTGCTCGGGCTCGGCCTCCCAGAAGGGGCCGGCCGGCGAGACCTCGGTGACCACCTTGCCGGGCCACAACCCGGACGCGTCGACGTCCGCGATGGTGTCCTTGGCGGTGTGCTTTTGGGTCTCGGTCGCGTAGAAGATGGCGGACCGATAGCTGCTGCCGATGTCGTTGCCTTGGCGGTCCTTCGTGGTCGGGTCGTGGATCTGGAAGAAGAACTCCAGCAGATCGCGGTAGGAGAGCCGGTTGGGATCGAAGACGATCTCGATCGCCTCGGCGTGGCCGGGGTGGTTCCGGTAGGTAGCGTTCGGCACGTCTCCGCCGGTGTAGCCGACTCTTGTCGAGATCACTCCCGGGTGCTTGCGGATGAGATCCTGCATTCCCCAGAAGCAGCCTCCTGCCAGGATTGCGGTCTCACGTGCGTCGTTCATCGCGACTCTCCCCGTCATCAGTCGTCGGCAAAGCCCTCGGGGTTGTCGAGCGTGACCCCGAGCTCGTGCAGCTCCTTGCGGTCGAGAAGGAGCTGCTCGCGCGGGCTCACTTCGTCATCGTCGATGGCGTCGTCGACGAACTCCGCTTCATCACCGGCGCGTTGTGCGGCCCGTTGTGCCTCCGAGCCTTCCATGACCTCCACGATAAGCGGGCGTGATCACGGCCCACATCAGCCAAGTGACTGTGAATGGGGCGGTGGTGGGGGTGTCCGGACAGCGGACCTGGCTATCCCTTGCGCAGGGTGGGCGCCGGAGTCCCGAGCAGCTCCAGGCGTGCCGCGTTCCACGCCGTGGCCCGCGCCGTCTGCACTGCCTTCGAGGTGGAGCCAAGCAGTCTGACGGCGACACCGCGGCCGTTGGGCAGTTCGCTGACGCCGCCCAGCACATCGGGGCAGGACTCGAGGGCCGCTCGCAGCCCCGCAACCATCGCGATCGGATCCGTCCGCCCGCTGATGACGTACAGCGTGGCGACGACGTCATGCTCGCCGAGCAGACCGATCGACTTCGGATGTCGGTCGTCGGCCGAGCCGAGGCGGAAACGTCCGAGAAGAGGAGCACGCCATCGGATCTGCAAACCTCGGTTTCGGAGCAGTACAGGTCGTACACGTGGGCCTCGCCATGTGCGACGCGACCCGGCAGCAGCGTCTCACCGAGACTCACCGTCGATTCTCGATCAGCGGTGAGGGAGATGCGCTGGAACAGCCGCGACCCGCGAAACGGCACCACAGGACCGGGCAGGTACTCCAACACGGCACCGGCCTGGGCGCGCAGGTTCACCAGTTGGATACCGAAGCTCTGGCGCGCCGCGAAGACGTTGGTGGCGGCTTGCGTCGTGATGTGCGCGGCGGCCCCGCGCGCGCAGTCGATGTCGACGCGGTAGCGGTCGCCCTGAACCAGGCCGTCGCCCGATTGCAGCACGAAGACGAACGCCATGTCAGGGCGCCCGGCGTCAAGGTAGATCGGTCGATAGATGTACGGCGGCGCACTCTGGTACTGCCGCTGCACGCGGGTCACGCCGCCGCACGGGGCCAGGCGCAAGTCGAGCAGACCGACTTTGCCCGCGGCGCCGACCCCTGGCGCGCCGCGTACGGAACGATCGAAAGCGAGCACCTCCTCGGGCAGGTCGGTGGGCGTGTACCACGCTGGGTCTTGCCGCGACACGGTCCCCCGGGTCATGTAGAGCCACTTGTCGGTGAAGACAGCCGCTGGTCGATGACCTGGCAGATTCGGTCGGTGACCTCCTCCAGCCCCTCGCGGGTGAAGCAGTTCGTGAACACAGAGGGCCTATGACCGCGGACGGCGCGGGCGTCGCGATCCATGACTGCCAGGTCGGCCCGCACGTACTGGGCGAGGTCGATCTTCGCCCTCCGCCACGTCGATGACGAAGATGAAGTAGTCGGCCAAGGCACCGCTGAACGTCAGGGTCAGGTTGTCGCCGCCTGATTCGACCAATGCGACGTCGGCGTCGGGGAATCGGCGCATGCGCTCCGCGACCGCATCGAGGTTCATGCTCGGGTCGTCGCGCACGGCGGTGTGGGGACAGGAGCCGGTCTCAACGCCGACGACGCGTTCGGGAGCCAGCTCCGTCGGTGGGAGCCAGTTGTCGCTCGGCCCGCTGCTCACCGTGTTGTTGAGGGCTCGGAACGTGCCGTCTCCCGGAACTTGGGGCAGGCAGGGTTCCTGGCGACCAACCGGTGCGTCCAGGTCCGGCGCCGGCGGTCCGGGTGACCGCCGGCGAGCGGCAGTGGTCAGGCTCGCACGGCGGGGGTGGCGACCAGGTGCTCCGCCAGGAACCAGACCTGAAGCTCGTGTCGGCGCAACACGTCCGCGGTGAGCAGATCGTTTGTGCCGTAGTCGCGGCTCTTCGCGGACTGTTCGATCGCGTCGCGGGCCTTTTCGACGATGATCTCGTGCGCCTCGAGGAGCCGAGAGAGCATGGCGGGCACCTCCTCGGCTCCATTCGGTGGACGGGGGACGCTGGTGACCTCGGCGACGTGACGGGGATCGGCGATCGCAACTCCACCCAGTGTCTGCACTCGCTCGGCCATCTGATCGATCAGCTCGAGCTGCTCTTCCGCGTGCTTGTCGAGCAGAAGATGCAGTGGGTAGAACGTATGTCCGCGCACCAACCAGTGGTGCTTCTTGTAGAGGCTGTAGAGGATCGTGGTGTCGGCGAGGATCTCATTCAGGAGCTGGCAGCTCACCTTCCGCGTCTCACTGGCGAGACCGATCGGAAAACGCCGCAGCCTGTCGAACGGCTGAATTTCGTGACCATGTTGGTGCAACAGCGGCTGACTGGACTTCGCACCGTGGTCCCCAGCGCTCCAGAGAACGTCAATCTGGTCAATGTCGTCCGGCACGTGCGTCGTCCTCCTTTTGTGGGGCGAAGCGTTGCCGGTTCAGTCTCGACCGCCGCACTTGGTTTCACATCGGTCATCTGACTGCATGCGCCAATGTCAGCCGCCTGACCCGTTCCGGCGGGCCACGTCGCTTCGGCCTTCGCAACCAACACCGGGTGGGCCGCACTCAGCGACAGCCCAGTCGCACACGAGACAAGGCCCGCGACAACCGTCTAGAAGCCACCGCTTGCAGTCGATCTACTGACGTGGACGTGCCGACGTCGGCTCATAGTGGGGAGCGCGTGAGAAGTGGGCTGAACCAGGGAGACACCAACCTATGAGCACCCACTACGTCACCTGCGCGCCGATCGCCGTCCTCGGCGGCTTTCTGGTCGTGGTCAGCCAGGCGTTCGCGCCTGCCACCCTTGAATGGGTTGCCGCCGGCGTCGCGATCGGCGTCATCGTGATTGCTGTGCTTTGGGCAGCTCGACGGCGCCCGCGGCCGCGTCCAGCGGACTCTCGACGGCGCGATCGTCGCGGACGCCGGGCTGACCGCCTTCGCCCTCGAGTCCTCAGGCACGTCGGTTGTCTGGCTGACCTTTGCCTTCGCCCTCGGCGTCGTGCCCCTGGCATTTGCGCGCCTGTCGCGGCACGAGGCGTCCAACTGGCGAGCGCAGCATCAGCCGGCCGCCCTGCGACGGCTGTCCAACACGGAGCTGGGGGCCGCCCCACGGCAGTCCTGGGCTGCGTGACCGAGCGCCATGCGGTGCGAGAGCCGGGCGAGACGATCCTCCTCTCGCCCGGCTCTCACCATTACTGCGTCGATCGAACGGGTAATGAGACGCTCGCGTACGAGCCGAGGCCAGTGCGGACGAGTTCCGGGGGCGGCGCCCCGCCAGCTGGCCGTACTGCCGGTGGAGTCGTCGACTCCGCCAGAGATGACGCTGGCGGAGTGGCGGTATCGCAAGCTCGCCGCTTGAGCGCAAAATGCCAACAGGAACGGAGGCGACGTGACTGTCAGAGAAATCATCGAGCGACATCCTCGGCCCATCAGCCTTGATGGCGACGTCCTCTTGCGGTGCATTGACGAGTGTTTTGAGTGTGCCGCCACGTGCACGAGCTGCGCTGACGCCTGCCTCGGCGAGTCGGACGTGCCCGAGCTGGTGCGGTGCGTTCGGCTCAACCTTGACTGTGCAGGCGTGTGCGACGCGACGGGCGGGGTCGTGACCCGTCAGACCGAGCCGGATGTCGGCGTCGTACGCGCCGCGGTCGAGGCATGTGTTGTCGCTTGTCGTGCTTGCGCCGAGGAGTGCGATCGCCACGCGGCCCACCACGACCACTGCCGTGTTTGCGCTGCGGTTTGTCGCCGCTGCGAGCAGGCATGCAGCGAACTGCTTGCCTCGATGGGCTAGCTTGAACCTGCGCAGTACACGGCGACCAGCTTCACTGAGGCGCTTATCGATGCTGGGATCGCCCCGTCGATCGGCAGCGTCGGCGACGCACTCGACAACGCGCTCATCGAATCCGGTATCAGGCTCTACAAGATCGAGCTCCTCGAGCATCCGGATCTGACCCACGCCTGGAGCGGACGTGCCGAGGTCGAACGAGACACCGCTAGCTGGGTCCACTGGTACAACAGCACCAGGATCGACCACGCTCTCGACAAGATGCCCTCGATCGAGTTCTGCCGTCTGAGGCAACGCGACGGTGACCACGGTTGCGTCGAGGCTGGTCATACCGCTCGCCGCGACCGCCGCCACGAGGGCGATCCGGCCCGGGGTGGAGCGAAGGACGAGTCCTTTGTCGCCTCGCGCAGGTTGCGACTCTCAGGGCCCGAGGCTCAGCCACCCGGCATCCACGTCAGCGTGCTTGAGGCTCGACTGGCCCGAAGGCAGGCGCCGCCCGGGCTGGGCATGGATGACGGCGTGCCGGGGAGGGAGCACTCGGCCGCATGGCGCCGGCCAGGTTGACGACGGTCGCGCCGAAGCCATCGCGGTCTCGTTCTTAGGAGGCCAGGCTTGGTGCCGGGGGGCTCCGCAGGGCTCCTGGTAGCTGGGTGCGTGAGGTGATCCCGAGCTTTGGGAAGATCCGGTACAGGTGAGCGCCGACGGTCCGATGTGACATGTAGAGGCGTTGCGCGATCTCGCGGTTCGACAGGCCCTCGGCGGCCAGGTGGGCGATCTGTTGTTCCTGTTCGGTCAGCTGGATCCCGGCTGCGGGCTGCCGGCGTTGCGCCTCACGGGAGGCCCGGAGCTCTTGCCGTGCCCGTTCCGCCCATGGACGAGCGCCAAGTGCCTCGAACGCGTCGCGTGCCGCGCGCAGAGGCATTCGTGCTGCAGCGATCCTGCGTCGATGGCGCAGCCAGGTGCCGTATTCGAGGAGCAGCCGTACCCGGTAGAGCGGCCAGCTGGTCAGGTTGGCGGCCAGCGCTGCTCGGAAGTGGGCCTCGGCCGTGTCGCCATCGGCAAGCAAGGGCCGGGCGTAGAGAAGCCCGACTTGAAGTCGGCCCGACGGGGCCTGCCGACCGAGGCTCTCGCACCTGGCGAGCTGTTGGCGCGCTTGGTCGACGTGGCCGGCCCGCAACGACGCCTCCGCGTATTCGCCGATACGCCAGAAGCTGCGAACGGGGTGGTGGGCAGGATCGTGGGGCTCGAAGGTGCGCTGAAGATGCTGGAAGGCCTCCTCATAGCGCCCGTCACCGAGCGCGAGGAGCGCGCGGGCCAACTGAATGTCAGCGAGTATGGCGCTGGCCCCCAGTGGCAGAGCCATGCCCTCGGCTTCGCGCAGGCGGGACTCGGCGCCCGCCTGGTCTCCTCGGATGGCGGCGATCATCGACTGCACGGTCTTGGCGGCTGCCTCCCACAAAGCCTGGCGGGTGTCCCGAGCCAGGTTCGCTGCCTCTTCCGCCGCGGATGCTGCGAGACTCCAGCTGCCCGTGTAGATGGCATTCCATGCCTGCTGTGCGAGCGCTTGGGGGAGCAGCCACAGCCGGCCCTGCTGTCGTAGGCCGGCGACGGCCGCCGTGAGGAACGTGGTCGAGATCTCGAACGCTCCCGTCGCGTGCAGGGCGGCTCCGACCGAGGATGCGATCATGGGGTCGCACGTGTGGGGTGCGATGCGCGAGAAGATCTCGCTGAGGATTGAGCCGCGGCCCGCTGGGTCGCAGAACCCCAGGATCGACAGCACACGCGGGTCATCTTCGGGGGCTGCGACATGCTGCAGTGCCGCCGCGATCAGGTGACACGCCTCGGAGCGGGGATTCGCCCACCATGACTGCATGGCTGTCGCCTGGAGCAGTCGCAGAGCGAGATCGATCTCGCCAGCCGAGCTTGCCCGTGTTGCTGCCTCGACCAGCGAGTTCACTGCCTGGGGCTGGACCGGAAATCTGGGTTCGATCATGTCTCGGACCAGGCCTACCCGCGCACGCTCGAGAGGGTCGCACTCCGCCGGATCGATAGCGCCGATGAGCACGCTCGCCCGGTTCAGCTGGCCGAGTTCAGCGGCGAGCTCGGCTGCGCGCAGCAGCCGGTGGCGTCGCCGGGAGACGTCGGGTGTGAGCTCGGCGGCGCGCTCCATGGCGGACAGCGTGATGGTGGGCGACCCACGGGCCGTGGCCTCGGTCGAGGCCCATTCGAGTTCCGCCGCGACGACCTCGTCCGGACTGGTGGTTGAGGCGGCCCGATGCCAGGCTCGCCGCGGCCGATCGATCAGGGCCGTCGCCAGAGCGCTGTGCGCTCGGTGACGCTGCCCCAGCGAGGCAGCCTGGTAGATGGCCGCGGCGACTACCGGGGGACGGAAGCGGATGCTCCTGTGGTCGTGGTCGACCAGGCACGACGCCACGGCCGGAGCCAGATCGTCGAGACTGACCGGGACGCCTTCGCCCAGCTGTCCAGCCGCGGTCAGTACCTCGTTCAATGAGGCCTGCGCGTCGGCCGACGCGACCAGCAGGACCGTCCGCGTCGCCGCCGGAAGATCGCAGAAGCGCTCGACCATTGCATGCTCCAACCGGGCCGTCATCGGTAGCCGCTCCGGTACGCCGAATGCGACCGGCGCGCCCGATCCCACCGCCTTCGGCAGTTCGATGAGGGCGAGCGGGTTCCCAGCAGCCGCGGCCAACACCCGCCGACGCAGCTCGAACCCGAGCCCAGGGGCGATCGAGTCGAGCAAGACACTCGAGGACTGCTCATCCATCGCCTCGATGCGCAGCTCTGGCAAGCTGAAATGCAATAGCGCGGTCTCGTACCCGTCCCGAACCGCGAGCAATAGCCCCGCTGGCGTCGAACTCAGCCGGCGGCCCACGAGACCCAGCACGTCCGCGGTCTGACGATCAAGCCAATGCGCGTCGTCCACCACCACCACCAACGGGCCGTGCTCGGCCTCCCGGTTCAGAAGCTCGAGGGCAGCGAGCGCAACCACGAATGTGTCCGACGTCCAGCCCTCGTTCATCCCAAACGTGGCCAACAAGGCATCACGCTGTGGCCCGGGCAATTCCCGCGCCTGCTCGAGCAACGGGGCGAGCATCTGATGCAGACCAGCAAACCCCACACCCGCCTCGGACCGAATCCCCGACACCGCCAAGACCCGCACCCCCTCACCCACCGCCCGATCAACCGTCGCCGCCAACAACGCAGACTTACCGACACCTGCCCCACCCCGAACCACCAGCCCCGCACCGCGCTCCCGCACCCCACCCAACCACCCGACCAGGACACCGAACTCGCTCTCCCGGCCCACCAGCCCACAAGCCGCGCCCGACACATCGATCTGCGGCCTCAACGGTGACACCTGGCCCTCGAGCATCACGACCACCAGGATGCCCACGTGACACCTGCTGCTTCTTTGGCCCAACGGGACGAATTCCTCACGAATGCATGTCCCAGTAGCCTGGTCACCGGCAGTGTGGAGCGCGCGTGCGGGCATGCGAGGTAGGCCTGTGGCCGAGCGGATCGAAGACACGAGGCGGGGGGTGTGAATGCTCCGCACGTATCGGGTGAGACATCCCAAGGGCTTCCGGCGCTCTTCCCGCCTGACGCCGGGGAGGTCGACTCCCGTGAACATGTCCCCAAGCTGCAGGGGCTATTCGTCCTCGCCCAGCTCCTGGCCGAGAGCAGGGACGAGGACCACCTCGTTCGCCTGGCCGGGTCGGCGGTCCCGTCGCTCGGCTCGTTCCGACTGCTCGGAATCCACCTGCCCGGCAGCGGCTGGCGCGAGGTGGCTGACGCTATGGCCGCGCCACAGGACCAAGCTGACATGGAGCGCCAAATCGCCACGCTCACCTCTGGGATGGGCCCGTTGGTCGCGCCCGGTCACGGCTCGGCCTGGGCCTACGCCCTGCGCAGCCTCGAGGGCGTCCTCGGCCATCTGGTCGTAGCGGCGGACTCCGAGCCCACGGCATGGGCCCACTTCATGCTTGGAACCCTGGCCCAGCAGACCGCGAGCGCCCTGGCGAACGCCCGTCTTTACGCCCGGCAGCGCTCGCAGGCCATCGAGCTGCAGGTGGCGAACGCGGCGTTGGCCACGACGGTCTCGGCCCTCGAGCGCGGCACCGCGATCCACGAGCGACTCACCCAGGTTGCCGGCGGCGGCGAGGGCGAGGTGGGTATCGCACGAGCGCTGCACGACCTGACCGGCTGGCCAGTGGCAATCGAGGATCGATACGGGAACCTCCGCGCCTGGGGCGGACCTGGTCGGCCCGATCCCTACCCCAAACGGTCGCAGGCCGCCTCCGAGGAGCTGGTGCGCAGGGCTCGGGATGCCGGCCAACCGATCCGCGAAGCTGACCGCCTTTTGACGATCGCGAGCCCGCGCGCCGACGTGCTGGGAGTGATCGCGCTGGTCGGTGTGCCACCGGGGGAGGCTGAAGGGGCGCAGGCAGCTCTGGAGCACGGCGCCACGGTGCTGGCCATGGAGCTCGCTCGCCTTCATAGCGTGGCCGAGACCGAGCTGCGCCTCGGGCGTGACCTGGTGGAGGAGCTCCTCGCCAATACCGACGAGCGGGCTGTACTAAGCCGTGCCCAGGCCTTGGGCTACGACGTCGGGCGGCGGCATCGGGTTGTGATCGTTGTGGAGGACTCTCCGAAGCCCCAGCGCGACCATGACAGCAGGTTCCATGCGGTACGCCGGGCGGCGCGGGACGCTGGCTTGGGCACGCTCTTGGTGCCGCGCGGTGACGCAGTGGTCGTCCTTTCCTGCGCCGAGGGCGTTTGGGACGTCTTCCACCGTCGACTGCTCAGCGAGCTCGGTCGGGATGTGTGGGTGGGGGTTGGCGGTCCGTGCGAGCGCCTCGGTGACTTTCCCCGCTCCTACCGTGAGGCGAGGCTGGCCCTGCGAATGCGCAGTGCCGATCGAAGAGGTGGGCGCACGGTTTTCTACGAGAAGCTCGGGACGTACCGCCTGCTGGCAGAGGTAGACGACCTGAGTGCCATCGACCGTTTCGTTGACGAGTGGATCGGCGCGCTGATCGCCTACGACTCCGATCACGGGACCGACCTCGTGGCCACCCTGACCTCATATCTCGAATGCCGCGGCAACTACGATGCCACGTCCGCCGCGCTCTCGGTGCACCGCAACACGTTGAAATACCGGCTGCGTCGCATCAAAGAGATCTCGGAGCACGACCTGAAGCACCCCGACACCTTGTTCAACCTGCAGTTGGCCACGCGGGCATGGGCCACGAGGCGAGCCCTGGGCCTTGGACGGGGCTAGCTCGCGGCCGTTGAGGAACGAGTGACCGATGTACTGGGGTGTCGCTGGACGTCGCACACCGCGGCACGGCGACGGGTGCCGTCAGCGCGATGACGGCTCGCCCAGTCGCCGAGGTCGCCGGGCGCCTCCAGCCGTCCGAGGGCACGCGGCGCCTACATCTGTAACGCCTACGTCGACCTGTGCCCCAAGGCCATCGCCGAAGAACGGGCGTCACCAGACGGCCAATGTCCCGGAGATCACTGCGTCTCGGCAGGCTGGTGGAGGACGCCGAGCAGCTCTCCTTGAGGTGTGGTGACGATGACCTCGTCGACACCGCGGCGGGCCATGCGGTCCATCAGCGGGGCGAGGGGCTCGTGGGCCCGTACGGTCGTGGGTCCCGGTTCCATCACCTCTTCTACGGGGGTTGCGTCGGCGGCGTCGAGCCGACGGGGATGGACGCGGCCGAGCACGATCTGGTGGTCGTTGGTGACCACGAGGCTGCGCGCTTCGCTGCCGGCGATGGTGCCCACCCGGTCATCGGGCCGGCACGTGGGCGGATCACGATCCGCAGCGTCGAGGGCTCGACGCTCCGAGGTGTCGGCGCGCACGGTGGGGAGGCCGGCGGCCATCCAATCGACCTTGCCAGCCTCGTAGACGTATACCGGGTTGAGCCCGAGCCGCTCGAGCCGCCAGGCGGCCCGGGGACTCATGTCGCACAGGGCGTCCCAGCAGTACACGATCACCGGCCGTGCCTTGTCCAGTGCCTCCGCGGCCCGGCCATTGAGGTGCTTGAGCGGAAGGTGCAGTGCGCCGGGCAGGTGCTCGTCGTCGTACTCGTGCCGGGGCAGCACCTCGACGACCTGCGCGCCAGTCCCGACCAGGCGCTGCACCTGGTGGCGGTCGATGATGATCGGCACCCGAACCTCCCTACTCGGCGACGCGGGTCAGGCGGTGAGACCCGCCACGAGCTGTCCTACGGTGGGGGCGCCAGCAACGCCCGCCTCGCTTCGGTAGAGCCGTTACAACAGCGACGGACGGTCGTCCTCGCCGGCAACGCGTCGCAGTCGCCGATACCAATCGACGGCGACCGGTGCACCTCATTCGTCGCGAGGGAGTGCCACGACTCCACCTGAGCTCAGGCTTACCGCACGAAACTGCCGGTGCCGCCCGCCAGGTGCGGCCGCCCCAGTCCGCTGCTGGCCCGATCACGACAGGTCTGTGGACCTTGAGATTCGGGCACCACAACTGGATCTCCTTTGGCCCTTGGCGGCATCGCTTGTGCTGGGACTTCCCCTTCCCTCCGCGAGGTTTCGACATGAGAGCCTGGGGTCGAATCAGTCGAACGACTCTGGCTGGCCTACGCGACTTCCAGCGATGTAGGTCACTCCGAGATCCGCTCATCGGCCAGGTCTCGAAGCTCAGGACCGCACAGCGAAAGCACGGGAAGCGCTCCGACGGCCCAGTTCCAGAGCCAAGCCGAAAAGTAGGTGGCTAGTGAGCTCCCACGCGAACGCGGCACGCGGCAGGCGCCACGGAGGTTCTTGGATCCGCAGCAACGGCAGCGCCGTCCCGTGGGTTGCCGCATACAGGCCCACACCCGCGGCCGCCCCTGCTGCAGTGGCCGCGACCGGGAAGGCTTCTGCGAGCGCCACATACACTCCGCCGAACATGGCTCCGAAGGTGTAATGGACGACCTTCTGTACCCGGAGCTTGGTGGGCGTGTCGAGCGGCCCTCGGCCAAGGCGCCTGGCCACGCGGTCGGCCAGTACCGCGGGCGGCATGTTCTCGAGGTGACCGGTGGGATCGGTTCCTACAAGCTGCTTCTCCTGCTCCGTGGGGGGCCAGAGAGCCTCAGCAGCTCGTTGGAGCGGGCCCTCCGTGATCCCCTTGAACTTCGAGGCCGGGATTGAAACGGCCGCCCCGATGAAAGCAGTCGTGGCGACGGCCGTCCTCACGGCTGGCTCCCGGCGAGTTGCGGGGGAGCCGCGTGCACGTTACCCATGGCGCCTCAGTCCTTCCTGTCTCATGCCGAAGCGGCCTCCGGCTTCTCGAGCGAATGTTTGATGTCGCTCGCGCCGAGCCGCTCGCCCAGGTGGTCACCGACCCGAAGCGCGTTCGCCATTGCGGTCAGGGCCGGGTTGACCGCGCCGGACGAAGGGAAGAAGCTCGTGTCGACGACGTAGAGGTTGTCCAGGTCGTGGGCCTTGCAGTTCACGTCGAGCGCGGACATGGCTGGGTCGGTCCCGAAGCGGACGGTGCCGCACTGGTGCGCCACGCCGGCGATGGGGATGCGTTCGTCCCGGATCACCTGCTGGGAGATGAGGTGCGGGTGCATGTCGAGGTGGGTGAGCAATCCCTTCAGCGTCGCGAGCAGGCGCTTGTGCGGCTCGATGTTGTTGTTCGAGTAGTGGACCTCGATTCGGCCGTTGCGACCGAGCGTGACGCGGTTCGCCGGCTGAGGCAGATCCTCGGTCGTGAGCCAGAAGTCGACTGAATGACGAGCGACGTAATCGAGCGCGAACCCGGGCACAAACCGTGGTGCGCCTGCTTTGAGCATCTGGCCGTCGGTCTTGCCGAGCATCTGGATGTGCCCGAGCGGGAAGTCGAAGTCGTCGGACCCCCAGTAGTAGTCGTTGACTCCGAGCGTCTTCTGGAACCTCGTCTTGTTCGGCTCCTTCGAGAGCGCGATCACGGCCGAGTTGATGTGCGACATGTAGTGGCGCCCGACAACGTCGGAGGAGTTGGCGAGCCCCTTCGGGTGCCGGTCGCTCGCCGAGCGCAGCAGAAGGAGCGCCGAGTTGATCGCGCCGCACGAGACGACGACGATGTCGCCTCGGTAGGCCTCGCGACGGTCCCCAGGGCGTTCGACGACCACGCCGGTGACGGTGCGCCCAGATGCGTCTGTCTCGAGCCGCACCACGTTCGAGTTGGTCTCGAGAGTGACGTTCGGATAGCGGAGCGCCGGGCGGATGCAGAGCACGTGGGCGTCGGACTTACCGTCGACGAGGCACGGGAAGCCGTCCAGGTGGGGACACCGGACGCAGGGACTCTTCTCCGGATTCGACTCGTCGAGGTTCACTCCGACGGGCAGGTGGAAGGGGGCATGGCCCGTGCGCACGAGATCGTCGTGCAACCTCTGGATGCGCGGCTCGTGGCTGACGGCTGGATAGGGGTACGGCCCCGAGGCAGGCGGCTCGGTCGGGTCCTCACCGCGCTCGCCGTGGACGAGGTAGAGGCGCTCGGCCTCGTCATAGTAGGGAGCGAAGTCCTCGTAGCAGAGCGGCCAGGCGGGAGAGACCCCGCCGTGGTGGCGGACCTCGCCGAAGTCGCGTTCGCGGAGCCGGAAGAGAATCGCGGCGTAGAACTTCGTCTGGCCGCCCACGTAGTAGCCCTGGCCCGGGTGGAAGGGCTGCCCACTCTTGTCGTACCAGGTCTCGTGCGCCTTGTACTTGTTGCGCACGAACACCGCGCGGCTGTCCCAGTTGTCGGGCTCGCGGCGCAGGTAGTCGCCGCGCTCGAGCACCAAGATCCGTTTTCCCGACGGGGCGAGCCGGTACGCGAGTGTGCCGCCGCCTCCGCCCGTCCCGATGATGATGATGTCGTAGTCGTTGCTCACGGCTGCTCCGCTCAGACGAGCGCGATCGGCGCCGTCCACGCGCCGGTGGCGCCGCGCAGCTTGGAATGGGTGAGGACGAGGGCGAACTCGCGCACACGATCGCGGGCGAGCTCGGCGGTGTTCAGGTTCTCGACGACAAACACCCCGTGCACGACGTTCAGCCGTTGGGGCACCTCGAACGGCCTCTTCGGGTCCTCGGCCGGCACCGGCCCGTAGCTCCAGGTGTCGCAGCCGGTGAGCGCGACCCCGTGCTCGACGAGCCAGTCGGCTACTTCGTAGCCAGGCCCGGGCTCGCCTGCGAGGTAGGTGTCGGGCTCCTCCCAGCGCGCGCTCCAGCCCGTGTGGAAGAGCACCGCATCACCTGGTTCAGGATCGATTCCGGCCAGCTGGTCGAGGGTGATCACGCCTCCGACGGCTAGACCACGTTGGGACACGTCGACCAGCCAGCCGCGTGTCACGATCTGCGGGATCGTCTCCGCTCCGAGGCGCTTCATTCCCGCCGGGCCGGCGAGTTCGGCGACGGTCCAGCCGTTGTAGCCGCGGTCGCCGATCTGCAGGTGGCTGAGCCCGTCCAGGTGCGTGCCGACCTGTGTCGTTCCCGACACGATCTCCGTCACCCAGTTGACCTGATTCTCACCCAACGGCATCGCCGTGTTCGTGTGGTGGGCCGTCGTGACGAGCGTCTGGCGGAAGTAGCGGCCCGGGAAGACGGGGCCCGACTCGTCGAGCACGTGCGAGAGGTCGTACAGCCGGCCCTCGCGGACGAGCGCCGTCGCCGCACGTCGCTTGGCGTCGTTGATGTAGTTCAGCATGCCGAGCTGGTCGTCCTCCCCGAACGGGGATGGCCACCAGGGCTGTTCGGGCTCTACTCGGACGACCATGGCTCTCGAAAGTCGGCGAACAGGGTCAGTCCCCCATCGACGAAGATCGTCTGGCCGGTGATGTAGGCGGCGTCGTCCGAGGCAAGGAAGCACGTCACGCCGGCCATCTCGTCCGACGTGCCGGCGCGCGCCATCGGGATGTGGGACTCGACCATGGCGCGCTTGACGGGATCGTCGATCCATGCGCGGTTGATCGGCGTGACGGTGGCGCCCGGTCCGATTGCGTTGACGCGAATGCCCTGCCCGGCGTACTCGAGCGCGAGCGTTCGCGTCAGGTTCTCCATGCCGCCCTTGCTCGTCGAGTAACCGAGGTAGCTGGGCTTCGGGATGAGCTCGTGGACGCTTGAGACGTTGATGATCACGCCCGGAGTTCCCGGCTCGAGAAAGCACTTGATCGCCTCCCGCGCGCAGAGAAACGAGCCGCGCAGGTTGACGGCGAGGACCTTGTCGAAGTCCGACGCGGATAGCTCGTGGGACGGTCGCGAAATCTGGATACCTGCGTTGTTCACGAGCACGTCGAGACCGCCGAGCTGCTGGACAGCGCTGTCGAACATGGCGACGACGTCCTCCTCCTTGGACACGTCGCCGCCGACGAGCACGTCGCGAACGCCGGTCTGCCGGACGCTCGCGAGGCAAGCGTGCACCTTCTCCTCGGTATCCTTTGCGTCCTCCGGAGTGCGTAGGTAGTTGAGCGCGATGTTTGCCCCGTAGCCGGCAAAGCGAACGGCGATCGCCTGCCCGATGCCGGAGGTGCCGCCGGTGATGAGAACGTTCTTGCCCTGCAACCCGCGCATGCCTCTTCCCGCCGCTTCTGGCGCCACGGCAGTCATCGCTTCCTCGTGCCTCATGTGGGCCATCGGTTTGGCACCGGGCGGAGGCGGAGGGTGATCTCGTCGACGTCTCCTCGAATTGCAAGACCTGGATCTCTTCGGTGCTGCGCCGCTGTTGTCGTAATGCGGCAGGCTTGAGATCCGTGCGGTGGAGGCGCCTCCACGTACTGAGAGCGAGTCAGGTGGCGGCGATCCATTCAATGACAGTCGCGTCGTCCTTCGACTCGCCGCGAGCCAGAGCTGCGATTCGTGCTCGCGGACGCCCAGCGTCAACCCTTCGGCTCCCCGGGGTCCCCGTCGCGGGGGGTAGCGGACGTTGTCGAAGTGGTCGCGTAGTCCGTGTGCTCCATGCCGTCGAGTTCGATGATCGGCGAGGGCACGGGGTTGGCGCCGACGGCGGCGAGGAGGGTGGCCCAGTGTTGCGCTTCGACGCCTCCGATCTGGGCGGCAAGGAGGGCGAGCTTCCGGTCTTCGAAGCCGGCGACGCTGGCGATGCTCGCCCGAGCTGCGCCGGCCTCAAGTTCGGTCGCGTAGGCGACGATCTCGGCGGCGGTCGTGAGAGGCGGGTATGACTTGGCGTAGTCATCGGCACCGAAGGGCGAAACGGCGGTGCCGTCGCGGGCGACGACCTGCTCGGTGAGCAGGTCCCGGTGCGTCTTGTGGTCGGACTGGAACGCTCGCGCCACCTTGGCGGTCGGTTCGTCCAAGAGACCGCTGCCGAGTGCGGCGTCGTAGGCGGCGATTGCGAAGTGCTCGCCGGCCAAGTTTTGGTTGAGCAGATCGAGATCGGACATTGTCAGCACACTCCGTTCGGGCCCGGTATCGAAGCCAGATTCCGCGACGCACCCTCACGCGACATCAGTCAAACGACTCTGGTTTCGTGCGCTGCCGTGTCGTCGAGCACGGCGACCGCATCCAGGCTCGGCGAGGATGAACGGGCCCATTGTCGATGCCGTTGACAATCCAGTGTCTCCCTCGCCCTCGCCAAGTAGGACGACGAGACCCCCGTTACGTCGTAACGGGGGTCTCTGCTGTCTGCGAGTCCTTATGGACGAACGCTGATGATCGTCTTCCCCTTGCGTCGCTCGGTCGGGTTGAGGGCCGCAACGGCGTCGTCGAGGGTTGCGATGTTGCCGATGTTCGTCCGCAGTCGTCCGTCCCGCACCCGCTGGACGATCTCACTCAGTTGGGCGCGATCGGACTCGACAACGAAGTCGATCGCCAGGCCGTCCGCGGGCCGCGCCTCGGGCGGCCCGACGACGGTCACCAGTGTTCCTCCGGCTCGAACCAGACCCGCGGACCGCTTCTGGATGTCGCCGCCGATGACATCGAAAACCAGATCCACTCCGCCGACGTCTTCCAGCGCGTCGTTGTCGAGGTCGACGAACTCCTGCGCGCCGAAGTCAAGCGTCTTCTGACGGTCGGCGGCGCGTCCGGTACCGATGACATACGCACCGAACTCGCGTACGAGCTGGGTCACCATCGACCCGACTGCGCCGGCCGCGCCGTGCGCGAGGACGCTCTGCCCCGCCTGAAGGCGGCCGTGCTCGAACAGTCCCTGCCACGCGGTCAGGCCCGAGATTGGCAGGCTCGCGCCCACCGTGAACTCGACGTCGCCCGGCAGCGGCGCGAGGTTGCGTGCCTCGACGGCCACATACTCCGCCAGGGTGCCGTCGCGATGCCAGTCGGTGAGGCCGAACACCCGCTGTCCCACCGACAGCCCCGTCGTGCCATAGCCGAGAGCGGTGACCACTCCCGCCAGCTCGTGGCCGGGGATCGACGGTGTTCGGTCACGGTCGAGGCGATCGGTCCAGGTCGACGGCCACGCCAACTCAGTCGGGACGAATCCCGACGCATGAACCTGAACAACGACGTCGTTTATCGCCGGTTCCGGCTCGGGCCGCTCCACCAACGTCATCCCGGCCGTTCCCGCAGCCTCATCCGTCACCACGATCGCTTTCATGGGAATTGTCTCCTCGGTCATTTGTCTCTTTGGTGCATTGGTGGGCGTGTGTCGCTCACGGACGAACGCTGATGATCGTCTGCCCGCTGATCCGCTCGGTCGGATTGAAGGCCGCGACGGCATCGTCGAGGGTTGCGATGTTGCCGATGTTCGTCCGCAGCCGTCCGTCACGCACCCGCCGGACGAGTTCACCCAGTTGGGCGCGATCGGACATGACAACGAAGTCGATCGCCAGGCCGTCCGCGGGCCGCGCCTCGGACGGGCCGGCGATGGTCACCAGCGTTCCTCCGGCCCGGATCACGCCTGCGGACCGCTTTTGGATGTCACCGCCGATGACGTCGAACACCAGGTCGACTTCGCCGACGTCTTCCAGGGCGTCGTTCTCAAGGTCGACGAACTCCATCGCGCCGAAGTCGAGCGTCTTCTGACGGTCGGCGGCGCGTCCGGTGCCGATGACGTAGGCGCCGAACTCGCGTGCGAGCTGCATCACCATCGACCCGACTGAGCCGGCCGCGCCGTGCACGAGGACGCTCTGCCCGGCCTGAAGACGGCCATGCTCGAACAATCCCTGCCACGCAGTCAGACCCGGCATCGGCAGGCTCGCGCCCACCGTGAAGTCGACGTCGCCCGGCAGCGGCGCGAGGTTGCGTGCCTCGATCGCCACATACTCCGCCAGCCCGCCGTCGCGATACGAGTCCGTGAGGCCGAACACCCGCTGTCCCACCGACAGCCCCGTCGTGCCGTAGCCGAGGGCGGTGACCACTCCGGCCAGCTCTTGCCCGGGAATCGTCGGTGTCCGGTCACGGTCGAGGCGATCGGTCCAGGGCGAGGGCCACGTCAGCTCACCCGACGTGAATCCCGACGCATGAACCTGAACAACGACGTCGTTTATCGCCGGTTCCGGCTCGGGCCGCTCCACCAGCGTCATCCCGGCCGTCCCCGCAGCCTCATCCGTCACCACGATCGCTTTCATTTGGACACCTCCCTCTGTATCAGCGGCGCACGGCCTGCTGGGTGTCCAGGCCGACCCAGGTGGTGGGCTCACGGGGCGCCCTCCGTCACCCAGTTGATGGTTGTGGACTCGGAAGCGATGGGTGGTCTCATGGCTGCTACTACGACTGCGGCCGGTCATTCATCGTGTGTGTTGGGTGGCAAGCTCGCGGGCGCAGGCAACGATGGCGTTGGCGTCGATGCCCGCGGCTGCGAGCAGTTCGGCGGGAGTACCGGAACCGGGCATGTCGCGCACGGCGAGCTTCACGACCCGGGGAGGTTGGTCGGTGTCGGCCAGGGCGGCGGCGACGGCGTCGCCCAACCCGCCCTCGGCCCAGTGGTCCTCGACGGTGATGACCTGTGCCCCGGTGTCGTCGATGGCTGCCCGCAGGGTGGCCCGGTCGATCGGCTTGATCGAATAGGCGTCGATCACCCGGGTGGCGATCCCGTGGTCCCGGGCGAGGGTGTCGGCAGCAGCCAGTGCCTCGTGGACGGTGATGCCGGCGGCGGCGATCACGACACGGTCATTGTCCGAGGACCGCAGCACTCGGCTGCCCCCGACGTCGAACCCCTCGCCCGGGGGATAGACGACCGGGGTCGCGCCCCGGAGGGTGCGCAGGTACGCGATGCCCGGGTGATCGGCCATGGCCGCCACCAGCTGGGCGGTTTGGTTGGCGTCGCAAGGGTGCAGCACGGTGCTGCCGTGCACGGCGCGCAGCATGGCGATGTCCTCGAGGCCCATCTGGGACGGGCCGTCCTCGCCGATGGACACGCCAGCGTGCGACCCGCACAGGCACAACCGGGCACGGCTGACCGCGCCCATACGGATGAAGTCGAACGCCCGCGTGAGGAACGCCGCGAACGTGGACACGAACGGCCGCCACCCCCGGGCCTGCAGGCCCACCGCGGCGGCCAGCATCTGCTGTTCGGCGATGTACATCTCGAAATACCGCTCGGGGTGCGCCTTGGCGAAGACCTCGGCGTAGGTGGAGTTATTGACCTCACCGTCCAGCGCCACCACGTCGCCCCGGACGCGGCCCAGGGCGGTTAGGGTCTCGCCGTAGGCCTTGCGGGTCGCCACTTTCTCGCCCACGTCCCAGACGGGCACCACGGCGCCGCCGGGCCCCGGCTCCTCGTGCGGGAAGCGGAACGGCATCTCGTGGGAGGTCGGCCTGGCCACGTCCACCCGCAGTTTGCGGACGCCGCCCAGCTCGGCGACCGCGGCCTCAGGGTCAGCGAGGGGCTTGCCGTGGGCACCGTTGACGTCTTCGATCTCGGCCACCCCCTTGCCCTTCACGGTCCGGGCGACGATTACCGTCGGTCGCCCGCCGGTGTCGACGGCTTCGGCGTAGGCGGCGTCGATCGCCGCGCCGTCGTGGCCATCAATGGCCAGCGCGTGCCAACCCAGCACCCGAGCACGCTTGACATAGCTGGACAGGTCCCAACCGTGCATCGTCTCGCCCCGCTGCCCGAGGCGATTCACGTCGACGATGGCGGTGAGGTTGTCCAGGCCCTCGTAGCCGGCGTGCTCGAAGGCTTCCCACATCGACCCCTCCGCCATCTCGCTGTCCCCACACAGCACCCACACCCGATACCCCAGACGGTCCAGACGCTTGCCTGCCAGGGCCAGGCCCACACCTACCGGCAAGCCCTGCCCCAACGAGCCGGTGGCCACATCCACCCACGGCAGCACCGGTGTCGGGTGCCCTTCCAAGCGGCTACCGAACCGCCGAAAGCTCAACAACTCATCCTCGGAGATGGCGCCCATCGCGTGGAGCATCGAATAAAGCAGCGGGGACGCGTGGCCTTTGGAGAAGATGACGTGGTCGTTGTTCGGGTCGCCGGGAGCAGACGCGTCGTAGCGCAGGTGGCGGGCGATCAACACCGCCATGAGGTCCGCCGCCGACATCGACGACGTCGGATGACCCGACCCCGCCGCGGCCGAGGCCCGCACCGAGTCGACGCGAAGCTGCTGGCCCAGCTCACGCAGGAACTCCAGGTCGTGTTGCTCATCCATCGAGTCACCTCTGAGAACGTGGGATCGGGTCTCGTCGTGCTCGGGCCACATGCCGACCTGCACAAATGGGAGGCTTGACCCGTCGAGTACCTCGTCGCGGGGCCGGGTCACGGCCAGATCCTGGTTGTGGCGGGGCCGTGCCACCGGAAGCAATTCGCCAACTGCCATGCGGCCACGATGCGGGGCAAGCCAGGGATGTCTCTTCCCGTGATCACTGTCGCTCGTCGGCCGCCAACCGTGGGAACGGAGCAAGCCTCGGAGGCCAGCCTATGGAGAAACCATTGCGCCCACGTCAGTCAAACGACTGCTCTTTCGGCCTCGTTCATCGGCCATTTTGGGTAGCTGTGCCCGCCACCGGAAGTGCAGTTGTTCGACTGATGTCACTGGTCCCAGGCGCCTTTAGGGTCCTGACATGCGATCCACCGGTTTGTCAACTGGCATATCACGGACCTGAGTCACAGCTACAACGCAGCAGGTTACGCTCGGCATCGCCTGCCGCCGAGTGAGATCGCGCGGGCTCGGCGGACCCGCGAGCAACGGAGCGTCCCGTTCGCAGCGGCCGCCAACGCCCTCGAGGACGGCGCCGAGCCCGCGCTGGATCCCGACCGTTTCCTGGTCACTCAAGGAACGACCCTGCAGGGCACTGGCGGTCGTTTCCCCTCGCCTGGGAGCACGAACCAGAGGGGCGGCTCGAGGCAGGAGAGACACTCGACGTGATTCGCAAAGCGATGCGAGCCCTTCCACCCGCCCAGGAGGAGGTCATGACGCTCCGTGATGTCGAGGGGTGGTCGTCCTCGGAGATCTGCGACGCGCTACTCCGAGGGCGCCACGACATGACCACGAACGTCCCTACGCCGCCCGAGGACGACCTCCCCTGCGCGACCTTCGTGGAGATGGTCACCGACTACCTCGACGGAACCATCCCGCCCGACCTCCGGGCCCGCGTCGAGGCCCACCTGAGCGTCTGTCCTGGGTGCACGAGCATCCTCGACCAGATCCGGCAGGTGATCCGGCTCGCCGGCCGGCTCGGCGAGGAAGACGTGGTGGCACTCCCCGACGCCGAGCGAGAGCAACTGATGGCCGCCTTCCGGACGGCACGATCACGGCGCTGACGCCGAGAACACCGTCGCCCCGCCGGATGGCGCTGTGCGTCGCCTTGCGTTGCGTCGCGCGGAGTCAAGCCTGGCGCTGGACGTGGTCGTACAGCCAGCGATGGACCGGCGCGAAGGTCCGCCAGCGGCGCAGCGCCTCGCTGAGGAACCCGGGCGTCGTCGCCCACGGGGCGGGCAGCTCGCCGTGGGCGTACAGCCCGCTGTGGCGCAGCAGCCGCTCGGTCGCCGGTCCGTCGGCGGTGAAGCCGCGAGGGGGACGGGTGTAGGTCCGGCCGCCGATCTCGAAGCCCGCGCGCTCGACCTTGGCAACGATCGCTCTGAGGTCGCCTCCGCTGACGGGGCCAGCGACCGCGGCGCGGTAGCGGGCGAGCTGGTCCTTGGCGAAACCGTGCGCCCCGGCACCGATGATCAACGTGTCGGGCGAGACGCGCAGGAACAGCCCGGACACCGCGGTCTTGCGCTCCCCCTGCCAGAACCCAGAAGTCGAGGTGGTCCTTGTAGGGACGCTTGTCAGTGCTGAAGCGGGTATCTCGGTGGATCCGGAAGATCGACCCGAGCACTCGGGGTTCGGCGGTGATTCCCGGCACGATGGTGGCCAGCCCGGGAGCTGCCGCCTCGACGAAGGCCTTGGCCGGCTCGACGTAGGCCGCCTCGTAGCGGTCGCGGTGCGCGTCGAACCATCCCTTGTCGTTGTGGCGACGAAGGTCGGCCAGGAACTCGATCGTGTCGGCGGGGAAGGAGAACCGCCCGGCGGCGCTCATCGGTTGCTCTCGACGAACTGGAGGGCGTCGTCGAGGAGGCGGCGCCATGTGCGGCTGCGCTCCACGGCGCGCAGGCGCTGCCGCCGAGGCGTCCCAGCCAGCGTTCGAGGCGGACGTCGGTGCTCCAAGCGTGCAAGTAGTTGACCAGCGCGAACACCACGAGGAAGGTCACCGACGCAAAGGCGAGGACCTGCGTAACACCGGGCGCCATCGCGAGCCCGGCTGCGATCGGTGTGAGCACCGATGTCGCAGTCGCCGGGAGGCCGCCGCCGGCGTGACCGAGGCGCGCTGGAAGCTCCTGAACGATGCTGAGATCCCGCACCAGGCGGGCGGGCGAGAAGAGAGTTGCGTTGATCGCCGACGACGTGGCGAACAGTAACGTGGCGATGGCGACCCACCCGCCGGCGGTACCGAGGGCGCGTCGGCCGGCGACCGCGGGTCAGACTTCCCCGTTGGCGACGATCAGCGGATCGGGGACGAGCATCTGCGCGCCGACGGTCACGATCACGTAGATCACGGCAACCACGAGAACCCGATACGTAGACGGCTCGAGGGAGAGACCGGCGCGGATCTTCGAGATCATCGGAGTCGTACAACAGCAGTTCGAATCCCTTGCACGCGACATAGATCGAGGCTGCGCCAGCAAGAACGCCGACGAGGGCGACCCGGCGTTTCAGAGCAGGCGCTTGCCGATCGGGGCTAGGTACCGGAGCGGCCACGCCATACCAGACGTGGTCTAGGTGATGGACGCGTCGTCGATGCTCTTGATCGAGGCGTCGAGCACCGCGTCGAACTCCTCGTCGCTCTGCTGGGCCGTGAGGCCCTCGGTCAGGGCCCTCGAGAAGCTGGCGATGACGCCTGGGTTGTGGGCGAGGCGGTCGTTGGCCTGGTCGCGCGAGTAGCCGCCGGACAGGGCGACGACGCGCATGACCCGCGGGTGGGCGACGAGGTCTCCGTGGAAGCCGTTCTCGTCGGGAAGGGTGAGCTTGAATATGACCTGCTGGCCGGAGGGCAGGTCATCGAGGCGGGGGAGGATCGCCGCCTTGAGGAGCGCCTCCGCGGAACGCTTCTCGGGGCTCTTGATGTCGACCTCGGGCTCGAGGATGGGGACCAGGCCAGCCTCCAGGATCGTCAGGCCCACATCGAACTGCTGGTTGACGATGGCGTCGATCCCTTTGGGATCGGCCAGCTTCACGACCGAGCGCATTTTCGTGCCGAACATGCCCTTGGCGACGCCTCGCTCGAGCAGGCCGTCGAGGCCCCCGATTGGCTTCATGAGCTGGACACCGTCGACTTCTTCGGTGAGCCCCTTGTCGACCTTCAGGAATGGGACGACCTGCTTCACCGACCAGAGGTAGTGCCCGCTGTCCTGCCCGTCGATCTGGCGGTCCATCGTCATCTCGAACAGGATCGCTCCCACGACCCGGTCGCCGCCGAAGCTCGGACTCGTGATGATGCGGCTCCGCATCTCGTGGATGCGGTCGAACATCTCGTCCTCGTCGGCGTACTGGTCCTCACCTACCCCGTAGAGCCGCAGCGCCTTCGGCGTAGTGCCCCCACTCTGGTCGAGAGCGGCGATGAACCCATTCCCGTCGCGGACCTTCTCGAGCTGCTGCTGATCCATCACTGGCTCCGTCACGCTCCTCAGTCGGCCTGACGCCCCCATCTTGGCGACGCGAGGTCGCCGTTCCAAGTGACAGAACCTCCGCATGGTCGGCGCGACGCCACCGGCTTCCGCCTCAGTCCCGCGGCCGGGGCCGGGGCTGCTCGACCTCGTGTCGTCGACGGGTCCGGCGTCCGTGGTTGACACGCGATCCGTCGCAATCGATGCCGGGCGCCCCGACCTCGTCCCCCGAGGCGGATCATCGGTCCGGGTGACAGGGTATGGGGTGGCGCGAGCTTGGAGAGTCCCTTGTCCGCGGCGACAGGGCATAGGTGCTTGACGCCGGGACTGGTCCCGCATGGGACGCGGCGGCCGTGCCCTGCGCGCGTTTGCCGCTGATGATCCGTAATAGCTACCTCGCGTTGTGTCGAGCGATGGAGGCGCCGGTGCGTCCCTCGGCAGTCGCGCTGCGCGTCCCGCTGCCGCCACCGGTACGCCGCGATCCACAGCGCGAGCTCTCCGGCGCCGACGAGCATGACCGTGCCCGCGTCCTCGTAGACCGTGAACCGGTAGATCCCGGCGATCACGCCATGAAAACGCCCACGAACCCGAACACCACCACGGCACCTTCCGGTCGTCCACCGGTCGGCCGGCCTTGCGGCCGTGGGCGCCCGGTGCCGGGCGCGCCGCCGGTCATCGCGTCCCGCCACTCCCGTGGCCGGCCACGGTCGTGTGCCCGGGGTGCCGGCGGTCCCACACCGGCCGCTGGGACCGGATGGGCGGCAGGGCGCCCTCGAAGTTCTCGGGCGGCGGCGGCGACGGGGTGGCCCACTCGAGCGTGTGGCCCTCCACGGGTCGTCGCCGGCCGGGGTGCCCAACCGGCCGCGGAGCGTCTGCACCGCGTTCCAGAGGAAGGGCAGCGTCGAGGCCCCGAGCAGGAACGAGCCCAGCGTGGAGAGCTGGTTGAGCCCGGTGAACCCGTCGCTGCCCAGGTAGTCGGCGACCCGGCGCGGCATGCCCTTGAGCCCGAGGATGTGGTGCACGAAGAACGTGAGGTGAAACCCGACGAGCGTCATCCAGAAGTGCACCTTGCCCCAGCGCTCATCGAGCCGGCGGCCGGTGATCTTCGGCCACCAGTGGTAGAGGCCGGCGTAGAGGGCGAACACCGACCCGCCGAACATGACGTAGTGCAAGTGGGCGACGACGAAGTAGCTGTCGCTGACGTGGAAGTCGATCGGCGCGGCCGCGAGCATCACGCCGGTCAGGCCGCCCAGCAGGAAGCTGAACAGGAAGCCGAGGGCGAAAAGCATTGGTGTGGGGAACGAGATGGCGCCGCCCCACGTCGTGCCGATCCAGTTGAAGAACTTCACCCCGGTCGGCACCGCGATGAGCATCGAGAACCCGGTGAAGAACGGCAGCAGCACGGCCCCGGTCACGAAAGGGTGGTGCGCCCACACGCCCACCGACAGGGTGGCGATCGCGATCGTGCGCGAAGACCAGGCCCGCGTAGCCGAACACCGGCCGGCGCGAGAACACCGGCAGGACCTCGGTGATCACCCCGAAGCACGGCAGCACGAGGATGTAGACCTCGGGGTGGCCGAAGAACCAGAAGAGGTGCTGCCACTAGGATCGGCGATCCGACCACACCCTCGTGGGTGGCCGGGTCGTAGATGTGGGCGCCGAACTGCCTGATTGAGTC